>Ga0209217_1000024_pt1 | contig 31672 bp, 32 predicted proteins | sample JacPinW_OM3H0_M2_FD_187957 | JGI IMG/M metagenome (GOLD analysis project Ga0209217, IMG submission 187957) | Forest soil microbial communities from Algoma, Ontario, Canada - Jack Pine, Ontario site 1_JW_OM3H0_M2 (SPAdes) (version 2) | ecosystem: Environmental > Terrestrial > Soil > Boreal...
CTTGGATCGCAACGCTCGACGGCGATGGCCAGAACGATCCGGCCGATCTCCCGGCAATGTGGCATCTTGCCCGACAGGCTTCGCCTAGCCCGCCGCTCCTGATTGCCGGCTACCGCGAGAAGCGGCGGGACAGCTGGTCGAAACGCGTTGCTTCCCGTATCGCCAACGCGATTCGCGGTAGGCTCCTCGGGGATCACACCCCGGACGCAGGCTGCGGGCTAAAGCTGTTCCCGCGATCGCTATTTCTGGGTTTGCCCTATTTCGACCATATGCACCGCTTCCTTCCGGCGCTGGTGTTGCGCGAAGGAGGGACGGTAGTCTCGGTGGCCGTCAATCATCGGCCGCGTCACAAAGGAATGTCGAAATATGGCGTGTTCGACCGGCTCGGGGTGGGGATCATCGATCTCGTGGGGGTCATGTGGCTGCAGCGCCGCGCGGGTCGCCCGCACCCCTTCCACGAAGTGATACTCGCCGCGGAGCCCGCTGCCGGCGACGATCCACGCTTTTCTGCGATCGCAACAGTGCGATGACGGCGCGGGGCAGGCGGCTGGCGAACGCCGATCTGCCACTGATCGGCCTTCGCCGAGCGTCGAGGCTTGCCCTGCTGGGGTTTCTCGCGGCCGGAGCTGTGGCAGCTTGGCATTGGCGGACCATCCTCGACCCTGCCACGATCAGCGCGGCGATCGCACACTATCCGACCGCTCCGTTGGGCTTCCTTGCGGTCCACATTGCCGCCAGCCTGCTGTTTGTCCCGCGCACGCTCCTGGCGATTGTCGCCGGACTACTGTTCGGCGTGGGATGGGGGATCGTCTGGGCAGCCTTAGGCAGCGTCGCCGGCGCCGTAGCAGGCTTTCTTGCGGCCCGGCATCTGACTTCCGGCTTAGACGATTTGGGGCGGTGGGGACCTGTGGCCGCACAGGTCGAGCGCGGCGGTTGGCGTGCCGTAGCCATGCTCCGGCTAATCCCTGTCATGCCGCACAGCGTGGCCAATTACGGCCTTGGGTTGACCAAATTGCCCCTCGGCTCCTACGCGTTTGGGTCGCTCCTGGGGCAGCTGCCTATGACGATTGCCTATGTCGATCTCGGGGCCGCGGGAGAGCGCCTGATGGTCGGCGGAGCGAACTGGGTCGAGCCGACTCTTATCGGCCTCACGGCCTTGTCGCTGTCCCTGTTAATTCCGGCAATTAGCCATCGGCGAGCCCGCTAGCCGGCCGCCAGAGTTCTTGGCTCTGGCCCCCCAGTGGCCCAGTCGAGGAGTTCGACGGTGTGCACTACCGGCAGGTCGCAACCAGAGGCGAGTTGAGTGATGCAGCCGATATTGCCGGTCGCGACGAGATCTGGCCGGATTTTGGCAATATTCGCGAGCTTGCGGTCGCGCAGTGCGGTTGCAATCTCCGGCTGCAGCAAATTATAGGTCCCTGCCGAGCCGCAACAGAGATGCCCCTCCGGCACATCGATCGGCTCGAACCCGCCGGCCTCGAGAAGCTCTTTCGGCCCGGCGTGGAGGCGCTGTCCGTGCTGCATTGAGCAAGCCGAATGATAGGCGACCCGTCGCTTGGCGGTAACCACCCCCGCCACCGGCTGGCGCAGCCCGAGGCTCGCGATCACCTCGGTTACATCACGGGCGAGCGAAGCGATCCGCGCCGCCTTCTCGGCATAGGCAGGTTCGCTACGCAGCATGAAGCCGTAATCTTTGACCGTCGTGCCGCACCCCGATGCGTTGATTACGATGGCATCGAGCCCGGAAGCCAAGCGCTCGCGCTCCCACGCGTCTATGTTGGCGCGAGCCAATCCGAGCGCCTGCCGTTCCTGGCCGAGGTGATGGGCGAGCGATCCGCAACAACCAGCGCCTTGGGCGACAACGACTTCGCAGCCATGGCGGGTCAGCAGTCGGATTGTCGCCTCATTGATCTCGGGCGCCAGCACCTGCTGGGCGCAGCCCGTCAGCAGCGCGACCCGCATGCGCCGCTCGCCCACCGGCCTATGAAGGCCAGGCCGATCCGTCTGCGAGGCCGGCGCGACCGAGTCGGGAGCCAGAGCGCATGAAGGAGCTAACCGATCAGGCAAAAAACGTGCCCACGGTTTCAAGATTGCCGCAAACCACAGCGACAGCCGGAACAGCCATGGCCGGGAAAGAACCTGGGCGAGGATCAGCCGAAGTCCGCGCTCATCCCACGTCCGGCGGTGATTTTTTTCGATCCAACGGCGCGCATGGTCGACGAGATGCATGTAGTTCACGCCGGAGGGACAGGTCGTCATGCATGACAGACAGGAGAGGCACCGGTCGATATGCTTGACCGTATCTGCGGTAACCTCTTCGACACCGGCGATCATATCTTTGATCAGGTAGATCCGACCGCGCGGACTGTCGAGCTCGTCGCCGAGCAGGATATAGGTCGGACAGGTTGCAGTGCAGAACCCGCAGTGAGTGCAGGTCCGCAATATCTTTTCGGATTCCGCAGTATCGGGATCCGCTAGCTGCGCCAGTGTGAAGTCCGTCCGCACCGTCTTAACTCCCCTCGACCATGCGGCCGGGATTGAGTATTCTTTGCGGGTCGAAGTTCAGTTTGACGCGAGCTGCCAGCGCTGCGAGCGGCGGGGCCTGCGGCTCAAATACCGGCACGACATGACGCAGCGCGGGTGAACCACGGATCAAGGTTGCGTGTCCCGTGCCTTGCCCGTCGGGGCCACGGATCGCACCACGGATGACCGCCGCTCCGCCGTCCTCGGCTCCCGCGACCGCAACCCACAAGAGCCCGCCGCCCCAGTCGAGATACCAACTGGCATCGAGCCCCCGGGCGATCACTTCGCCGAGTTCGGCGCCGCGGCTGGGCGCGACCGAGACGCGCCAAACCACGCGGCCGACGGGGTGGGAGAGCGGTGCGACATCGCGGATCGAGCGCCAGAGTTCTGCAGAGGGTTCGGCTTCGAGCACCGCCGCTTCGCAATCCGACGCCAGCTCGGCTAAGAGGCGCTCGCGTCGGAAAGCAACCGACAGTGGCGGTCCCTCGAGTCGAAGTGCGGCCATTGAGTAGGGTCCGAGGGATGAAATCGGTGTCGCGGCCAGAGAGGCAGGTAAGTACGCCGCGCCCGAGACCTCATGGGGTGAGGCCAGGGCACGGGTCAGGCGCCTTACACCCGTCGCGGGATCGAGGCCGTACAACACCACGGTGCACGCCGCCTCGGCCCGCGGCAGCACCTTGATTGTAACTTCCTCGAGCGCGGCAAGCGTCCCGTAGGAGCCCGCCATCAGCTTCGGGAGGTCGTACCCGGTTACGTTCTTGACGACTTTGCCGCCCGCCTTGAACACCTCGCCGCGGCCGCTGACTCCCCGAAATCCGAGGAAGTGGTCGCGTGCCGCGCCTGCCTTGATCCGCCGCGGTCCCGAGAGATTGCAAGCGAGCACACCCCCGAGCGTCGCCCGACGGGCTGCGGACGGCGGTAAGTCGAAGAGCCCCGCCCAATCCGGCGGCTCGAAGGGTAGCATTTGCCCGGCCTGAGCGAGCGCGGTCTCAATTTCCTCCAGCGGAGTGGCGGCGCCGGCGGTCAGCACCAGCTCGCTGGGTTGGTAATCGCGAATTCCAGTAAGGCGCGACAGGTCGAGCGTGCGCGGCAGCTGCAATGGACGGCCGAGCCCGCGTCTTGTCGCACCGGCGACCAGTTCGAGCGGTTCTTCGGCGGTGAGCGCCTCGCCGATCACATCGCGCAGTTCGCCAAGATCAGCGGGGGCGACGCGGGACACGACCCTTGGCCGGATTCAAAAACGCGGCAAGTCCGGAAATGGCAATCGGCCGGCGTGGACATGAAGGCGGCCGAGCTCGGCGCAGCGGTGCAATTGCGGAAACATCTTGCCCGGGTTGAGCAGACCGTCAGGGTCGAAGGCGCATTTCAGGCGCTGCTGGTGCGCCAGGTCGCTTTCGTCGAACATCGCTCCCATCAGATCGCGTTTTTCGACCCCGACACCGTGCTCGCCGGTAAGGACGCCGCCCATCTCGACGCAGAGCCTGAGGATGTCTGCCCCAAAAGCCTCCGCCCGCTGGATCTCGCCGGGCTTATTGGCATCGTAAAGAATGAGCGGGTGAAGATTGCCGTCGCCGGCGTGAAAGACGTTCGCTACGGCAAGATCGTAGCGATCCGAAAGTGTTCGCATCCGGGCCAGGATATCGGAGAGACGGGCGCGCGGAATCGTGCCGTCCATGCAATAATAATCAGGCGCAATTCGCCCGACCGCCGGAAAAGCCGCCTTGCGCCCAGACCAAAAGGCGACCCGTTCTGCCTCGCTACGGCTGAGCTGGATCTCAGTGGCGTGGTGATCTCGGGCAATTGCTTCGACCCGGCCGGTCAACTCCTCGACCTCGGCCGGTGCGCCGTCGAGCTCGACAATCAGCAGCGCCTCGGCTTCGAGCGGATATCCTGCTTTGACAAACGCCTCGGCGGCGTGGATCGCCGGCCGGTCCATGAACTCCATGCCGCCGGGGATGATGCCGGCGGCGATCACCGCGGCAACGCATCTCCCAGCATCCTCCGTCGCCGCAAAGCCGATCAGCAGGGCTGTGGCTGTCGTCGGCTTTGGCAGGATGCGCACGGTAACCTCGGTGACGACTCCGAGCAGTCCTTCGGACCCGGTCATCACGCCCAGCAGATCGTAGCCCTCGGCGTCGAGGTGCTTCCCGCCGAGGCGGATCACCTCGCCGTCCATCAGCACCATCTCGATGCCGAGGATGTTGTTGGTGGTAACCCCATATTTGAGACAGTGCACCCCGCCCGAATTCTCGGCGACATTGCCGCCGATGGTACAGGCAATCTGGCTCGAGGGGTCCGGGGCGTAGTAAAAGCCGGCCTCCTCTACGGCCTGGGTGATCGCCAGATTGGTAACGCCTGGCTGGACGACGACGCAGCGGTTCTCGTAATCGATATCGAGAATGCGGTTGAACTTGGCCATGCCGAGCAGCACGCCGTCGGCGAGTGGCAGCGCGCCACCAGAGAGCGAGGTGCCGGCGCCGCGCGGGACGACCTTGACGCCGGCTCGCTTACAGTAGCGCAGCACCGCGGCGACCTGCTCGACCCGCGACGGCAGCACGACGATCATCGGCAGCTGGCGATAGGCGGTTAGCCCGTCGCTCTCATAGGCTCGGCGCTCGGCTTCCGAAACGATAACGCCCTCACCTGGGACGATCCGCCGGAGTGCTTCCACGATCTCGGCGCGGCGCGACAGCACAGCCGCATCGGGGGTCGGCATTTTCATCGACACGCCCCGCTTGCTCCGGCAAAGCCCGACTCAGCCCTGGCGCGCCTTATACCGCGGATTGATCTTGTTAATTATGTAAGCGCGCCCCTTTCGCCGCACAATCCGGCAGTTCTTATCGCGCTTCTTCAATGACTTCAGCGAATTTACTATCTTCATGCCCATATTCCTCGACGGGGACAGGAACATAGGTAAGCCGCTGATCGAAGTCAAATTCGGACAGCGACAGGGCCTCGCGCCGGTCACTCGCCGCCCGATTCTTATGATGCCGCAGCGAGGCTTTGCTCGCCGCGCCGCAGCTCGGGGATGTCGTTGCGGCCGGAGAGGAAGGATTTGATGTTGCGTGTCGCCTGGCGCAGACGCTGGCGATTTTCGACCAGGGCGATGCGGACGAAACCTTCGCCATATTCGCCAAAACCGATCCCGGGCGATACCGCGACATTGGCTCGCTCAAGCAGCAACTTCGAGAAGGCGAGGCTGCCGATCGCCCGAAAGGCGGGGGGGATCGGAGCCCAGGCGAACATCGTCGCTTCGGGTTCAGGGATAGGCCATCCGGCTTGGCGCAAGCCGTCGACCAGCACGTCGCGCCGGGCGCGATAGCGCGCGCGGATTTCAGCGATGCAGTCCTGGGGACCGTTCAACGCTGCGGTCGCTGCCACCTGGATCGGCGTGAAGGCACCGTAGTCGAGGTAGGATTTGACCCGTGCCAGTGCGGCGATCAGACGGGCATTCCCGACCGCAAAACCGATGCGCCAGCCGGCCATCGAGTAGGTCTTGCTGAGCGAGGAAAATTCGACCGCGATGTCGCGGGCGCCGGGAACCTCAAGGATCGAGGGCGGCGGCTTCTCATCGAAGTAGATTTCGGCATAAGCGAGATCGGACAATACGACGATGTTGTGATGGCGGCAGAACTCGACAATCTCACCGTAGAAGTCGAGGTCGACGGTTTGCGCGGTCGGATTGGCGGGGAAGTTGAGGACGATCGCGAGGGGGGCGGGAACGCTGTGCTGGACGGCCTTCTTGAGCTCGCCGAGAAAGTCGAATTCCGGACCGACTGGCACGTGGCGCACCGAGGCGCCGGCCATGATGAAGCCGAACGCATGAATCGGATAGCATGGGTTCGGGACGAGAACGACGTCACCCGGCGCGGTAATAGCCTGGGCTAAATTGGCCAATCCCTCTTTCGAGCCGAGAGTAACGATAACTTCGCGCTCGGGATCGAGCTCGACCTCGAAGCGCCGGGCGTAGTAGGCGGCGCAAGCGCGGCGCAGGCCAGTGATGCCGCGCGATACCGAATAGCCGTGGGTTCTCGGGTTCTGCACCGCTTCGACGAGCTTGGCGACAATGTGCGGGGGTGTCGGGCCGTCAGGATTCCCCATGCCCAGATCGATCACGTCGCGCCCGGCGGCGCGCGCACTGGCCTTTAGCGAGTTGACCTCGCTGAAGACGTAGGGGGGAAGACGTTTGATGCGATAGAACTCTTCGGGCATGGCGCCTCGGCATGGGGTTGTATGCCGAAGTCTAGGCCCACCAATCCAGCTTGGCGAGAACGATGGTGTCGCAGATTTTACGTTTTCGCATCCTGATGGCCGTCACCCTGCACAGCCGAAATGCAGGCAGGTGGGCCGGAGGGAGGAACGCCCGCATCTTGCCGGTGGAGAGGCTGCACCGCTATCGCGGCTCAAGGGCAGAATCGCAGGTCGTCGCGCTCGTTCTCGTAATCCTCCATCGCCTGGTGGAGGACGTTATCGGTCGGCAACGCGCGCAAGGCTTCGGAGATTTTCTTTAACGTAGGTTCGTCATAGGCAACCGGTTTCGGACACTTGCACGCGGTCGGGCGCGTGCCGCAGCCGGCGACGGCCAGGACGACCGCAAGGGTTACGGCTGCCATCCCTGCCCTCAAAGCCATCCGTGTCTTCTCCCCCACCGGGGGTACGATGATCAAGACTAACGAAGCGATCAAGCCGCAAACAAGTTCTACACTGCTCAGCCGCGGGGCAGCCGGCGCCCAAGCTGTACCCGCAGGTCGTTCAGGATTTCGGTCACTCGCGGCGGCAGGCTTACCGAATACGAGAGGCGTTGGTCGACGACGGCCAATGGACACGAGCAATCAGCGGTCGCTGCTTGATGCAAAAACGCAAAAAAAACCGGTCCGATTCCCCAAAAGGGAGCCGGGCCGGTTTTCTTTGGCAAGCGCGACTACCGGGCTTTGGACAGCCCTTCGTCCAATCTGCGCAGCGTCGCCTCGATCTCGTCTAGGCTTTGGTCGACCTCGATCCTGGGCTTCTTATGGATCGCGGGATGCGACGGCACGGGCGGCACGGGCGCGATAGCGGGGCCCTCCGGTATCGAGGGCGCGGACGTGGGGCCCTGGCATGCGGCGCACACCAGAAGCGCGACATAAAGAGCCCTAACCACGGCGCCGCCCGAATTGGACCCGGAGGTCGGTCAGCAGATCGAAGATCCTGGTGATTGAAGCGCGCATTTCCGTCTGGAATTCGCGCATCTCTTTGCGTTGATCTTCACTTGCGTGCTCGATCGTCGCGATCCGCAGCTCATGCTCGCTGACCCGGACAGTTAGATCGGCGCGAACTTGTTGAATATCGGAGCGGAGGCTCAGATAGCTCGTGATTGCACCCCCGCCGATCGTCACCACAATGACGCCAGCCTGGAGCAAATGCCCGAAATTGATTTCCGGGCTGAATCTTGGCCAGAGGCGTTTGTCATCGGTCATCTTCTGCGTCCGACGATCCTGATCCCGCCCGGCCCGAAGCTGAGTGTCTTGGTCTCGCCGGCGACATGAACACTGCATTCACCGGTAGTCTCGTCTGCGGTGACGATCTCTCCCGGGACATCGGTGTAGTTGTCGGTGCGCACAATTTTCCAGCGGCGCTTGTCTTCGCCGCTGTGCCACGATTCGAGTTTCACAGACCCGTCTCCCTCAATGAATGCCGGAACAGATGCTCCACACGATCAATGCGATCCGACAAAGTTCCAAGCGAGGTTAGCCAATGTCGCATCTGGCGATGCCGGAGCAACAACGGTCAGAATGTCGCCGGCCAGATAGGTCGTCGCCGAGCCCATCGTAAAAGTCGCTGTCGTCGCCCCCGCGGCGAAGACCATAGTCCCCACGGTCGCTCCGTTCTTGCTGATCTGGTAGGTCGCCGTCGCGGCCGCGGGAACTCCCGCCTTTCCCTGGCTGCCAATCAGCCCCGCTTGAAACGTCACGGTATCGGCGAAAATGTAGCGCTGGACCACGAGGTTCGCGGTCGCGGAGCCGGTCTGGGAGCCACTCACGGTGGTGGTGACCGACGCCCTGCCGGATCCGGTGACTGTGTAGGTATAGGCCGGCACCGATGCGAGGCTCTGGGCACCGCCGCCGACGATGTTGGCGGATGGGAATTTTAGGTGGATCGTCTGTCCGACCAGGGTCGAGGGATACGGAAATCGACCGATTGCGTGGTCGAGCCGGGCAAATTGCGTGCCGGCCGCGTGGCTGCCAATCGCACTGCCGTAAGCACCGCGATAAAGCCCCGTGAGGGCGTAGTGATAGGTCGTCGTCAGGGTCGCCGTCTGAAAGGCGAGAAGCTCGCCGCCGACATAACACAAGGTGGCGAAGTTCGCGGCGTCAGCGGCCGAAACCGAGAACAATTGACCACGGCTCGGCGTCACGTCGACCGCGAGTGTGTTGGTCGTGTCGGGCTCGCTGGTGCTGTAACCGGGCAAGGCGGCGCTCAGCGTGCCCTGCGTCGCTGGACCCGGGATCGTTCCGGCATAGGCGTATGAGCTCCCGTCGCTGGAGATCCAGACCTGGGCTCCACCCCAGTTGTTGCCACCGGACAGCGCCACCCAGATTTCGAGATCCCCGGACAGCAATGCCGCCGGCGGTTCGAATATCAGCGGCGCATTCGCGGCGCCGGGGCTTGCGTTCCAATTCGGCACATAGCCGCCGCCGCTCTGCTTGCCATAGAGGACGGCACTCGAGTAGCCGCCAAAGAAATCTTCAGCGGTAATCGTCAGCGTGCCTTCATGATCCTCCTCGACCGCGGTGATCCGCACGGTCAGGGCAACACCGAGCCTCGTATCGCTAATTTTGACGAGGTCCATGGGCTCGAGCAGGCAGTATTTCCAGCCCAGCTTGAAGGTATAGGTGTTGCGAAACAGCAGCGCGCGCTGAAGCACCAGTTGCGCGACTACCGCGCCCGTCAGGTATGGGTCGACGATCATCTCAGCTTTGAGTGAGGTATCGCGCCGGACGCCGTAGAGGTCGACCGCAGCCTGGTCGAAGGTCTCGACGATGTGCGAATTGTAGCTGTTGCCTCGGTCCTTGCACTGCAGCTGGATGCAGTTGTGGGCGTCCGCTGGCGTCGATCGCACGATATGCAGCGGATCGTCGGTAAAGCCACCGATGACTGTCGTCGCGCCCGTTCGGAGCGCCGGGCCACCCGGACTGACGCGGCTATTCGCCCCGACCCTCGACTCCTGAACGATGTAATCATTTTCGCCAAGGCTGTAGATCGGCGTCGTATTGGGTGTATAGCTAAAGGGGCCCGCCGTACCGCCTAGGGCGATTGTTATCCCGCCCGACGCGCTGGCGGCAAACACAGTCGCCTGCGCGGTAGCGTTGCGCATCGCAATCATCAGGCCGCCGGGGATCACCCCCGCCCAAACGCCAAACGCCGTCAACTTGGAAGTGCCGAGGATTGCCTGGACCATTCCAGCGCCCACGGCCGCATAGGTCTGCTCCTGGCCCGTCGTGGTGTAGCTGACGGTGATGGGCGAACCACCAAGCTCCGGATGGCTGAAGCCAAGGCTGACAATATCGCCGCCGGCCGTAGCGACCGCTCCGCCAAGTGTCACCAGTTGGTATGTTGCGGTCAGTGCCTGGTCACCGTACGGGATGATCTTCAGAAGATCGCCCGACCAAACGATCGCGCTGTTGCTGAGATTGGCAATCTCGGCCAGGCACTGTTGTGCTGTTTGCTGCGTATCGAGCATCGGCGACACAAAGATGCCGGCGGCAGAGCAATAGCTTTGATAGGAAGTTACGTCGAGGGAGGTCACCGCCGGATCGAGATTGGTAATCGGGAAGCCGGCGCCATAGCGCGCGTTGGTCAGAAAGTCGGCGACTACGGCTGCCGGGTTGGCGTCATAGCCGTTGGCGCCCGACATCGTCTCGATGCCTTCGATTTCTACAGAAAAATTCGGGAGAGTCGCAGTGTACCCAAGTTGGTAGTTATTGCCGGTGAAGTTCGCAGTCCCGGAATAGCTCAGCGCTTTCGCGGGATGATTGCTCACCCAAAACGGATCGGCGGCCTGGCTGTCTCCACCGAGGTTGATGGTCGAGAGACCGGTCAATGCCGACAATGTGGTGATGTTCTTATCCCACCAGACGATTCCCATGCCAGCGATCGGCCCCTGGCACATACCCATAATGAACGAAGCCGAATATTTGTATTGTTGACCACCACCCTTGCCGCCACCCCCGCCCTTGCCTTTTCCTCCCGTCTTTGACGACGGCGTTGCCTTGAAGTCGTCATAGTCGAGGAGATTGCCCGTCATTCGCGTAGTGCCGTAAACGAGCGGAATGGCGCCACCCTGTTGCGAGGTTTGGAACTGCAGTGATCCGACCGCCTTCGCCTGCTTGGCATTTGAGCCGCCGCCAAGAATGCCACCCATGCGATCCTATCCTATTGCCGCAAACGGATCGAAGATCCGCACGGGACGCCGGGCCAGTTGGCCCTGCGTCGCATCGGCATAGACGACCCCGGCGTCGTGCCACGCATGGATCACCTGCGGCCAGCTGATCACGATGGCGCCATGAGCAAAACACCGTCCGAATTTGAAAATAGCAACATCGCCAGGCTGCGGCGGAGGATGATCGCCGCCATAGGGAAGCTCGCGAGCGAAGCGCGTAACGCCTTCCAAATAGCGCTCTGTGTCGCGGTGCAAATTCCAATCCGGCGGATAAAACGGCACCTCTACATGCGGAATGACCCCAGCCTTTTCATAGACCTCGGCGAGCAAGGTCAGGCAGTCTGCACCGGCGCCTTTGACGCGCGCCATGTGATGATAAGGTGTGCGGAGCCACGCTCGCGCTTCCTTGATAACTGCAAACCGCCGAACATCCTTCGCGCCGACCGTGCTCTGCGGCCGGACGAACGCGGACGTCAAACCGCCGTCTCCGGGGTCGGGATGTAGGGGAAGCCGCCGAAATTTGCCGCATTGTTGAAGACATTCGTGCAAGTCGCTAGCGTGCGATCGCAACCCGGCAATAGATGGAACTGATCGCCGGTTGCTACTGGGAAGAGAAAGGCGAGCTTCACGGTGACTGTAGTACCACTGACGAAAGCGGCGATGGTGCGACTGAGACCCGCATTCAACCCAGTAACGCCGGTAATGGTCCCGAGTGCAAACGGCCTCGCTGAGCTCGGAGCATTGGTGATCACCGTCTGCGTCGAGCCGGCACCGGCTGAGAACGTGATGGAGAGGCTTTCTCGGTCAAACTGGCACATCGGGCCGCCAAAAACGTGGGTACACGAAGCCTGCCACAGTCGCCGCGGGATCTGGATATTGAGGAGCTCGAGATGCGATCGGCACTTCATTTCGATGCCACTACGGCTGCAATCGATGTCTGATATGCGGCCGGCGAAGAGTACGACCGTTCCTGGACTGGTATCGCCGTAAGTTGGCATGAAGGCGCGTTCGAGCCGCAGCAGCGCGCCGTCAAGTTGGCCCTGCCAAGCCGCCTCCATAAACGGCAAATCGCCAATCAGGTCAGTCGGCTCCGGATAGACCCTGACCTCCAGCTCGTCTACCTGAGTGCCGATAACCACCTTCGTCCGCGACCGCTCGAATTTCGGGCCCAACGCGAAAGTGTGACCATTGGCCGAAACCGCCGAGGGCGCTGCCGAGTAGCGCAGAAGCGACCCACCAACCAGAGTAAAGGTGTATAGGTCGGCCATGATGAACTGCTCGCTGTCAGCGAGCAGGGCAACCAGCGCCGCTGAAGCAGGTTTCATCTGAGCTTGGCCGAACCCGAGAAGCCGGCGGCGGTTCCCCCCGAGCATAGGCCAACCAGGGCGGTTTTCACGATCGTACCGAAATGAAGGTGAGCTTTTTCAGCTGCCATAGGCGAAACATGAAATTCTCGAAAGCGTAGCTGTCATCGATGAACCGGCAACGGAAGTAGTAGCTATAATCCGCGGTGATGATCAGACCGCTGCCCGGCGCAATATTAAAAGTCACGAGCCCGGTCATTGGATCGACGCTGTAGCCTGCCGGGTCCTGGACGATGCCATTAAAGTAGACTGCGCTGACGACATTTGGCGCTACGATGGGCTCAAGAAAGCCGCCACCCGGCAACGTCTTGCCCATCGTCCGCTGCAGTTGAAAGACCGTCCTAAGGGTATCGCCAGTACCGATTTGTTGCCCGGAAACCCGATCATCACTCGGATCCTGAAACAAGAACGTGCCGAAGGCGCCTTGGCAAAGCATAAAGAACCCCATCAGAGTTCGCAGCTCGTCAAAACCTGCCGCCGGGTTATCACGCAGAAAATCGAAGACCAGCGTAAATTGCCACAATGGGTATGGGTAATCGAGGGCCCGCAATTCTCGCCCCGACACCGCCCGCTGGATTCGGGTCTGAAACGTGGGGGATTTGGTAACGCTCCACGCGAGCCCGGGTAGGGCCGGGAAGATCAACGCCATTAGGCGGTCCGCAGTAACGAGCCGTTGCGCGTGGCTCTGTTGAGAGCGTCGACCAGCACGGCTCCATTACTGTGGAAGAAGCGCTTGACGTCTTGACTGTCGATAGCAGAGATGTTGACGATAACAGAGCCGCCGCCTCCGGCTCCGCTGCCATTGGCGGCCGACGGACCCGACAGGACTGCCTGCAGCCCTTGCGAGATGTTCGCCGGCAGCACCATCTCGTTGCTGTGGAGTTGCGCTAGAACGCCCCCCGGCCCGAGGCTTGGTACCGCCCACCCTCCTTGTGCGCTCGGGACGATGCCGCCCTGTTGAAAGGCAAACAAGGTGCTGATTCCCTCAAAGAGGCTGCCAATGATCCCGCCCGACCCAAACAGACCCGTGGACCCTAATCCTTGGGCAACCCCGCTGCCCACAACCGCCTCGCCAGCGCCCCTAAGCGCTCCCGAAAAGTCCTGATCACCGCCGACCGCACCGGCACCCCAAAGCGCACCAATCTGCCCGAGAGCGCCCTTGACGGCTGAGTTGACAAACTCCGCCACTATCGATTGCGCCAGATTTGCCAAAGCCTTCTGTACGGTGGTCGTGCCCAGTATGATCCCGGTCACCGAGCGATCGATCGCGCGCTCGATCGGCGCAACCGTATTGTCCCAGCCCTTCTTGTTTTCCTCTGCCAGTCTGGCATCGAGTGCTTGTACTCTGTCGACGTACTTCTCGTAGGCAAGAGCTTCCTGGTCGAGCTGGTCCTGCTGATTTCGGTCAAATCCGAGCGCAGCATTGGGAATGACGCTTTCACTGACTGACCCTGCGAGGCTTGCAGCTTTTTGCTGAAGTTCGCCGATCGACGACCCGACCTGTGTCGAGGCGTCGCTGATGTGCAACTGCGCCTGCTGCGCGGCGACCCCCATGTCCGCGAACTGAGCCTGCATCTCCCCCGTGGCTGCTCGCACCGCACTTGCCGCGGCCTCCATTCCCGACTGGAGATCATCGATCTTGGCGCTAATGACGACGCTGGTTTCAATGTCGGCCATAATCGTCTCTCAATTAAAAGAGGTCTACGCGGTGTCCCCTCAGCTGCTTCGACAACGCATGACAGCTTCAATCCTCCGCCGCCTGACGCCGCAGTTCGGCGAAGTCGAGTACGACTGGCGTCAACCCGGCGTGAACATCCCCGGTGCGAAACCCGGGTCCAAGCTCAGCCAGGATCTCTCCTGGATTTGAGCTCGCCGCATCCCTCGAGCCAGCAAGGCTCGGTCCCGATGGCCGGCGTTGCTGCTTGCCGATGCCGAGATACGCCCCGACTAGGATGTGCAGTGGTGGATGATCGGCCCAATACTCCGTAAGCTCTTCGAAATCGAAGAGCGTCATTTCGTCGATTACGGGGTAGCTGTAGCCGCAGGCGGTAGCGAGGAGGCCATAGATATGTCCCCAGCCCTCTGCGTCTCTTCGACCGAGCGCTGATCCTCGATCGTCGGCGTTGCCCCCGGGCCGGGCCCGGGGGCCGACGCTTCCCCCAGACGGCGTTCGCGCAGCCTTAAACCCGACCCGGTCAGAACCGCATTTAGAACAGTACCCGCATTGCCTAGGTCGAGCAGGTTCTCGACCATCTCTGCTGTGGCATCAGGATAGTTGCGCTGCAGCGCCGCAGCGACGATTTCGACCAGCACCCCGATCTGCACCTCACTCATAGAGGCGTCGATCTCTGTCAGCTGCCGTACCCTGGGCATCAGCCGGCGGAGCTGGCCGAGCGTAAGCGGCGGGACAACCCAATCCCGGCCGCCCATCGTGATCGTCACACCCGGGATCATCATTCTACTGTGCTCAAATACCCGATTGTCCCTGAGGCATCGGCGAAGGCTTTAAAATCCAGCTGCTGAATCGTCCAGTCGTCGATCTTGGTTGGTAGCGACAGCTTGTCTGCCGTGCAGGCGTTCAAACGCAACGCTGTTCCACTTCCGCCATATGTCGTATAGAACGTTGCCTTGAAGGTCGGCGTCGCACCCATTAGCTGATTGGTGATGGTGAGTTTGCTGCCCGAACTCGCGATGCTGTAGGTGTACGAGATCATCACACCAGCGCTCGCGTCGGCAGACGAGAAAGTGTAGATCCCCGTAGAAAAGTTGACGGAGTATTGACCGGCGGCGGAAGGCGTAGTTACCCGATTGAAACGCCTGCCGCTGGCGGCGTACACGACGCCGAGATCATCGTTGTAATTCGCTGCATTGGCGACGGCGACGGTATAAGGCGTCACCGCCGGTACGCTCGCGGCTTCGAGTTGAGAGACCGCGAACTGGCCGGTGGCTGGGGTTAGGCCGAAGAAGATGTCGGAATAGAGCAGGCCAAGGATCTGGGCGAACTTGGCCGTACCGGTGATCTTGCCTTGCCCGCGCGCGATGGCCAAGGGAAACTGAAGTTGGCCGTACAGTGGTTTGTCCGTCCAATCGAAATCAATGTGGATGTCCTGCAGCACCCCGAACTGACGCGGCCCAACCCCGGAGCCGGTCACATCGGTGCGTTCGCCCCACACGGCACCCGAGCCGAAGCTCAATTGCATGTCATATACTCCCTCTCAAAAGCCTCTCGGCAGCACCCTAGTGGCCGGGCCCGTCGAACCGCCGCCGAGAGGCCGTATTGGAGGCGTGGTCAGACGCACAAGATCTCAATCGGAAGGATTGCGATAGCCTGGTCCCCGAGGACGCCCTCGTCGGTCTCAACCTTCCCGGCAATGTAAGCGTGCTGCACCATCGCCGGCAGTCCCAGGTTCTGAACCCCAGTCACCGACGATGGCGCCAGTGCAGCTTCAATCGCATCGAGCAGCGGGTTGAGGAGCGTTGCCGGAGCCAAATAAGGGTCGCTCGAGTGCACGTAGATGTAGAAGTCCGCGTAAAGGGACCATACGATCGGCGCCCCCAGCGCCTTGGTCGCGGCATGTCCGCCCTTTTCGCTCATAAACAACGCGGGCTGCTCGGTCGGTGCGAGATCGGTCCAATGGCGGAGGCGACGGTGTGCGCAGGCAAAGCGCGCCGCACCGGCACCGAGCGCCCAGAGCGCTGCATAAATTGACTCACGGATGATCATCGGCTGCTCGATGAAACCAGGATGCTGTTTGACCAACGGCGTTGCGCGCGATCATTGCGATGTGGCCTGCGCCAGCGCTAAGTCGATTTCGTCGCGAACCGCCGAGGTCATATTGTCGAGCGCCGAACGGAGAAACGAGGGTTCAGCGAGGCCCGGCACGCCGTCCCCCGCTGGCGCACCGATCACCTTCCTAGCGCTGGGGCTGATGAAGGCTTCTCGCTTGCGCCGAAGGCTGGTTCTGAGATTGGTCGGACCCGCCAGACGGCCATTCCGAACGGCACTATGGAAATCGAGGCATATGCTTGCAGTGATGGTGCCGTCGCTTTGCTCGACACGAAAATCTGACTTCGACATCAGTGGCGCGGTGCGGCTCGTCGGCGCCCGACCAGCGATATTATCTTGCTGCAAGGTGCGCTGGAGGTCGATCCCGAGCCGGGTGATGCTGCGAACGAGCCCTGAATTGATTGCTCCCGGGAGGGTGTCCAGCCACTGCAGCAACCGCTGGTCGCCCACGAGATAGGCGGTTATCATGCAACCCCCAAAGGAGCGCCGGCGACGCCTTACGGCGATACCGAGATCAGGGACCCGGCGATGGGAGCGACCCTGCGGTATTGCTGAATCAGAGATTTTATCGAGTCGCTCATATCCTTTTGCGAATATGAGACTGTCTGTCCACCACCGATCGCCTTCGCAACTTCTCCGATTCGACCGCGCTCACGGTAGCGCAGCGCCACGAGTTCGATGCAGGCCTGGGAGAGGTCTGCCGGCGGTACTGCATAGCCTGCGGTATATTGCACGCTCACGCACCCTGCCCTTCGTGGCACTGTATACCCCCGAATCACTAGCTGGGTCGGTGTAAAGAGATATCCCCTCTGCGCGGCGATCGTGCCGACCGCAGCCGCGGCGGATTGTGCTGGCGTGGGGATCGCCGGTATCACAGCACCGTCAACGACCACGCGACTCACGGCGGTCACCGGGAATGCTGCGAATTGATACCGCACGTCGCTCGGGCCGAGGACGTTCCCCAGACCATCGCGCGTCTCGATCCAATCCTGCGAAGTAATCTGCCGATTTAGCCAAGTTTGAATGAGTTGGCTCGCTGCGGTGATCAACCGAGTGAGCAATGCATCATCTGTCGTGGGAAAGGCGTTCTGCCCTGTCTGCAGCCATGACTTGACATCGCCGAGTGTCGTCAGATCGCCAAAGGCCATGGGATCAGCCTTTGGCCGGCTTGGCAGCGTCGAACGTTGCCGAGCGCTGCGCCGGGCGGGCGGAAATCGCCTCGGAGGGAAGGTATGTCTCCGCCGGCTGAATGTTCGAAAGCTTTGACCGAGACGGCTGTGATCTGGTCACGGTATACCCTCCCGAAATGGTGAGAAAGCCCTCAGCGGTGGCGCATCGTTCCATGATTGGTGCCGAGCTGGCCGAGGCGGGGAGTTATCGGGTAAGCGCGCCGCCCCCGGCCGAACCCCGGGGGCAGACGCGACCGTCCCTTCGCAGTAGCTTAGCCGTTTGCAATATTGCAGATGACGCCCATTGCGAAGGGCGCATAGACGGCGAGCACTTCCTCGGCGTAGACGCCAACCTGGCGCTGGCGGGTGATGACCGGCCAGTCTATCTGGTAGTAATCTTGCCGGGTCTTGATCTCGGCGACATTCGGCACTTCGTTCGACTGATACTGAATCGGCAGGTTCTCGGCCCACCCGATGATCGTGCCGGGCGGGACCCGCGGGTGAATCCGAACCGGGATTCGAAGGCCGCCGTTGATCGCGAAGGGGTTGTAGTAAAACTGCACCACTCCGGATGCGGTCACTTGGTATTCGCCGCCACTTCCGTCTGCGGGCGAGTCGAAGCGCAGCAGCGGTCCCGACGCGTTCGAGAGAACCTTGCTGGTAAGGTTCTTGAGCTCCTGGGAGTTGACGTAGAGAACGGTCGGCGACACCTGGAAATTGTCCCACATTTTCTGAAACATCGTGTCGATTTCGACAACCGACCCGCGACCCGATGCCGTCAACGGCGTACCCATGCCCGCTGTGCCGGTAGGCATGATGTTGACATAAGCGTTTGACCCGGGTTTCAGCGCGGTGGTCAACAGCCCATCATAGGCATAGCTTAAGTTGGCCGAGTTGTCGGCGTTGACCGCGGTCTGCGGCTGACTTCCGGTGCTGAGCGGGGCGGTGATGGCGAAGCTGTTGATCGTCGTGATCGCCTGCAGGGTCTCGGCCCCGCTGGCACTGGAGACGAACCAAGCATAGGCCACCGCGCCACGCATTGGGGTGACGCTGCAGAACAGCGTCTGGCCGAGCGTCACGGCGAGGCTCGCTTCGGGGCTAATGTTCGACGAACCACCCGACAGCGTATAGCTTTTCCCGTCGGCGCCCGTAACGGTCATTGAGGTGGCAACCCCGTTCGCGACACTCGAATTCTGGTACCCCTCGAGGGTCAAGCCGACTACCTTGACGAAATAAGTTCCTGCGGGAAGTGTCGCGCTGCTGCCCGAGGCCGACAATGTCGGGGTCGCCGGTGCGCCCAGGCTCAGCGAGGCGTTGCCGGCTAGGATCGCCATCTCCTCCTTGAGCATCATCTTCTGCAGAAGGCGGAAGGTCATGCGAGCCTGGATGTCCTCGAATTCGCGGCCGGCCGAGATTGACTCAAAGGTCGCCGCGTCTTCCTCGCCGATCGTCACGTAGGAGGCGGATTTGTTCGAGGTCGAATAGGACATCTGACCCGAGCGCTGGCCTTCGGGCACCCATCCCATCGCGTCGAAACCGGAGCCGATGATCGCGTTGACCTGACGCCAGTTTGCGGCTGCGCCGGTGCCGCCGCCGACGCGGGGCATCACGTTCCTTATCGGGGTGACGAACGGATAAAGGTTTTTGGCCGGAGCCTGTAAGTCATAGGCGAGCAGACCGGACGCGGTCGAGATCGACTTGGCGAGTACATCGTCCGGCTTGGCCAGGGCCCCTTTCAAGAGCTCCAGCGATTCCTTGGTGATCGTATTCATCGAAAATCCTCCCGGATGGGGGGCAATAAAAAAGCCCGGCCGAAGACCGGGCTTGGTGACGGCCGCTCAGCGAAGCTGAGCTTTGCCGCAAGGCCGCAGGGGACTTGGTCACCCTCCGCCGACCCGACTCATCGGGGGCCGGGACGACTTTAGGCAGAGCGGGCTCGGTGCAGATAAGTCCTGATGATCGTCTCCCGCGAGGACCCCGCCGCTACCGGTGGTCAGGGTTCGCCGAGAGCTGTGCCGTGCACGCGAATGGGCTTGGCGTAGCTGGCCTTGATTAAGGTCAGGGTCTGGTCCTCCTTAGTCATTTTGCTGAGGGCAGACGCAACAGCTTCTGGCGACAACTGGATATCCGCGGGTCCGCCGCCGTCCTGCTGTTTCGATATCGAGACGCTGTTTCTCGCCATCGTCAGGGGCGGGAGCGGAGTGCAGGCGATGTCGTCGATCCGCTTGGACAGTCGGTCGAGCATCGGCATCATTTCGCCAAACGCCCTGACCAGCGCCGCCTTCTCGGCCCGCTCATCGACCAGCATCTTGGCGAGATCGGTTACCGGCAAGGCCTTTTCCAGTTCCAATATATCGCCTTGGCTGCGCTCCTCGGCAGCCCCCTCGACGCCGCAGTTGCATTGGGCGCCGGCTGCAACCAAATCTCGGTGCGCCGAATACAGATGCTCCATTGGTTCTTCGGAGTGCCACGTGCCCGTATTTGGAACCATTCCGCCGATCACCTTCCCGATGCATTCATGTGCAATATCGATCAGGTTCTGATGTGCTCGGCTGCGACTGCCGCCGGCTTTGGCGGCAAGTCCGAACCCATCGCCTGCCGGGTCCATGCTTACGTCTGCCATTGAAACGCCCCCGGTCTCGACCAGGTGAACCCGCGCGCTGCCCACCTGCTCACGCTCCGTGATCGACAGACCGTCGAGCTTCATGCACTTGTCGCAAGAATATAAAGCCATGTCCACCAGCGCCTGGTCGCCCTCCGAGTGCTTGGCATTGGCGAAAAGGCCGGCGGCACGTTTTTGCATGTTATGGTTTCCTGATTGAGGGAGCTCCACCATACGCACCACTCCCGGCGCGTCGGCGACCCGCGCAACCAATTCGGGAGCCTCTAAGAGACCATCGCCGTCTATTCGCGCCCTACGCGGGATCTCACCGATATCTTCTGCCACCAAGGTGTTCAGAAGACCGCAGAGCTCGGCGATATTCGTCTGTAACCGAACGACCTCGATCGAATCTCCGCCCGGCGTCGCGGTATCAAGCTCGAAAGTATCTCGAAGCCAGTCGAGCTCTTGAGTAATTTGAGCGACGCGTCCAGGGTCCCATGAGGCCCCTGTCACCCTGGCGAGCGGCGCCTTAGCATCCGCTTCGGTGGAGAGCGGCCCTTTGGTGTCGACCTTTTCTTTGCGGACATCAGCGATTGCCGGGTTCGCTCCAAAAGCTTTCTGCTCTCCTTGGGGCCAAGACCCGGAGGCCTCATCCGACGGCGTCGATCCCGAAGAACTTGCCGGCCGCGATGACTGCGTTTCCAGACATTTCACCGCTTCGCTCTTGGCGCGATGATGGTGACCGGGGACGCCGCAGGTCCAGATTTGAACCGGTGGGTTGAACGGCTCTTTTGCAGACCCCGCCGGTGCCGGCGATGCACTCTCGGCGTCTGCTTCGCGGTAGTGCCCCCCGGGTATCGCGACGGCAGCTTTCCAACAATCGAACACTGCTGCGGGGTTCGCCGGTCGGTCGACTAGCGAAATCTCGCTGAGCACCAGGCCGGTGATGGCCTTGGGATTGGCAGCATCGCGCTGGGTGACCCGACCGCCGATCGAAAAGCCGCGATAGACCTTATTCTTGACCTTGGCGACTGCAACCGGGTCGACGACGTGGGCGACGATCCGGGTCATGCCGTCGTCACCGACCTCGGCCTCGAGCGTCGTTCCGGCGGCCGACAGCTGGTGCATCTCACGCAGGGCCGGAAACCGCATGTAGTCCGGGAGCGCCGCGCGTATCGCATCGGCCCTGACAATCTCGTCCTGGTCGTCCACTGTTTCCGATGTCGCGATCCCGTGCACGCGCACGGTTCCGTCATCCTGGGGCTCGACCTTCTCGATTGCGCCATAGAGTCGCATGATCACGTCCCGCCAATTAGCCTTGGTCGCTCATCGGATCGTTTGTCATTTTCTGTGGTGCCTGTCGGCACAGCGGGCTCTCGGCGACCGGCGCAGCAAGAGGCCTGCCTGCGGCCTGCGCCAGCTTCGCGATCGCCTCGAACACCTGGTCCCCTCCAGTTGAATTGTCGGGAACGAGTATCTTGACCGCCGCTGCAGCAACACCGGCCCAAATCGGCTCCCCAGTAATCAGATAGCAGAACGTGCCCGCGAGGATGCCGAGACCGACAACGGTGCTCGGCTGCAGCGGCCACTGAAATGCTTTATCTCCGACCATGTTTCCCTCAATTCATTGCGTTGACTTCAACGAAGTTGGCAATCACGTCGTTGGCTGCACCGGTCGTATAAGACGACCCGGTCAGAGCAATAACAATGGCGCCCGCCTCGGTCGCCGTCAGAAAGACCGGCAAGGCGATCCCGCCGCTGATGCTCCCAAGGACCGCCGTGCCCTGTGCGTACTGAGTATTCGATCCCGCGCCGCCGTATTTGAAGACGTTGGAAATCAGCTGCCAGCCGACGTTATTGTTTGGTGTCGTCGCGTTGACCCAGGCTCCGGTGTCGGCGATCACGGTGCCGGCGGTGACTGCCCCGCCGGAAATTGTAGCGTTGAACCACAGCTTGACGCGCTTGCTGTTAGCTGTGGGTCCCGTTTTACCCTGCGCGATGATGCAGAGCCCGCGGCCGAGGACATCAAAACTCGATGCCGGCAAGGTGAAGCTTGCCAAGACATCGTCGGTGGTATCGGCGTTGTTGCCGGCAAGCGGGTTGCCGATCTGGCGGGAGAGATTGCCCGCCGCGGAAAACGTGCCGGTTCCGCCTCCGTAATAGGTCAGCGTTTTCGAAGGCTCGACTCCGAGCCCCGGGACCACACCGTCGAGCACCCAGACCGCAGCACCGGTCACCGCCGAAAGGCAAGTCCAAATACGATTGGCAGAGACATTGAACCAACGCGAGCCGACGGAATAATTCTGTGTATTGTCGTTCGACGCACCGGGATCGGCGGTTGCCGTCGGGTTGTTGTATGCCGGCAACAGAGTGCAGCCGCCGCGGATCAGATGGATCACGTCGTCGGTCGCAGCAGCGATGACGCCCTTGGCGTCCGCCAGGTACGAGGCGCCCAACGTCTGAAACCGTGCAAAGGGGCCGGGCGCGAGCAGCTTTGTCGTCATGGCCAAAATTCCCTTACTTGTAGGGCCGTCACGCTTTGCAGAGGACCGTTGTGTTGAGCTTCAGCACGCGACCGTCGTCCAGAATTGCCGTGGCCTCTAGGATGTAAGTACCACCGGCGGCGGAGCTCGGCATTCCGCCAATCGACGCGACCGAGAAGAAACCGGTGCGCGTTTGCAAAGAGCCATCGATTGGCGAGCGCACCTCGACTGCCGTCAGGACCGAAGCCGCCAATACCCGAGACTGCGGTGCCGGATCGGTCGCGGTTTGATACGGAGCTAGTTCGCAGGTCCAACTCGTTGAGAGGATCGACGAAGCACCCATGTCGGCGGTGAAATCGAAGGCGAAATTGTCTATTTCACCGATTTCGATCGGGTCGAATGGCGTTGCCAATCGCATTGACGCTTCCTCATCAATCGGCAGCGGCGGGTTCTTTGCGTCGGTTACGGCAGGAACGGCACTGCTTTGCGCAGTACCACGAACAGCGGCTTTCGCATGCTGAACCTTTTACAGCCGTGGATTAGATTCGACCGCGTCACTGCCGCTCATTGGTTTCCGGTGTCTTTCTTGATCGAGACTGGACGGTGCCGTCAGGGCGCGTCCTGGTTTCACTGGCGTCTGAGAAGACGAAGGCGTCCGGGTGTGCCGAGGATGCGTCGTTTGCTGGGCGAGGCGAGCAGACGCTCTAGTGACACCCGCACTATTGCCGGGAGCACCGACCACTCGATCGGCAATACTCTATCCGCGGTCAGCTGAATTTGTCCCTGAAATTCGATTGTCAGTGGTATAGCGCCGATGAGGGACGTCGCGAACTCACCAGGCGCCGGCGTGTCCAGGAGAGACGATCCGAGCCATTCGCCTGCGAAACTCCAATCGACCGAGGGTTGTAGGAGCCACTCGTCAAGCGCGGCTATATCCAAGAAAATAGGTCCGATCCACTCGCACGCGATACTCTGATCGGCAAACCCTAGCGATAACCACTCGGCGTTGCTGGCCAAACCGCTCGCGACGCCGCCTTCGAAACCGAGCGGACAGGCGCGATCCTGAATTGCGACCAGCCCCATCTCCAGCGGATTTTGAAAATCTCTCCGGGCTGTGGCCAGAGCCCCGACCGGGAAATTGGCATCGGCCGACAGACCCAATGAAAATTCGATAGCCGCCTGGGCATCGATCGTAAGTGCCATACCGACGGCCGCGACCAGTTCCCAGCAGCCGATGTCCCAGTTGCCGCTCTGGGGCCGCGCCGTCCCGGCGATGTCGGTGGCGCCACTCGTGGCGTCCGCGGTGCCCGCGCCTCGAAGATTACCTCCCGGCTTCTCGCGCCAGTCTGCCGAGGCGGTCGTCGTATTCTGGAACTGACTGGCGTAAGTAATACTGCCCGTGACCCCGCTGGGGAGCCCCGACGACAGGTCGGTCATGCACGTGGTGTACGTACTCCCCGTTCCGCTGCTGAGAGCCCCGCAACCGAAGATCGCGCAATTCTGGACGACATTGGCTGTGGCGTAGCCGGCGAAGAAAGCGTGGTTTGGCGGCGCCGCCAAACCGCTTGGCGCTACTATCGTGCAAAAATAGATGTTGGGAAGCCCATTACTGGCGTGTACAATGTACTCCGCATTCTCGGCTAGACTGTAGAGGAGAGAGTTTCTTATTGTAACAGTAAATCTTGAATTATAAATCGCGCCGAGACGATCACCGGCAATGATACAGTCATCGACAGTATAAAAAACATAAGCATCGGTGCTCGCGATTCCGCAGCCGGCGTAGCCGGTGCTCTTGATCTGTAGATTGGAGAAGAAAACAGCTATGTCTTCGATATGGATCGTGCCCGCGGTGGCACTAGCGTCGCTGGTTATCGCCACACCATTCGCAGCGTTATACCTGAGCGCGTTTGTTTGAACATTAGCATTGTCGCGGAAGCTCTGCCCTGGCCCCGTGGTCAGGGTGATCGTGTGGCTTGCATCGGTGGTGTGGCCGCTGAGGCTCAGGATCGAGGTGCCGCCTGTGCTGGTAAATTCACTGTCCTTGTAACAGTTGCCTTGATAGCTGTTGCCGTCGGTCACGAGGTTGGCGGGCAGTGATGCAGCCCAGCCCGCTAGGGTCGAATAATCGCGCCCGCCGGCCGAGCCGATAGTCTTGACGATCACGCCCACGGCATCAGACCGGGATCACACCCGGGAGCGCGATGGGAGCGCGCGCGACGGTGACCGTCGCCACAGTGAGCCTCGGCGTGGAGCCCTTCGGTACGAGGAGCTGAGGCGCAGCGCGCGTTGTGTCGGAGAACCATGTCATCCCACGGGCAGGGACGTTAATTCTCGTCACATCGATGTGGAACCCGCGGTACTGCCGGTAGGTCGTCGGTTGCATGTTCATATCGACAGCCGGCAGGAGTGGGCTCAATAGAACGTTTAGCTCATTCGGAGCGGCGTCGGGCCATACCATGAGGCGAAACCACGGATGCGACAGCTCATCCGCTCCCCATTTCCAGCCGTCAACCTGCCAGGTGATCAGATCGAAACGCTTTGGCAGAGCCGCGAGCTGCGCTTGGCTTGGCGGCGGTGACGACTGCGTTGAGTGGTCCCAGGCGAATAGCAGGAGCTCAGGCATTTTCCGCGCTCATCGATACCCATCCCACCATCCGGTGTAATCCACCGCAACCTCGCCCTGCGGCGTGCGATGCGAATAGACGCACCAGGCTTTACCAACCCCAGGTCCCAGAAATGTGAATTCGTGGCGGGCATGCGCCTCGATCAGCAGATGGAAAGGCCCCTCGCGCTCGAAATCGGCGAGCATCGCCCACTCGCCCCCATTGGCGCCCCCATTGGCGTCATCGGCGGCGACCGGCGAGCCATTCCCGGGCGTCGGCTTTGCCGACGCTATGCCGACAGGCGAAAGCACGCTTTCGCCGAAAGGCTCGCGCACCACCGGCACCCATTTCTTGACCCGCCAGCGGCCGCAAAAGAAGATCGAGGTATGGTCGAAATTATGGGTGTGCCCGGCGACCACTTGGCCCGGTTTGAGACCCTCCCGGTCGCCCATCAGGCGGATGAAGACATTGCCGGAGACCCATTCCATGTTTGGGTCAGCCGTCAGGTTGTCGTGCCCTGGATCCTCAGATTACCCCCTCCCTTATAGGGTGCCGTACCGGCCGACAAGGTCAACCGAAGCCAGACGCCCTGGGCGCCGGCCGCATTCGGTGCGGAACCGGACGGCAATTGGCCCGACCCGGCGATCACCGACACCGCCGAAGGTTGAATGACGAAGCTCAAGGCAGTCGCATCGCCATTGGCCGGCAGGGTCTGCCGATTGGCCGCTGTCGCGGTGTCGTTGAGCGCCTTGCATAAAGCGAGATCGAGGAGCGCCCCCGACGGAAACGCCGGCGAATTGCTCGCGTCCTGAACCGTTGCCGAGAGCAGAGCCGTCGCGGTGTTGTTGTTGACGACGAATACCTTCTCGTAATAGGTGCGTTGCGACCCGGTCGGCGCATCGGCGGCTGCGGTGTCGAAAAGTCGCGTGACGGCGGTCACCGCGTTCGGCGAAATCTCGAACAGGATCCCCTGATATACGTCATAGGTCGAGGTGTTGTCTGGCACCGTGCCCCAGTTGCGGTTGACCGCCACGAAATCAGTGCCAAAGCCCGCTACGGCGATGATCTGCCGTAGTTGATTGGCGCCGGTGTTGGTCTTGATGCGGATGATTTGACCGATGCTGACCGAGGCGCCATCACCCGACTGCAATTTGAACAACGGCGGCGCGACCCCTGACGCGTTCGCCGCCCCCGTTTGGGCGGTCCGCGCGCTGAGCAACGGGGCGTGCCGATAGACGGCCACGTCGCCGGACGCGGCGGTGCCGCCCGGGTTTGCGAGGCCGGCGATGGCGCCACCGGTGAGCACGGCCGCCAACAGCCGCTCGACCGTGCCGAGCGAGCCGACATTGGTGATCGGGGTCTGGCCGGAAAGAGTCGCGGCGGCCGAGGTTACCACCACGCCACTGGTGCTGCGCGCCAGCACCTGAACCTTGGTCGCGGTGTCCGAGCTGCTTGACGACACCGCATCGATCGTATCGTTGGCGCTGAGATCGTACCACGCGCAACGCTTGGCGAAATCGACCGCACCGCCAACGGTGGCGCCATCGGCTCCGGGCATATTCGCCGAGCCATACACGACGATGTCAGATGGCAGCACGCTCATCAGAGGCTCCTGACATTTTCCACGTGAGATTGGGGCGCCGCTTGCGGAACGCGGCGGAGCGGGCTTCGCACCTGCCGCTGGTTACCGGAGTGAGAGGTACGCGATTATTCTCGGCTGGCCGCTTTGCTGGCTTTGGTTTTTGAAGCCAAGGCGTCACGCAGCAACACTGGCCCTTGGGCGGTCAGGAACATCGGTTCGTCTCCGCCCTCGATCGGATTTAGCGCGAGGATGCTCCGCGCTTCGTTCACAGTGTAGATGCCCTCTTTGACGTAACTGGTGAGCGCCGCGGACTGTTCCCTTGGATCTGTAAACCGCATGTCGGACCAAGCGAATTCGAGATCGCGATGACCCATACGGTTCTGGATCACGCTGTCGACAAGCCGTTTGACCCAACCCATCAGAGGAGCCAGGCCCTCATTGAGCGCCGTGTCCTGGGCGGTCTGCGCAGTTGCCCGATTGACCTGTGGGATGAAGGCCGTGGGCGGCAGCGAGAACGCGTAGCACACGATCCGCGCCAGCCATTCGTCGAAATCATCCTTGTACGGCGCCTCCCTGAAGGGCTGGTACCGGGCGCCGCTCGGTCCCCAAACGAGGCGCGTGCGGCTGCCGGTATTGCCGGCGAGGATCGAGTCGAACCAGTCCTGAAACTGACGGATCTGTTCGGCGTTCCAGCCCTCCGGCGCGTTGAGCAGCCCGGGCGGAACATTGCCCTCCGTAAAGTGCTGCAGCTGCATGATCTGCCGGCGCAGTCCGATGTTGACCGTCACGACGATCTGCTCGACCGGGCTGAACCCGTAAGCCTTGTGCGGGCGGCGGTTGCGCGGCAGATAGATCAGCTCATCGTCGCGCAAGAGGCGCCATGGCTGACCGTGGATCACTTGCTCATAGGCCGGTGCAGGGGGCCGCGGACGACGCCCGGTGTCATCCATCAGCACCTTGATCGTCGATCCATCGACGACATCGAGGCCGATAATGTCGCCGCCCCGGTTGCGGCGAATTTCGAAGGCTGGCGCGTCAAGGACGAGCACATCCTCGAGCGCCTCGCGCAGCCAGGTGGCAAAGGGCTGCTCGCCGTCGGGGCTGCGCCAGAACTCGGTCAACCGCTCGATGCGAGGGCGCGCGTCTGCAGCCGGTCTGCGGTCGTCGCGCGACTTGATCGTCCAGTCGAGCTTTTCGATCTGATCCTTGCGGGTCTCGATTGCCAGTCGTGTTATGTCGTGGCTTTCTGCGAGCGTCCGCAGCTCGTCGAAACCGATGGCCTCATAGCTGCGCGGCGAATAGATCGTGTTGTAGCCAACCGGGAAATCCCACAGGCGCACCGGCTCCGGTTGGGTTGGAGCCAGCGGATAGCTGGGAGAGAAGATCCCCTGGCTGGGCTGGAAGACCTCGCGAAATTGGTCGACGTCATTCTGTGCGCCCCAGCCGCCCCAGCTGTAGGAGGCGAGGGATGTCCGCTTTCCGCCGGCAGGTGGCATGGCTTATTCCGTACCTTTGTCGTGGGCTGCGGCCATCATCAATATCCTCCCGTGATTGCCGCGCGCTTCCAGGTGTTCGGCGCAGTGCAGATGTAGAGATAGTTGCTGTCGTGCATCATCTGGTTGGTTGCACACGGCGACGACGAAGCCGGCGAACCAGCATTGATCAGCCCGCCCAGCAAGTTGAGCGTCTGCGGCGTCGCAGCGACCACTCGGTAGTTCGAGCCGTCGAATTGCAGCGCCACATATTCGTAATTCTGATTGGCCGCCAAACTGATCGAGCTCGACGACGTGCCGCCGCCTGCCGGAAGGAGGATCTTTTCGCCGGCGCCGCCATTGACCTGGACGGCCAAGGCTTTGCCGTTGTCGGTCGCAAAGCCCATGATCCATCCCACCCGGATCGTACTCGTCGGCGGCAATGTCGCAGCGAGATAAGCAAGCGGGCTGTTGTAGCTCGACACCACACCGCCGTTGTCGGCAACGGTCGCAGCATAGGCGCTGACCGACGGGAAGCTCCAACGGGTAATCCCGCCGGCACCGATCATGCCGATCGCCTGCGCCGTCGCCGGCGTCGCATCGACGACGCGGAAGTTGCCGCCGCCGTCATATTGCAATACCACAAACTCGTAGGCGCCCTGGCTGGTATTGGCGAGGGCCAGCGTTGTCGCCGCGCCGCCCGATCCCGGCCAGACGATGTGGCCGCCCGACGTCGCGTTGACTTGGATCGACAGCGGCTTCCCGTTATCGGTAGCGAACCCCATGCTCCAACCTGTCGGCAGCGTCGTCGTTGCCGGCAGAGTCACGGCCAGACCGGAAGCCGTATTGTAGCTCGACAGAATATTGCCATTGTCGCCGAGTGTAGCGGCATATCCCGGGGTCGACGGATAGAGCCAATTGCTGGGCCAAGGCGGGGGATCGAAGCCATTGATAAGACGGGTATTTCGCGTCGCCGAGACGACCCTGAAATTGTTGCCGTCCGACTGGAGCTGAAGATACTCGTAGTTGCCGGCGCCGAGAGTAATAGAAGCTAGGCTCTTGCCGCCCGCCAGAATTGCGCCCGACGGCGCAGTGACAGTCATGCCTTTGCCATTGTCGGTCGCAAAGCCGATCGCCCAGCCGGGGTTGAGGCTGGCAACCGCGGGAAGGGTTACGGTCATCGACGGCCCCGGCGCATTGTAGCTCGAGATATTGATCCCGTCGTCAATCGCCGCGGCCGTATAGCTGCCGGCGGTGGGGAAAATCCATGGACTGCGCGACCCGCTGCCAATTACTGTGATCCCGGTCGACGACGGTCCGAAATTAACCGTCGCACCGCCGTAGTTGGGGTTGATCAACACATTGCCGGTGCTCGTCGTCGCATTAACCGCGGTGACGCAGTTGAAGAAGGGCGAGACAAAGGTGTTGAGGCCATTGTGGTTGAAGGTGATCGACAGACAGATCGGCGACACTTCCATATCGACGGCGAAAAATGTGTTGCTGAAATTATAACCGTTTTCGAGCACCACACCTCTACCCCCGGTGCCCTGTGCCGTGCCGGCGCCCGAAATTCGCGAGAACTGGGTCTGCTCGAAAGCAAGCCCGGCTGCACCCCCGGCGGCAACGCAAACCGCGTAAATGTCACTGTCGAGAACAAAGTTGAACTGGCACCCGCCGGCTGTCGGCGCGGTGCTGGCGTTGTTGACGATCAGGTGATCGATTTTTGCGGAGTTGTGCGCATCCGAAAAATCGGCGTTGCCGACCACCACCGCATAATCCGGGGTGTTGGCCTTGACGAACAAACTGCCCTCTTCCTTGAAATAGAAGCATCCGGTCGGACTGGTGGGTGTGCCGCGGCCGCATTGGATCCGTAGCACCGGCCCGGAGGCGATCTGACGCCCATCGATCGTCGCCGCTTCCGAGATCAGGCGGAAGCCGCTCGAGGCCTGGCCCGCGTAGTCGATGGCGATCGCCGAGGTAACCTTGTAGGTTCCGCTCGAAAAATGGACGGGCCAGCCGTTGGTGATTGCCGCGACAATCGTCGCATTTATTGCCGTCGTGTCGTCGTGGCTGCCATCGCCCACCGCACCGTTGCAGCGTACATCGATCCACGGCCTTCCCGAGCACATCAGCACGTCGCCGTTGAGCGTCGCGGTGCCGGTCGCCGACAGCGAGGAGAAGTTCCCGGGCGACTGCGCAAGGCTCGGCAGCGCAGCGCTGAGCCCGAAGGCAAATGCAGTGAGCCAGAGCACGAGTCTTACAATGCGCTGGTCTGCGTTGTCCTCTTTGACCAATAGCGACAATCTATGATCTCCTTCCGAGCGGTCACGGAAGTCCAGTGGCGTTGCCGCTGCGCGCGGCAGGTTAGGAGCGGCCCGGCTCACGGGCCCCACCCGACGCCTGGCTGCTGAGCTGGCGGTAGAGGTCGTAGATGCCCTGATCGGACATCGGCTCGATCAAGAGGTCGCTCAGCGCCCACACCAGCGCGTCGGCCCGGTCGGGCGAGCCGCCCGTGGGACGCTGGCCGAAATCGCCGTGATCGGCAGGCACAAAACCGCACATCTGATCTTCAAGCTGCGGGAAGACGCCGAGGTGATGCACCCGGCCCTGCTCGTAGAGCGCTGCCACCGGCTCGGCTCGGGTGAGCTTGCCGCGCGAGGCGCGCACCGCCGCGAAGGACACGTTAGGGTCGATCACGCGCAACGTCGCCTCGACCATCTCGCCGCCGTTGTTCACCTCGGCGACAACCCGATCGGCGCGGTGCGCGCGATAGGCTGCGATCGCCGTCTTCGCCCATTCCGCCGGAGGATACCGGCCGGACGCGTCGGCAAGCACCCAGCCTTGCCCCTGCCCATCCCTGCCGGCGACGATGATGCCGGTCTCGTCGGCGTCCTCAGACGAAGTCGCGGCCGGATCGATCGCCACCACCACTCGGATCAACGTCGGAACGGCGCTCGCCCGGCTCGCCTCGATTACGCCGCGGGTCCACAGGGCGCCCGGCACGTCGTCGAGGATCTCAGCCTCGAGCTCCTGGCGGCCGAGCCGCGTCCCCTCGTATTTGCGGATGATCTGCTGAAGGAAGGCCGGCGCCAGATTGGTCCGGTTCTCGTAAGTCGAGCCCCGTGTCACCACCGCCGTCGGATCGGCAATCAGCGCCCGTATCAGCTTGGTCGGCCTCGGTGTCGTGGTGACCACGACGCGCGGATCGTTCCCCGACCGCATTCCCAGCATCAACATGTCCCACGCCTCGGGGTAGCGCCAGCTGCCGAGCTCGTCGCACCAGGTGGCGTCGTGCTGCGGCCCGCGCAGGCGTTCGGGCTCGTCGGCGCTGTAGAGTGTGGCAATAGCGCCGTTCGGCCAGGTCAGCCGCCGCTTCGACGGCTCGTAGCGCGGCCGGTCCCAAGGCGGCGAGATCGCAAGGATACCGCTTTCGCCTTCCACCATCACATTGCGCGCGTCGGCCGCCGTGGGTGCTACGAGCGCCAGACGGCGTGCCGTCCACCCGGCCACGCGCGCTCGTACCAGCTCGGCGCCGGTTCGGGTCTTGCCGAACCCGCGACCGGCGAGCAAGAGCCACACCCGCCAGTTTCCGACCGGCGGCAGCTGCGTCGGGCGCGCCCAAAATGACCAGTCATAGAGGAGTGCCCGCGCCTCGGCGGGGCTCAACG
>Ga0209217_1000025_pt1 | contig 31337 bp, 26 predicted proteins | sample JacPinW_OM3H0_M2_FD_187957 | JGI IMG/M metagenome (GOLD analysis project Ga0209217, IMG submission 187957) | Forest soil microbial communities from Algoma, Ontario, Canada - Jack Pine, Ontario site 1_JW_OM3H0_M2 (SPAdes) (version 2) | ecosystem: Environmental > Terrestrial > Soil > Boreal...
TCCCTCTTCTAAAGACATGTCAAAAAGGGACCGGAGCCTACGGGGCTCGAACCCGCAACCTCCGCCGTGACAGGGCGGCGCTCTAACCAATTGAGCTAAGGCTCCTCGCGAGACGCAGACTTTAGCGCGGCTGTCCTCAGCCGCAAGCAACGCGAGGTGGCATCCCGCCTTCTTCCGTCCGCGATGGACACGGCAAGGCCGCAACGGCCGCAGCTTGCGCCAAATTTTCTCGCAACCCCACCATCGAGGCGCTGGTTGAACATTTTGTGGTCGGGCAGCGTCGAACATTGCGAAGTTTCAGTAAAAAAGTTATAATCGCATTCGATTCGGGCATGGACTGGGATTTACGATGAGCGACGAGCGCAGCAGAGAGTTCGAAAGTTTCGACGAGCCCGCGTCGAATCTTCCTTTGCTCGACAGGCTCGACCGCGTGATCGCTTCACTTCCGCCGGGCGATCCCGCCCGTCGCGATTTGCTCGATCTGCGTCCACACGTGTCAGATCAGTCCCAGATGATCGGCGAAGCGCGGCAGATGATCGAGAAACTCGAAGAGGTGATCAAAAAGGTCACTTCACCGGCGAACCGCATCGGCACATTTCTCGGCGCGACCTCCAAAGATACCGCCCACATCGTGGTCGGCGGGGCCGATTATTATTGCAACGTCGATCCGCGTATTCCGCTGGCGAAGTTGAAAAAAGGCACGCGCGTTTTGGTGAACGAAGCTTTTGTTATCGTTGGCGATCTCGGTTTTGAAATGGCCGGACCGGTCACGAAAATCACCGAGGTGATCGGCAAAGATCGATTGCGGGTCGGTTCCGAGCACGGAACACAATCGATCGTCTTGCAACGCTCGGCCGATCTTGCATCATCGACCTTGAAATCGGGCGACGAAGTGCGCGTCGATTCGAATTACCGGATGGCGCTCGAGATGCTTTCGAGCACGAAATCGCACGAACATTATCTCGATGTCGTTCCCGAGTTGCCCTGGGAAAAAGTCGGTGGCCAGGAAGAAGCGCTTCAAGCGATCAAGGACGCGATCGAGCTTCCCTTGTTGCATGTCGATCTTTTCAAAAAATTTCAGCACGCCACGCCCAAGGGATTCTTGCTCTACGGCCCGCCTGGTTGCGGCAAGACCCTCATCGGCAGGGCGACCGCTTACAATCTGACCAAACAGCTCGGCGAAAAGACCGGCGCGCAGATGAAGGAATACTTCATGCACGTCAAAGGGCCGGAGATTTTGAATATGTGGGTGGGCGAATCCGAACGGATGGTTCGCGAAATTTTCGCGACCGCGCGCGAGAAACGCCGCGACGGATTCATGCCGTTTCTGTTTATCGACGAAGCGGAATCGATTCTCGGGACGCGCCTCGCCTCGCGCTATTCGAACATCCTTTCCACGCTCGTGCCGATGTTTTGCTCGGAGATGGACGGCATCGATTCGTTGAACGATGTCGTGATCATCCTCGCGTCCAATCGCGCCGACTTGATCGATCCGGCAATTCTGCGGCCCGGTCGCATCGATCGTAAAATTAAAGTGAATCGGCCGAATCGCGACGGCGCCCGGGAGATTTATCGGATTTATCTTACGCCTGATCTTCCGTATGACGGCACGCTCGCCAAAGAAGCCGAGCACATCGGCGCGGCAGTTGATAAACTGATCGAGCGCTTCGTCGATTGGCAATTTGCCCGGCGCGACGAAAATAAATTTCTCGAAGTCACGCTCCGCAGCGGCCGCAAAGAAATTCTGTACCGGAGCAATCTGATCAGCGGCGCGATCATCGCTTCGATTGTTGAGCGGGCGAAGGCGATGGCGATCAAGCGCGCCATCGCGACGCAGCAGGAGGAGGGGATTCGCGAAATGGATTTGCACCTGGCCTTCGACGCCGAATACATCGAGAACGATATCTTTCCGACGACCGACATCACCGAAGATTGGCTTAAACTGATCGATTATGATCCGGAAAACGTGGTCAAGATTGCGCCGGTCAGGCCAGTTGCGGATTCGGCGGATCGCCCGGGTTCCGGTGTCATCTAATCTTTGGCGCGACACATGAACCGCGTCTTTGGTCTCGAGACGGAATACGGCATCACCGTCAATGGTGCGGAGACTGTCGATGTTGTCGCCGAATCGATCGAGCTCGTTCGGCGCTACACCGATCACGGCGCGCATATGAAATGGGATTACGAGCTTGAGGACCCACATCTGGATGCGCGCGGCTTTCGCGCCAAGGCCCTGATGCAGGACACTGACGAGTCGGCTTACTACGAGATCGACAAAAATCGTCCGCTCAGCTTCGAGGAAATCAAAAGCGATCTCGTGCTTTCGAACGGCGCGCGTTTTTATAACGATCACGCCCACCCCGAATATTCGACGCCGGAATGCACAACGCTTCGCCAGATCGTCACTCAGGACAAGGCCGGTGAGCGCATCCTTGCCGAATGTGCGCGTCGTAGAAATCTGAAATTGCCGAGCGGCCAGGAAGTTCGGCTCTACAAGAACAACACCGACTTCTTCGGTCACAGCTACGGCTGCCACGATAATTATCTCATGCAGCGCGACGTCCCGTGGGACCGGATCGTCAGCTCGATTCTGCCGTTCTTGATCACCCGCCAGATCTTCGCGGGCGCCGGCAAAATGGGCGTGGAAGGCGAGAGCACTTCGGGCCAGCCGGGACTTTATCAAATTTCGCAGCGCGCGGATTTTTTCAGTGTCGTGGTGAGTATCGACACCATGAATCGGCGTCCGCTCATCAACACCCGCGACGAGCCGCACGTAGACGCGAGCCGTTATCGCCGGTTTCACGTCATTCTGGGCGATTCGAACATGAGTGAATGGGCGACCGCGCTCAAAGTCGGCACGACCGCGCTCGTACTCGACTTGATTGAGCGTGGACAAGCGCCACAGCTTGAGATTGCGCAGCCGGTTGATGCGAACAAATCGATCAGTCGCGATCAAACTTACGATTGGATCATCGAGTTGAAGGATGGTCGCAAGATTTCCGCGATCGAAGTGCAACGTATTTATCTGCGGGCGGCTTCGAAGGTTGAGGGCGAATCAGCCAACGAAGATCGACAATGGATTTTGCGGGAATGGGAAAACGTTCTCAATGATCTGGAGCGCGATGTCATGACCACGCGCGACCGGGTCGATTGGGTAGCGAAGAAGTTTTTGCTCAATGCTTTGCAGGAAGAAGAAAAACTTTCCTGGAGCGATCCGTGGCTGCAATCGATCGATCTCGAATATCACAATGTCGATCTTGAATCCGGTTTGTATTACGAGTTGGCCCGTCAAGGATCGATTCGACGCCTCGCCAAAGAGGAGGAGATCAAGACCGCGATCTTTACGCCCCCCGAAACAACCCGCGCATTTTTCCGTGGACGATCGGTCGCGCGTTTCAATGATCAGATCGCTTCAATTCAATGGGACGAACTTGTGTTTGCCAATGGCGCACTCTCGCAGCGCGTCGCTTTGCCCGAAGCTTTCGGGGATGCGCGGCTCGATGCTCTCAATCACGCCGCACGCAACGGCAAAGATTTTTCCGAATTCATGCGCACCGTCAGCGCGATCGATTAGAAATTAACACCGCGCCTTCAGGCCGGTGTTGTCAAAGCGCAAAAGAAGCCTCACGACCACGCAATCAAACGCAGCTCGTGAGATTGCATGAGATTCGGGTGCGTCGGGACAACGCGGACGCTGAATCCGTAAGCGCCGCTTTCCGACGCGGGCACGGATCCTTGATAGAGATAACTGCCGTCGCCGTTGCGCCCGCTTGCGTTGAGAACACTGACGGACGGGTTTTTGATTCCGCCGTTATCGGCTTCGCCGTGATACGCTTCGACGCGAACGTGATTTGGATCGACATCTCCGAGATAGACATGCGCGCTGACCTCGAGCGATTCGCCGACCAAAATGTTTTGTCGATCTTTGTTGCCGACCTGCACGTCGTGGATCCGAACTTGCGGCCAATCCTTGCGCATGCGCGATTTCCATTGGCTCAACTGCGTTGCCGGTTCGCAACCGTTCTGGGCAAAGTTTTCGTGTGAGCGCGCGGCCGGAATGTAAAGGCGCTCGGTGTATTCTTTGACCATCCGGTGCGTGTTGAAGACCGGCGTCACGCTGCGGATCGATTCGCGCATCAACTGCAGCCACGCCAGCGGAAGTTTGCCATCGGGCTTAGCGTAATAGAGCGGAATGATTTGGTTCTCGAGCAATTGATAGAGACTGTTCGCGTCCACTGCGCTTTGGAACTCGACGGTGCCATCGTTAATTTCAGCGGCTATCGCCCAGCCGTTGTTCCCATTGAAACCTTCGTGCCACCAGCCGTCGAGCACGCTGAGATTGATTCCGCCGTTCGGCGCGCATTTCATTCCACTGGTGCCGCTCGCTTCCATCGGTCGCAGCGGATTGTTCAACCAAAGATCGACACCCTGAACGAGCCGGCGTGCGATGTAGCTGTCATAATCTTCGAGAAACACGACCCGATTTTCGAATCCGGCTTCGCGGCTGAATCTGTAAACTTCCTGAATCAACCCGCGGCCACCTTCATCGCGCGGATGCGCTTTGCCGGCGAAAATAAATTGCACCGGCCGCGTCGTATCGTTGAGCAGTCGCCTCAATCTTTCTTTATCATTAAACAAAAGCGCGCCGCGTTTGTAGGTCGCGAATCGCCGCGCAAAGCCGATCGTCAAAACTTCGGGATCGAGGATTCGATTCACATCCCGAATCGCTTCAGGTGAATCGCCGATGCGTTCCCGGCGAATGCGCACACGCTCGCGGACGAACTCGACCAGTCGCCGTTTTAATTGTTGATGTGTGTCCCAAAGTTCGACATCGGGAATGTCCATGACTCGGCGCCAGAAATCCGGCTCGGTAATGTGTTCCTCCCAATCGCCGAAATGTTTCTGGTAAAGCGCGGAAAACTCCGGCGCCATCCAGGTTTTGGTGTGAATGCCATTGGTCACGCTCGTGATCGGCACTTCGTGCGCCGGCACACCGGACCAGACATCTTTCCAAAGCGAACGGCTCACTTCGCCGTGCAATTTGCTCACTCCATTTGAATGACGGCTCATTCGAAGCGCGAGAATTGTCATGCTGAACGGATCCGAGCGGTCGACCCGGGTTTGGCCAAACGAGAAAAGTTCGTCGAACGGAATCCCGAGCTCTTTGGCAAAATCGCCGAAATATTTGCGCATCATGTCCCGCGGGAACGAATCGTTGCCGGCGGGCACAGGCGTATGCGTAGTGAAAACGTTCGCCGAGGCCACGATTTGGAGGGCCGAATAGAACTCAAGTTTTTTCTCCACCACTTTTCGGCGAATCCGCTCCAACGCGAGAAAGGCCGAGTGGCCTTCGTTCATGTGAAAAACTTCCGGATCGATCCCGAGCGCGTTGAGCGCTTTGACTCCGCCAATGCCGAGCATGATTTCCTGGCGCATCCGCATTTCCTGATCGCCGCCGTAAAGCTCCGCGGTGATTAAACGATCTTCGGCGTTGTTTTCAGGAATGTCGGTGTCGAGGAGGAAAAGATTGATCCGACCGACTTGCAGCTGCCAAACCTTGGCGAAAACCTCGCGGTCCAAAAGGCGGACGGAAATGAGAAGATTCGCGCCGTCGCGTTGCACTTCGCGAATCGGGAGATGATGAAAATTCTGGTTGAGGCTGATCGCGCGCTGCGCGCCGTCCTTGTCGATCTCCTGCCGGAAATAGCCGTGTCGATAAAGCAAACCGACGGCGACGAAGTTTAGATCGAGATCGCTGGCTGACTTGCAATGATCGCCGGCGAGAATGCCAAGGCCGCCGGAATAATTGGGGATCGATTCGTGAAATCCAAACTCGGCCGAGAAATACGCGACCGGTCTTTTGATCGCAGCGCCCGCTCCCATTTTTCCGTAGGTATCCTGGCGGGCGAGATAATTTCGGAAAGCATCGTGGACCTGCTTCAACTCCCGAAGAAAGGCTTTGTCCTGTGCGAGTTCTTCCAGTCGCGCCTGGCGCGAGAGCTGCAGCATGCGCACCGGATTGTGATTGGTCCGGTTCCACAAATCGGGATCGAGATGACGGAAGAGCCGGCGGGCCGACGGCTCCCAAGTCCACCAGAGATTGAAGGTCATCTCCCGAAGCGGTTCCAACGACGCGGGAAGGGTCGGGATTACGTTATAAATCTGAAACGTCGGCATTAGCGGCACCGAAAATGGGAAGTTGGCGAAAAATTCTTGAGCGGCAAGTTTCTCAATGCGCTAGCTGCATAACGCGCGCCAAATTTTCCCCTTAAAACGTCTGTCAAAACGACGTCCTTTTTGGGGCGACGACCAGGCCAATGGCAAAACCGGTCGCGAGACCGCAGAGATGGGCTGACGTACTGACTTGCGGCGTCGAAATGTCGAACAGGATTTGGATGACGATGATGAGGAGGATATTGAGAAGTCGTTGCTTTGCCTGCCAAACGTGGCGATGGCGAACAAGAAATCCCGCCCAGGCACCGACAATTCCCATCACGCAACCGGACGCGCCAACAAGCTCGGCTGGCCGAACAATCTTTAACAACGTCAACGCTACGACGCCGCCAGTGGACCCAACTCCGGCAATCAAATAGCACGCGGCGAATCGCACTGCGCCGATGGTTCGCTCCAGCGGCGGACCGAGCACATAGAGAGCGAAAAGATTAAAAGCAAGATGGAGCAGGTTGTAATGGAGAAAGAGCGCGGTAAAGAGCCGCCAAAATTCGCCTTTGCTGATGACCGCGAAAAAATCGAGCGCGCCGAGCCGATGCAACGTCGTCGGATTGGTCAATGCTCCCCTCCAGAGTTCGATGCAAAAAACGGCGATGTTGAGCAGGATGAAAATAGCCACGACAGGAGCATTGCGTAATCGCCCATGTCGATCTTGCTGGGCATTCTCGGTCCTGATTTCGTCGCCCGCGCCTCCGCGCAATTCTAATCTTTGAAAAAGTTGAAGCTGATCTCGTAACTGCGCGGTTGGATGCAAGAATTGGAGCGTCGTCGTGAGCCGTCTGGCCGATTCGTAACGGCCCTGGGCGGCGAGTTGCGACGCTTTTCGCAGACCGACCGCCGGCAAAAATAGAAGCGCGAACCAGGCCCCACCACCCACGTAACCGGCATGTTCACGAAAAAACAGCCAGGCAACGCCGGTGATGGCGAGTACGATAATCGCGGCGATTCGCCAGCCACGAAAAATTCCGCCCGGCCGCCACGCACGCGCCAGTACGAGAAGTGGCGAGATGACCGCGATAAATAAGAAGATGTGATTAAAATCCAATGTACCGATTTAGCCGCCGCAGCCGTTGAGCCGTTGAAAGTTGAATGTTAAGCGTTGAGCGTTGAGCGTTGACCTTGATTGGCAGCAAACGTCCAACGTCCAACGCTCAACGTCCAACGCTCAATTCAGAATATGCGAATCACAATGACTGATTATCTCGACGTCGTTTCTTCGTGGTGCTTCTGGTCGGAACCGACCTGGGCGGAACTGAAAAGGCGCTACGACGGCCGCGTTGAGTTTCAATGGAAGATCGCGCTGATGGATCCGAGCGGCTTACCCACTTCCCGTGAGCAGGAGCAGTGGTTCTACCGCCGCAGCGGAATGATGATGCATGCGCCGTTCATGCTCCGAACCGATTGGTACGACCCGACTTTAAAGGAATGGCTTGCCCCAAACGCCGTGGCGGAGGCGGCCAAAGACTTTGGCATCACGGATGATCGCGTCCGGCTTGCGCTCGCCAATGCAGCTTTGCGAGATGGAAAGAAAGTGAGCGATTGGAGCGTCGCGGTCGCGGTCGGCGCCGGTGCAGGCAATCTGGAAAAGAAGAAATTGCTCGAGACGGCGCAATCCTCAGCGGTGGAAAAGCGGATGCGTGCAAGCACCGCCGAATTCCATGCGATGCAAATTACGCAGCGACCTTCTTTTGTTATCGACACTGAAATTGGAGACCGCGCGATATTTTCCGGAGTGGTGAAACTCGAACCGCTGTCGGCAACGCTCGACAGCATGTTGGACGACGCGACGGCTTATATTGCGCATAAGGCGCATTTCGGTGATCCACCGCCAAAGTGAATTCGTTTGTAGGCCCGCACCTTGCTTCTTTTAAATCGCAATAGGGAACGAGATTCATCTTGCCAGCATCGAAATGTTGCCTACAACTTCCCTTCGGCTCGCGAATAATGATGCGGGCACTTCGTCGCGGTCATCGCAGCCGTGGCGAAGCAGAGTGCATCGGCGTTTTGCGAAAGTGAACGTTGATTATGCGATGAAAGAAACACCGGCGAAATGGCGCACTCCCGCTTCGCCGTCCAGGAGATCAGACTAATCTGCAACCACAATTTCGTGTAAACGGCCGCATTCGCGCTCGCGAAGTCCGGGTCATTTTGGGAACGAGCGGCCAACAGCTCGGCGTCATGAAATTGTCGGATGCCTTGCGTGAAGCACAGGGCCGCGGCCTCGATCTGGTCGAAGTCGCGCCGACTGCCAATCCGCCGGTCTGCAAAATCGTTTCGCTCGGAAAATTTCGTTACGATCTTTCCAAGCACGACAAAGACAAAAAAGCCGGTGGTGCAAAGCTGAAGGAAATCAAATTCCGGGTGAATATCGACGAGCACGATTATTTGACCAAGGTCCGCCACGGCGAGGAATTTCTCGAGCGCGGCAATAAAGTTCGGGTGCAGCTTCAATTCCGTGGTCGCGAAATGGCGCACCAGGAATTCGGGATGCAGTTGGTGGAAAAAGTGCGCGATGACCTTTCCGGAATGTCGCAGGTGGAAATGGAACCAAAGATCACCGGGCGCAATATCACTATGACATTGACGCCGTTGCCGGCCAATCGGCGCAAGCGACGTTTTTTACCGCCGCCGAAAGTAGAGGCCGGCGCCGATTCTCAGAACGGCAGCAAATCCTGACCAGTCTCCGCGCAAAACGCGATTTACGGCTTTTTCTTTGGAGGCGCCGCTACCGGAGTAGCGTTCGGCGGAGGAGTCGGCGCTGTCGCCGACTGAATCTTTTGCAAGCGCTGTTTGCGGTCCAGAGCTTCTTTGTTCTTCGAATTGATCTTCAACGCAGCCTCGGTATCGGCCATTGCGTTCTGTAAGTCGCCGCGCAGTTCGTAAATGTAGCCCCGATAAAGATGATATTTGATCTCGTCCGGATTGGCCTTGATCGCCTCCCCGTAATCGGCCAGCGCCTTGTCATAATCGTTGATCTTTATTTCGATCGCCGCGCGTTGCTCGTAAGCCCGCGCATCTCGCGAGTTGATTTTTATCGCTTCGTTCAAATCGTTCAACGCATCCTGGAACCTTTGATCGTTGGCGTAGGAAAATGCGCGCTGTTGATAGGCGATGGCGAGGTTCTGCGTGTATTTTCGATCAATCTCGGCGGCTTTGCGAAAACGCTCGATGGCTTTATTCCAATCCTGATCCTTGGCAGCTTGTGCTCCTTCCCGGGCAATTTTCGTCGCTTCCGGATTTCCCTCTTGCTGGGCGGATTTTGCCATTGAAAGCCCGAGCGTGATAACGAGGCAGACAGCAAACAGTGTTTTCATGGTAGCGATTATTGGCGATCAGCTTGATCAAACAATTCGAAGTTGGCGATCACAATTCTTGGCCCTGAATCGCCCTCACTTACGTTTGTTCCGGGTTCGGCGATTGTTCGTTGTCGATCTTCGGCTCGGGCTCGCTCGATGGTTGCGTCGGCCCAGGCTCGTCTACGCGCATGATCCGCGCAGCGCGGCCGCCTTTTTCGTCGATCTCAATCAACGCGCCATGTAAGCGAACTTCGCCAGCCGCGACCGGAAACGAAGCCGGCATGTTCGAAACAAACCGGTTCATGATCGGTTCAATCGCGCGGCCGAGAATCGAATTGACCGGCCCGCACATTCCGGCATCGCACAAAAACGCCGTGCCGCCCGGGAGGATTTGCTCGTCCGCGGTTTGGACATGGGTGTGAGTTCCGATTACAGCCGAAACTTTCCCGTCAAGGAAACGGCCCATCGCGATTTTCTCGCTCGTTGTTTCGCCGTGAACATCGACAATGATGTTTGGAGTTTCCTCGCGCATCCTGGCGACCGTTTCATCCATTGCGCGAAATGGATTCTCCAGAATCGGCTGCATGAACGTGCGACATTGGACGTTGATCACGCCCACCTTTCCTTTCGCGGTCTCGAGTACGATCGACCCGCTGCCGGGCGCGCCGGGCGGATAATTCACCGGCCGCAGCAATCGCGGCTCCGTGTCGATGAATGAAAGAATATCTTTTTGGTCCCAAATATGGTCGCCTGTGGTTACCACTGAAACTCCGGCTCGCAAAAGATCGATCGTGATCTTGCCGGTGATGCCGCGCCCGCCCGCGGCGTTTTCGCCATTCACCACAATAAAATCGAGCCCGTGCTGTTCCTTGAGTTCGGGAAGTCGAGAGATGACGGCGTTGCGTCCGGGCTCGCCCACAACGTCGCCGAGAAAGAGAACAGTCAGCATTTTGCGATCTTCGTATTTATGAGGGGCAAAATCCAGCAGTCGATGCTTGATTGTGTTGTGAAAAAGTTCGTCGCCGCGCTGATCTACTTGTCGGTCCTCCCCGGCCTCGCCTCGGCCGCCGAGAACCTCGGCGTCCTTGGTAGCAAACCGAAATGGACCGTGCTCGAAAATTATCAGGGCACCATTACCCACGACGAATTCGCGCATCTCATCAACGACGTCTATTGCACGCACGGGTTTGCGGGTGACTTGATCAAGATCGACAACGACGCCGCGCAGATTCTTGCCAATCGCGAATCGCACATCGTTTTGACTCTCCGTTTCGCGCCGGATTTAAATTCGAAAGCGCACGTTCCACGACTCTGGCGACCAGCGAGATCTTTGTCGCCCGCGAAACCGAATAAACCGCTGGCGGGATTGCGCGTCGCCCTCGATCCGGGTCATCTCGGCGGGAAATGGGCGAAGATGGAAGAGCGCTGGTTTCAAGTGGGCGACACAAAACCGGTGACAGAAGGCGATTTAACGTTGCGGGTATCACGGATGCTCGCTTCACGATTACGAAAACTGGGCGCCACAGTTTTGTACGTCCATAACAGCACCGGCCCGGTCACTTCAAAGCGGCCGGGAGATTTCAAGGAACTCGCCCGAAAAATTCTGATCAACAACGGCCTGCCTCAGCCGCGGCCGGACGTGCTCGATCCAAGCGATCCCGAAAAAGAGAAAACAATCCGATGGCAGAGCGAAATGCTTTTTTATCGCTACAGCGAGATCCGTCGCCGCGCCGTGCTCGTTAACACGAAGCTGCATCCTGATCTTGTGCTTTGTCTGCATTTCAATGCCGAAGGCTGGGGAGATCCGGGCAACCCGACTTTGATCGACAATAATCATCTTCATCTGCTCGTGAACGGTTCGTACTTGCAGGACGAGCTTGATCTCGATGACGAGCGATTTGAGATGATCCGGCGTTTGCTCAGCCGCGCTTACGATGAAGAGTTAGCGATCGCCGACACGGTCGCGGCTTCAATGGCGAAAGCGACCGGGCTTCCGCCTTATCAATATCCGACCACACTCACTACGACCAAAGTTGGATCGAGCGGATACGTTTATGCGCGCAATTTGTTGGCGACGCGGCTTTATCGCTGCCCGGTCGTTTACTGCGAGCCCTACGTCATGAACAGCAAAGACGGGTTTGCGCGGATTCAGGCCGGTGATTATGACGGCACGAAGCAGATCAACGGTGTCGATCGAAAAAGTATTTTTCGCGAATACGCCGACAGCGTCGCGGAAGGATTGGCTGATTACTATCACAACGCGCGCGGCCTATAACGCTTCCACTGCCGCGCGAATATCTTCCAACGTCACATCACTCGACAGATTCGCGGAACCGATTTTTAGGGCGACCACGAATCGGATTTCCCCGCTCTCAAATTTCTTGTCGAATTTGAGTGCGTGGAAAATTCTCTGACGCGGAAAATTTGCCGGCAACTTTGTCGGCAACTGGAATTTGCCCAGAAGATCGACAATCGCATCGCGCTGGTTTTGAGAAAGCCCTGCCTTTTTTATCGACACCTCGCACGCGGCAACCATTCCCAGACTCACCGCCTCGCCGTGCGAAATTCTCTGGTAGTCGAAAGCACGCTCGATTGCATGCCCGATGGTGTGCCCGAAATTTAATAACGCGCGTTCGCCTGTCCGATCGACCTCGTCCTTGGCCACAATCCGGGATTTGATTTGGACGTTGCGCTGGATCAGCGTTGCGAGCTCTGCAAAACTTGACTGTTTTAAGCGGTCAAGTTTTGAGTCCGCAGTCTGCGTTAGCTCACGGAACATTTCCGCGTCGGCGATGATGGCGTGCTTGATAATTTCGGCGAAACCTTGACTGAGTTCACGCCGTGGAAGCGTTTTCAGAATTTCGACATCGTCGATGACGAGCACTGGTTGATGAAAGACACCGAGCAAATTTTTTCCTGCGCTCGTATTCACGCCGGTCTTGCCCCCGATCGAACTGTCCACCATCGCCAGCAGCGTGGTTGGAATTTGCACGTGCGGAATACCGCGTTGAAAAATCGCGGCTACAAATCCGGAAAGATCGCCGATCATGCCGCCGCCGAGTCCGATGACAAACGATTGTCGATTCAAGCCCGTGCGCAGCATTTCTTCACACACAGCGCCGGCTTGCGCGAGCGTCTTCGAATTCTCGCCGGCCGGAACCGTGATCAGCGCCGACTCAAAACCGGCCGACGCTAAACTCTTTTGAATTTTCCTGGCAAAAAGCGGCGCGACATTCGTGTCGGATATGATCGCGCACGGCGATGGCGCTAGTTTTTCCTTTATCGCGTCGCCAACACTCTCCAACAAACCGGGACCAATCAGAACACGATAAGAGTGCCCACTGGTGCGAACTTCCGTCGAAATCACAACGAGACGGTATTGACTTTTGCCGGTGCGAAAAAGGAAAACCGTTTACTCGCGAAAGCATTCGGAGTTGACAAAGCAGGCTTCCATCCTGTGTAACTAGACCGTGCCGGACGAACCGCCGCCTCCATCGCCTGTCTCTGACTCGCCAAAATCAACCGGGCTGCCCTCGAACATCGCGGCCGCGCTCGCCTGCATTCCTTTAATCGGCGGCATCGTGTTTTTTATTTTGGAAAAACACGACCCGTTCGTGCGCTTCTATTCGATGCAATCGATCGTCTTTGGTCTCGCCTGGTTTTTGTTTAATGTCGTTTCGGCGATCGTCCACGCGATTTTTGGCGCAATTCCGGCAATCGGCGGCATCCTGGTATTTTTCTGGGCCATAATCGCCGCGATCGTTCACATCGGCTTCGTCGTTCTCTGGATCATCGCGACGGTGAAAGCATTCACGGGCGTTCGTTGGGAAATTCCTTACGTAGGTCCAATGGCGCGAAAGCAAGTCGGCGAAAGCTAAACTTCGCCGAGCAGCTTCACCACCACTTCGGTCAGAATCAGTTCGTGATCGAGCTGCGTGGTGACCAGTTGCAGATTGGCGGCGAGACAGGCCTGCATGCCTGCTATGAGCTGCTCGGTCGAAAAACGGTGCGCATTTTGCGCGGCGATCCCAAGCGCGTAGGCGTTCACCGTCCCGTCTTTTTTGCGCGGTAGATGCGCAATTGCATCAACTGGGAGGCGGTTGATCGCGGAAATAAATGGAAAGGGCGCATGCGGCCGCGAAAGGCGATGGCGTTCCATCAAATCTTTGGCGAGCAACAAATTCCGGACAGTTGGAAGAATTGCCACCAGTAAAATCCCAATCGCGCTCTCGCCTTGATCGAGTAATCGCCGGACCAATTCGAGCGCGAGCTCGAGATCGCGCTCGGCCAGCGCATTGCTTAAATCAAAGATCACGCCGGCGCGAGTGAGGGGCACCAGCTCGCGGACAAGATCGACATTCAGTGTGCGCTCTTTTCCGAGGTAGATGTCGATCTTTTCCAATTCGTTCTCGATCTCGCGTGTGTCGCCGCCGGTAAGAAGGACGAAGAGCTGAAGCGCTTCGTTATCGAACTTGAGTTTTCGTTTTTTCGCACGCGCCTGGACCATCTCGGTCGCTTCCTCTTCCCACCCGCCGCGGCTCGAGTCGAGCTTCTCGAAAATCTGAAGCTCGGCGCGTTTGGCGAGCGATTTGTAAAACGAGCGCCGCTTGTCCACGTCAATCGCGCTGATCAAAAAGGTGATTTCGGATCCGAGTCCGGAATTAATTGTTTCCGCCAATTCTTCCAACGCGGCCTGGACCCCGGCCGACCGCGCCTTCTGGTCGTCGCCGAGAAAGTTCGCGTTTTTCAACCAGACCAATTTTTCGCCGCCAAAAAATGGAAGCGTTCGCAGCGCTTCGATTGTCGATCTTATCCGCGCCGCGGCCTGATCAGCGTTGTCAGCGGCGCCGTCGATTGTTTCCAAGCCGAAATCACCCGCCGCGGCGGGTTTCAATTTCTCGGCCAGTTCTGCCGCGCTGTGTTTTACCTCGACGTCATCCGATCCGACGACGGCGTAAATTTTCGCGGCGGCAGTCTTAGTTTTCGTTTTTGGCATCGGCTCCGATGCCAATCCTATTCATTGCTGGCTTGTTGCAAAGAAGTTCCGAAATCTTTGGAGGCGTAGTCGCGAAATTTTTCCTCCAGCGCCGCAACGCTCGCGAATTTTCCGGAATAAAGTCGAGGCAGGACCGTTTCGAGCGGTTGGTGTCGAGCGAGCGCGTCGAGCAAACTCAAGAAGCTTGGCTTGTCGGTTGCGGCCAGAAATCGCACCAGCCGCTCCGATTCATCATAGAAAATGCGGACGCGGTCCGGAGGCGGGTGAGTTGTAGCGGTAAGGACGCTGAGCGGAATTAAATCTTGGGGCGCGATCGCGTCCGAGTGGGGCCTGGCCACAAAACCGCGAGCGCGTTCGTAACTCGCGTGCGCATCTTTCGAAACGAACTGGGCGAAGCCTTCGTCCAGCCAACAGGGGATGCCATTGTTGTAAAAGCGATGCAGAACGAGATGAACGATCTCGTGTCCCAAAAGATTGTTGCTGAATTTATATGCCGGATTTCGCTGAACAAAGAGACTGCCGGCCGAATGAATTCCACCACTCCAGGGCTCGAGTTTGCCGAAAGCTTGAAACTCCTGCCATTCTTCCGGGCGCTCAAAAATGTAAATGTGCGATTTGATGTCGCCGGCGGGTTGCTCGCGCTCCAGCTCTTTCGCGATAACGCGATAGTGAAATTCCGCTTCAACCGAAACGGGCGTGGCCACGTAACTGTGAACGAAATGATAAATGAAATGCTCGGTCTCGGCGTGTTTCCACTGCTCCGGGTGAATCGCGAGCGCTTTCTCGCCGATCGGATTCGGATCGCGCTGACTTAACTGCGAAAATTCAATTTCCGGCAAGGAGCTCGTTTCGTTAATCTGGGCGAGCGTTGAGGCCGCGGACAAGATCGACCCGCTTACGCCGAAGGCTGCGGCGCGGCAAGCAATCGTGAGGATCGACAGGCAGCGCATCGCTGCTAATGAAGCGAATTCCGTGCGAGACGACTAGACTCGCGAGCGTCGTCGTCCGGAATTGCGGGTGTATTTCACCGGGCGGCGTTTCGGCTCGATCTTGGTGAGGCCAGTGCCGCTTTTAACTTCCATGATTTGATCGCGCAAAAGAGCGGCGCGTTCGAACTCGAGATTCGCCGACGCTTGTTGCATTTCTTCCTCCAGCTCGCGCAACAATTCGGTGAGATCGAAATTGCCGCCGGCTTCCTGGATGATAGAGGCGGCAATTTCGCGGCCGCGCAAGATCGTGTGCAAGCTTTCCTGGACCGCACGCCGGACTGTTTGCGGCGTGATACCGTGCTTCTCGTTGTATTCCATTTGTTTCGTGCGGCGATATTCTGAGATCGATATCAGCGCTTCCATGCTTTGCGTGATCTGATCGGCAAAGAGCACGACCTCGCCATTGATATGCCGCGCAGCGCGACCGGCAGTTTGGATCAGTGAAGTTTGGCTGCGCAAGAATCCCTCCTTGTCGGCGTCGAGAATGCAGACGAGCGACACTTCCGGAAGATCGAGACCTTCGCGGAGCAAATTGATGCCGACGAGAATGTCGAAATCGGCCGCGCGTAGGCCGCGCAAGATTTCTACGCGCTCGATTGTGTCGATGTCGCTGTGGAGGTAGCGCACTTTCAATCCGACGTCGCGCAGATAATCGGCCAGATCTTCGGCGGTGCGCTTCGTCAACGTCGTGATGAGGACGCGTTCGCCTTTCTCGACGCGCTGGCGACAAAGCTCGATCGTGTCGTCAATCTGGTTCTTCAACGGCTTGATTGTGATTTTTGGATCGAGAAGTCCAGTCGGACGAATGATTTGTTCGACAACCAGTGGCGCTCCGGGCTCGCGAACCTCGAATTTTTCGGCAGGCTCATCGGTGCGCGAGATGTGCACTTCACTGTTAATCGTTGAACGCTTTTTCCCAGGCAAAACAAACGGCACCAGTTCCTCTTCGCCGATCCGCTGACGCCGGTGCGGAACGTAACCTTTGTTCCCCGCGACGCTGTTCTGAATTTCGAATTCAGCCGGTGTCGCACTCACGTAAATGAGCTGGTTCGTCAGCTTCATGAACTCGTCGAAATTCAGCGGACGATTGTCGAGCGCGCTCGGCAGACGGAAACCGTAATTCACCAGGACGGTTTTGCGCGACCGATCACCTTCGTACATGCCGCCAATTTGTGGAATGGTCGCGTGCGATTCGTCGATCACGACCAGGAAATCTTTCGGAAAAAAATCGACAATCGTGTACGGCTTCGAACCGGGCGGCCGGCCGGACAGATGTCGGGAGTAATTTTCGATGCCGTTGCAGAAACCCATCTCCTGCAACATTTCGAGATCGTATTCGGTCCGGATGCGGAGCCGTTGCGCTTCGAGAAGTTTGTTCTGCGATTCGAGAACTTTGATTCGGTCTTCCAGCTCGGCCCGAATCGTCTGCAACGCGCGATTCAATTTGTCGGCCGGTGTCACGAATTGTTTCGCCGGAAAAAACGTGATCACGCTGAGCGATTCGCGGGCGTGTCCAGTGAGCGGATCGAAGCGAGTAATCGCATCGATTTCGTCGCCAAAAAACTCCAGCCGCACTGCCTCCTCGTCCGCCGTGGCCGGATAAACTTCGACTACGTCGCCGCGGACGCGAAATTTACCGCGTGAGAAGCTAATGTCGTTACGCTCGTAGAGCATGTCGACCAGACGACTGAGCACCGCTTCGCGTGAAGTATGCTGGCCGCGTTTTACCGTGAGCAACATTCGCTCGTAATCTTCCGGCGACGTGACGCCGTAGATGCAGGAAACACTAGCGACCACGATCGTGTCGCGCCGTGTCAGCAATGCGCTGGTCGCGGACAGTCGCAACCGCTCGATCTCTTCGTTAATCGACGAGTCCTTTTCGATGTAGGTGTCGGTCCGCGGGATGTAGGCTTCCGGCTGGTAATAATCGAAATAGCTGACGAAATATTCGACCGCGTTTTTGGGAAAGAATTGTTTGAATTCGGAGTAAAGCTGGGCCGCGAGGGTTTTGTTATGCGAAATCACCAGCGTCGGCCGGTTCAGCTCCCGAATCACATTGGCGATCGTGAAAGTCTTGCCCGAACCGGTGACACCGAGCAGCGTTTGATGCCGATTGCCCGCTTCAACCGATTTGATCAGCTTGGCGATGGCCTGGCCCTGATCGCCGCGTGGCTTGTAGTTCGATTCGAGCTGAAACGACATCCGATAATCTAGCAGCGACTTTTCGGAATGCCTAGCTGCGGTATCTCGATCGTTAACTCTTGCCGCTCCAGATCGTTCCCAAAACCCTGCGGAAATTCTCGCCGAGGATCAATTCGATGTCAGCATCGGAATAGCCACGGCGAATCAGACCGTCGGCGATGTCGAACATGCGCTTGTAATGATTAACGCCATCGACGTCCATTTTATCACGAAAGGCATAGTTCGCCTTGTAAAGGCCTTTCAGCCATTTCTTGTAGTCCTCCGGCAGGGCGTCGTAGCCGTCGAGATCGATATCGCTCCCCACGCCGACATGCTCGACGCCGACCAGCTTCGCGACGTGATCGTAATGATCGAGCACGTTTTCTAAGGTGGTCGGTTCTTTGGCTGATACAAAATTGCGGACGCCAGTAATACCCATGACGCCTCCTTTTGCGGCCATCTTGCGGATCGCTTCATCCGTCTTGCAGCGGGGTTGATCAGGATTCAGCGCGCGACAATTCGCATGGGTAATGAGCACTGGCGCTTTTGAAATCTCGAACGCCTCGAGCGTAGTGCGGTCGCCACAATGGGCGACGTCTACCGCCATCATCACTTTATTCATGCGCTCGATAATGCTGGCGCCGAAATCACTGATGCCTTCGTCGTGTCGTTCCGTGCTGCCATTGCCGATTAGATTGCGGCTATTATAAGTGAGCAGCGATACGCGCTGTCCGAGTTGATAAAAACGATCGATGTCGTCCGCAGTCCGGAAATGTTCGGAGTTTTGCAGGCCGAGGATGATGCCGATTTTCCCGGACTTTTTCGCAGCATCAATACTCTGCGCGTCGTCGATCCGAATAAGGCGTTCGGCGTGATGCGCAATAAATCCGTTCCAATAGCCGATGAACGATGTCACCTGATCGTACGCGTTTGGTCCTATCGTTCCGACCGCGATGTGCATGACGTCGATCCTGGAATCCTTGAAACGCTGGAAATCGGCAGCGCTGAAGGTCTCGGGATTGGTGAACCAGGTTGGTCGTTTGTCGCCTTTGATCGGCGCCAGCACTCCGATCAAGGTGAAAGGATTGAGCATATCCACGATCGTGCAGCGTTGAACCAGATCGATCGCGCGGGTGGAATATTTCGTTGCGCTCTGCGCGAAAAGTTGAAACCAACTGCGATTGAGCATTGGTGCGGCGATGGTGGCCGCGGCAATTCCAACCACCCGCTTGAGGGACTGACGTCGCGTAATCATATTCGTGTTCCGCGATAACGGCATCCCGCAGTTTAGCATGCAAGAGACGTTGCGCTTGTGAAAGGCGCTTCCGAAAGTTAATTCAGCGAACAGGTGAATCTGCCGAAATTCTTTGCCGAGCTAAAGCGACGCCATGTTTACCGAGCAGCAGTCGCCTACGGAATGGCTGCGTGGCTTCTGACCCAGATCGCGACCCAGGTATTTCCGTTTTTCGATATCCCGAATTCGGCCGTGCGTTTCGTGATCGTCGCGCTGCTCCTCGGATTTCCGATCGCGATGGCGCTGGCGTGGCTCTACGAATTCACAGGCGCAGGATTTGTTCGGGACGAAGATGTCGATCCAAATGTTCGAAAAAGCGCAGGACGTCTCCTCGATTTTACGATCATTGGCGTTCTTTTGCTGCTGATTGGAATGCTGCTGTATGGGCGGCTTCCATTTCGCAGTTCAAGCGGCGAACCCATACCCGAAAAAAGTATCGCGGTTTTGCCGTTCACGAATTTTAGCGACGACAAGCAGAACGCATTTTTTGCCGATGGCATCCAGGATGACATCCTGACAAGCCTGGCCAGGATCGGCGACTTGCGTGTGATCAGTCGTTCGTCGGTGATGCAATTTCGCGATCCGGCGGCGCACAATCTGCGTGAAATCGGTAAGCTCCTCGGAGTGGCCAATGTTTTGGAGGGAAGCGTGCGGCGGGAAGGCGATCGAGTCGTGGTGAACGTGCAGTTGATCGACGCCTTGAAAGATCGACATCTCTGGGCAAACCGTTACGAACGGACGCTGGCAGATTCGTTAGGCTTACAAGGGGAGCTGGCGGCCGAAATTGCCGAAGCGCTCCGGGTGACATTAAGCCCTAACGAAAAAGCGCGCATCGAAACCAAGCCGACCGAAAATGCCGACGCTTACCTGGTTTATCTCCAGGCGAACCAGATTGAGCGCAATCCGGACACGTTGCTCGAGGATTACAAGAAGGCGGAGCAGCTTTACCTGACCGCTATCGGGCTTGATACAAAGTTCGCGCTGGCCCATGCGCGACTCGCTTCCACACGCGCGGCGATTTTTCATTATTATGAACCGCTCGATAGTTGGAAAGCGAAAGCCCGCGTCGAAGCGGAGACCGCCTTGCAGTTGCAACAGAATCTGGCCGAAGCGCATCTCGCTCTCGGTCAATGCTTCTACTGGATTGACCAGGATTATAATCGCGCTCTGGCCGAATTCGGCATCGCTTCGCGTCTCTCACCGAACAACAGCGAAGCCGGCGGACTAATGGCCGCGATCAAACGACGGCAGGGGAAATGGCAGGAGTCACTCGACGGCTATCAAAAAATCAGCAAGCTCGACCCGCAAAATCCGAATATTGCCCGCAATTTGGTCTTCACGAACACTGCTTTGCGGCGATGGCCGGAAGCGGCGCGCGGGGCCGAGCGAATGCGAGCAATGGCACCCGCGTCGCTCGTTGCCAAGACCCAGAGCGGTTATGTCGATTTTTGGTGGAAAGGCGACACCCACCTGCTGAAGTCGCTCCTTGCCGAAATTCGGGCCGGAGTCGATCCGGACGGTATAGTGACGACTTGTCGTTGGGATGTGGCGATGATTGAACGCGATTACGCCGCCGCAAAACAGGTGATCGAAATTTCACCGCTCAAGGAATTTTCGTACACGAATTCGGGAGCGACACCAAAGAGCTTCTTCCAAGGATGCGTTTCTCTCGCCCAAGGCGACTCTGTCGCCGCGCAAAGACTTTTCGATACCGCTCGTGCGAGCTTTGAAGATGCAGTCAAAGAGTCTCCTTACAGCGCCGAGCGGCATGCCTATCTCGGCTTGCTCTACGCTCTCATGGAGCGGAAGAATGATGCGATTCGTGAAGGCCGACGTGCTGTCGAATTGAAGCCGGAATCCGCGGACGCTTACGATGGCGCGATCATGAATTCCATTCTCGCGCTGATTTACGCGCGGTGCGGCGAAAAAGGTCTCGCATTTCCATTGCTGGAACGGCTTTTGCAAACGCCCGGCGCGGTCGACAGCGTGGATTATAGTATCACGCTGAACGATTTGAAATTTCGCTGGGAATGGGACCCGATTCGCAATGATCCGCGCTTCCAGAAACTCGTGAACACGAAACCGTGAATCTCCGAAAATTTTTCGCCGAGCTGAAGCGAAGAAAGGTTTACAGCGTTGCAATCGCCTACCTTGTTGGTGGTTGGGCACTCGCCCAAGGCATCTCCCAGTTGCTCCCGGTGTTTGATATTCCGATCTGGGTCGTTCGGCTTATTGTTCTCCTGATCGTGCTAGGATTTCCGGTCGCGCTCGCGCTCTCGTGGTTTTTCGATTTCACCCGCTACGGAATCGTTCGAACGCCGGACCTGAAGGACAAGATCGGCATTGGACCGGCTATCGGCTCGAACGAACCGTCGATTGCAGTGCTGCCTTTCACGGATTTGAGTCTCGGCCAGGAGCGCGATTATTTCGGCGAGGGCATCGCCGAAGAAATTCAAACGGCGCTGGCGAAAATTGAGGGATTGCGCGTGGCCGCGCGCCGCTCTTCGTTTTGGTTCAAGGACAAAAAGGCGGACCTGAGGGAAATCGCGGACAAGCTGAACGTGGAGCACGTCCTCGAAGGCAGTGTGCGCCGCGACGGAAATCGCGTCCGCATCAGCGCTGAGCTGACGCATTGCGGCAATGGTTTCACGCTTTGGTCGGAAACATTCGAGCGCGAGATGCAGGGAATCTTTGCGCTCCAGGATGAAATTACGCGCGCCATTGTCGATGCTTTGAAATTGAAACTCGATATCTCCGCGCCGCTGGCATCGCGGCTCGTGCGCAGCACGGATGCCTACGATGTTTACCTGCACGGCCTGTTTTATTCCGACAAAGCGACTGAGGAAGATCTGCGCAAAAGTTTGGAGTACTTCGAACGCGCGCTCGAAAAGGATCCGCAATTCGGTCGCGCCTGGACTGGGATTGCGAAGGCGTGGTTGTGGTTGGCGGATGCTTACGTCGCCCCTCTCGAAGCTTATTCAAAAGTGCGCGAGGCCGCGGCCAACGCCCTCAATATCGACAATGACGACGCGGAGGCACATGTCTACCTGGCAGAAACGAAGCGCATTCTCGACTGGGACATGGACGGAGCGGCCCGCGAATTTAGCCGTGCGGTCCAACTCGATCCGAAATCGACCCCTTCCAATTACTTTTCGGCCGCGTTTTGGGCTGCGCGCGGCGAACGCGACGACGCGCTAATTTATTTACAGCGCACTTCCACGATCGATCCGGCCTCGCTTTGGGTGAACAACTCCGCTTGCGAGCTCTATCGCTATTTCGGTCTCTACGATGAAGCGATAGCTGCGGGCGAACGCGCGTTGCAACTCGACCCCGCATTTGTTTATGGCGAGCCGCTCCTGGCCGCGCTCTATCGTGAAATGGGACGCTTCGACGAAGCAATCGCGCTTTACGAGAAAGCGCAGAACATCAGCGGTCGTCCGGCATTTGGTCTGGCGATCACCTACGCGCGGATGAATCGGCCGGATGAAGCGCGCGAAGTTCTTGCCAAAACCGTTGCGAGTCGCGGGAGTTATACGCCCGGCGACGCGATTGCTCATGTTTACGTGGCGCTCGGTGCGCACGACGATGCAATCCGCGAACTCGAACGCGCTTGCGATCAGCGATCTTCATCACTTCATTTCGTCGGGATTGCGCCCGAATTCGCGCCGCTTCGCTCTGACAAACGGTTCTTGTCGATCTTGAAAAAGATAGGTCTCGAGCCGGACAAAGTTTTTGCGGCCGGAGCGACGCGCTGATTACTGGAAAATCACGTCCTGACCGTGTCCGTGCGAGCGGACGCCGTAGTTATGCAAATCGCGCGCGGCCAGGTGCATTCCGAAAATGAGCACCGCGATCAGACCGAAATACATAATCGACATCGTCCAGCGCTGCGCAGGCGTGACTTCATAATAACGTCGCTCTTCTTCGGTCCGTTTACGGAAAAGCGAATAAATCCGTGGGAGCGACGCGATGACCATCAGCCAGACAATGAAATTCGGGTACTTCCAGCCGAACCAAAGCAGCACCGCAAAACCCGGCAACCAAAGCCAGCGTGAGAGAGCGGTGACAATTCGACCGCCATCGAGCATGCCCACCGGCGTCAGATTAAACAGGTTCAAAAAATAACCGAACCAGGCGAGTGCGAAGAAAATCGGAATGTCGGTGAACTCACCGATGGAATTGCAGGCGAGCGCGCCGATCGATCCGAGCATCGGTCCGCCGATGCCGACGCACGCTTCCATCCAGGCGTTGCGCGGCGCTTCCTTCAACGCGATGAACGCGCCCATGAAGGGAATGAAAACCGGCGCGCCGACTTTGAGTCCGAATTTTCTGGCAACAATGAGATGCCCGCATTCGTGCACGAGCAGAAGCAGAACAAAGCCGACCGCGAACTTCCAACCCCACATCATCGTGTAAACCCAGATCATCAACAGCATCGTTCCGCCGGACTTGAGCAGGAGCGGCAGGAACTTGAGGGCGGGAAGGATGAAGAATTTCAGCTTCGCGAAAAATTTCGCGATCACGACGCCTACGACCGCGACGGGCCCGAGCGCTTTCTTCAGGCGGCTCCACCAACTGGCGCGCGATGGATGGGTAGCATCGAGAGATATGTTTTCAGACGAGTCCATTTGTTCGGTTGAGAAACAATAAAAGCTTCCTCGACTCCGCTCGGAATGACAAATGTGACAACTAGACCGACGGATCTCGCAGTTCGTTGAACGCCGCGCCCAAATGCGCCAGCACGTCGCTCGCCAGCAGCGATTCTTCGCTTGCGCCGTTTTGAAAGATCGACATCTCGGCGGCGCGGCCGCAGGTCCACGCTCCGACCCGACCCGCGTCGTACATTGACAATTCGTGCCCGGCCAAACCCGCGCACACGCCGGTCAAGACATCGCCCATTCCGCCGCTGGCCATTCCCGGGTTGCCGGTCGTGTTGTAACTGATCGGTTTTCCGCGCTCGCAAACAATCGTGCGGCTACCTTTGAGCAGAAGCGTAACTGGAAATTGATCGCAAAAATTTCGTGCAATTCCAGAGCGCGCCATCTTGCCAACTTCCATCAATCGTTTCATCTCGCCGGGATGCGGCGTGAGCAGGCGAGGGCCGCGACAACCGCGCAGGATGTCGATCTTGTCGGCGAGAATGTTTAATCCATCCGCGTCGACCACCATTGGTTGCTGCGCGTTCTCGATTAAGTTGAGAACTTCGGGAGCGCGCGCTTTTCCTAAACCGGGTCCGAGCGCCCAAACGTCGATTTCTTTTTCGTCGAGCAGATCGCGATATCTGCGAACAGGCTTCACCATCGCTTCCATCGGCGCAGCGCTGGCGACAATCTCATAAATTTCTTCAGGCACGAAAACTTCCACCAAACCGGCGCCAGCGCGGAGGGCGCCTTCAGTCGTCATCAGGGCCGCCCCTACAAAACCTTTCGATCCGGCAACCACGCCAACGCGACCGAATTCATTTTTGTAAGCACTGAATTTTCGCCGAGGCAAAAGTGGACTTAGCGAATACGGACTCGCGGCCAGCTCGTTCGGCGCGCCTGCTTCCGGCCAAAGCCCGGGAAGGGGAACAATTTCAATCCGCCCGACAAAATTGAGCGCTGAATCGACGATCAGGCCGTGCTTCGCGAAACCGATCGTGACCGTGAAGTCGGCGATGACGGAATCTTCCGGATCATTTTCACCCGAATCCGCATCGAGCCCGGTAGGGAGATCGACCGCGAAGACGAACGCATTTTCTTCCCGGCGCAGGCGATTGATCTCGCGGGCGGCGGTGCGGAGCGGTTCGCGCAAAAATGATTTCGCGCCGGTGCCGAGTAAACCATCCAGAATGATCGTGTGCGGTGCGCGATCGATCGTATCGCCGGATTTGGGCGTCGCGTCGCGCAACGCCTTCAGTTTCTTTTGCGTCAGCTCGCTGAAATTTGCTTCTTCGAACGGCAAGCGGATGTCGATCTTCCAACCTCTTCCTTGCAACTGTTCCGCTGCGACGAGAGCATCTCCGCCGTTGTGACCTTTGCCGGCGAAGACAATGCAGGTAGCCGGTTTCGGAAAAAATTGCCGGATGGCTCGGGCAACTCCGGCGCCGGCCTGATCCATTAATGTTTCAACGCTAACGCCACGCGCGAATGCGGATTCTTCCGCAGCGTACATTTGCGCCGAGCTCAAGACGGGCGATTCCAACTAATCCTCCGTTTGTGCGGGGGCAGATTTCTTTTTTTTGCTTATTTTCCCCGAATCTGAATCGGAGGAGTGCTTGCGCTTGGACGATGTCGATCTTGACGAACTTTTCGAGCTTCGCTTACCACGCTTCGAGCGGGCAAGGTCCGGATCGCGGTAATGGGTTTGATCGATGAACGGCTGGAGCGGGACTCCCGTATTGTTGGCCGCGAGCCGGTTCGCCGCCGACGTGCTGGCCACCAGCGAGCGTTCACGAACACCGCGCCCAATTTCTTCCGCGAGTTTTTGCCGATAGGAAGCACTCTGCGCGTAATTCGCTTCGGTCGCGTTCGTAAGGAACCCGCATTCCACCAGCACCGACGGGATCGTCGTTTTTCGCAACACGTAAAAGCCGCGGCGTCTAACCCCGCGATTCGAAGTGGGTGCGCCGCCGGCCACATAATAATGAATCGCGGAAGCGAGCGGTAAACTTTGCGAACTGTAAAAGTAAGTCTCGATGCCGCTCGCGCTGCGGCGAGGCGCGGCATTGAAGTGAATGCAAACGAAGATCGCGTCCCGATAAGAGTTGGCGATCGCGACGCGAGTCCCCAACGGTACGAAAACGTCGCTGTCTCTGGTCATCACGACTCGATACCCATAGGCAGTGAGGACCGCTTTGAGCCGCTGCGCTACATCCAGATTCATGGTTTTCTCCGGAACAAGTTGGCGAGGAATTCCGCCGCGATCGAATCCGCCATGGCCGGCGTCGATCACGACAGTTGTCGAAGGACGGTTAGCTTCGGAAACGATAACGGTCCTCTGTTGCGCTGCGGGAGTTGGAGTTGCTCGCGGCGCGACGGCGCGCTTTTCTCGCGAGGAGAGAGAGCTCGGAGCAGGTAAACCGCAGACGGCCGTGGCGATGAACGCGCCGGCGAGAAGGAAGCTGAAATTCAGAAAATATTTTAGCATTCGTTAATCGTCCGTCGGTGCGTTGAGCGGTCGCGCCGAAAGTTTCGGAGCAGTGTCACGTGTTGCCTGCGTAACCGGTGTGTCCATCATGCCGCCGGCAATTTTTACCACGCCATCTTCAGAATGCACAAGCCGCGGCCTGGTTTTGGTTTCGGCAAAGCTGGCGCGTGACAGAAGCTCGCCATTCAAACCGACGCGAGCGTAAGACCAATTGCGGGGAGCGGCACAGTAAAGAACATGGAGCTGATTCGAGCGGTCGAATTCCGCCTGCGGTTCGTCGAATGCGATGACCTGGCCTAACGAGTAAGTCGCGTAAACGATCCCGCTATCCTTGTCTTCAACCCGCACATACAGCGAAGTGTGATCGGGAAAACGGTTGGTCATGAGCGAATAGGTCCGCACGTTTCCGGAAGTGCTCTCTCCTTCGGGAACGCCCACCGTTTTTTGCCAGATCGGACGCGCATCGGTGACTTCGAAAACCTTCGTTTGGGAATAAAAGAATTTGTTCAGATCGGCAAAATAAATGTGAGCGCGAACACGATATGTCCCAAAATCGTGGACACCAAAGAGCGGACTCAGATTAATTTTTCGAGTAACGCGTTTGCCGGCCGCGAGGTTGAGCGGTTCGCTCCCAGCATTTGAGATCGGAGCGATTGAGCGACCTTCATTTCCGGTGACCTCAAAACCGAACCATGACTGGCCGTCAGCGTCGCGAAGATCGACATCCCGTCCGGCGAGATTCGTAATCACGAGATTAGCGACGACCGGCTCGTAAGCGATGTATTGCAAACGCGGAAACCTCAGCTCGACCTGGATTTGCGCGACGGCGGTGCTTGCGGCGAAGCAAAGGCAAACCAGCGTCCAACGCAACTTCATGAAAACGTAAACTACCGCAAACCCGCGTAGTTGCATAGGAAAGTGGCTAAGCAGATCGACGCTGCAACTTGATCGAGTTCTCTTGCTTCAAGGCCGTGATCACGTCTATCAAAATATCGTGCCACGCGCCGGTGATTGTCTGGAGTGGAGCTCGCACGCTGCGTTCGTAAGCGAATTCGATAAACTCCCAGCTCACCATTTCGAGCAGCGCGTCGCGTCCGCGCGCGGCGATTGTTTCGGCGTGCACAATTTTGCCGCCCCGAAGAAACACGAGACCACTCCTTGATTCCTTAACTAATTGGAGGGCGCCGTTGCGCCGGCTGAGACAACACATCTGCAAAACATCGACAACGTGGAAAAAATCGGGCGCATTCGGCGGCGCATTCTCGGCGCGCTCGATCGCAGCCAGCAAATCGTCTCCCTCAATCGGTTCCGGGAAAACTTTGGTCTCGGCAATTTCCAGTCGCCGTTCTGCAGCGGGGTAATTTGGAAAAAACAAAACCTGCAACGCCGGAAAAATTTCGCTGAGCGATGAACCGAGCGCGAGCCCATCAATCCCGTCGGCTCCGAGTTGCGTCAGGAGAAGATTACATTGCTGATGACGCCGCGCCCAATCCATGGCGGCGACATCGCTCCCGGCGAGTTCCCATTGGTGGCGCGTGTAACTTTTCACCATTTGCACCAGCGCTTCCCCCATCTCAGAGTCGCGGTGCACGATGAGCAATTGCATTACTGCGGCGGAGCGGTGAAGGGCGCGGGAAAAAGAGTTAAGAGTTTGGTCGGTTCGGCGCGTTTATCCTGGAGGTGATCATTATAATAAACGCGCACGATGTAACCAAGATATTTGCGCGAGCCGGCTTCCGGCGGCGGGCTTGCCTTTACCGGCTTACCTTTCTTGGCCGGATTAACCGCCGCTGCCGCCGCTGCCAGGTCCGACTCAGCCGATTTGGCTTTTGATTTCGGGCGAATGTAAGTCACGGCCAGCGTTTCGCTGTTGCTGTCGGCCCAGTCGTGATTTGGAGTGAGCCATTCGTAGCTGACGTCGGCGTCGGTCAGTTTGATATCGTTATCGCCCACCGTGTCGTAAAAGAAAACCTGGATCTTCACTTTGGTGTGATCGATTACGGCAGTCGGCCGTTTTCTGACGGCGATGCGCAACATCAGGTTGGTTTCCGAATCCGGGTCGGGCGTTTCCGACGCGGTCACTTCGGTAATACCGAGCGTTGATCCGGCCGGAATTCCTTCCGCAGAACTGCGAACGCTCGATGCGTCAAGCGCAGTCGCAGGTTTTCCGGCGTCAAGCGCTGAACCGGTAGTTGAGCCCGGAGCTGCCGGGACGCCGGTTTTCAATTTCATGTCCGCCAATTCGTAGATCGGTCCAGCGGACGGACCGATTTGCTGGACTCTGCGCCAGGTCTCGGCCGACCGGTCGAAATTCTGGATCGACTCGTAAATCATCGCCATTTCCGCGAGGACCTCGGCGTTTTTCGGATCGCGCTGCAAAGCGTCCTGTAACCTTGCGAGCGCGCTTACCGTGTCGCCACTTTCGCGGGCCGCTTCGGCTTGCTTCCGCAATCGGTCCGCTACCGAAATTGTCGATGTTGCCGGAGTAAGCGCCCCGGTCGCAGAGGCGACCGCCAATGCGACTGGCGGGGCGGAAGGCGCGGCGGATGGAAGCGGCGCCGGCATTGCCCGCGGAGCGAGGACTGCTGTCTGCGTCGGGCGCGCCCGGCTGACGTAATGAAAGCTCGCGGCGAAAAATTCGACGACCGCAAAAAGAATGACCACGGCGAGCCCGACTTGAAAGCTCTTGTCGGTCCGCAACCCGGAAACAAAGGAGAGAGACGGCATGGGTGAATGATTTCTGTAGATAACTCTGCGCGCCTGTCAACTCGCTCGGCTAGCGCGAGATGTCGCTCTGGCTCAGGAGTTGAAAGCCGGCGCCGGTCAAAACCGAAATGGCGCAGTCATTGTCGTCGACATGGAGAGCGAGCGCGGCCTGGCCGCGCGGGCGCATGAGCAACGGATAAGTGAAATGCACGTTCACTTCCGCCATGAAAAGCGCGGCAAGAAGTTTCGCCAGTTCCGTGGCGACCTCGCTCATTTCCACGACCACTACTTCACACATTCCAAAGGCGATGTTGTTTTGCCTGAACAATTTTTCCACCCCGGCCGGATCGCTCACGACCACTCGAGCAATGGCCGAATCGGTCGATTCGGAAACGCTCATCGCGACCACGTGACAGTTGTGCGAGTTCAACAACTTCACGACATCGAGCATGGCCCCGACTTTGTTCGGCAGAAAAACGGAGAACTGCTTCACCAGTGGCCCGTCGCGTTTCGAAGTAGTTTTGGGTAAATCGAGTGGCATGGATCGGTGGCTCGGCCCCGAATGTTTTCGGGGGCGATGCTAAATCCACCGCGAGTATCTCATCGCCGATCTTTTATTGGCAAACCAATAAACGGATTGCGGAATACACCAAGAGAGCGTTCCATAACTCGCCAGATGGAGCCGGAAAACGAATTGATGGCGCAACGGCGCGAGAAACTCGAGGCGCTTCGTGCTCGCGGCGTGGAACCTTTTGGTCGGGCCTTCGAAACGTCGGGCTCGGTCGCGGAAGTTCGTCAGAAATTCAAGGAAGGCGACTCGTTGCGCGCGGCTGGCCGAATCACGGCGCATCGCGACATGGGCAAGAGCCACTTTGTCGATCTTCGAGACGCAAGCGGCCGGATTCAGGCCTATTTCCACGAGAAAGAGATTGGCGCGGCGGCGATGGAGATTTTCAATCTGCTCGATCTCGGCGATTTCATCGGGCTAGAAGGCACTTGTTTTTTGACGAAGACTGGCGAGCCGACGCTGAAAGCGCACAAATTCGAAGTGCTGGCCAAGGCGCTGCGTCCGCCACCGGAAAAATGGCATGGCTTGCAGGATGTCGAAGCGCGCAATCGACAGCGCTATGTCGATCTTGTCGCGAACGAGCAATCGCGGGAGGCGTTTCAAAAACGCATCGCGATGGTGCGCGAGATTCGCCGCTTCCTGGAAGATCGCGGTTTTGTCGAAGTGGAGACGCCGATTTTGCAAACGGTGGCCGGCGGCGCGGCGGCTGCGCCATTCAGCACTCGCCACAAAGCACTGGCACTCGATCTTTATCTACGGATCGCACCGGAACTTTATTTGAAGCGTCTTTTGGTTGGCGGGTTTACGAAAGTGTTCGAATTGAACCGGAATTTTCGAAACGAAGGCATTTCACGGAAGCACAATCCGGAATTCACCATGCTCGAAGTTTACTGGGCTTACGCCGATTTCGAAAAAATGGCCAACCTGATCGAAGAACTGATTTGTCAGGTGGCCGAAAAGATTTGCGGCTCATTGAAAGTCGAACATCGCGATGCCGACGAGAAGGTGATGAGAACGATCGATCTCAAGCGGCCGTGGCGCCGCGCGCGTTATGTCGATCTTGTCCGCGAAGTGGCGGGCAAAGATTGGTTCAATATTTCCAGCGAGCAGCGGCGCGAGCGAGCGAGCGGCGAGTTAAAGCTCGAAATCCTGCCGCAGCTGGCCGATTTCGAAGTGACACAGCATGTTTTTGAAAAGTTGGTGGAAGAAAAAACCTTCGATCCTCTGTTCGTGACCCATTGTCCGAAGGAATTAGTGCCACTGGCGAAACAGAACGCGGCCGATCCTTCGTTAGTCGATGTTTACGAGCTCATCATTAACGGCGTGGAAATGTCTCCCGGTTACACGGAGTTGAACGATCCCGATTTGCAGCGGCAGCGGCTGTTGGAGCAGGTGGGGGAAGAAACGCAGAAGGTCGACGAGGATTTCTTGCTCGCGCTCGAACACGGCATGCCGCCGGCGGGCGGATTTGGCCTGGGGATCGACCGGTTGGCGATGTTGTTTACCGGCGCCGAATCTATTCGCGATGTGATTTTGTTTCCGCTTTTGAAGCCAAAGCGGGACTGAGGCCTCGTTCGTAATCCGGCGACGGATTACTCTTTAGACGAATTCTTCGCCGCCGGCGATGGTGTGGGCGAAGGAGTGGGAGATGGACTCGAATCGGATTGCGCTTGCTTCGACTCGTCGTTCTTATCAGGCGTAAAAGTTAATCGCTTCGTTTTGAAACGCGGATCGCCTTCATCTTTCTCGTCGCTGGCTTCATCAGTTCTTGCGCCGACTTTTTCGATCGAAGAGACACCGGAATCGAGAAGATTGCTTTGAAACTTCGGGTCCGATCCGCTGCTCTGCAGATGCTTCAGCGAATCAACTTCCTGGATCTTTTCCTTGGGTCGCGTTTTGAAGTGCAAAGTTCCTTCGTCCCTTATCATGGGATTCTCCGATTCGGTGG
>Ga0209217_1000026_pt1 | contig 31244 bp, 30 predicted proteins | sample JacPinW_OM3H0_M2_FD_187957 | JGI IMG/M metagenome (GOLD analysis project Ga0209217, IMG submission 187957) | Forest soil microbial communities from Algoma, Ontario, Canada - Jack Pine, Ontario site 1_JW_OM3H0_M2 (SPAdes) (version 2) | ecosystem: Environmental > Terrestrial > Soil > Boreal...
AAAAAAAGCCGATACGTCTGGCGAGACGGATTTAAAAGTTTCGAAGTCGACCGAGGCTGGCGATGGCCAGAACAAAGACCAAAAAGCAACGTCGGCCGCGGCGGACGAAAAACCGTCGGATAAGGAAAAAGCTTCGACCAGCAAGCCGGATAGCAACCGGTGATCGCCATCTAGAAGACGGAAGAGATCAAAGCGACTTGCAGAAAAGAAACGCCGAACTGGAACAAGAGAGTCGAATGAGCCTCGCTTTCATTCGCATGTTGCGATCTCGATCCAACAGTTGAAACCCTCTCCGTTTCCAACTCCGACCTCCCCGCTCCACGCTCCTTGCTCATAGAGCTCCCCATGGAACACGAATTAGTCATTGAGGCCGGCCACACCGAGCGCAATTACTGGCGTGATCTGTTTCGATACCGCGAGCTCTTTTATTTTCTTGCCTGGCGCGACATTCTCGTGCGCTACAAACAAACGGTCATCGGGATTTTGTGGGCCGTGCTGCGTCCTTTTCTCACGATGGTCGTGTTTGTGTTTATCTTCGGAAAGATCGCGAAACTTCCGAGCGAAGGCATACCCTATCCGTTGATGGTGTTTGCCGGGATGCTGCCCTGGCAGCTTTTTGCGACGTCACTTTCAGAGGGAAGCAATTCGCTCATCACGAATGCGAATTTGATTTCGAAGGTTTATTTCCCGCGCCTGATCGTTCCGACGAGCGCGGTAGTTGTTTCGTTCGCAGATTTTATGATCTCATTGGTGCTGCTTGGATTGCTGATGATCTACTATGGCGTCTGGCCGGGTTTATATCTGCTCGCCCTACCGGTCTTCACGTTGCTCGCCCTTGGGGCGTCAATCGGAGCCGGTCTTTGGCTTGCCGCGCTCAACGTGGAGTATCGCGACTTCCGTTACGTTGTACCGTTTCTCGTCCAATTTGGCCTTTACGTGTCCCCCGTCGGTTTTACGAGCTCCATTATTCCGGAGAAATGGCGTGTGTTATACTCTCTTAATCCCATGGTTGGCGTGATTGATGGCTTTCGGTGGTCGATCAGCGGCGGGCGCTCAGTTCTTTTTCTTCCAGGTCTCAGCGTTGGCTGCGTAGTTACGGTTCTGCTTCTTTTCAGTGGCATCTGGTATTTTCGCCGCATGGAACGAACATTTGCGGATGTGATTTGAAAAGCTGAAATATGAGATTGCCAGAAGACTTTCGGGAGCGAACCAAGAAATATGCTTCGGCGATCGTTCGACTCTATGTGCAGTTGCCGAGATCGCGTAAGGAAGTGGAAGTTTTGGGCCACCAACTGTTGCGATCGGGTACATCAGTCGCGGCACATACACGGGAGGCTTCACGCGCGCGTTCCAATGCAGAGTTCTGTTCAAAGATTGATGGAGCTTTGCAGGAAGCGGATGAATCTCAGCTATGGATCGAACTTTTGCGTGAAGACTGTGGAATCGACGGAGCGGCTGTCGAACAACTGCATCGAGAAACAAATGAACTAATTGCGATTTACGTAACAATGGTAAACAACACAAAGCGCGGCGCGAAATGATTTCAGGCGTTTCAGTCTTTCAGCGTCTCAGTATTTCCCGAATGCGACATCAAATGATTTCAGCGTTTCAGTCTTTCAGAGTTTCAGCATTTGAAGAATGAGCGACGCCATCATTACAGTTGAAGGACTCGGAAAGAAGTACCGACTCGGTCAGAGATCGAATGAGCGTTACACAGCGCTCCGCGATGTTTTGACAGACAAAGCAAAATCGCTGTTTCGTCGCAACGGAAATCCGAGATCCGATATCCGCAATCCGCAATCGAACGAGATTTGGGCGCTGCGCGATGTTTCGTTTGAAGTGAAACAGGGCGAAGTCATCGGTATCATCGGGCGCAACGGCGCAGGAAAATCGACTCTGCTGAAAATTCTTTCGCGGATCACTGAGCCAACGACTGGCCGTGTCCGACTGAAAGGACGGGTTGCATCACTGCTTGAGGTTGGAACTGGATTTCACCCGGAGTTAACCGGACGTGAAAACATTTTTCTGAACGGTGCGGTCCTTGGAATGACACGGGCCGAAATTCAAAGAAAGTTCGATGAGATTATCGATTTTGCCGAGGTCGAGAAATTTCTCGACACACCCGTCAAACGTTACTCCAGCGGCATGTATGTGCGGCTCGCATTCGCCGTGGCAGCGCATCTCGAGCCCGAAATTCTCGTTGTCGACGAAGTCCTAGCCGTCGGCGACGCCGAATTTCAAAAGAAGTGTCTGGGGAAAATGGAAAGCGTTTCCAAACGCGAGGGCCGAACCGTTCTTTTTGTCAGCCACAACATGGCCGCAGTAAAGCACCTGTGCTCGCAGGCTATGCTGTTGCAAGAGGGGCGCCTGGTGCTCAGAACGGACACTGAAGAAGTAATTGAGCAATATGTTTCTGGTTCTAACTCGGAAATGTGGACGCGCACCGATTTGCGCCATCACAAAAATCGCCTGCCGGGCGCGATCCCGTTTTTCACCGAAATGGAGATCGCGGTCAACGGGCTCGCCTCAAATACACCGCGCATGGGCGAAGGACTTGAGATCAAGCTGAGCTATGAATCTCCGCGAGTTCTTAGCGGCCTAAGGATTGGCATCACGATCAATGATCGCCATGGCCAGCGCCTGGTAGCTTTTTCGGCGGACCAACAGGCTCCCGAGGTGCTTAACAATGCGCCGCGCGCTGGGACGATTTCCTGCCGGATTCCATCGGTGAACCTGATCCCTAACTTCTATCACATCACCGTTATTTCTGCCGACAATGAGGGCGAAATCGACCGGATCGAAGATTGCTGCACGATCGAGATTCTTACGGAGGACGTCTTTGGGACAGGCAAAACGCCCGGCCGCCAGGATGGCGTAATTTTCCTTCCTGCCGAATGGGATGTCTTATGGTGGCCGAAGCAAACGCCGCCAGTGCCTGCCGCAGAAAGAGTATGATTAAGCGAGTTTGAGTGAGAAGTTCGCATTCTGCCTTCCCTTGAGATTGCCGACGTGAGCACACATTGTCCAAAATCGAAACCAGCGACTGATTGATATGGTTAGACGTATGCTTGCACGCCTTTACCATAGTTTGCCCGTGATCCGGGAGTTGGACTTAAACAATCGCCGGCTTGCGCAGTTGCATGAAGCTCTGGCTACCGGGACGTCCGTGCAGGCGCGCCATCTCCTGGAGTGGCTGAAACACACCGACCCGAGGTATGCGGACTCTAAGCGTTTGCTGGGTTACGCATTTCAAGCATGCTCGCAGAACGGCGAGGACGGAATCATTCAGGAAATCTTCCGTAGAATCGGCGTCACCAACAGAGTGTTCTACGAAAGTGGTGTTGGAAATGGCGTTGAAAACAACACGGCCTTCTTGCTCTCGCTGGGCTGGTCGGGTTTCTGGGTGGACGCCAATCCCCGTTTTGTAACACAGCTTGAAAAGGCAGGACTTCTTAAGAGCCGGCTACTGCAGCATCGGGTCGCCAAAATTAACCGGGAAAACATTGTAGGGATACTCACCGATCTCGGTGTTCCGAAGGAACTTGATTTGCTCTCACTGGACATCGATCAGAACACTTGGCACGTCTGGGGTGCGCTCGGCGATTCCTTCCGCCCACGCGCGGTAGTTATCGAATACAATGGTGCGGTGCCACCAGGGATCGAATGGAAGGTCGAATACGACGCAGAAAGAGTCTGGGATGGTACGCACAACTTTGGTGCAAGCCTGAAGGCGTATGAGAAGCTCGGCCGAAGGTTGGGCTATTCCCTCGTTGGTTGCGATCCGTTCGGTGCAAATGCTTTTTTTGTGCGCAATGACTTGGTGGGAGAACATTTTGCGGCACCGTTTACCTCGGAAAATCATTTCGAGCCGGCGCGCTTCCATCTCATTCACAGGATGGGACTGCCCAATCAGATGCTCGACCGGATGCCTGTACCGTAGCCCGCAACTTGGAACCAACCCCGCAACACATCCTCAAATTATGTCCGCAGAAATCATCGAATTCCACGGCACCAAGTATGCGGAAGTGATCCGCGCTGATGTTGGCGTGCAGAAGACCCGCTTCTTTTCGCCTCCCGAATCATCGTTTCAATTTGGTTTGCTCGCACATGAGGCGGGTTTCAGCGAGCCGGCCCATTACCACAAACCTTTCAAACGAGAAATCTTCGACTTACAGCAAATGTTCGTCATGCAGCGCGGGGTTGTCGTAATCGAACTGTATAGCGATGAAGGTGATCTACTTCGGGAAATCGAACTGCGTGCCGGCGATGCCATTGTTTTAATTCACGGCGTACATGCGTTGCGGGTCGTAGAGGACTTCCAGGCCATCAGTGTGAAACAGGGGCCGTTTCTAGGAGGGAAAAATGACAAGATCAACGTGGAAGTGAAACCGCGATGATTCCGGTATTCGAGCCGGACTACGGTGAGGAAGAGATCGCGGTGGCACGTAATTGCGGTATGGCAGAAAACAATGACGCCGCACGAGAGAAGCCGCGATGAAATGCAACCTTGTCTTAAGTCCTAACAACCGCGGTTGGATCATCGAAAAGATGTGTCACCGCCTTGGCGAAGAACTTACGGGGCTTGGATGTGAGGTGTCCATCGGAGATGCGGCACTACAGGATGCGGATATCAACCATTTCATGATGTTTACTCTCATCCCCGGGTCTCTTCCCGCCCGCAGTACAGTGGCGATCACGCACATTGACGACAGCAAGAGGCTTGAACACGCACGGCGGGCCGTCGAGACCGCCGAACTCGTGATTTGCATGTCGAGCATGACCGTAAAACAACTCGTGAACGACGGGTTGTCGCGCGCCAAGATGTGCTACGTGCTTCCTGCGCTGGACGATGGTATGCGTCCCCGGCGCATCGTTATTGGGCTGACCACGAAGCTCTACTCTGATGGACGTAAGCGCGAATCGCTGCTGGTTCGGCTCGCGAAAGAAATGGATCTTTCTGGATTCCATTTCGACATTTTTGGCACAGGCTGGGATGATGTGGCTTCCATCCTACGCCAAGCGGGCGCATTTGTTACGGTCACGGTTGACGGGAAGAATGCGCAAGAAGACTACAGGCGCATCCGGGAACGCATACCGCATTTCGACTATTACCTCTACCTCGGATTGGATGAAGGCTCCATGGGAACGCTCGATGCTCTCGCTGCGGGCGTGAAAACCATCGCGCCGCCGAAGGGTTTTCATGTAGACCTGCCCCATGGCATCACTCATCCGTTCTGGGAGTATACGGAGCTGCGCGGCGTGTTCGAATCCATCCTTGATGAACGGAATCGCCGAGTCCGGGCCGTGAAGAATCTTTCGTGGCGAGCGTATGCGGAGAGGCATCTTTTGATCTGGCGGGCCATGCTCGAAGGCCGCACGGGAGACCTACCGCAGTTGCTCGGACAGGAGTCGCTCGATCCGTTAGGCGGTTATGCGGAGGGGATGGAAGCTCACATGGCCGGTGAGCGGAGAAGGCTCTGGCTCCGCACCTTGATGCGCCACCGGTTTCCACAAGCGAGGTCGTTCATCACGCGTCGACTCAAGCGGTGGTTGCCGGTGGCGGTCACGGCCCGCCTGACGCGACGCAGCGTTGGCAAGAATGTCTAATTTGGTCAGCATCCTCATCCCGGTTTACAATGCCCGTCCATGGGTGGAGCGCGCTATTAAAAGCGCTTTGGCGCAGACGTGGTCAAACAAGGAAATCATTGCTGTTGATGACGCATCCACCGATGGGAGTTGGGATGTCCTGCAAGCGTTCGCCTCTGTAGTTCGCATCGAGCGCGTAACTATAAACGGTGGGCAGAACGTGACTCGCAATCGTCTGACGGAATTGAGTCAAGGCGAATGGCTGCTTTACTTGGATGCCGACGACGAGTTGACGCCGGATTGTGTTGCCCAAAAAATGTGTTGTGCTGACGAGGCGGACGCCATTTATGGCACAACGAATATTCAATACTTCAATGGTGACGTGATGGTTCGCTCAGAGGTATTTCCGGCTCGGGTTTTCGAGGATCCAATCGCGGCTGCGTTTCATTGGAAATATCCCAACACTACTTCGTTCATGTTCCGCAGGAGCGCGGTCCTCGAAGTCGGAGGTTGGAATGAGGCGATCAAGAATTGCACCGATTACGATCTTTACTTCAGGCTGCTGGTGGGGGCCAAGCGGGTGGGCGCGGCCCCCGACTCCGTAACCATCTATCGTCAATGGAGCAGAACGCAGGCAGTAAATGAGGCCCCCGAGCGGAAGATGCTGACCCGCTTGGAACTGATGTGGCGAATCGTCTTGGAGCTTGAATCGACCGGTCAACTTAGCCCACAGTCCCGCGAATCTTTTGCGTCATCCGCCCTGGCCGTCATTCGAATTCTCTACACGAGGAACACAGTACGCGCGTGTCACGAGCACCGTCGGCTTGCATCTTGGAACCCGAGTTTTGCGCCCCAGAAAAATATGTTCCCCAGTGGATACCGTTTCGCTTACCGCATTTTTGGATTCCGAATGGCTGAAATAATCGCTGCGCTGACTCGATTTTTTCGACCGAGGCCATGGGAATTCGATTTTTCGCGATGAGCTGCGCGCTCGCGACTAGCCGGAACGGCGGTGCGAATGTCCGCGCGCAATCGACTCGCTCAGCTTTCGCGCAGTTACGAACTGAAATAGCGTGAAACCAAATTTTCTGGTGATCGGCGCAGTGAAATGCGCTACCACCAGCTTGTGCGATATTCTCGGCTCGCATCCGCAAATTTTTGTCACACAGCCGAAGGAGCCTGATTTCTTTTGCGATGACGGCGTCTTCGCACGCGGCTGGGAATGGTATGAATCGCTTTACGAGGGCGCGATTGGCAAAGTCGCGATAGGCGAGGGGAGCACAGGTTACACAAAGGCACTGCTTCACCCAAACTCTGCTGAGCGAATAGCCAGCTATCTGCCCGACGCGAAACTGATCCACATAGTTCGACATCCGCTTAAGCGTATTGAATCGCATTGGCTGCATCTCGTTGCGGCCGGTTTAGATGTAACGCCATTCACAGAAGCATTGAAAAAATGGCCGCACATGATCGATACAAGCCTTTATTGGAAACAGATTAGTCGGTATCGCGGTTTCTACCCGGACAAGAATCTGCTCGTTCTTCTCTTTGAAGATCTCGTGAAGAATCCACATGCGGTGCTCGAAAAAGTTTATCGATTCTTGGACGTAACTCCGGAACTTGCGAGCGCGGATCCGGCGCGAGCGAGTCATGTCTCAGCGACCTTTCGGTTAGACACACCTCTTCTTCGTTTCTTACGTAGGCTTCCAGGCATGAGAACGGCCAAGAATCTCGCGCCACGAATCTCGCGCAACATCATTGATGCGATGCGACGGCCCTTACCCGATCGTCCGCAGTGGCCGGCGGATTTACGCGAGAGAATTATCGCGCTTGTGCGAGAATATGCGGGAATGTTTTTGAGATTCTATGGCAAGGCAGTCGACTATTGGCAACTGAACTGAGAAGCGATGCCACTGTTCTCGATTGTCATTCCGACTTACAACCGGGGCTCGTATATCCGCGCGACGCTTGATTCAGTTCGGGCACAGGAGTTCACCGATTACGAAGTCATCGCAGTCGATGATGGGTCTACTGATGAAACATTGTCGATAATACGCGAGCATGCGTGGGTACGCGTATTGCAGCAAGATAACAAAGGCCCGGGCGCAGCGCGAAATTATGGCGTTAGCCAAACCAGCGGTCTATACATCGCATTTCTCGATAGTGATGATCTCTGGTTTCCGTGGACTCTGAAAACGTTTTCCAAGGTGATTGCGAACCAAAACTATCCGGACTTGGTCGCAGGCAAGCTCTTGAAATTTCATGACGATTACGAACTACAACAAATACAGAACGAGCCGTTTAAGATCGATGTGTTTGAAGACTACTATGCAACTAGCAAGGAGCGTTATTTTGTCGGCGCTTGTATAATGGTTGTACGGCGGGCGAAGTTTCTGGAAGTGGGCGGTTTCAGAAATCAACCGGTGTATGCAGAGGACTGTGATCTCGCGCTTCGGCTGGGACTGGTTCGCGGGTTTGTCCAAGTTCTTTCACCGACTACTCTTGGCTATCGCGAGCATGCCACTAACGCGCGGCGTGATTACGCCCGAATTTATCTAGGAACCGCGCAACTCGTCGAATCGGAGCGAGGCGGAAAATATCCTGGTGGCGAGGTGCGAAAATCTGACCGTCTACGTCTCGTGACTTTGCATACTCGTCCGTTCAGTCTCGCATGCGCGAAACATGGGCATCGTCGCTACGGATGGACCTTGTATTGGAAGACTTTCCTTTGGCACCTGCGAATGTTCCGATGGAAATACTTGATTGGTTTCCCGCTCGTGGCGATATGGCACGCAATTCGCCGCCACAATGAAGAGCGCGTTCCTCGAGTCGCGGAGCAATTACTGTGAGCAGTGGAACGGCAGCAGCTAGTTGGCGCGATGACGTAATCAATCGCATCATTCGTTATCCGTGCGCGATTGTGATGCGCATGCGAATTCTCCGGCTTCGTCTCCTTGGCGTAAAGATCGGTCGTCGCTGCTGGATTCAGAAAATCAGCGCGCCGCGAAACCCGTGGGACATTGTGATTGGGGACAACTCAGCTTTGGATGAAGGTGTAATTCTCCTAACCACGGGGAACCGAATCTCGAATGCGCGACTTCGGATCGGTTCCGGTACATATGTGAACCGATTCACTATGTTTGACGCGTCGGAGGAAATCGTGATTGGAAATCACTGTATGATCGGGCCTTTTTGTTACATTACTGATCACGATCATGGTCACGAGAAAGACCGGCCGATCGGGGAACAACCGCTACGTTCAGCCCCCGTTGTAATAGGCAACAACGTCTGGATTGGCGCGGGTGCCATAATTCTGAAAGGCCTTACGATCGGCGATGGCGCGGTGATTGCAGCAGGTGCCGTCGTGACTAAAGATGTCAATGTCGGAACGAAAGTGGCGGGCGTTCCGGCGACTGAATTTTAGCCGAATGGGCCCTGCTAGGATGAAGCAGAACCGTGATAGCGATAATGATTTTCAATTTTGCCCTGTTCTGGCTGAGCTAGTTCGGTCGCGCAGAATTGTCGGCAAAAATGGGAAGATATTTGAGCAGCTCCGTGCGCTATCGAGTCGCAACAACCTTCTTACCTTACGCCACCTGATGCTCAACTTGAATCCAGAACGAACGCTCGAGATTGGTTTGGGATTTGGAGGATCGGCCCTGATGTTCGCCAGCACTCACCGGGACCTTCATCACTCGCCGCGTGCGCAACACACTTCGGTTGATCCTTTCCAGACCACGGTCTGGGATTCATCGGCCATTCTCTTCTTAGAGCGCGCCGGCCTCTCGGAGTATGTCGATATTCGATTGAACTCTTCAGCTTTGGAACTCCCAAGAATGCTGCAACAGAGCGAACGGTTTGGGTTCGCCTACATCGATGGGTCTCATCTCTTTGAAGATGTATTTGTTGACGCATACTTCGTTATTCGCCTTCTTGCGAAAGGAGGCGTAGTCGCTTTCGATGACAGTTCAAATCCTCACGTCGCGAAAGTCGTTGCCTTTGTACGAAATTGCCTTGCTCCCGATATTGAAGAATTGGATTTGAGCGAGTATCGCCCAAGTGGCACGAGCAGCATCGCTTATCGCATAGCGCGCTGGTTTGGGAAAGTTCAACTCACCGCATTTAGGAAAAGGGAAACATGTGAACGGAATTGGAATGCGCCCTTCCGTTCTTTTTGAGATGCAGCCCAATAAAGACAATTCTGCTCTTGCTGCGTCACTCGTAATTCCGACCTACAATCGAAGGACGGAATTGCGCGAACTATTGTCGTCGGCACAGAAACAAACTGTGCCGCTTGAAATCATTATCATGGATGACGGTTCGACGGATGGAACGGAGCAAATGATGAGCAGTGAGTTTCCTGACGTCGCGTTTCATCAACAAACCGTGAGCAAAGGCCCTGCCTATCTCCGAAACCGCGGCATAGAGAGAGCTTCGTGCAACATCGTGTTCTCTTTGGACGACGACAGCTTATTTGTTTCGCCCTTAGCCGTAGAGCAGACGCTTGCCGAGTTTGATCATCCACGCGTCGGCGCTGTGGGAATGCCCCACGTAAATATTCGAGAGGAAACGTTGGTTCGACAGCGTTCTGCGACTCCGGGTGAAATATCTGTCGCCCATGCATTCGTCGGTGCCGCCCACGCGGTGCGACGCGACGTTTTCTTGAAACTCGGCGGATACCGAGAGCACTTTTTCTACATGGGCGAGGAGGGAGATTACTGCCTTCGAATGCTCAACTTTGGATACGTCACGCGCTTGGGCAACGCTGATCCGGTCCATCATCTGGAGTCCCCCCGCCGTCATACTCCACTGGCCGATCGCTGCGGGCGTCGCAACGATATTCTCTTCGCCTGGCATAATGTGCCTTCGGCCTGGTTGCCATTCCATCTCGCGATGACAACAATCAACGGATTTCGCTCGGGTGTCGAGGCAGGCAATGTCTTTGGAATGCTCGCCGGAACCATAAGTGGCTATGCGCAAGTGTGGCCTTTACGTCACGAGCGCCAGCCGGTTTCTCCTCCGGTTTACCGTTTGCATCGGCGATTAAAAAAACGCGGGCCATTGCGACTAGAAGACATCGAACGCAATTTGCCAGCATTGCCGTGCACGAAGGCCTCGAATGTGGACGCGGCGAGAGCTCTCCCCTAAGTATGAGCTTCGTTGCGTTTAAGCGTCTGCTTCCGAACAGAGCGGTCCCCACGCGTATTCTGCGCGGGCCGTTTCGCGGTGCTCGTATCGTAATGAATCCGCGCGATTCGCTGCGGAAAATTTTCGGACTGTACGAATACGAGTTGAACGGTTGGCTGGAGCATGCGTTGCGTCGCGTAACTCGCGTATTGGATGTGGGCGCGAACGATGGCTATTTCACATTCGGCTGCGCCGCGGCATTTCGGAGATTGGGCAAGACAGGAGAGATCATCGCCTTCGAGCCACAGGCGCGCCATGTCACAATCTTGCGGGAGAGCATCGCTGCCCAAATGGAAACGCCCGCCCACTTTGAGATTGTGCAAGCCGTTGTAGGCAAGGCGTTGAAACCGGGAATGACAACGCTTGATGCTGTTCGGTGGAGCATCGGTCATCCAACTGATAAAACTAAAACTTTAGTCAAGATCGACGTTGAAGGCGCAGAACTGGATGTGATCGAAGGAGGACGCTCATGGTTACATCCGTCAAACCTCTTCGTTATCGAAGTACACGAAGAGCGATTCGTTGAGCCATTCCGGGCACTCTTCGCCGAACAAGGTCTGCGACTCGTGCAAATGAATCAGCGTACGTTGTTCCTGCTGGGTCGCGAGACGCGCGACGTAAAAAACCGGTGGCTCGTGTCGGCTCTCGGCGCACTCGCGTAATGGAAAAGTTTGTTTGTGCCTTTCGCGGCCGCCGCGATTCCTATCAAGTGCCGTTGGCGCTCGCTGAGGCTGGATTACTCGATCAGTTCATCACCGATGCCTATGCGGTCCCGTGGTTGAAAAGGCTGGTGCGATTGGGTCCAAAATCAATCCGAACCAAACTGGATTTTCGTTCTCAACTCGGAATCCCGGCCGATCGGGTGCGTTGTTTGTGGGGAACAACTGTACTGGAACATGCTCGTCACGCGGCAGGCTGCGCGTCGATGTTGACTTACAATAAACTGGACCGGCATTTTTCCCGGGCAGCGGCGCGCCGCGCTGCGCACACGAAATCCGATCTGTTTCTCTACAGCCCTTACGCGTGGGAAGCCTTCACGGCTCGCTATCCGCACACACCACGCAAAGTTTTGTTCCAGTATCATCCGCATCCGGACATGGAGCGCCGCATTCTTGCCGAGGACAGCGTGCGACACCCAGGCGCGGGCGAATCCTTTTCCGGCACGAAGTTCGGACAGGTGCCCGAGCCATTGGCGCAACGGGAACGGGATGTATGGAAACACGCCGACCTAATTTTCTGCGCGAGCACGTTCACGAAGCGTTCGCTGATGGAGGCGGGCTGCGATGAATCGCGCTGTCGTGTCGTTCCTTACGGTGTCGATCTTCCAACGGGAATTCCGCCAGCGGCGCCTGCGGAATTTCGCACGCTGTTCGTTGGATCCGGTGGTCAGCGCAAGGGGTTGCATCATTTGCTGCTCGCGTGGCAGAACGCCTCACTGCCCCCATCTAGTAAACTGATATTGGTCTGTCGGGTGATCGATACCGGGATCGAAAAGCTGTTAGCCGTAACGCCACGCGTAGAATTGCGCCGCGATGTCTCGCAAAACGAACTAAACCGCCTTTATGCCAGCAGTTCGCTGTTAGTGACGCCGTCGCTGGTGGAAGGATTCGGCCAAGTCTATCTGGAGTCGCTTGCGCGTGGCTGCCCCGTGCTGGGCACTCCCAACACAGGTTTGCCGGACTTAGGTGGAGAATCGGACGGGATTTTTCTTGTTGAACCCGGTAACGTTGATGAAATAACAGCCAAACTCGAATCGCGCGCGCGTTCTTTACCAACCAATCTCGGCGTTCGCGAGACGGCGCGGGCGTGCGCGTCCAGATTTAGTTGGCCCGAGTTTCGTTTGAAACTCCGCAAAGCTTTGGAAAACTGAACTAAGTTTAATGCAGCGCTGGCTTCATTATAGCAAAGATCCAAATGCTCTTGAGGTGATGGAGCGTCGCCGAGCCGCGGTCACCAAAGCGCGGACGAGCCAGCTGGTCGGTGACCGCGTTGAGTACCTTTGCCAACTCGTCGCAGGTAAGTCGGTATTGGATATTGGCGTTGTCGAGCACACACGCGAGGCGACGGAAAACCCGAGCTGGCTGCACGGAAATCTTAGACGTCACGCGACGCGGTGTCTTGGGGTCGATGTCTTGGCAGAGGAAGTGGAGTATCTTCGAACCAGGGGATATAACGTATTGTGCGCTGATATCACTGAAGCGCCGCTCGCTGAAAAATTCGATGTTATCATTGCGGGTGAAGTGCTGGAGCATCTGGACGCTCCCGGCATGTTTATGAAAAACTGCGCAGCGATGCTAGACTTCAGCGGCCGGTTAGCAATCACGGTGCCGAATCCTTGGTATGCGAATGTAATGCTCAAGAATTTGACCGGTTCTTCGTTCATTGACAGCGCGGACCACGTGGCATGGTACGACGCGTCCACACTGTATGAGTTGGGCCAGCGCTATGGTTTGCAGTTGGATCGCTACGCTGGAATAGGCTCGACGCACTCGCGCACGTTTCGAGCGCGGCTATTCTTCGGGTTGCAGCCCATCTTGAAAAGCCTGGGGTTCAGCGCGGAATTGTTCGCAAAGTCTATCATCTTCGAGTTTGTCCGCATATAAATCATGACAGGCGACACTTATTCAACTGTGAAGGAGAGAACGACGGGCCTGTCGCCATATGGCGGTATGCGCAACGCTTTCGGGGCGAGCGATTCAGCGAAAGTACCAGAACCAAGTGTCGCCGCGACAGGGATCTTTCTGGGCGGACTTATTCTTACTGGGGTTGGCCTTCATGGAGAAACGGCTGCTGGCGTTGCGCGCTTCGCTGCGATTGGGTGCGGATTCAGCCTGGGATTGTCTTTGGTGTTTGAGGCGAGAAAAGGAATGGCGAACCTTCTTCGAGCGGATCTCGTCGCAATATTTGCCCTGTACTTCCTTTTATTTTTTGAATTTCTCTTCCCTCAGCCAAAATTCGATGAGTTGGTGCCCTACGCGTACGCGATCTTGCCCGGGATTCGGGTGTCTATGTGGGCCTTCGCCGGTATTGCGATCGGCCGCCATTTTGTCAGTCGTGGTCTGCGCCCGTGGAAAATTGTTGCGGCCGACGTCTGGCCAACCGGAATGTTGATCCTTTTCTGGATTAGCTTTGTTATCGGCTATTTTCACATGCTTCTGGCTGTCGGCTTCAACCCAATCGCAATGATCGACGCATTTTTGGGACCTCGCTTTGACGTCCCGTGGGGACGAGGACAGTTCGGCGACGCCCAAGCCCTGATCTATGAGCTAGGCGCAATGCTCTGCCTGGTGCCGCCACTGGCCGGTGTTATTCTCGGACGACGCAAATCTTACTCCGCGATCGCGCTGCTGCTGGTTTTGTTCGCGCTTCTTTTCACGCTTTTCTACGGATTTTGTACAGGCACCCGAAACATCATCGGCAGCTATCTCATTACATTCCTCGCAGCCTATATTTATGCAGCATCGGCTTCGCGGCGGCAGATAATCATGCTAACGGCGCTCGTGTTCGGCATCCTTTTTTTAGCCACCTATTACGGAATTCGGTTCCGTAATGTCGGATTACGAGATTATCTGCAGGGCGTGGAAACCAGTTCAGAGAGCGATGAAGAAATGATCTTGTACGTGGACTACAATCTTTATGTCGTGTGTAATTTGGTTAATATCTTCCCCGAACAAAAAGATTACATCGGTTGGGACGCACCCCTTTGGCTGATCGCGCGCCCTATTCCTCGGGCGCTTTGGCCCGGAAAGCCCGATGGGAGCGCAGTCAGTATCGAGAACGTCTTCGGTGTGGAGGGCGTGACGATGGCCTGCACTTTTGTCGGCGAGAGTTATATGGCTGCGGGCCTGTTCGGTGTGACGCTGGCCGCATTGCTGGTCGGTATGATGGCCCAGTGGTGGACGCGAAAAGCGTTCTCGGCCGAGTCAGGTTTCGGCATATTAATTTATGGGTCTGGTTTTTTCGCGATAGTGATTACAATGCGCAGCATGTATTTGCTGCCGGTTGCAATTTTGCCCACGATGGCTGCCGCGGTCTTAGGGCATAACCTTCGCCGGTCACCGGCCGCAAGCGGACCTTTGCTGGCGCGGCCCTGGCAATGAGCCGCCCGCGGGTGTTATTTATCACGATTGTTCCATCGCCGTATCAGCGAGACCTGTTTCGCGCGTTGGCAGCACGCGACGATGTCGATCTTCATGTCTATTACATGGAGAAATCGTCGCCCGATTCACCGTGGCCCGCTCCTTCATTACAAGGCTATGAGCAAGTCTTAGCTGGTTTCTGGATCCCGCTGGGCGGTGTTCGCTGGCACGTTAACTGGAGGTTGCACGAACTAGAGTCGGCGGACTTCGTTGTCCTTAGTAGTTACATGTCGTTTATAGGGCAATGGTTGATGCGATATCGACTGTCCCAGCAGCGATGGCTTTTCTGGGGCGAGCGATTACGCTCGCAGTCTGCTGGCTGGAGGGCATTTCTGCGGGATCGACTAGCCGCGCCTTTGGCAACAGCTACAGGAATCGTCGGAATTGGAGCTGCCGCGACAGATGATTACCGCCGGAGATTTCCAAACCCGCAACATTTTTGTATTCCATATTATTGCGATCTCTCTGACTTCTTGGCGCAAGAGAGGCGCCCGGCACCCGATTCCGAAATAAATTTTCTTTTCTGTGGACAAATGAATCGTCGTAAAGGCGTCGATTTATTACTGACCGCGTTTGATAGGCTGGTTAACAAAGGGGTAAAGATCCGCTTGAGCCTTGTCGGACGCGAGGCTGAGTTGCCACAGTTTCTTCGCGCAATAAGTCCGTCAGCACGTGCGCGGATTCATTATGCCGGCTTTCAACCTCCCGAACATCTACCGAAATATTTTTCACAAGCAGACGTGTTCATTTTACCAAGCCGGTATGACGGCTGGGGTGTAGTTGTCAATCAAGCACTAGGCTCCGGATTGCCGATTATCTGCTCCGACGCAGTCGGAGCGGGCCTAGATCTTGTCGAGCAAGACGTAAATGGTTTGCGATTTGCGAGCGGCAATGCAGATGAATTGCAGCGCTGCATGGAGCAAATAGCGGCGAATCCCGAGGTTGCATGGAAATGGGGTGAAATCTCGCGACAAAAGGCACGTGCTCTTGATCCAGCAGTCGGCGCGCAGAAATGGGCGGACGTTTTCCAAACGTTGAATGCCTGCGAATGAAGATTCTGCTCGTCAGCAGTGGATCCGGATCGCGCGGTGGGGGCGAGATTTTTCTGAGCTACTTGGCGCAAGGACTAGTGAAGCGGGGGCACGAAGTTTTATTATGGATGCCATTGCATCCGCGTATGGATGAGCTTGCGGAGAAGTGTTCTCATTTCGCGCGAGTCATCCGTGCCAACTATCGAAACACATATGATCACCTCGGACGGTCGCTATCGACGCGTTTCAATTGGCTGACTTCGCGGCGGATCGCGGAGGAGTGGAAAGGTCTGGACCCGGACATAATCCATCTCAACAAGCAAAATCTCGAGGACGGCCTCGATTTGTTACGCGCGGCTCGCCACTGCGCGATGCCGAGCATTTGCACCATCCACCTCACACAAAACGCACGTTATCTCGGCGCAAAAGCAGCGCGGCTCCGTAATTGGATTGCCCGCAATGCGCTGTGCAAGTACGGGGGGACTATCGTTGCCGTTCAGGAAACGAGACGCGCAGCGCTTGAGGAATTCGTGGGGCGTTGCGCACGCACTCGGGCAATCTTCAACGGCGTCCCACTGCCAGACTCCGAAGAACTGCGGTCGTTGCGTGAGGCGAAACGACTCGAACTCGGCTTGAACAACGATGATCTACTTGTGCTGGGCTTGGGACGGCTGGTGGAACAGAAACGACCATCGGTGTTCCTCGAACTTGCACGGAAGTTGAACGGACAGTTACCAATGACGAAATTTCTTTGGGTCGGCGACGGAAAATTCTCGCAACAATGGGATGAATGGGTGGCGCGCGCAAAGCTCGGCGACGTGATCTCACGAACAGGATGGCAATTCGGAGTTCTGCCATTTCTTGCTGCTGCTGATCTGTTACTGCATGTCGCAAAGTACGAAGGCCTACCGCTAGCAATCATCGAAGCGATGGCTGCACGAGTTCCCTGTGCGGTAACTTCTGATTTGGCTCGGGAATTTCCGCTTTTCGACGCCAAAAATGTGCTTTTTGTCGACAACGGATTGCCATTCGTTGAAAAGCTGCGAGATCGTGGTGCGCTGGCGACGATTGCGTCCAATGCGCGCCAGTTGGTCGAAGACAGGCTTTCGCTCGAAGCGATGACAGCATCGTACGAACAGCTTTACCGCAGCGTACTTCGAGAATGACTCTGCACTTTTTCGAACCGCCGCCACAGCAAAAGATAGGCGGCTTGGACCTCGCAACTAAGTCCCTCAAAGGATTCTTGGAGCGCTCAGGAATTGTGGTAATCAACGATTCCCCGACAGAGACGATAGGTGGATCTCGTGGAGCGGAGATCGTTCACTTTCACGGGCTCTGGCAACGAAAATTTCCGCGAATTTCCGCACACTGTCGGCGTCAAGGCGTTCCATACATCGTATCTCCGCACGGGATGCTTGAACCTTGGGCATGGCAGCATAAGTGGTGGAAAAAATGGGTATACTTCCACTTGGTGGAGCATAAACATTTGGATAAGGCAAGACGGCTCCTGGCGACGAGCGCCATTGAAGCGCGCAATTTGGAAAACTTCTTCCCTCGATCCGACCCTATGATACTTCCGCTTGGTCTCGCGGAGTCGCGCGAGCCGGCTTACGCGACAGCGCGTCAAACTCTCGGATGGGGGGAATCCGAAATCATATTGCTTTATCTTTCGCGGATTCATCCCAAGAAAGGCTTGCCTATTCTTCTTCGGGCCTTGGCTTCCCTTGGTCCGGAGCCCGGACTGCGAAGCATACGGCTGGTTATCGTTGGCGGTGGATCCGAAAGTTACGTCCGAAAGCTCAAAGCATTTGTTCGCAATCAGCACCAGCACTTACCGCGCGTTGACTGGATAGGTGAGGTATGGAGTGAAGACAAATGGGCTTATCTCCAAGGCGCTGATCTTATGTGTATTCCATCGTATTCCGAAAATTTCGGCTTTGTCATACTTGAATCGCTCCAAGTCGGCACGCGTGTCATTACCACCGACCAGACGCCATGGGACTCCATTCCATCATGGAACGCCGGCTGGATTGTAAGACCACGGGTTGACACATTAACGACAGCTATTCGTCAATACTTGGCCCATCCCGAATGGTCTGAAGACCAACGCAGTCGCTTAGCGGCTGAGACTTGCGAGCGATACTCTTGGGAAAAGATCGGTCCCGAATATGTTTGTTTCTACGAAAGCATTGTGGGGTAGTGCCGATTCGCGTTACTCGAGGTTCAATGGCTAGGCCAATTTGCCATTTCCTGCTGACAATCGGTGGGAAATTATCTGGGAAACTGACCTATTTTACTGCGAGTTCGTGAAAGCGGAGGGCGCCTTCACCGAACCCGAAGCGGGTGCGGTTCCCACGGATTTCTGCTGACAAAGTCGCTGGAATTATTGTAACGTCGGAATCTTCGCAATTTCGCGGGAAAACGAAGGGACCCCATGTTCGCCCAGAAATCGCAACCCTCCAGTCACGAACTGAAAGTGGTTTACGCCGCCATGGGAATCGATATTTGGGAAGTGATTGAAGCGGCGAAAACGAAGCCGTTCGGGTTCATGCCATTTTACCCGGGCCCTGGTCTGGGCGGCCATTGCATCCCGATTGATCCCTTTTACCTGACGTGGAAGGCCAAGCAGTTTGGCAAACACACGCGATTCATCGATCAACACGGCCATGCCAGAATATGTGATCGCGCGATTGGTTGCCGCCCTCAACTCGCGGGGCAAAACTGTTAAAGGTTCGAAGGTTCTTGTCATTGGGTTGGCCTTCAAGCCGGATGTGGATGACATGCGTGAGTCGCCTGCCTTTACTTTAATGGATATGATCACAGCACTTGGTGGTGAGGTTGCTTATTACGATCCACATATTCCTGTAATTGGGCCGACGCGAGAACGTGGCCAGTGGACCGGCAAACGCTCGATTGTGTGGGATCGTTCTGGAATCAGCGAATTTGATGCGGTTGTAATCAGCACCGCGCATTCCACGATCGATTACGGCGAGCTCGCGCAATCGGCAGACTGTATCGTCGACACACGAAACGCGATGGCGGCTGTGCCGACGCGATCCGGTCAGGTCTGGAAAGCGTAACTCGGACCAGAATTTGCCTTCGTTATCGGCACCGATGCTCGTTCCAGCGTTGCGTAAAGCGGGCTTTCACGGTTACTATCTACGTCGTATGGCTGCCCCGGAACGAAGCTATGCTGCGGAAGGAAGATTACTGAGATTGAAGCGTGGATCGTCAGCTCCGCTGTCGGGAACAACCAACCATCAGGAAATGCGGCGTTTCAGCCAGAAGAACGCGGGAGTTCTCCGGCAGGAATGGGTCACTGCGTTTCTTTATCTGTTTCTGGACGTAGCCGTGTGGATCGGTCTTTACGGGGCGATCAGTTATCTGCGGCAAGACACATTCTACACGAGCCGGTTGGAGTTTATCTTAATCGACTTCATCCAACTGGCAGTCATCGTGCAGGCGCTTTACATCGTCGGCGGCTACGACCGGAATGTGGATAAACGCACATTGATCTACGCGGTCGAGCACATCCTGGCGATCATGATGGCAGCAGGCGTGAGCGCGTTAGTGATTTATTCAGCGGCAACGTTCGATGCATTGATGAAGCCGAGTCGCGGCGCTCTTCTTCTGAGCTTCGTATTATTTCTGCCGATCTCCTTGTTGTATCGCCGCTGGATCGGATGGCATGTCGCCGCCACGGTGGCGAATAGGGTATTTCTCGTCGTGGGGAGCGGCGCTAACGCGGTGCGATTCTACGAAGCGTACAAGAATTCACCGAAACAACAGCAATTGCACTTTGTCGACCTTTTCGGAGAACGCGTGGGGGAGCCGATTGCCGGCGACGGTTCGCCGATCATTGAAGGTGATCTGGCGGGCAAGCTCAGAAACCTGAGTCATCAATACAGCGGAATTATTTTAGCGGAACCGGTTAAGAAAGTGAGTTTAGAGTTGTTGGATGGGTTGGTGCGCACACAATTTCACCGGACGCGCGTTTATACACTGGAATCGTTTTACGAAACGCACTGGCGCTATGTACCGCTCGACGTTGTCGATCCAGTCTGGCCGCTGCAAACCGGTTTCCAGCTCGCACGAATTTCTCCCTACCACTATCTCAAACGACTATTCGACATGTTTTTCGCACTTGTCGCACTGTGTTTTGTTTGGCCGCTGCTCGTCGCTATTTCGTTACTCATCTGGATTGTCGACGGATGGCCAATTTTATATTCACAATCCCGCGTCGGGCGAGAGAGCGAGCCGTTTGTTGTCCATAAATTCCGCACCATGATGGTTCGTCCAGAGGAGAACGCGGAGGATATTTACACGCGCAGCGGCGATCCCCGCGTTACACGGCTTGGGCGTTGGCTGCGAAGATTGCGGCTCGATGAGCTACCGCAACTTTGGAACGTGTTAATCGGCGACATGAGCATTATCGGTCCGCGTGCCGAGTGGGTGAAATGCGCGGAGCGTTATGAAAAAGCGATTCCGTTTTATCATTTCCGGCATCTGGTAAAGCCGGGAATCACGGGTTGGGCGCAGGTGAATTATCCGTACGGTGAGAGCGACGAGGATGCAATCGAGAAACTCAAATACGATCTCTATTATATAAGAAACTATTCGCTCAAGTTGGATGCCATGATCGTTCTTAAAACCGTGCACACGATGCTGTTTGGAAAAGGGCGCTGAGCAGAGCTCAGCGAGTTGTTTGTTAATGGTTAATGGTTATTGGGCAGAGAAGTCTGCAAAGATGACATGCTGAAAAGCTGACATTTCAGGTTTCAGTTTTTCGGAATTTCAGTTTCTAAACGAATAACCCATAACTGAGAACCGATAACCGAAGAACATCAATGTTTACTCTACGTGCCACTGCTCGATGGATGTTCTTCGTCGCTCTCATTTTCGCGCCGTGGTTTTATGGCGGGACGACCAAGGAGAGCATTGTTTGGATCAATTGGTTCCTCGCTGCAGCGATTGGGCTTTGGGCAGTCAGCGAAATCGGGAGGCGCCTTAGCCGGAGCGGAAGAACTGCGGCTGAGGACAGCCACTACACAAAAGAACGAACGCAGACAAAGTCGGCGGTCACAGACCGCCGATACAGTTGGGCGCTGATCTTTGCCACGTCGTCGATCTTGCTGCTTGGCTGGTGGATGGTGGCGAATGCCGCCTTCATCTATGACTCGGAATTCTTCCTGTTCACCCCGGTGTGGCGGTTATTGTCGCAGGCTCCTGGGTCCATCGACTATGCAATCAGCGTCGCCTGGATGGTGCGAGCGACGCTTTTGATCGGAGCGATGTGGATGGTTGTCGATCTATCGCAAGATCAGAAGTGGCTACTGCGATTGTGGTGGACGATTGGGATCGCTGGTGGATCAATCGCTCTTCTTGGGCTTTTGCAGAAAGCAACCGGTGCGGAGATGATTTACTGGCAGCACGCGCGGCCGTACGATGTGAAAACGTTTTTCGCCGCTTATTACTATCATGCAAACGCCGGCGCGTATCTTAACCTGGTGCTTCCGATCGCCTGTGGTCTGGCGTTGCGCACGATCATCAAGCCGGAGAAACCGGCGGTTAGAGCTCTGAGCTTCAGTCTTGCCGCTCTCGTCATCGTCGCGGTGCTGGCAAATACTTCGCGCATGGCACAGCTCATCGGAGTTTTGCTCATGGCGGTGATGATCTTAAGCGCGCGCAAAATCATTTTTCGGCAGCTTGTCCATGCCGATCGCAGCATCTTGCTCGTCGGCACGGCGGTGATGATCATCACCTTTTACGCGGTCGGGCAGGCGAGTCATCTGGATGCGCCGCTTCGCCGCTGGGAAATGACGCCGAAACAGGCTTCATCGGAACAAACACGCTGGCTCGCAACTAAAGCGGCGCTCACTGCTGTGCCGGATGCAGGATTGTTAGGCTTTGGCCCGGGGACCTTCCGCGTGATCTATCCATACTACACCAACGCAATCGGCGAACCGATTCGCGGCATCTGGCAATTTTTGCATGAAGATTATGTGCAGACGCTGTTGGAATGGGGATTGGTCGGCGCCGCGCTCTGGGGATTCATTTTTTTTGGAGCAATTGCTGCAGGAATTCGCGCTCTGCTGAAAAGCAGCGGAAGACAGAAGATGGATAATAGAAGACGGATGATGCCACGGCAGCGGTGGCTGCTGTTCCTGATGACCGTGGCGCTTTGCGGCGTGGCGTTGCACGCACTCGTCGATTTTCCGCTGCAGATTATGTCGATCCAACTGTACGTCGCGACTTATCTCGGGATGTGCTGGGGAAGCACGCGCTGGAACAGCGCGAGTTGGGAGCTAGAGATCAGAGGTTACGACTCTGCGTAGCTACTCGAGTAGGAACCCTCACCCTTACCGTATCCAGGTGATGCGTAATAGTAGTAATAGCCGTAGCCCCGGCTTTGCGGCAAACGATTCAATACCAAACCCGCAGGCCGCGTTCCGGTACCCGCAATGAGTGAAAGCGCTCGCTGAACAGCCGGTCGTGGTGTTTTCCGCGCGCGAATGATGACGCAGATTGTTTGCACATGCGGCGCCATCAGAAGCGTATCACTCACTGCCAGGACTGGCGCGCTATCGAGGACCACGCGGTCGAAAAGTTTTCCAGCTTCCACGATCAACTTTGCAAACGACGACCCACTCAGAATCTCCGCCGGATTCGGAGCGCGGTGACCACCGGCAAGGACAAACAATTGTCCACCAGTCGCGGTGAGAATTTTCCCACGAACTGCGATCGCATCACCGACAACGTCGATCTCTTCGGAAGAGATCGGCCGGGCGGCCGATTCGAGTTTGGCGCCACCGATCAGGCAGTCGACGAATCCCGGCGCCTCTACGTAATTCGCGTCGGTTTTCGAGTTGCCAGTAAGTCCAAATATTTTATGCAAACTGGGCCGACGCAGATCGCCATCAAGCAGCAACACGCGGTAACCTTGCTGGGCGAGAGCGACCGCGTAATTGGTGCTGGTAAAACTCTTGCCTTCGTTCGGTAGAGCGCTGGTAAAGAGCGAAATTTTTCGCTCACTTTCTGGTCCAAGGAGCGACAACGCTGCCCGCAAATTACGAAAGGCTTCCGCGGCAGGACCTTCGGGTTTCTCGGCAATTACGCGATATGTCGATGGACCACTGGATCTTTGCCGGGATTTCGGCGCCTTGCCGTCTTCTTTTGTCTCCGGCACCGCCGCCAGAACCGGCAAACCGAACGTTGCTTCGGCTTGGTCGACAGTTTTGACCGAGCGATCGAGTAAATCCGAAATATAGACAAAGCCAAGTCCCGCGGCCAAACCTCCGAGCAAACCGAGCGCGACCGCTTTCATTGGACTAGGGCTAACTGGGCTGCGCGCCAATGGCGAATGCTCGATGACACTGACGGCATTCGTTTTCACATCTTTGGTAAGATTGGTTTCTTTAATCTGACGCAATACACTCTCGTAGAGAGCGCGATCGGTTTCGGCCTGCCGCGCCAGTTGAAAATATCCGATGGAGGTTTTGTTGAGCGCGAGGGCCGCCTGCGTCTGATCGTGGGTTGCGCCCTCGAGGCTTTGCTCGGTTGCGCGCCCCTGCTCCAGCAGGTTGCGAAGGACAGCGGGTTGCGCCAGCACCGCGCGGCGAAGTGATTCCCTTGCTTCGCTGAGCGCAGCACGAGCCGCCATCATTTTCGGATGCTTGTCCTTGTAACGTTGCGCGAGCGTTGCGACCGTAGTTTCCAACTGGCCAAGATCACGCCGCCGCTCGGCAACCGTCTGTGCTGCAGCGATACTGGGAACCGCCAACAGCGCGTCAACATTTTCACCCACATTTTCGACTTGCTTAAGCTCGCCCTCCAGTCGCAAGCGATCCGCCTTGGTCGCCATCAATTTTGTGCTTAACTCCTGAAGCTGATCTTCCACAACGCCGCCGCGATTGGCGGCGCTTCCAACGGTCGTTTGACCTCCGGTGGACGCCGCGCCGCCACCCAGTTGCAAGGCATCCGGATTTTTGGATTTGTAATCTGCAACGTCCGCTTCGCTTTTCTGCAAATTCGCTTTGAGGCGTTCTTCTTCCTCCAACAGATAGCGGAGTGTGTCCTGACTGAAGGACGCGCGCTGCTCGATCGAGTTACGGATATACTCACGACCGATCGTTTCCGCGAGCCGTTGCGCGATGGCTGGGTCGCGATTGACAACATAAAGGTCGATGAGGCGGGTACCCCGTCGAATTACCGGCTTGACCATTCCGGAAATAGCTCCTCCCAGACTCTCCTCGAGCGGAGTAAAGGTTGCGGCAACGATGCTTTTTCCCGCCGGCGTGGCCGATGAAATAGGGCGAGCGGAGGCCGACTTGTCATTTGCGTTAGCGACCGCTCGTCCCAACAGGGCGCGACCGCCATCATCGGCCAAGCCTTCAGCACGGACGACGCGCGCGAGCAAGCTGCGATTAATTAGGTTCTGCTCAATCGTGCGGAGCGCTTCCTGGCTCGCCAGAAACATCGAACGCATGCGCAAGGCCGAGTCTTCGGCGTTAACAAAAGTCGGTTCCACAACTTCCACTTCAAGCACAACGTGTCCTTGGTAAAGCTTCGGCGTGCGCGCAAGATATCCAAGGCCGAGGAAAAGCCCCGCTACGATGCACAGGACAACGATCCAGATTCTTTCCAGAAGCGAATGCCAAAAATGTCGAAAATCGAATCCGCGGGGTTCAGCTCCAATTTCAATGGGCGCTCCGCTGGTTGTAGAAAAAACAGGTTTGTGAATCGCGATCGAAGGCGGGGTTTCGGAAGCAGCAGCGCCTGGCGGATGATTGCTCATTGAGGAAGGTCGCCGGTCAGAGGTCAGAGGGGGCAGTTAGCGGTTAGCGTTTATTCGATTGCGTTTCACCATTTCAGATTTTACTGCGTGCCACAAAATAGCAGAACTTTCGCATTGCTCCATGTCCGATCTCCCAACAACCATCTCCCCGTTTAAAAAATGCTTTCCCCGACCGTAATTGTGTCGCCCGACTCAACACGGACGCTCCCACTTCCCCGGGCGACGCGTTTGCCGTCGACTTTAATGATCTGATCACCGCCGCTGTCGCTATGGCGGCGGATACTGATTCTTTCTGGTGCGGCGATTCGCGTGTAACCGCCGGCGATGGCGATCGCTTCGAGGATATCGATTCCGCCGGGACTGCTTTCTGGCATTTCGAAACTGCCGGGTCGATTGACCTGGCCAAGGACGGTGAAACGACGTTTGGCGTATCCGAGCAGAATGAGGTTGACTTTGGGATTGACGAGATAGTCGCGGCCGTAAAGCTCAGTCAATTTCGATGCCGCTTGCGTAAGGGTGAGACCGGAGAGTTTGATCGAACCGAGAAGAGGCAAACTTAAATTCCCTTCCGAGTTCAATCGGCCGGTTGTGCGGAGATCGTCCTCGCCGAAAACTTCAACCGCTACTTGATCGTTGGCGGTCAAAACATACCCGCTTGGCACGCTCACCGCGGTCAGAGATGTCAGAGGCAGCGACGCGCCCGGCGATGACGAACTAATCGGGACCGCTGAACGCGGCACTTCGGCCGGGGCTGACGGTGAAGGTTGAGCAAGACCCAACCGGACAGGCAAAGCGCAGCTCAAAACCAGGACGGTTACATTCCATCGGTTCAGATCCAGTTTGATCCCGCGACGGACGCGCAGGTTTGGAAGTGGTCGGCGATACGACTTAGAACTTAAGCGTATTTCGAACGCCGACCTGATTGTCATAGAAACTGAAATTTGTGAAATTGCTGAAATCTTCGCGATGGAGGTAATACGCGCCGACTGTCCAAAATCTCATGATCATGACATCGACGGCAGGTTCGACGTAGTAGTAATCATCATTTCGAGTGGCGCTGACGCCCCGAATCGTACTGAAATAATCCGCGTTCTCATATCCGCCCGTGAAACCGACGTAAATCCGCCGAAGAAGACGCTGCCTGATCCCGACGATAATGTTCGACGCAGCAAAATCCTGCCCGGCGAAAATGCCGGAATTCAACGTGCGTCTGCTGCCTCTTACCAAAATCGTTGTTCCGTCAAACGGTTGATAGGTTGCACCAAGTTCGTAGACCGGTGAAACGTGGTCGCCAGCTCCATTACCGCCAAACTGTCTGAATTCGACACCCGCAGAAGCGTTCAAGCTGATCTTGCCCGTCGCCTGATAAGTCGCGCGTACAAGCGCCTGCTCGAATGTTTGATCGGGTGTCGGCGAATCCACCCAGTTGTAACCGCCGGCTCCGCCAATGCCCAGCGCGAGCTTCGGACTGTAATTATAATTGATGAAGAGACTGCCGGAGAACTGATCGGAACTGATGAGATTGTTTTCGTAATCGTAGACTGTGTTGAGGAACTCGCCGCTGAGAAAAGTCTTGCCGGTCAGGTCGTAAGTCCATCCTAGCCGGGTGCCAAAAATATCCACCCGATTCCGCCCCCCCACGTCAATGTTCGTCGTCTGACCGGTCGTTCCGTCGCTGCTGAGGAGGGTAACATAAGAATCTTTGAGGATGGCAGCGTCTTGGCTGAACGTGAGCGACAAACGCGCAAACTGATGAAAGCCTTCGAGACGGATCAGGTGTTGGACTGCGTTTTCCTCGTCGTGATCGAGAAAGAGGAAAATGCTTGGTGCGTAATCGAGCCGGACATAGTTACCAGTGCGCCCCCAAATGTCCCCAAAACCAATGGTCGCCCCCGGTTCAATCGCGAAATAATAATCCTGAATCCGATTGGTGTGACTAATGTTGATATTGTCGTCATAAACTCCGCGGATGGTCAGCCGCAATCCGTATTGGAAGCGACGCGGATTACCGGAGATATTATCGCCGGCATTAATCTCAATGCTTGGGTTTGGCCCCTCAGCTGGAACTGAAGCCTTAGCATCAATGATAGCCGGACTATGCGCCGTTATCAATTGGAGTTGAGGAGCCGAGGCATCCTGGCCGGGCGCTATCGAAAGAAAACTCAGTAGCAATACTGAAGCTGCCACAGCCGGGGCGAATGGCGCGGCCGTAAAATGACGCGAGCGCAACTTTATAACTTTATACATGATTTCGTATTAGTCATGGGCGACACAAAACCTCAAGGCTGGGACTCGGATTGCACGCCGCCGACGATATTTGCGGGATTGATCGTCCCGAAGGTGGTACTATTGATATTTCCTACATCCATGACGAGTTCAGTCTCTTTTATGCCGGCCGCAGCGAGAATACATTCCTTCGCCCAAGGGTCAGCCGCGATCGCGGCGCGCACGATCGCGTCCTTTTCATTTGGGGCAGCGGCGATGGCTGCTCGAATGATCGGATCGATCCATTCGCACGGCTCGGCAATTTGCTTGTCCACTACCACTTTGTCCTTAATCGGCCGCGCTACATTGATCGCAGCGACGACGATTTGAGGTGCCAACTCCGGGCGCATCGCGACTGCTGCCGAAACATACGAAGGAACTTGCTTTTCCTTTACCCGTGCCGTCACGGCAGTGAAGGCCCTAATGAATTGTTCAGGTGTAGCGTGTTTCACGTCGGAAGCGCCACCGGCGGAAACGGCGCGACTGATCTCGCCCGATGGCGTTGCAACGGCAGCGGTCGGCATACCAAGCGATAATCCAATCGCCAACAAGATCGAGTACGTGAGATGACGATAAAAATAGTTCGTCTTCATAAAGGAAAGTGGACTGCTCGAGTCGAGTGTAAAATCGTATGCATTTTGATCAAGTCTTTTTCTACGGTTTTTTGGCAACGCCGCGGTGCCATGGCCTTGGCGCGAAACGCGCACGGTTTTCGAAAAGAAGCAATAAGCGTTCCTGACCCAAAGCCTCGACCAGATCTTCTTGCGCTTCGACTTCTGAATCGGCTGCCTTTGGCCCGCCGATGAGATTCGGCCAATCTTCAAAAAAGCCAGGATCGAGCGCTGTTGCAACATGGTCTGTAGCCTGCAGTTGCAGCTGCCCGCGCACGCTAACGATTCGCGCCCGCTGATTCGTGACCGTGATTCGACACACACATTCTCCCGTTGCACTAACCACACCGAACGGAGTATCGACAATCAAGGTTGCGCCGGCCGCATCCTTTTTTTCAACGACGGCGTCAAGGATCCCTTGCCTTAATCGGAGTCGAGCTTTTCTCATAAGCATCGCATTGACCATGGCGTTGCCATCTTTGTCGACACGCAGTTCTTCGATTTGCAGCTCGGAATTCGCTTTAACGGAACCCAGTATTCCTGGCAAAATCTGCAAACGCGCTTCGCCCGCACCACTAACCTTAATTAAATCTCCAACCGAGAGGCGTGAATGAGTCTGGATTGATTCGACCCGGCTGTTTCGTGCATGTGTTACCGAAGCGGGTCCATCGAGCGAAAGGACAACGGCTTCAACCTCTCGGCTCACGCCCTGGCCACAAGAAGCGAGCGCCAAACCGTAAGTTATCGGACCAAAAAAACAAAGCGCCATCCGGTTCATCCTGTCGTCAGCACGTCGATAACTAACGTTCCGCCGAGAGCTGGTGAGTGCGTTTTATGGGCTTTGCTCTCCAGACGCTCGGCTTAAAAGGACACCAAACTTTAAGAACGCTCCGCTTGCAAACATGATTTCGAGTACGGGAAGGGGGAAGGTGGCAGCGCGTACGGGAGTCGAACCCGTGCACCGGCCTTGAGAGGGCCGTGTCCTAACCACTAGACGAACGCGCCAGCAAGAAAGCGCGTTTAGAATAACTGCCCGTTGCTGGCCGGCAAGCGGCGACCTTCGCGAGAGCTCGCAATTCTCAGTGCCGCAACGCCAATCCCCTCATTGCCGAAAATCCTGCAACAATCATCGTCTTAGAATTTGACCTATACGTGAGACAGTGTTTCACTCGCCTCGCCTGAATCTCCCCTTTCGGTGATCTCCTTCTTAATCTCAGTTTTCGGCAGACTTTCTGCTCCTCTTAATCAGCGCTCGCGCATTGGAAGCGCAAGGAAGGCGAACCACGAATCGATGGAGAGTGAATCCAAGGCACCCGAACATAGAACTATGAAACCGAAGCTTAAGACCTTCCCGCCTTTTCCACTTCTCGGTCGTATCGCCACCGCCGCGGTCGCGATGCTCGCTCTCTCAACGCCTCATCTGTTCGCGGGTGACGTCAATGTTACGTACGTAACTGGCGCAGAAGTGCCAGTGAGCTCCAACGGCTTCACCGCGATGGACAAGAAGGTGAATATCACGCTGAACTTTGCGCCGGCACCTGGCACGCAGTTGATGGTTGTGCAAAACACAGGACCTGGGATTATTCGCGGAACCTTCAGCAATCTGGCGCAGGGGCAAACGATTGCCCTGACTTACGGCGGGCTGATTCACTATTTCGTCGCCAATTACCACGGCGGCAACGGCAATGATCTCGTCCTGTTGTGGACAACAGGCGATGAACTGCTTTCGCAGGCAGCCAAAGATAAACTCGACGGTCAAATCGTCCTGGCCTTGAAGAAGAGTCGGGGACAACCGCCGTTCGACAAACCTACGTCGCTGGAGCCGGACATTCCGATTAAAGACGGCGACCGCGTGCTTGTGGATATCAAGGGATCAGTATCGAAGGCGCTTCTGGATCAGGTCACTTTGTCGGGAGGCGCATTACCGAGCGGCTCGACCACAACGACTACCTTGCGCGCGATGGTCCCGTTGTCGCAGCTGGAAGCACTCGCCGGCCGGGCGGACGTCAATTTCATTTCTCCGGCAAAGCCTGCTGTAATTTCCAAGGTCGGAGCCCAGTAAGCACATACACAGGCCGATGAAAAAAACTCTGGAGTTGATCTCAAACCTGATGCGCGCGGTTAGCAATCGAATGCGAGCGGCGTCGTTTTTGGCGATCCTTGTCCTCGCCGTCGGACCAGCTTTCGCATTGATGATCAATCTGACATACGATCCGGATTCAACATTCACCGCCGCCGGTTTGAGTTCAGCAGATATCGCCAACATGAAGGCGGCGGCGTCCTATGCGGCTTCGCAGTTCAGTAACAACCTTACTGACAGCATCAACGTCAATATCAAGGTGACGGCCGTGTCGTCTCCGGGGACGCTCGGCATGAGCAGTACCCAACTGATTTCCGTTTCAAGTTATACTGCGCTTCGGGGCGCAGTTTCATCGGACTCGAAAACGGCGGATGACGCGACGGTCCTCTCCGCCGGCGGCTCGTTGCCATCGGCGGATCCAATTGGCTCAACGCACTTGTATCTCGTGAGCAGGGCGGAGGCAAAGGCTCTGAGTCTTATCCCGAACGATTTTACCAACGACGGAACATTCACATTCGGCGGGGGATTCAGCTACACCTATGATCCGGCGAACCGCGCCGTCCCCGGGAAATTCGACTTCATTGGCGTGGCGATGCACGAATTCTCAGAAATCATGGGCCGCATTCCCTTAATGGGCCAGAACCTCACCGGATCACCGAACTACATGCTGTTTGATCTGTTCCACTATACCGGTGCGGGCGTGCGGGGTTTGAACAACGGTGCGGGCAGATTTTTTTCCATTGATAACGGAACGACACTTCTCAAGGCATTTAATTTCCCGAACGGGAACGGCAGCGATCCACAAGACTGGGCCAGCGGGACGAACGACTGTTTCAATGCTTTCGCTAGTTCCAGCGTGGAGAACGACCTGACCCCCGTAGATCTCCGCGTGATGGATGTAATAGGCTACGACTTCGCAAGCAGTTCGCCAACTCCTACACCGACGCCGACGCCCACACCCACACCCACACCGGGATCAACCCCAACACCAACTGTCACACCCACGCCAACGCCGACACCGCCCACTACTGGGCCAGCGGTAATGTTAAACCCGCCGCCAGGATCGACCTTTAGTTCATCGAGCGTGACTTTCAACTGGAGCGCGGGCAGCGCGACCGCCTATTTCCTTTTCGTGGGAAGCTCACCGCATGGCGCCGATATTTACAACTCCGGCCAAGTGACTGTGCTCTCGAAAACGGTAAGTACTATTCCTACTGATGGGCGCACTATTTACGTGACGCTAGGTTCACAGGTTAACGGTTCTTGGACCACGAATAACTATACGTACACGGCTTTCAATTCGTCGGCTACACCTACTCCGACACCGATGCCTACCGCTACACCGACACCAACCCCGACCGCTACTCCCACGCCATCGCCTACACCTACTACGACACCAACTCCCACACCTACTGCTACTCCAACGCCTACACCTACACCTACACCGACACCGACTCCGACTCCGACTCCGACTCCGACTCCAACTCCTACTGCTACTCCAACGCCTACTCCAACCCCAACCCCAACCCCGACGCCCACGCCGAGTGTCAC
>Ga0209217_1000027_pt1 | contig 30439 bp, 24 predicted proteins | sample JacPinW_OM3H0_M2_FD_187957 | JGI IMG/M metagenome (GOLD analysis project Ga0209217, IMG submission 187957) | Forest soil microbial communities from Algoma, Ontario, Canada - Jack Pine, Ontario site 1_JW_OM3H0_M2 (SPAdes) (version 2) | ecosystem: Environmental > Terrestrial > Soil > Boreal...
GCAACACCGTTTCCACCGCCGAACATGCATTTTCGCTTTTGCTTTGCGTCGCCCGGAAAATTCCGCAGGCGGACGCGAGTTTGCGGGGCAAGAAATGGAGCCGGAAAGATTTCGAGGGCGTCGAGCTTTACAACAAAACGCTCGCCGTTATCGGCATGGGCCGAATTGGAAGCGAGTTGAGCCGGCGCGCCATCGCCTTCGGCATGCGCGTGATCGCCTACGATCCCTATCTCTCGGCCGCGCGAGCACGCAGTTTGCAAGTGGAGCTGACCGAAGAGCTGGACGATCTGCTCGCAAATGCGGACTTCCTTTCGCTGCACACGCCCCTCACCAACGAAACACGTCATCTGCTCGACGCGACGCGCATTTCAAAAACGAAACGCGGCGTGCGCATCATCAATTGCGCGCGCGGCGGTTTGATCGACGAAACGGCCCTCGCAAGCGCGTTGCAAGATCGACATGTCGCCGCAGCCGCGCTGGACGTTTTCGAAATTGAGCCGTTGCCGGATGATTCGCCGCTTCGCGCCGCGCCGAATTTAATTTTGACGCCGCACCTCGGCGCGTCGACCGCTGAAGCGCAAGAAAGTGTTGGTATCGAAATTGCCCAATCGATCCGTGCTGCGCTCCTCGAAGGAACAATTCGCAACGCGGTCAATATGCCAAACCTCGACGCGAAAACGTTATCGGTGATCGGTCCGCATCTTCGATTTGGCGAGAAACTCGGGCGGTTTCTTTCGCAAGTTGCGCCGCGACGCGTGGACGAATTGAAAATTAATTACAGCGGAAAAGTGAACGAGCTCGAGACCGGGCCGATCACGCGCGCAGTCCTGAAAGGTTTTTTGCAAAGCGCCGGCGGCGCTGACGTTAACGAAGTGAACGCGCCCGCGTTCGCTGAAACTCTGGGATTAAAAGTTACCGAGACACGATTGAGCGCGGCCGGCGATTACACCGATTTGGTTGAGTTGTCTGCTGATGCGGAAGGAAAAACCGTGTCGGTGGGCGGCGCATTTTTCGGCGCGACGCCGCGCATTGTCAGCGTAAACAGTCGCCCGGTCGAAGCGCGGCCGCATGGCGTCATTCTTGTTCTCGAAAACACCGATCGGCCGGGAATCGTCGGTCGCATCGGCACACTGCTCGGCGAACACAACGTCAACATCGCCACCATGTCGTTGAGTCGAAATCAGGCGGGCGGCACCGCGTTGACTATTTTGAATTTGGACAACCCTCCGAGCGAGCAGTTGCTCCAGGAAATCCTCGCCAGCGGCGACATTCACTCCGCCCAAGTCATTCAATTGTGAACATCTAGATCGCACTATGTCGATCTTAGGAGGGAGTGATCTGAAACCATGGATCGGTGCAGTCGCGGTCGCCACTGCAGCTGGAATTTTATATTTTCTGACGGCCGCTCGCGATATTATTGTCGGCGATTCACCCGAATTGATCACAGCCGCGGTGACTTTGGGAGTCGCGCATCCGCCGGGTTATCCCCTCTTCACGATGCTCGGACATCTTTTCAGTTTGCTCCCGTTCGGTGCGATTCCATTTCGCCTAAATTTGCTCTCGGTCGTATGCGACGCGCTCACGATTGGGGTCGTCTATTTCACCGCGCTGCGTCTCACAAGATCGCAACTTGCGGCCGCGGTTGCAGCTTTGCTTCTCGCAATTAATCCCACGTTCTGGGAGTGGTCGCTCGCCGCCGAAGTGTTCCCCCTGAATAATTTGCTCGCCGCGGTGTTAATCCTCCTGCTGGTAGCGTGGCATGAACAGCAAGAGCGTAACGGTTTTTTAATCGCTGCATTTTTTGTCGCCGGACTCGCGCTCACAAATCATCACACCAGCGTGCTTCTCGCGCCGGCATTTTGCTTCGTTCTTTGGCAACAACGTTCCATCTTGCTCGCGCGACCTGGCCTTCTCGTCATTTGCGTTGCTTTATTTCTACTGGGCCTGTTGCCCTATGCCTACATGCCTTGGGCGTCGGCGCGTCATCCGGTTTACAACTGGGGCGAAGTCTCATCCGTTCGCGATTTCTTGGGAGTCATCACGCGACGAAACTACGGAACCTTTCGACTGTTCGCCGCGGCTGGTTACACGGGCGGGTCGCCACTGATTAGGATTGCCGCCCTTTGTCTCTCTTTCGGTCTCGTTGCCGGCACGCTCATTGTCCTGGGAGCAATCCAAACCTATCGGCGTCAACGGTGGTATTTTTGGTTCAGCCTGATTGCCTTCACTTTTGCCGGCCCGTCCTTTGTCTGGATTACGAATCTCAATCTCCGGACCGCGCCATCTGCTTTGTTCGTGCTGCAACGGTTTTTCTTGCTGCCACAGATTATTCTCGCACCGTTGATCGCGCTCGGGGTATTGGCGTTAGCAGAAGTCGTATCTCGCTCCATTCGATCTTCCGCGGTGACAGGTTTACGCTTGGCTGCTGCGGCGTGCGTGGTTGCGGTAGCGATCACCGGCGCAACGAATTATCGGCGCATTGATCAAAGTCGAAATTCAATTGCGCGCATTTTTGCCGAGGATGTTTTCGCGACTATCCCGCCCGGTTCTGTCCTCTTCGCCAATGGCGACATCGCTTTCACGCTGATGTATGCACAGAAATTACAGAATATTGGCAAAGACACGACGCTCGTGTTGTTGCCGCTTCTGTCCACCGGCTGGTACGTCAAACAATTGCAAAGAGAACATCCGGACCTCGTCGTGCCATTCGATCGCTACGATCTTCAAACCAAAAATCTCAAAATGGTGGTCGATGCCAATCGGGCGCGAACGATTTGTATCGCCGGCACAATCGGCATCGAAGATCACAGTCTGGATGAGGATTACTGGCCGTCCCAACACGGATTGCTAATAACGGTCGAACCGAAATCGAAAACGATTGGTCTGGATGAAATGATTGCGGAAAATGAAAGCCTCCTGGCCCGGTGCCATCCTCCCGTGTTCGCGACGGTTCGCGCGAGCACATTTGAGGCCGACATCCTCAACATGTATGCGTGGCCAGCGTTTCGAATCGGCAATGATTGTGCGCGCGTCGGCTTGAAAGACCGCGCTCGAATCTGGTTCGATCGCGCACTCGAAATTGATCCGAATTTTCCACAAGCGCGTGAAGCGCTGGCTCGACTGGAACATTGATTCGCATCGAGTAACTGTCATCTCATGGCAGTTCCGCGAAGAATCCTGGTCGTTAGCGCTTTTGCCGCGCTTTATTTGATTTGGGGATCGACTTATCTCGGAATTCTTTTCGCCATTCAATCGATCCCGCCGTTCCTGATGGCGGGAGCACGTTTTCTTCTCGCCGGCCTGATCATGTTCGCGATTGCGCGGACGCAAGGGCCGCTAAGATCGACATCGGCCGAGTGGCGAACGGCGCTCATCGTCGGTGCCTGCCTGCTGTTGGGCGGAAACGGCGGAGTAACGCTCTCCGAAAAGTTTATCGAATCCGGCCTCGCCAGTCTGATTGTCGCGACCGTCCCGATCTACATCACGTTGCTCGGCTGGTTGTTCGGTATGACTCCGCGGCCGGCGCCGATTGTTTGGCTCGGACTAGCCGGCGGATTTTTGGGCGTCGCAGTTCTGCTCGGCCCGGCATTGCGGTTTTCTTCCGGGAGCGGTAGTCATCCCGCCATCGGCATGTCGATCTTGCTCTTGTCGTCTTTCATCTGGTCGGCGGGTTCGCTTTATTCCCGCACAGTGAAGCATGCCGCGTCGCCGTTTCTCGGTGCCGCGCAGCAAATGTTTTGCGGCGGTCTGCTTTTGACAATCGTTGGATTGTTTGTCGGTGAGCCAAAAAAATTCCATCCGGGCAATATCACGACTTTGTCGTTAGGCGCGTTCGCTTATCTCGTGTTAATCGGCGCGATTGTGGGTTACACCGCTTATTTCTGGCTGCTGCGCAATTGCGATCCGGCAAAGGTGGCGACTTATGCCTACGTCAATCCGATTGTCGCGGTCTTACTTGGCGCGTTGTTCGCCCATGAAACAGTAACCTGGCGCACACTGCTCGCTGCGGCATTGATCATCGGTTCGGTCGCCCTGATCATCACGGTGCAACAACTTACACCCAAAGCGCTGCCGCCGATTACGGCCGCAATCGAGACTGAATGCGCACGATGAAAACGGAGTCCGGAGAAGATCGACGAGAGACAGTTGAGGTGGTGAAGCGCAACTGGCGCGCGGAAGTCGAGACCGCCCAAGAGTATCGTGAGCTCGCTGCGCGCGAGACCGACGAAAAACGTAAGGGCATTTTAAATCGCATGGCCGAGGCGGAAGAACGCCACGCCCAACGTTGGGCAAAAAAACTAACCGATCTCGGCGAACCGATTCCGACAATTCCGGATTCGTTAGGCCGCCGGTTGCAACGCTGGTTGAACCGGGCGCTCGGAAGCGAGATCGCGATTCGCCGAATGGAAGCGGCGGAAGAAAAACACGAAGCCGCGTTTCGCGATCAGCGCGAGCGGGTTCTCGCCGGCGAACACGACGTGAAAGATTTTCTCCGCGAAAGCGCGGTCGAAGAAAAAGCGCACGCCCGCGCACTCCAAACAATGGTGCCGCAGCTCGGACCGCGCACCGTGCTCGATACGATTCTCAAACGCGAACGCTGGCACGGTCGCGGCGGCAGTTGGGTAGCGGACGCAATTTACGGCGTGAACGATGGACTCGGCGCGGTGTTTGGAATTGTTTCCGGCGTCGCCGGTGCGACCAACAATCAGCAGCACTACGTTCTTATCTCCGGGCTCGCCGGAATGCTGGCGTCGTCATTGTCGATGGGCGCGGGCGCATACCTCGCGGTGAAAAGCGAGCGCGAAGTTTACGAAGCCGAGATCGCGCGGGAAAAAACCGAAGTCGAAGAAAACCCTGAGGAAGAGATCGAAGAAATGTCGCTCTTCTATCAGTTGCAAGGATTCAACGCCGACGAAGCGCAGAAAATGGCGGAGCGCCTGGCCGAACAACCGGAGCAAATGGTACAGGCAATGGCGCAAAGCGAGCTCGGACTTTCTCAGCAACACTTCGGCAAACCGTGGACCTCGGCATTTTCAGCGGCGCTCTCGACCGCGATCGGCGCATTCATTCCGATCATTCCATTCTTTTTTATGAGCGGCGTCCCGGCCGTGGTTGCGGCGTTCGTTATCAGCATCATCGCCCATTTCGCGGTCGGCGCGGTGAAATCGCTCATCACGATCCGTTCCTGGTGGGCATCAGGATTGGAAATGACAATGGTCGGCGTGATCGAAGCCGCCGTGACTTACGGTTTAGGTCTCGCTTTTGGCGCGATCAGTTAGGATCGACATTGCAGTGTGACATGTCCCAAAACCGAGCACGAAAATCCCATTCTTGGGACGCCTTGCGAAATCGAAAATTTTCGCAGCGGCTAACAAAACACTGATTAGAAGCAGCTTGTAGCGACAAGGCGCGTTTGGCATATGCTTTGCATATTAATGCGGCGCGACCATTCTGTTCTGCGTCGCTTCGGCTCAACCTCATATGAATTTACGTTTAATTGTTCTCTTCGTCACCGGTGTCGCGTTGATTTCAGCGGCGGCAGAAACTCAAGATCAGAAAACGCCAAGTCTCGATGAGTTGGTCGCGAAAAATATCGAAGCCAAGGGCGGTACGGACGCGTTGCGCGCGCTGCAATCGCTCCGGAGCAACGGTAGAATGATCGTGAACGAAGGGCAGCTTGAGTTCGCATATGCGCAAACCAAAAAGCGGCCAGGTGAAGTTCGGACAGAGTTCACCGTGCAAGGTATGACCGCCGTTCAGGCCTATGATGGCAAAGAAGGTTGGAGGATATCGCCGTTTCAGGGCCGCAAAGATCCGGAAAAATTGTCCGCCGACGACGCCAAACCGTTGATGGAAGACGCCGAAATCGACGGACCGTTGGTGGATTGGAAAGCGAAAGAGAGCACGCTGGAATATCTCGGACGGGAAGATGTCGATGGAACTTCGGCCTACAAAATCAAAGTGGTGCGGAAGAATGGTGACGTGAATTTCGTTTATCTCGATCCCGACCATTTCCTGGAGATCCGAATTTTAACTCAGCGGATGAGACACGGCGCACAGGAAGAAGTGGAAGAGGACATCAGCGATTACGAAAAAATCGGCGGTGTGTTCGTTCCGTTCTCGCTCGAAGCCGGACGCAAGGGCGATCCGGACAAGCAAAAAATCGTCATTGAAAAAGCTGAAGCCAACGTGCCGGTGGACGACGCGATCTTTCATTTCCCGGCAACAGCGTCGAAATAATTTTCCTCAATCATGCACTTATCAAATTTTCTTTCACTCGGTTTAAATTCGAAGCCGTTGTCGCGACTTTTTACGACGACGCCCTCATCCCAACGTTCTCCCTCAGGGAGAAGGGGCCGCCTCTCCCTTTGGGAGAGGATTGAGGTGAGGGCAACTCTTTTTGGTTTAATGCTCGGCATTGCCTATTGCTTTTCCGCGACGAGTTCGCGCGCTCAGGAGCCGACGTTCACGTCCGCCACAATTTCCGGTTTGGGCGCGCGTAACATCGGCTCGGCTGCGATGAGCGGACGCATCTCAGCCATCGCCGGAACGCGGGAACCTTCCGGAAAAATTACGCTGTTTGTCGGAGCCGCGAGCGGGGGTGTTTGGAAATCCGATGACGGCGGAACTCGGTATCGCCCGGTTTTTGACGAACAATTCGTTCAATCCATCGGAGCGATCGCGATAGACCCGAACAACAGCAAAAATGTCTGGGTTGGAAGCGGCGAATCGTGGACACGCAACAGCGTTTCAATTGGCGACGGAATTTATAAATCGACTGACGGCGGCGAGACCTGGAACCACGTTGGTTTGGAAAAATCGGAACGCATTGCTCGAATCGCGGTCAGTCCCGGAAATAGCGATACAGTTTTTGCCGCGGTCCCGGGTGCGCTCTGGAGCGATTCCTCCGACCGCGGTCTCTACAAAACGAGCGACGGCGGTAAGACCTGGAAACAACTTCTAAAGGGAGCGAATCTTTCGACCGGATGCACGGACGTTGCGATCGATCCGGCGAACGCCAACGCGATGTTTGCGTGTATGTGGGATTTTCGCCGCAAAGGTTGGGAATCTCGCTCCGGTGGCGATGGACCGGACAAACCTTCAGCCAGCGGATTATTTCGTTCGAATGACGGCGGTGAGACCTGGAGCGAAGTTACTCCGGAGGCCAGCAAAGGTTTTCCGAAGAAGCCTTATGGCCGGCTCGCGATTTCAATCGCGCCGTCGAATCCGAAACGCGTCTATTGCCTGGTTGAATCGCCCGACAGCGCGCTCTTCGTTTCCGACGATGGCGGTGCAACCTGGGACAAGCGGGACAAGAGCAATTGGATGGTCTGGCGTCCGTTCTATTTCGCGCGGCTAGTTGTCGATCCAAAAAATCCGGACCGCATTTTCAAACCCGATGGCGCGCTGATTTTAAGCGAAGACGGCGGCAAAAGTTTCGCCGTGGTCGGTGGTTTTCAAGGAAGCCACGGCGACGACCACGATGTCTGGATTGATCCAGTAAATCCGCAAACGGTGTTTTGCGGGGACGATGGCGGGATGTGGTACTCGTACAACGGCGGGAGCAAATGGTGGAAAGGCGAAAATCTTCCGGTCTCGCAATTTTATCATGTCAGTCTCGACGACGAAGATCCGTATCGCGTTTACGGCGGACTCCAGGACAACAGTTCGTGGGTGGGCGATTCTCAATATCCCGGCGGGATCACAAATCATCGTTGGGAAAATATGTACAACGGCGACGGCTTCTGGATGTTCCCGGACCCGGCTGACGCCGATTACATTTACGCGGAATATCAGGGCGGCGAGATCGGGCGCGTGAATCGGCACACGCACGAGGCGCGCAACATTAAACCGCGGCCGAATTACAATGAAAAGCTTCGTTACAATTGGAACACGCCGATCGCACTCTCGTCTAATGAGAAAGGAACGGTTTACATCGGAGCGCAGTTTTTATTTCGCTCGCGCGATCACGGCCAGAGCTGGGAGCGAATTTCGCCCGATCTAACCACGAACGATCCGCAAAAACAAAAGCAGGAGCAATCGGGCGGTGTGACCGTGGACAATTCGTCAGCGGAAATGCACACCACGATTTATTCGATTAGCGAATCGCCCAAGGACAAAAACTTGATCTGGGTTGGGACCGATGATGGCAACCTCCAACTCACCCGCGACGTCGGTAAAACATGGACGAACGTTGTCGGGAATGTTCCCGGCCTTCCAAAAAATTCGTGGGTGAGCTGGGTTCAAGCTAGCAACTTCGATGCGGCCACGGCATATGCCGCGTTTGATCGACATACATTTGGCGACATGGCGCCGTACGTTTTTCGGACGACGGATTACGGAAAAACGTGGACACCGCTGGTCAACGAGCAGGATGCAAAAGGCGTTCGTGGATATGCGCACGTGATCAAGGAGGACTTGGAGAAATCGGACCTTCTCTTCCTCGGTACGGAGTTTGGATTGTCGGTGTCGATCGACGGCGGAAAGAACTGGGCCCAATTCAAAGGCAACCATTTTCCAGCGGTGGCGGTTCGGGATTTGGCGATTCATCCGCGTGAGAATGATCTCGTTCTCGCAACGCACGGGCGCGGCATTTGGATCATCGACGACATTGTCCCGCTTCGTAACCTGACGAATGATGTGACCTCGCAGGAAGTTGCATTCGTTTCCGCCCGACCAGTGCAGCAACGCATTGAAGGAAATGGCGGTTGGGCCAACGGCGACGCCGTGTTTGTCGGCGACAATCCGCCGGACGCTGCGGTCATCACCTATTATCAACGGACGCGTCATCTTTTCGGAAAATTAAAAATTGAGATTCTCGATTCGACCGGGCGCGTGATCGATGAAGTTCCGGCGAGCAAGCGGCCTGGCTTGACTCGCGTGACCTGGAGCATGCGTGAGAAGCCGCCGCGGGTGCCGCCTGCGGCGCAAATTGCCTTTGCCGGCACGCACGGACCTCGCCTCGTCCCCGGCGATTACACTGTTCGCCTGACGAAAGCCGGAAAAACGTACGAAACGAAGCTGACTGTCGGCTTGGATCGGCGGGCGAAATTTACCGCCGAAGATCGGAAGGCCCAGTACGATGCGGCCATGAAAGTGCGCGCGCTTTTTAATGATGAAAGCGCATTGATGGAACGGATTCTATTTTTGCGACGCGATGTGGCAAAAGCGACTTCGGCCATTCCCGAAAATGATCCGTTGAAAAAGAGCATCAAAGGTTTCGACGACAAGATCGAGACTGTGCGCAAGAAAATCGTTGCCACGAAAGAAGGCGGCGCGATTACCGGCGAAGAACGCCTGCGCGAACACACCGATCAACTTTACGGCGCGCTTCTGAGCTTCGAAGGCAAGCCGGGTGATTATCAGATCGCTTACATCGACGCGCTGCGCCGAGAATTGGGAGACGTCACCAAGGACTTCGATCAGTTGCTGACCAAGGATTTGCCGAGCTTGAACGATTCGCTCAAATCAAAAGGCAAGCCGGCGATTGCGGCGCCGCCGGCGAAAGTCGCGATCAGCGAAACGCAACTCGGTCCAAGAACTATGAACGTTCCGACCGTGCTTCGTTGAGAAAAAGCGTTGAGCTAGCAGTTAACGGTAAAAGCCGTGATACTGATAGCCGCCGTCCTCGAGAAGGATCGTCTCGACTTCCCACAGCGCGGTAAAGGAATAACTCTGACCGGGGATCAGATTGACGGTTCGATGAGTAAGCTTGGTCTTGCCGTAGGGGGATGGTGTGTCCGTGACCGTTAGTACATGGTGACCAGGCCGAACGATGGCTCGATAACCTTCACCGCGTGAAAGAGTCGTAATTGGAATTCCATCAATGGAGATACTCAGGCCTATCTCGTTGCCGAAATCCGCTCCTCTAAAGATCGTCAAACCGCTGTTGCCCATCAGTTCGCTCCGCGAGTAATCGTAACCACCGCCAGCGTAAATTGTTGAGCTGAGTACGAGATTCATTGCGGCAAAAAGAAGAACGATCAGCTTGCTGTTTGAGTAGTAGTTTTTCATAGGGGACCTCCTCGCGTCGCAATCATTCAACTGCGGCGTTGCCGAATAGTATCGGAAAGAATCGCAGAAACCAAGCTTTTCCTTCAGGACGTCGGCGCATTCCAAATTCGGCCGGACAATGCTTGATGAAAGTCGCGATCGACGCGATAATCTTTCTCCGATTTCGGGGGTATAGCTCAGTTGGTAGAGCGTCTCGTTCGCAAAGATGGCGGGGCAGTTGCGCTCATGTTTTCCTGACTGCTCTCACTTGCGCGTCAGAGTGAAAATCGCTGAATCGGTGTGATCTCACGTTTTCTGAAACACGCTCAAAAATCGTCGCCGGTGTACAAAATCGGTGTACAAAGGCCGCCAGCGCTTTTTCGACCGAAAAACTCCGCTCGCGTGAAGGGCTTCGAGCCCCGATAGGCTCCGAGGTGGCGATCCGCGAACGAATCACTTCCGCTCGCGAACGTCACCAGCAGCGTTTTTCGCGCGCCGCGAAAACAAATTGCTTCGCCCGCATGGCTACGCGTCACTTCAAACAGCATTGTAAATTGGACGGGGACTCGCATGAACTCATTTGCGTCGCGATGATCGAACTCAATCTCAGCGCGAGCGCTTACGATCGAATTCTGAAAGTCTCAGGTATAATTGCTGACCTGGAGAGCAAGACCGACACCTAACCGAGCACGTCAGCGAAGCGATCCAGTACCGGACATTCGATCGCACGCTCTGGGTTTGAATTCAGCGGACGCGTTCGAGTTCGGCTGGAGAGTCAGTGTCCGGTTCGGGCAAAGGTTGATGTGTGCCAGTGCCGACGAGCCGCTCGAAAACAGGCGAGGCCATTAGCGTGGTAATGACGGCCATAATGACCAGCGTGGCGAAGAGCCCTTCCGAGATAATACCCCGCTGAAGGCCAATGTTGATGATAATCAACTCCATCAGACCGCGCGCATTCATCAACGTACCGATGCCAAGCGCTTCGCGATTCGCGATGCCGGTGGCGCGTGCGGCCACCCAGCACGCCACGCCTTTGCCCACCACCGCGGCGAACAGTATCGCCCCGCACATCAGCCAAAGGAAACCGGTATTGAGCAGGCTGATCTTTGTGTTCAAGCCCGAGTAAGTGAAGAAAAGCGGAAGCAACAGCACGACCGTGAGCGGTTGGATGCGCGCAACGATATCGCGCGCGACAACGCCGCGCGGCATCGCGGCACCCATGACGAACGCGCCAAAGACGGCGTGCAACCCGATGAGATCGGTGAACCACGCGCCGAGCGCCATGAGCGCGAGCCCTACAACGAGACCCGCTTCGGTGAGCGCGCCGTCTTCTACCAGCCACGCTTTGGCTCGGACAAGCATCGGCCGCACGATCAGCAGCGTGAAAGCCACGTAACCAATGCCGCCGCTGATGTTCACCAGCGCGTGACTCCAATTATGCTCAAAACTGGCAAGCACCACGGCGAGCAGACACCACGCGGTCGCATCATCAATCGCACCCGCCCCCAGCGCCACCGTCCCCATGGTCGTGCCGGTGAGTCTTTTAAAATGGATAATTCGCGCGAGCATCGGAAACGCGGTGATGCACATTGACGCGCCCAGGAAGAGCATCGCCTCCGCGACGGAAGTTTTCTTTGGAAACGATTCCGTGTGGTGAAAGAGAATCCAAGCCAATCCGGCGCCCAGCACGAATGGTGTGACCATGCCGGCGACCGATACGGCGATCGAGCTCTTCAGCCTGCGCTGTACGATGTCGACGCGGAATTCCATCCCGACGATGAACATGAAAAGCGCCAGGCCAAGCTGCGACGCCGGGAAAAGATAGCTCTGGGTGTCGCGCATTTGTTGTGTGGTGTCCCACGGAAAGAGCCAATGCTGCGCCTCAGGCCAAAGCAGACCGAAAAGCGATGGACCGAGTAGCACGCCAGCCAGCATTTCCGCCACCACTTGCGGCTGACCGAGACGCAAAGCGATGGCGCCCACAAGCCGGCAGAATAAAAGAATGACCGCGAGCTGAAGGAAAAACTGGACGGCGAGGTGCACGTTGTTCATCGACGCAAGTAGTGTGGCTTAGCTTCCAATCGACGGCGCAGATTCTAGCGGAATCGATTCGATTGAAAAGAGTTTCGCGAACCAAGTCTTTCTTGATGATTCTGCGGCGCATCGAAAAATAGAATCGTGCGCCGACTGAGCATTTTGCTAAGATTCTCATCGACGGATTAACTACATTACTCGCCCATGGACTCACTTTATGACGTTGCGATTATCGGCGGCGGCCCAGCTGGCAGCACCGCCGCCACCTTGCTCGCAAAAGCGGGCCGTCGCGTCATCGTTCTAGAGCGCGAAAAATTCCCGCGGTTCCACATCGGCGAATCCCTTTTGCCCTTCAGCACGCAGGCGTTCGATCGTCTCGGCGTGCGCGAAAAACTCGACCGCACTTTCTTGCCGAAATTCGGCGCTGAAATTGTTGCGGCCTGCGGCACGAAGGGAGTGAAATTTTATTTCAAGGACGGCTTCCGCACGCGTCGTGACCGCGCTTATCAAGTCACGCGTTCAGAGTTCGACAAGTTGCTGCTTGAGCATTCGCGCGAGAACGGCGCGGAAGTTCGCGAAGAAACGGAAGTGAAGAAGATCGCGTTCGAAGAAGACCGGGTAAAGATCGACATCGAAACGTCAGACGGCGCAAGATCGATAATTGAATCGCGGTATTTGCTGGATTGCAGTGGCCGGCAGACGACGCTCGGCAATTTTTTCAAGCTCAAGAAATCGTACGATCATCTCCAGAAGTTTTCCGTCTTCGCGCATTACGAAAATGTCGATCGCGCGGAAGGCATCGACGGGACGCTCATCCGCATGGTGCGCGGACTCGATCGCTGGTTCTGGATGATCCCACTTACGCCGACGCGCATGAGCATTGGCGTGGTCATGGACACGACGACATACCGCGCGATGAAGCTTCCCGCCGAGGCGGCACTGGAAAAGTGCATCGGCGAGCAACCGATGGTTCTCGAGCGAATGACACGGGCCGAGCGCGTCTCGCCAGTTTATTCCGCCGGCGATTATTCCTACCGCAATGCAAGACTTTTCGGCGATCGCTGGCTGCTCGCGGGCGACGCCGCCGGATTCATCGATCCGGTTTTCAGTAGTGGCGTTTTTCTGGCGATCATGTCAGCGGAAAAAGCCGCGGATGCTCTCGACGAAATTTTGAACGATGAATCAAAGAAGCGCCGTCTTTTCAAAGATTACTCGCGCCGCGTGAACTACGTCATGGACGTCTATCTCACGTTCGTGACCTCGTGGTATCGCCGCAGCAAGGAATTCACGGAGGTATTTCTCAACCCGACTGAGACGCTGCAACTCGCCCCGGCCGTGAACGCGGTACTCGCGGGTAATGAAGGCGTAAGCTTCCCCATCAGATGGCGGATGTGGCTTTTTTATTTTTTCGTGAACGCACAACGTTTTTTTGCATTCTCCCCCCGGCTCTCACTCGTTCCTAAGAAGGTAAATAAACCCGTCTCTGAGACGGTGGCTGCGATTTCTTAACACGACGCACTTCCGATGAATTCGACGACATCCGAGAATGGCACCTACGATGTTGTAGTAATCGGTGGAGCGCTTTCCGGAGGGGCGACAGCGACCCTGCTCCTGCGGCAAAATCCCGGGATTCGGGTCTTGATCCTCGAAAAATCCGCGAAACTTTCGCGACGCGTCGGCGAAGCGACTGTTGAAGTGAGTGCTTACTTTATGTGTCGAGTGTTGGGGATGACCCAATACCTCAACGAATCGCACCTCAATAAACAGGGGCTGCGATTTTGGTTCACGAACGACGAAGTAAAAACGCTGGCCGATGCCAGCGAGCTCGGCCCGCTTTATCAGGTGCGCGTCCCGTCGTATCAACTGGACCGCGCTGCATTTGATGAAGAGGTGCTGCGCCGTGCCGGTGTGGCTGGTGCGCACATTATGCGTCCCGTGACTGTGACGGATGTACAGCTTTCGTCCGGGAAAGAGCAAACGGTTACATTTCGCAATGGCGACGGGACAAAAACGGTTCGTTCGCGCTGGATTGTCGATGCGTCAGGCGTGGCTGCACTACTCGCCAGAAAGGGAGGTTGGTGGAAATCCAATACCGAGCATCCGACCGCGGCGGCGTGGTCAAGATGGAAAGGCGTGAAGGACTGGGATAGCCGTGAGCTTGCTGAGAAATATCCGCAATGGGCCTCCGCCGTTTACGGAACGCGCGGCACCGCGACGAATCACGTTATCGGTGACGGATGGTGGAGTTGGTGGATCCCACTCAAAGGCGGCGACGTGAGTGTCGGTGTTGTTTTCGATCAGCGGCTGGTCGATTGGCCACAGGATGGAGAAAAGATCGGCGATCGGCTAAAAACGTTTCTGATGAAGCATCCGGTTGCACGCGAAATCCTGATCGATGCGGAATTCGATGAAAAAGACGTGCATTGGCGGAAAAATCTCGCCTATTACAGCACAACCTTCGCCGGTGACGGTTTTGTTCTGGTCGGGGACGCGGCCGCGTTCATGGATCCATTTTACAGTCCCGGTATGGATTGGATTTCATTCACGACTTCCCGCGCTGCTGCGCTGATCGGCGCGCAACGAAAAGGCGAACCGATGAATGATCTGATTGATCGGCACAATCGCGATTTCGCGCGAAGTCATCGCTGCTGGTTTGAGGCTGTTTATAAAGACAAATACGAATACATGGGCGAATTCGATCTCATGAGCACGGCCTTCATTTTCGATCTTGGTCTGTACTACCTGGGCGTCGCATCGCAGCCGTTCAGGTCGGGAGAGAAAGCCCTACTCGTTCCGCCATTCTCACAAACGGGGGTCGGCCCGATCTTTCGTTTCATGCGGGCGTACAATCGCCGTTTTGCTGAGATTGCACGTCGTCGCCGCAAACGGCGGATGCTCGGCAAAACGAACCGCGCACAGCGGTGTCTAATCCCAGGTTTTACCTTGAAGTCCAGTAATCCGAAGCTTTTCGCTCAAGGCTTCGCCAAATGGGCGAGGATAGAACTGGGCGAGCTGCTCGCTCCAAGCAGATCTTAGTTGGGCTGCCATTTCTGCTGAAAATCAGCCTAATATGACAAAAAGGTACCGGACCCTGTAGGCTCCGCGCCTTGACGCAGCAATCAGCAAACGCCGAACACTGAACGTCGAATCGCAGCGTTGAAGCCATGCAATTCGATCTAGGACGTTCGGCGTTGAGCGTTGGACATTTTTCTCCGATTCTTAGTCGTGATTAAAGATGGTTGGCGTGGCGACGGAGTCCTCTCCCCAGCGCTTCCGAAGATAGAGAAAATTGATGATCCATGCGACCGGATTGAAGCTGAGAATCGTGAGCGTGATCCAAGCCCAATGCTGACGTTGGGCGAAGAACCATGCGAGCACTGCGTAAATGACGGCGAACACGATCACCGCACTGAAGAATCCAAACACGTTGGCGAGACCAACGGCGCCGATGAACGACATGATGCTGGAAGCGCTCGCCATAGAAGTCGCTTTCTTGGCAATTTTCAATGCTTAAACGTCTGCAGGAGCTAGCCTAGATCGCATGATTCCCATAAAACCGAGAGAAGTGGCCGCTTGCAATTCGACAGAGCATTCACTTTTTTCAGGATAAGAAATTATGAGATTTGAAAATCAGGTTGCTGTCGTGACAGGAGCGGGGCGGGGGATCGGTCATGCGATCGCCCTGCGACTGGCGAGCGAGGGTGCGTGCGTCGCGTGCGTGAGTCGGACAGAAGCGAATGCAAAGAAGACTGCGGATGAAATCAACGCGGCGCGGCCGGACGCGGCGAAAGCTTACGCGGTCGATGTCGCGGATCATGCTGCGGTACAAAAAATCGGCGCGCAGATTCTCGATGATTTCGGCAAGATCGACATCCTGGTCAACAACGCTGGCGTGAGGCGCGACGGACTCAGTCTGGGCATGTCGATGGAAGACTGGGACATGGTGATCAACACAAACCTGAAAGGCGCGTTCAACTTTGTGCAGGCCACAGAGCGCGTGATGATCAAACAGCGCAGCGGTCGCATCATTAACATCAGTTCTGTGATCGGAATGATCGGAAACGCGGGCCAGACCAATTACGCGGCGAGCAAGGCTGGCTTGATTGGTTTCACTAAATCGCTCGCGCGCGAATTGGCCAGCCGCAATATCACTGTGAATGCTGTTGCGCCGGGCTTTATCGTGACGGATATGACCGCTGGACTCTCGGAGGAAATCAAGAAGACGATTCACGCGCAAATTCCGCTCGGCAGAACAGGCCAACCTGAAGATGTCGCGAGTGGCGTGGCCTTTCTCGCGTCCGCGAAGGCAGGTTACATTACCGGCCAGGTGCTCTGCGTGGACGGCGGCATAGTGATGTGATGTTGCAGCGATGTCGGTAAGCGCTGACTAGCTGCAATAAGCAGTCACATGCGCAGCATGATGGTAATGCGCCCGTCGGCCAGAAGAACATCGCCGCCTAAGACGCGGCATTCGTAAACTGCATTGGCGTCTCCGAACAAGCGGTACGCGCAAATCTGGAGCGGCGAAGCGATGTCATCCAGGCGCATCACCTGCAAACGCGCATCCCGCAGCGCGGCCAAGTAGCCCGATGGCGCCGCCACGCCTGCCGAGCGGGCTCGCAATCCGCCGTGCACTGCAACGGTTTGCGCAGCGTATTCAAAAGCATGCAAGGCCGATAACCGTCCATCGCGACGCAATGGATTGGCCGGATCACGATGCGTATTACTGATGCAGATTATCGATTGATCGTCCCACTCGGTTACGCCATCCAACAGGCACATCAGACCGGAGTGTGGGATGAGCGTGCGGATTTCCGGTTTGTTAATCAGGATATCGCTAACCGTTTTTAGACCTTTCACGCGAGCGGCCGTTAATCCCAAAACGTGTAGAAGTTAAACCAGTTGTAAGGCGCAACGCGCGCGTAATGCTCTAACCGCTCGACATAGAGTTGCATCCAATGCTGGATGTCCTCCGCGCGGCAATCGCGATTCAAAAGTACCTCCTGAGCGAAATGCTCGAAGTAAATTTCGTAGCGCTTCCCGCCGCGGTAGAGGCCGAAAAACAGGATAACAGGGCAATGCATAATGGCGGCAAGCAGGACCGGGCCGGCCGGAAACGTAGCCGTCGCACCTAAGAATTGACATTGCGTTGTCTTGCCGTCGCTCGAGACGCGGTCGCCTAACATGCCAATGAGGAAGCCCGCATCCAAGCTCTCTTTGACCCTCAGCAAGGTATCCGGTCGATCCGTCACGATTACCGTGCTGGCGATCTTCTGGTTAAGCGCATCAAGAAAGCGCGTGATGTTTTGGTTGTGCGCGATGTCCATCAACACCTTGAGCGGAAAGTCCTGCTGCGTTACTCCGAGGGTGCGCAACACCTCGAAGCTACCGAAATGCGAGCCCAAAAGGATGCAGCCTTTGCCGCTTTCGATTTGCCGGTGCAGGATTTCCTTCTCATGAAGCGTCACGTCAAAGTGCTCGAACTCCCCCCTTAGCAGATAAACGCGATCTAAAATCGTAGCGGCAAAACAATGAAAATGGCGGAAGACATGCCACCAGTAAGGCGGACGGCCGCGCACGCGTTTTAAGTATTCGTACGATACGCGCCGGGCTGCATGTGCGCTGCTTACGAAATAAAGCGTGATCGGATACAGCAGAAGCCTTGCCGCCCAGCGCCCGATGTGCATGGCGATCCAAGCGATCAGCCACAGCAAAGCGGGTGTGCCGCGCTCCGGCAAGGCCGCCCAACGATCCGCGTGCAAGGCTTTAGCCGACATCATTTGCTGGCGGTCGTGTTTTGTCCGCAAATGGCACCGGTAAAAAAATGCGGATATATCTCGCGAATGCCATCGACATCCGGCGCTACTTCGACGCGCTCAAAGCCTGCGCGCGTAAATGCGCGGCGCCAGTGATCTGCAGTCAGAAAGCCCGGATTGGGGCGAATTTCGGGATCTGTCTGGACGTCGGTAAAACTCTCCAGAATCTGAAACATCAGTTCCGGGTAGATCGGCTGATTGACATAGGGTCGCAGGCATTCGCCGATCACCAGCCAGCCATTGCCCGTCAGAGCAGAGCGAGCCTGATTCAAGCTAAACAAAAGATCCTTGGAGATATGCAGCACGTTGACGGCATATACGAGATTGAACTCGCCCGAGGCGATGCCTTGCGTATCCCAGGGCAAATTGAGGTCGAGCGCGCCCCATTCCAGCGCCAGATCGGGATACTGCTTTGCCAGGTCGCGTTGACCGCGCCGCCGGAAGAAAGCGTTCGGCTCTGTGATGAGGTAGCGTTCTATCTGCGGCAGGAGCCCGCGTTGATCAAACCAACGCACCAAGATTTTACTGGCGCTGCCGGCGCCGGCGCCGAGTTCTAAAATCCGCAGCCTAGGTCGAGTGGACAGCCGATCAGCGGCGAGTATCGCACTGACCCAGTTATTCACCGCGTAAGTTAGATTGTCGTTGTGAAAATAATTTAACCACAGCAGTATTCCTTGCGGTCCGAACAGGCTATGATCACCGCTCTGCTCGCCGCGGGCGACGGCTGGATAGAGGCTTGCTGCGTGATCTAATAAATCCAAAGTCGCTGCATTGGCGGGATCAATATTAAGCCCCACGGCACGCAAGCGCTCGAGCTCGGGTTGCCACGGCGCATGTCGCATATGATAAAAGTGGGTATCACTGTCGGTTCGTGCCTCCATGCAGCCGGTCTCGACCAGGCGCTCCAAAATCCAACCCAAAGCGAAACTGAAACGCGGCTGAAAAGAAAGCACGCGACAAAGCTCATCCGCCGATCGCCACTCGCCGAGTTGATCAATCACATCCAACCGGCGCAACAGATCGATAGCTAGTTCGATGCTATATCGCTCCATCAGTTCGATGCTTTGATACAAGCGTTCGCTCGACACCGACGGCGGGTAATCTTTGAGCCAATGCGCTAAGCGCGGGTCGCACGGCCGAGCTTTAAACGCAGGCGCGTCAGATGATGCCGCGTTCACGAGGCCAGCTTGCCCCGCAACAGACCTGAAGTCGACCTTCAACTATCACGCGGTCTTCGACACGACAGCAAAAACCAACTTCGCTCTCAGCGTCCTGACTCGCGGAAAGACAGATAGTGAACGGCTGCTCAGGCTTCAAGGGCACGAGAAACTTGACTGCGCGTATGACGGTAAGGTGAGAATCTTCGCGCCACTCGGTCAAAGCTGCGAGGATTTCATCGAGGATCACTACGCCTGGCACGACAGGGGCGCCGGGGAAATGCCCGAGCAAGCTGGGATGATCAGCGCCGATCGTGCGGCGAACTTCAAAGTTCATGTGGCGAAGTTTCACTTATGCCACTAGATCCAGCAACTCGGCGAGGCAGCCGTCTACTGACTGCCTGCAATCGACTCGGGCACTTGCCCGAGAACAACCCGCTATGACACAATGTCGAGGTGTCGAGGTTGCTTTCGTTCCGCACATGGTAAATCATCGCGAGATGATGAGGCTGCGCGTGCCGATTATCGCCGCGGTGATCGGCGAAGGTGGATCGGGCGGTGCACATTGTGATTATGACACAGCTGCGACTAATCTCGGCGCTGCGCTTCGCCAAAATTTGGAGCGCGGCATGAACACTCCGGTCGAGGAACTGCTCAAGAAACGTTACAAAAAGCTCCGCGCACTGAGAAATTTCACCGAGGGGAAAGCGACTAGCATTGCTGCGCGTTCGTAATTGCATCATGAGATTGGGGGACTATCGATCTTGCGGTTGTTTTGCAGCGATTTTCTTTGCCGCTTCTCTCACTTGGGCCGGCGACGCTTCGAGATTTAATTTCTATCGCGACACGCTCGCGTTCGCCAATTCCACCGTCTTTGCCTACCAGCAAGGAAAGATTGTTTCGCACGGTAATCCTAATCCGAAGGGAAAACCGAAGCGCTACACGCGGCGCTGCTTTGTGATGAGCCGCACCGTCGTCCAGTTTTACAAGTTCGCCCAGTTTGATCCCCACGCTTCGCCGCTGGACGACAAAGAGCTGGCCAAACGGATCCGCGCAGTGACCCGCAAACCGCCGTGGCATCCGACGTTGCCACCGGAACAACGCATCGTTTTTCCCGGTTACCGCGATTTGCGCGACATAAGCCAGGCGCGCACGCGACTAATGCAAAGAAATATCGGGCTCGGCTGGACGGCATATCTGCGGCCCGGCAATTGCCGAATGTTCTACCTGCACAGCAAAAGCTATCAGGAAAAGACACACGAGGAACTCGAGCGTACTCTCGGCCGCGGCGACTTTTTCGTTGCCTTTCTCTCCGATTATCCCACGCTGCATATCAATCACTCCGTGGTCGTTTATGCGCACAAAGAAGCTCGCGCACCAGATGGAACCGATCGCTACCTCTCCTACGATTCGAATCATCCCGACGGCCCGCGCGAGCTGAAGTGGATCCCGGCGAAACGCGCCTTCGAATTTGAAAAAGATCAGGAGTTCGTGGGCGGTTTCACTCGCGTATTTCACGTTTACGGAAAATTGTTGCAATGATCTGCGAGCGAGACAGATGTCTCATGACTTCCTGATCAGAGGATCTGGATGCGTTAACGCCTCACGGACCTTCTTTTTGCCGCACTGTTGCAGAGGGAAGGGGCCGCACCTGCAGTCGATTGACGCTGCAAAAGCTAGCGGCTGAATATATAGCGTCTCGTTCGCAAAGATTTTTTGCGGTCTTATGACTTGTTAGGCAGGGTGTGGACACTAAAAGAGTTCCGGCTGCCTTAACTCCGCACAATGGTGTGGACATTTCCGGACAGAAGTAGACCGATTTTCCAGCGTCAGGGGGGCAAAACGGGTGGACCCTCAGTTGAAACGCAACCCAAATTCTGCACGTTAAGCGGCGACCGGCCAAAGATTTCGGGGGTATAGCTCAGTTGGTAGAGCGTCTCGTTCGCAATGAGAAGGTCAGGGGTTCGAATCCCCTTACCTCCACAAATCTTGGCGCAGCAAAATTCACTAAATCCTCAGGGTATGAGAACTTGTTCGACCGGTGGGGCGCGGAGCGCATGGGTTAGAAGCGAAGCTCTTAAGCTGGAGCCAAAGCGAAGCTTTGGATAATCCCCTTACCTCCACATTTAGCCTTGGCAAATTTGGCCAACTGATTCTGTATTCCACCACCCCAAAACTATGAAATCCAAGACTTCTCTCGCCGTCGCCATCGTTGCTTCCCTCGTTTTTCCATTATCGCTTGGTGCGCAAACGGCAAAATCCGGTTCGTCTTCGCCAGCGCCATCCGCGTCTCCAGGCAAACAGTCGACCCGACCAATTCCATTCCACGGAATGGTTGCGGCCGTCGATCATAAAAACAAAACATTCACGATCAGCGGTAAAGAAGCGACGCGCGTTTTCAAAGTCACAGACAAAACAACCATCATGAAGGGCGCGGGCGCCGGGACGATGAAGGATATTGCCGATAATGAAGAAGTGAGCGGCGCCTATTGGAAAGATCCAGACGGCACTTTGGAAGCAAAATTTGTAAAGCTCGGGCCGACGGAAAAGAAGGCTGCGAGCCCAGCACCGAAACTGTCGACGACGCCGAAGTCTTAAGCGGACGGCAAGGCCTGATCACCGAAGCTGCCCGCGTCGTACGCGATCACGCGTTTCAGGAACTAAAATTGCCACGAGTCATCTCGCTGATTCATTCCGAGAATATCGCGTCCCAGCACGTCGCGGAAAAAATCGGGATGAGCTTGGAAAAGCAGACTATCTATCGAGACTTTCTGACGAACGTGTTCTCGCTGGCTCGCGCGCGATGGGGAAAAGAGAGTGGCGCTTGATGAATTCGAGCGCGAGAGCGCGATAGGCGCTGGCGCCGACGCCGCTCGAGTCGTACTCGAGAATCGATTTCCCGAAGCTCGGGGCTTCACTTAAACGCACCGTTCGCGGAATGACGGTAGTGTAAACGCGCTGGCCAAAATGTCGGCGCACTTCGTCGACCACTTGCCCGCTCAAATTCGTCCGACTGTCGAACATGGTCATGACGATTCCGCCGATCTCGATCCGATCGTTTGCGCCTGAATCACGCACTTGTTCGACCACGCGCACGATTTTGACCAAACCTTCGAGTGCAAAATACTCGCACTGAATCGGCGTCAGGATTTCATCGGCCGCAGCCAGCGCGTTCGTCATAAGAATGCCCAGCGACGGTGGACAATCCAAAAGGACGAGATCAAACGTTTCATCCGAACGAAAGCTCGACAATGTCCTGGCCAGTCGCGTGAGATGGTCGGGCATTCGCGCAATTTCAACTTCCGCGCCGGCAAGATCGAGGTCCGCCGGCACGATGAAGAAATTCTCGATCCGAGTAGGCAATATTTTGGCGGCAATAGACGCACCGCCCAGAAGCGGTCCGTAAATACTCTCGCCTTCAACGGTTTGCATGCCGAGCGTGCTGGTCGCGTTCGCCTGAGGATCGAGATCAATCAAGAGAACGCGCAGTTTTTTTTCCGCCAACGCCACACCAAGGTTCACCGCGGTTGTTGTCTTACCCACTCCACCTTTCTGGTTGGCGATCGCGACGATTTTCATGAGCGTGGAACAATCAGTGTGCGCAGCTCGAAGCTGTGGCGGCCATCCGATTCTTTCCAAAACAAATGCTCGGGGTCAGGCAGCATCTCCGTCACTTCAATCTCGCCCGCTTTGACGAGCCAGCGGTGGAAGATTTCCAAAAACAAATAGCTCTCAAGATCGACAAAAACCGGTTTGGTGTCTTTGTCGCGACCTTCCGCTCCGCTTCGACGCAAAGCTTGTTCGGTCGGACGAATGTAAATAAAGCGCGGCAAATTTTTCTCGGCGCGCAGTTTTTCAACCGCCAGGACTAAGTGACGCGAAACGCCGGTGTAATCGCCGGGAATCAATTCATCCGCTCTCACCGTCCAGCTTCGGCGCTGCACGACGACTTTCCCGCAACGCAAACGAGGCGTGTGCGGCGCCATTCCAAATTGAAACGGATGAAACCCAAGGGGAATCACCCAGGCCCGCGCGAACGATCCGAGATGTTCGTGATTGTCGATCTTGCGCACACCAACGTCGCCGGTTGGTTTATCGACATAAACTTCCGCGTCCGCCGGAGAGATTTTTTTCCACTTGGGATTGGCTCGTTCCGGCGCGACGAAGTTTGAAAGCTCCGGCAGGGCATCGAACAAACGCACGGTGGTATGAGCAGTGAAATCGGCTGCGAAAAAACCGAAATGAAAGTTTGGACGACTGAACGTGGTGCTCGCCAACGCGCGACTGAGCGATTCTTTGTCCGGGCAGCTCCAGTACATGCAATGATGAAGCATTGCGATTGGCGGATGAAGCTCGGCCAAAATCCATTGATAATCGCCACGCTCGATTGCTTCAGCTGAACTGGCAGCGAGTTGGAGATCGGCTGACGGATACGTGTAGTCGTCGAACTTTGGATAATCGAAATTGTCGCGCACAACATGGCAATCCTCGGGCGTTAGTTCGTATTCGCTAAGATCGACAAGCGGCTGCAAGCGTTTCCGAAAGGCGGCTTTCACTTCCTGAAACGCCATCACTGAGAGCGCGACCAATCCCGGTCCAGTCAATGAAAGTTTCGCGGCTTCGCAGGCCTGCATGAATGCGGGCAACGGCATCACGCCGCCTTTCGCGCCGGCTTTTTCCATGATGCCCCGCAGACCAGCGGCCACGCGCGACGCAATGAACGCGTAACTGTCGCGCCAAAGATCGATCCACAGTTCGGCCTGAACGGCGACTTCATCGATCAAACGCTCGTTAATTTCGAAATGACATTCGCGAAAACATTCTTCGCCGATGGGATTGCTCGCAGCGTAGAGGAAACGATCGCCATGTTTTGGTTCGGCGCCAATCGATTGGAGTGACGTTTGCGCCTTGCTGACGATCGATTGTCGATCTTGCAAATCAGTCGTTGCGGCAAATTTTAGCGGAAGCTCGACCAATGCCTGCAAGATTGAGAACCACTTGTCGCGAACTGAACTCGGCAGCCAATTTCCCACATCCTGCAGCAACACTTCTACGGCATACGGCTCCAGCGCTGGCACAGCGAGCTTTGCGTTTGAGTTCTCCGGATCGGAGTTGATCGCAGCGGCGATGGCGTGCGCAATCCAGCGTTCGAGAAAGGCTTCCCGTTTGGCGATGCCCGGTTCGGGCGCGAGCGTTACGCCGGAAACGTTTTTTGCAATCATTCCCCAGCCCGACGGTCCGAATTCGCTAAACGTGTCGTTCTTCGCGGCGACGCGTTGAAGATAAAGTAAGAGGTGACGTTCGCGTTCGCGGGTCCGCGAGTTGCGAGGCGGAAGCTCAGCATTAGCATTGCTTCCCAATAAAGAAGAAATGCGATCGCGCATTCCTTCGGTACTAAAGATCAAATAGCGCGGCAAAATCGTGCGCGCGGAATCAAGCAGTGATTTTCGCGTGATTTCTAGTTCGCGCTCGAGCGATGCCGCCAGGCGTTTTTCATCGTCCCGCTGCAATTTGTTTTGTCCAACGATCAGGCCGCGCGCGGTGTTCGTGGTTTCGGGAGTGGCCAGACGTTGGATGCTGTCGAAGGGAACGCCGGCCAGACGGATTAAAAAAATCGGCGCGACGCGGTAGGACACGCGTTCAGCAAAACCAAACGCGAGGGAACTGACAAGTGAAACCGCGCGAAAGAAGGCGCAAAGAATCCAGCAATCTTCGAGCGCGCTCGGTATTTAATTCGTGGAGAGCGGGAGACGAATCGTGAAAACGGTGCCGGTGCGAGTCGTGCTTTCGACTTTGATCGAGCCGTTGTGATCTTCGACGACCTTCTTGGTGATATAAAGTCCAAGGCCAGTGCCGCTCTTGGCCTGTTTGGTTGTGAAATAAGGATCGAAAACCTTATTCAACTGGCTGGCCGGAATACCAGGTCCATTGTCTTCAACACGAAGATCGACGTAAAAATCCTTTTGAGCGCAGGTGACGGTGACAATTCCGCTTTTTTCAGGACAGGCTTGAACGGCATTGATGATCACATTTTGAATGGCCCGATTAAGCTGCAAGGCATCTCCTAAAAGGACGCATGGGTCATCACAGATCGTTACGCGGAAGGCCACTCCCTTTTGCTCCGCCACCGGAGCAAGGCCCTTGATAATGTCCCGCAGCGTCCCCGAAACCGAGACCGACTTAGGCGGTGAAGCTTCGACGTTGCCGTAGCCTTGCCACATCGTAAGCAATTCCCGACAGGTGCGCACATGTTGCTCGATGATTTTTAATTCCTTGACCGAACTGGCGCTCTCGTCCTCCTCAGATTTTTCGAGACGCCGAGCGAGAAGTTGGACGTAACCCCAAACGATAGTGAGCGGATTGCCCAGATCGTGAACAAATTCAGCGGACGCCTGGCCGAGCGCGGCCAGCCGCTCTTTTTGCGCCAGTTGTTGAAGCAAACGATTGTTTAATTCTTTAATTTCGGCGGCCGCACTTTCGCTTGTCCGATGCGCGCGGGTGCGTTCGACATTGCGATCAATGACCTGCTGCATTTCATGAGCATCAAAAGGCTTGCTGATATAATCGTTCGCGCCGAGCCGCAGAGCTTCCTTCGCAGTTTCAAGCGCACCAAAACCGGTGAGCATGATGACTGAGAGATTCGGATCGATCTCACGGATCTGACGCAGACCTTCGATCCCGCTCATTCCCGGCATTCGAATGTCCATGACAATGGTGTCGGGCTGTTTCTCTTTGAGGAGTTTGAGCCCAGCTTCGACGCAATCGGCGGTGTGCACCTGATAATTTGGTTTCAGGAGCATGCGCAAGCTTTCGCGCGGCCCCATTTCATCATCAATAACAAGGATATGGGGCAGTTCGGTCGCGGCGGTCATAATGCGTCAGCGGCAGTAGAAGCTAGGGGCATGCCGCAGACAGTGCGAAGAAGGAAAAAAGACCGGCGTAAATTCATCTAGCTCAGCCGGGCGAACGTTGAAGCAGAAATCGATGGCACGCAAGGTGCAACTTGTGAATAAGTTCCCGGCTTTGGTGAATAAGTGATCTGGTTGGGACGCAAAAAATATAATGACTGGAGCTAATGTAGCGTTTAGAATGCGTGGTGATTCGTTCGTGGCCGAAAAGATCGACAATCAGTTAACCGCTCGCCCCCCAGACTTCGCGGCGGCGATCCTCCGGGCTGTCTTCACGAGCCGTTTGCATTCGCAGGGTCGCCAAAAACAATGAACCGAAATCGCGTCGTCATCACGGGAATGGGAATCTTGGCGCCGAACGGAATCGGCTTGCAAGAATTCTGGGACTCGCTGTTGGCAGGGCGTAGCGGCATCGGGCCAATTACGCTATTTGACGCGAGCGATTTGAAAAGCCGGATTGCCGGCGAAGTAAAAAATTTCGATCCGTACGATTACATCGAGGCGGAACTGAAGCCAAAACGGATGGCGCGACATACCCAGTTTGCCTATGCCGCGGCCATGATGGCCCTCAAAGATGCGGGCCTCGAAATTAGTGAAGCAGATTTACCGAGTCCAACACCAGTTGTGGTGGGAGTGAGCACGAGCGCAATGGATATTATAGAACGTTCAATTAGCGATTTTGACCGGCGTGGATCCAACGGCATGTCGCCTACAGCTGTTGGCGCACTAACGCCGCAAGCGGCCGCGAATGTGATCGCGGACCGAATTGGCACGCGCGCGCATGCGGCGACTGTTTCTTCGGCTTGCCCATCTGGACTTGATGCCGTCGCACTTGCGGCAAATATGATCCGGTCTGGCGAGGCAGAACTCGCAATCGCAGGAGGTGCTGACGCACCAATCACGAAACACACGTTCGCAGCCTTCATTGCGACAGGGCTTAGTTCCTGCCGAAATGGGGAGCCGGAAAAAGCAAGCCGCCCTTTTGATATTGACCGGGATTCCGGTGTGATTTCAGAAGGCGCCGGAATGTTCATCCTTGAAGATTTTGAGCGCGCGCAAGCGCGCGGTGCCCACATTTACCTGGAGCTTGATGGATACGCACGACAGCGGGACCATTCGCCCGATGACCCTGGGTCTGGGCTGTTCGACGCTATGAAGCTCGCGCTGGCTAACGCTGGTGTAACCACAGATGACGTTGATTACATTTCTGCGTATGGACCCGGCCATCCCGTCCTAGACGCGGCGGAAGTAAGGTATATCAAGCAAGTTTTTCGCGATCGCGCCTATTCAATTCCGATTAGTTCAATCAAAGGCGTGACCGGAAATCCGCTCGCGGCCGGAGGCCCGCTGCAACTGGCGGCCTGCGCTCTGAGCTTACGCGATCAAATCATCGTTCCTACGGCTAATTGCGAACTGGCTGATCCCGAGTGTGACCTGGATTTCGTGCCACTGCGGGCGCGAAGGGCGAAGTTGGACTGCATCTTGATGAACGTTCGCGGGTTGGGAGGCAGCGCGAGTTCGCTAGTGGTCTCGCGAGTTAATCACAGATGATTGGCTCTACTATCGCAATTTTGATCGCGTTGCTAACTCAGTTAGCATTGGGGGCAGCCGTCTTTTTAGCCAACCGGCATCGAAAGTCTAATCAGGCATTCTTACTTTTGTCTTTAGCTGCAGCAACGTGGCTGGTCAGCCTGTATTATATACTCACCGCGACAACCCTTCAGGCTGCACAGATTGGAATTCGCGAAGCCTCTTCGGCCGGGATTCTGATTATCGCGATGTTAAATCTTTTACGCTTGTCCATCGGCCGCCGCGACGATGATTGGCGGCGTATTCTTGGCGAGTCGCGCATTTGGCTGATCGTGGCCGCGACAATCGTAGTCTTGTGCCAGACAAAATTTTTCCTTCAGGGGGTACGAATGTCCTGGGTCGGGAGCCACACCACGCCAGTCCCAATATACGGCCAAGGGGTGTACATTTACGTTAGCTATTTTGTTGGCGCGATTGCGGTACTCGGCATTACTACATGGCGCGATCTGAGACGGACTACGGGCAGCGAGCGAACGGAGATCGCTTTCATATTGATTGGAGGCATTGCCGCGGTTGTAGTCTCGTTGCCACTTTCGCTGCTTCTGGGTGGGTTTTTTAAGCCGTCACAGCTTTCTTGGTTTGCACCATTCCGGGTCGTCTTCTTCAGTATCGTTGTCGCCTACGGAATTGCGACGCGCAAAATGATGGAGGTGGGCATTTTGCTGCGGAGACTTATTTCGTATGCATTGCTGGCTGCATATCTGCTGGCCCTTTACGCGCTTGTCTGGTGGCTGGTCGTAACAGCACTGCAAAGTTCTGTCACGACTGCCCATACCATCGCGCACGTGACTGCCGCCGTCGTTATCGCCTTTGCCATGGCACCCGCACGCGGCATTTCCCAACGACTGGCGGAGCGTCTTTTCATCGGGTCACACCAACTCGATTTTCGGGCTACGGTCAGCAAAGCCGCCAAAATCCTGGCGTCCGTTACGACGCTGCACGATCTGCTCGATCGCTTTGCCAATACTGTGGCCGAGGCGGTCGGTAGCGATCGGGTATTCATTCTTCTGCCAGAGAAGCAGGGCTTTTCACAGCGTTACCCGGTTGTGGAACCGGGGTCACGTTATCGTTTGGAACTGACGCACGATCAGGCGACGATCGCAGAGTTGGAGTCGAATCGCGAGCCGATCGTGCTGGACGAGCTGCGGCGAATTCGGCCAACGCCGCAACTTCAGCGTGTAATGCGGCAATTGGACTCCCTTGAAGTTGCACTTGCCATGGGGATTTTTGCGCGCGATCACCTGGCTGGAGTGTTACTGCTGGGAGCGCGAAAATCCGGCCGCATCTATGGCGCTACCGAGCAAGGTGCACTTCAGGTTTTGTGCGGGCAACTCGCAGTCGCGATTGAAAACGCCGAACTGTTCACCGCAGTCCAAAACGCCAAGATCTACAACGAGACTTTGCTCGAGAATCTGACTAGCGGTGTCATCGCGGCCGGAACGGACGACCTCGTGACGGTTTTCAATAACGAGGCCGGTCAAATCACCGGACTCAACTCGCAAGAGATGCTCGACGCTTCGTTAGGCGCTCTTCCGCTCGAACTGGCAGAACCGCTAATCACAACTTTGCGTACGGGCGCAAGCCAGGAAAACCGCGAGATAGTCCTGCGGTTCGAGCCCGGTGAGGTGATCATCCGCGCCAGCACCTCGATTTTTCACGGACAAGATCGACAGGTACTGGGCGCGCTAATGGTGTTAACGGACATCACCGCGATTAAACGTCTCGAACTGCAGATTCGCCGCAGCGACCGACTCGCCAGTCTTGGAACCCTTTCGGCAGGAATGGCGCACGAGATCAAAAATCCGCTCGTCTCCCTTAAAACCTTCGCCCAACTGCTGCCCGAGCGTTACCAGGATTCCGATTTTCGAGATACATTCTCGAATTTAATCGGGCACGAGATCGACCGAATTGACTCGCTCGTTAATCAGCTGCTTCGTTTTGCGCGACCAGCCAAACCGATTCTCAAACCGCTCCATGCCCATGAGATTCTGGAAAAAGCGCTCACACTTGTTGGTCACCGACTCTATCAAAAAGACATCAAATTGAATCGTTCTTGGCGCGCGGACGTAGATACGATCTACGGCGATGCCGATCAGTTGGAGCAGGTTTTTCTCAACTTCTTTTTAAACGCGATGGATGCGATGAAAACCCATGGCGAATTGTCGGTGAAAACTGAGATCCGCTCGGACGAACAATGGGTCAGCACCCTGGGCTCTGCGAACGGCGAGAGCAATGCCAATGGGCAGGCGCGCGAGGCATTGCTCATTACCATTCGCGATAGCGGAGAGGGAATTCGCGCGGAAGATATTCCGCACGTCTTCGATCCGTTCTTCACCACCAAAGATTACGGAACGGGATTAGGCTTATCGGTTGTGCACGGAATCATCCAGGAGCATGGCGGGCAGATCGAAGTCGAGAGCGAACCGCAAAAGGGCACCGCGTTTCACATTTTGCTCCCGTTAGTGCGGTTTGACAGCAAGGTGGCTGCCGCATGACGCCCGCGCCGGTTTGCATCTTATATACTCAGGATGCCGAGCTTGTTCGCCGGACAAGAGCATTTTTGCGGACGATGTCGCAAGTGCGGCACGTGAGCGACCCCGATCGGCTTGAGCCTGTTCTGCAACAAGCGGGTCCGTCGGTGTTAATGATGGATTTGCGATCAAAAGAATGCCGCGAATTAATCGACCAAATCCAGAATGAGCAGCCCGATGTCTTGATCATCGCATTCGGTGTTGCTCAATCTGAGACGTTGCGCGAAGCCGAGCAGGTTGGAATTTACGCCGCTGAAGAGATCGGCCTGGAACGACGCCGTTTTCAAGCACTGCTCAGGCGCGCTTTCGATTATTTGAAAGTTTCGCAGGAAAACCGCGATTTGCGCGAAACATCGACACCGACGCCGGAAGTTTCCCGCAAAGGTGAAGCTGCACATCAATCGATCGAC
>Ga0209217_1000028_pt1 | contig 29931 bp, 20 predicted proteins | sample JacPinW_OM3H0_M2_FD_187957 | JGI IMG/M metagenome (GOLD analysis project Ga0209217, IMG submission 187957) | Forest soil microbial communities from Algoma, Ontario, Canada - Jack Pine, Ontario site 1_JW_OM3H0_M2 (SPAdes) (version 2) | ecosystem: Environmental > Terrestrial > Soil > Boreal...
AGGAGCTTGCGTTTGCGGGTCACGTCGCCGCCATAGCATTTGGCGAGCACATCCTTGCGCAGCGCCTTGACCGTTTCCCGGGCGATGATCCGCCCGCCGATCGCCGCCTGGATCGCGACCTGAAACAGCTGGCGCGGGATCAGATCCTTCAATCTTTCACACAACGCGCGCCCACGTCGCTCGGCCTGCTGGCGGTGCACGATAATCGACAGCGCGTCGACCGGCTCGCCATTGACCAGGATGTTCATCAGCACCAGGTCGCCCTCGCTATAGCTGTCGAGCTGGTAGTCGAAGCTGGCATAGCCGCGGCTGACCGATTTGAGCCGGTCGTAAAAATCGAACACGACCTCGTTCAACGGCAGACGGTAGACCAGCATTGCCCGGTTGCCGGCATAGGTCAGGTCGCTCTGCACGCCGCGGCGCTCTTCGCACAAGGCCAGGATCGGCCCGAGATAGGCGTCGGGTACGAGGATCGTCGCTTTGATCCACGGCTCCTCGATGTGGTCGATGCGCACCGGATCGGGCATGTCAGCCGGGTTGTGCAGGGTGCGGACCGTGCCGTTCGTCAAATGCACGCGATAGACGACCGACGGTGCGGTCGCCAACAGATCGAGGTCGAACTCGCGCGCCAGGCGCTCCTGGATGATCTCGAGGTGCAACAGCCCCAAGAACCCGCAGCGAAACCCGAAGCCGAGCGCCACCGAGGTCTCGGGCTCGTATTCGAAGCTCGCATCGTTGAGCCGCAGCTTGGCGAGGCTGTCGCGCAATCGCTCGTAATCGGCGGCGTCGGTCGGGAAGAGGCCGCAGAAAACGACCGGCTGCACCGGTTTGAAGCCGGGTAGGGGTGCGGCCGGCGGCCGGCGGTCCTCGATGATCGTGTCGCCGACCCGGCAATCGGCGACGGTCTTGATGCCGGCGGTGATGAAGCCGATCTCGCCCGGCCCCACCGCCTCGACCGCCACGCCTTTCGGCGTAAACACCCCGACCCGCTCGACCGCATGCACCGCTCCGGTCGCCATCAGACGGATCTTCTGCCCCGGCAAAAGAACACCGTCCTTGACCCGGACCAGGATTACGACGCCGAGATAGGGGTCGTACCAGCTGTCAACCAGCAGCGCCTTGAGCGGCGCCTGGGTGTCGCCGACCGGCGGCGGCAGGCGCGTCACCAGCGCTTCGAGCACCTGGTCGATGTTGAGCCCGGTCTTGGCCGAGATCAGCAGCGCATCCGAAGCGTCGAGCCCGATCACATCCTCGATCTGCTCCTTGACCCGGTCGGGCTCGGCCGCCGGCAGATCGATCTTGTTCAAGACCGGCACGATCTCATGCCCGGCCTCGATCGCCTGGTAGACATTGGCGAGCGTCTGCGCCTCGACCCCTTGGCTCGCATCGACGACGAGCAGCGAGCCCTCACAGGCGGCGAGCGAGCGGCTGACCTCGTAGGAAAAATCGACGTGACCCGGCGTGTCCATCAGGTTGAGGACATAGGTCTCGCCGTCCTCGGCGCGGTATTCGAGGCGCACGGTCTGCGCCTTGATCGTGATGCCGCGCTCGCGCTCGAGCTCCATGTTGTCGAGCACCTGCTCGCGCATCTCACGCGCCTCGAGCCCGCCGCAAGCCTGGATCAGCCGATCAGCGAGCGTCGACTTGCCGTGATCGATATGCGCAATGATCGCGAAATTGCGGATGAGGCTCAGCGGGGTCATGCCAGCCGGAACATAGGGTCACTACCGCGCGGGATCAACGCGGCCGGTGTCTGCTCCTACCCGGCCGGCCGGGTCAGGTGATGGTCAAGGCTTGTTGAACGGAAACTACTTCGGAGACATGACCATGGTCATTTGCCGGCCTTCCATCCGCGGCATCTGCTCGACTTTGGCGAGCTCTTGGAGGTCGTCCCTGACGCGCACCAAGACGTCCATCCCGAGCTCCTGATGCGCCAGCTCACGCCCACGGAACCGCATCGTCACCTTGACCTTGTCGCCTTCCTCGATGAATTTGACCATGCTGCGCATTTTTACATCGTAATCGTGGTCGTCGATGCTGGGGCGCAGTTTGATTTCTTTGACTTCGATGATTTTTTGCTTCTTGCGGGCCTCATTCTTTTTCTTTTGCTCCTCGTATTTATATTTGCCGAAATCGAGGATCTTGCAGACCGGCGGGTCGGCGTTCGGCGCTATCTCGACGAGATCGAGACCGGCATCCGAGGCCATGGTGAGCGCTTCATTGCGCCCGACGACCCCCACCATGTTGCCGCGCTCGTCGACCAAGCGTACTTGCATCACGCCGATCTCGCCGTTGATCCGGGGTCCCTCGCGGGTGGGAGTAAGGTTTAGAGGTGGTCTAGCTATTTACACTCTCCTCTGATTGGTGAACCGTTCCGGCCGTGACGGGGTTGGGCCGAAAGGGAATGAAGACGGAACCGCCGCTTCCGCCTCCAATCTAGCAACGGCTTCGCCGAGCGCAAGGACTTCCTGCTCCTTGCCGCCGAGCCGCCGCAACGCGACCGATCTATCAGCTGCTTCACGCCGCCCGACGACCAGCAAAACCGGCACCTTGGCAAGGCTGTGCTCGCGGATCTTGTAGCTGATCTTCTCGTTGCTGCTGTCGAGGATAACCCGCAGTCCCGCAGCCTTGCATTCCCGTACTACTTCCTCGCCATAGTCTGCCGCCTCTTCGGTAATCGTGGCGACGACGATCTGCACCGGCGCCAGCCACAGCGGGAAGCGACCGGCATAGTGCTCGATCAGGATGCCGATGAAGCGCTCGACCGAGCCCAGAATGGCGCGGTGCAGCATCACCGGCACGTGCCGCGCGCCATCCTCGCCGACATAGCTGGCGCCGAGCAGTCCCGGCATTGAGAAATCGACCTGAAACGTGCCGCACTGCCATTCGCGGCCGAGCGCGTCGCGCAGGTGAAATTCGAGCTTCGGCCCGTAGAAGGCGCCTTCGCCGGGGTTGAGCGTGTAGCTCAGCCCGGCCGCCTCGACAGCGTCGCGCAATGCCGCTTCGGCGCGATCCCAGACCTCGTCCGAGCCGGTGCGAACCGGCGGCCGGTCGGCGAATTTGACGCCGACCTCGGTAAACCCGAAATCGCGGTAGATCGACAGCAGCAGCTCGCAAAAGGCGATCCCTTCGGGCGTGATCTGCTGTTCCATGCAGAAGATGTGCGCATCGTCCTGGGTGAAGGCGCGCACCCGCATCAGCCCATGCAAGGCCCCCGAGGGTTCATTGCGGTGACAGCTGCCGAACTCGGCCAGCCGCAGCGGCAGCTCACGGTAGCTCCTCAGCCGATTGCGGAAGATCAACACATGACCCGGGCAGTTCATCGGCTTCAAGGCGAGCGTCTTCTCGTCCCGGCTTTGCGCGATGAACATGTTCTCGCCAAAGTTCTCCCAGTGCCCGGAGGCCTCCCACAGGCTCCGGTCGAGCAACTGAGGGGCTTTTACTTCGAGATAGCCGGCGGTATTGAGTCGTGTGCGCATGTACTCTTCAACAACCCGGTAGAGCGTCCAGCCCTTCGGATGCCAGAACACGCTGCCGACCGCTTCCTCCTGCATGTGGAAGAGATCGAGCTCGCGGCCGAGCCGGCGATGGTCACGGCGTTCGGCTTCTTCGAGCCGAAAGAGGTACTGGTCGAGATCCTTCTGGTCGGCCCAGGCGGTGCCGTGGATGCGTTGCAGCTGGGCATTTCTGGCATCCCCGCGCCAATAGGCTCCCGCCACACTCATCAGCTTGAAAGCCTGGCCGAGATAGCCGGTCGAGGGCAGATGCGGCCCGGCACACAGATCGACAAACCCGCCTTGCCGATAGAGGCTAATCTCCTCGTCGGCCGGGATTTCGCTTATGTATTCAGCCTTATAGCTCTCGCCGATCTCGCGAAAAAAGGTGGTTGCAGCATCGCGGTCCCACATCTCCCGGGTAATGGTCTCGTCGCGCCGGACGATTTCGCGCATCCGCGTCTCGATCCGCTCGAGGTCTTCCGGTGTGAAAGGCTCGGCACGGGCGAAGTCGTAATAGAACCCGGTGTCCGTCGCCGGGCCGAAGGTGACCTGGGTATCGGGATAGAGTTCCTTGACCGCCTCGGCCATGACATGGGCGGCATCGTGACGGAGGATCTCGAGCCCGTCGGGTGTTTCGCGCGTGATGACCGCGACCGCGGAGTCGCGGTCGATGACCATCGCGAGGTCGCGCGGTTCACCATCGACCCGGATCGCGATAGCAGCCTTCGCGAGCCCCGGCCCGATCGCCGCCGCAATTTCACCACCAGTCACCGGGTGCGGGAATTCGCGGCGGCTGCCGTCGGGCAGGGTCACCGCGACCGGGCTTGGCGCGTGGCCCTGCTCAGGCGAAACCGCGGCGTATGGGTTGTCGTCGGGCTGCTCGATCATCGCGCCCTGTGCTCCGTCGTTATCGGCCGTTCCGACGGGGCGAACTGGTCGCGAAAAACCCCGTCCGTTGGCCGGCGGGGTCATTCGGGTTGAGCGTTTGCCGCTGAATCAGCGCGCACGACCTCCCGGCGCCCCGCCGTTGCGGGTGCTGGTAGTCGTCGCGACGAGGATCCGGCTGCGTCCGCTCATAGCCCGAATATCGCGAGCGACCCGCTCCGCGTCAAGGCAGGTGCCAACGCCTCACGCCACGACCGCGGCCGGCGCCCCTTGCCGCAATGCGCTCTCCTCGGGAAAGAGCAGCTCTTCATAAACTTCGATCGTGCGAGCGCACATCGCCTGTCGGCTGTACCGGCTGGCGACGTGCGCGATCGCGCGTCGGGAAAATGCCGCCCGCTCGCTCTCTCCCAGAGACAGAGCCTCACCGATCGCCGCGGCGAGGCGCGCGGGGTTGCGCGGTGGTACGAGCCAACCGCTAATCCCCGGCTCGATCGTCTCGCGAGCCCCGCCATGATCGGTGGCGACGACCGGTCGCCCCATCGCCTGGGCCTCGATGACGACGCGGCCGAACCCCTCGGGGTCGCTCGAAGCGGAAACGACGACATCGGCCAGCATGTATGCGGCCGGCATGTCGCGGCACTCCTCGACAATGCGAAAGAGCCCGGTAAGTCCATTCCGTTCGATCGCCGCTTCGAGCTCTCGGCGAAACCCGCGCCGTTGCTCGGGACCGACGAAAAGGCAGCAAACATCGTGGCGGCCGAGAGCGGCAATCGCGGAGATCAAGTCGAGACCGCCCTTCCAGCGGGTCAGCCGGGCGGGAAGCATCACAACCGGCGCACCATCTGGCAACCGCCACTGGCGGGCGAGGCTGACGATCCGCTGGGCCCCGACGCGATCCGGATCAAAGATGTCAAGATCGACACCGCGCGGGATCGTGCGCAAACGATCCGGGCCAATCCCATAAGCCTGTGCGGCATGATCGGCGACGAACTGCGAAATCGCAATGACCCGCTCGCCGCGCGCCATCACGGAATTGTACCAGCGCTTGAGGGCGCCGCCGGAGCCGTAGGCGTTGTGAAAGGTCGTCACGAAATGTCGCCCGGTGGCGCTTGCCGCCGACCATGCGCTCCAGGCCGGGGCGCGGCTGCGGGCATGGACGATATCGATGCCGAAACGACGGATCAGGCGTGTCAGAGCTGTCGCGTTGCGGCGCAGCAGCAACGGATTCTTCGATGCGAGCGGAAGGGTCAGGTGGGTGCTGCCGGCTCGTACAAGGTCGCGCTCCAGCGGCCCGCCGGCCGAGGCGACGTACGAAGTCCATCCGGCAGCGACCAGCGCGCCGGCGATGTCGACGGTACCGCGTTCGGCGCCGCCCGAGCCGAGGCGAGGGACGATCTGGAGCACTGCCGGGGGGCGGCCTTTCGCCGGAGCGAGCCCGGTGTTACCGTCAACGCCCATTCCGTATTCTGCTGAGCCTCCAATGAGTTCGCCCGGCATACTAGCACGTCACGATGGTGGGACAATTGCCTACCGGCGGCTCGCTGGTGGGCCTCCCGGGGTTTTGTTTTGCGCCGGCTTCCGCTCGGATATGACCGGAACCAAGGCCTTGTTTCTCGAGGGGTATTGCCGCAGCCGCGGACGCGCCTTCGTGCGCTTCGATTATTTCGGACACGGCGGATCGAGCGGCGACATCGCTCTGGGGACCATCGGCCGCTGGGCGGATGATGCGGTAGCGGTTCTCGATGCGCTCACCGAAGGTCCGCAAATCATCGTCGGTTCGAGCATGGGGGGCTGGGTGATGCTGCTCGCGGCGCTCGCGCGATCCGCGCGTATCCACGGGCTCGTCGGCGTTGCCGCGGCGCCTGATTTCACCGAGGAGCTGGTGTGGCCGCGGCTCGATGCGAAACAGCAGCAAGAGTGCTGCCGGACCGGGAGCGTCACGCTGCCTTCCGAATATGACCCGGGCGGCTATGCCTACGCGCTTGGGCTGTTCGAAGACGGCCGCCGGCACCTGGTAATGCGCGAAGAGATCCCGCTTCCATGCCCGGTGCGGCTGCTGCACGGCATGCTCGACGACGCCGTTCCCTGGCGGACGAGCCTTCGTCTCGCCGAGCGCCTCGCGAGCCGAGACGTCGTCGTCAGCCTCATCAAGGAAGGCGACCACCGGTTGTCAAAGGAAGCCGATCTCGCCCGCCTCGCTGCCACGCTCGACGAACTGCTCTCCTTGCACAGCTGAGCGGTCCGTTTTGACCCGAAAACGGTGGACCGGTTCGGGAAGAAGCGGCGGCTATGTTGCGACGATGACGACCCTAAAATTGCCTCCTTGGCATTGCATACTGTCGGATCCACGGCGGGTCTTAGCGGGCCGCCGGGTGGACCATGGAGGTACCGATGTGTGGCGGGCTATGTCCATAAGCGCTGCCGCGACGCGCAAGCGTGGTGTCATTGCGAGCGCAGCGAAGCAATCTGGTGAGGCCCCGATTTCCGCTGGCCCGGGATTGCTTCGTCGTCTTGCCGGCTCCTCGCAATGACAACCCGCTGTGCCGCCTCCAACTCCGATGACTTCAACCCAAAGGCGAGGGTTTGCTGCAGATTCGCTGTATATGAAGCGATGGGCAATCGCCGACGCAATTTATGATTGCAGCTTCCGGCGACGACGGGGCGTCGTCGGGTCGCGGTCCGTGCTACTCAGCCCGGACGGTCGAACGCGGCGAGAAACCAAGCGAGGAAGTTTTCCATGCCACGGTAGGGGGGCTTTTGGGCCGGAACGAGGCCGGAGACATAGCCCTCGGCGATGAATGGGGCGACCAGGTCGGGATCGCGCGACAGCACATGGATCGGGACGGTCCATGGCGGCTCGGGCCGGCCACCGATAACGGCCGGAGGCTGGTGATCGCCGAGCAGGATGACGAGCCCGTCACCGGGCATGTGCTGGGTGAGCCAGCCTTCGAGTGCCGCGAAATCATAGCCCAGGCTCTTGAGGTACTCGGGCCCCAGCCGGCTCCAATCGGGCTGCCGGTAGATCTCCTTCAGCGCAGTCGCGGACACGCTCGCAAATGCTCCGGAATCGTTCCAATCAGCAAGGTAGGGCGGCACCGGGGAGAATGGGATGTGACTAGAGACCAGGACCACCTGAGTGAACACGGGAGGGTCCGAACCAAGCGCCGAGCGGATCTTCGCCGTTCGGTTGAGCGTGAACTGATCTGGGATTTCGAACCAGCCGAAGGCAGGACCATGATAATCGAGGTCAGCCGCGTAAACTTCCCGGTCGAAACCCCAGGCTCGCGTGTTCGAGGAGGGGGTCTTGATGCCCGGGGCGATCCCGATTGTCCGCCACCCGGCCTCTTTGAAATAGGCTGGCAGGAGCTTGCGCTGGGAATCCATCAGCAGCGTGTAAACGACCGGGTCGTCGAGGCGCACGCCGCTAGCAAGGGTTGCGTGGGCCAGCCACGAGCCGCCGCCGAATGTCGGCGAGACCAGCCGGTTCGACGCGATGGTGTAGCCGGCGTCGCGCAGCGAGGTCTCAAATTGGGTCAGCGACTGCCCGATCCCGGCGAGGAACTCCGGCGTGTCAAAGACCGTGGTGCCATAGGATTCGAGGTAGATGACGTAGACGTCGCGCCGCTTGAGCCCGGCGAGATCGCTGTGCGGCGGGGGCGGGGCGGCGAGGGCTGCGGCATAAGGTCCGTCGCCGCCCGCCGCCGGGTGCCAGCCGCGCACGAGCGCCACCGTCTGCCGCAATACGTCGAGCCCAAACCCGGTTGCGAGCGGGCGGTGTTCTGCCGGCATGAAGGCTGTTATGTCCACCGCGACGCCGAGCACGACGGCGAGGGCGAGCCCAATGGGCCGGACGGCTAATGCGGGGAGCACGCGGCGCCAAATCCAGTAAAGGCCGGCCATCAGCACGAAGACCGCGACCGCGGTCACGCACACCGCTGCCGATGTGCGCCAGAAGCCGGCCGCCTCCTCTGCCAGCCCAAACAGCGATGGAAGATGACGAAGATCCCAATAAAGATTGAGATCACGGCCGAGCAGGGTCGGGATCACCGCATGGACAAGGTTGAGAAGCGCTGCTACACCGACGACCACCGCGAGAATGCGCGCCGCGAGGCGCGCGCCAACAATTTGGGGCCGCGCCACCGCCGCAATCGCGACGATGAAGAGTAGGAACGCGAGTTCCGCGGACGGGCGCCATTCGATGGCGAGGCTGTGCGTGAGGGGGTCTCGCGTCGGCATAAACAACAGGAAGAGCAGCACCACCCCGAGGCCTGCCGCGGGCAAGCCGGCCGTTGGCCGGCGAAATCGCGGAAGCTGCTGTCCGACTGGCATCATGGCGAAGCTCGGGTTATGTCAAGCGCGCAAGACGGGAACGGCCATGGGTTGGTAGGACGAGCATGCAACGTTTCACGGGCACCGATACTTATATAGTGACGCCGGACCTGCAGGTTGCGGTCAATGCCGCGATCGCGCTGGAGCGCCCGCTGCTCGTCAAAGGCGAGCCGGGGAGCGGCAAGACGATACTGGCGCATGAGGTTGCCCGCGGTATCGCTAGAGATTTGATCACCTGGCACATCAAATCCACGACCAAAGCGCAGCAAGGCCTTTACGAATACGATGCGGTTTCTCGCTTGCGCGACGGCCAACTCGGCGACGAGCGCGTCCACGATATCGCCAACTACATTGTGCCGGGAAAGCTCTGGGAGGCGTTCGAGGCGCCAGTGGCGCCGGTCCTGCTGATCGACGAGATCGACAAGGCTGACATCGAATTTCCGAACGATCTGCTGCTCGAACTCGATCGGATGGAGTTCTACGTCTACGAGACGCGCCGTACAATCCAAGCTCGGCATCGTCCGATTGTAATCATCACGTCGAACAACGAAAAGGAGCTGCCGGACGCCTTTCTGCGGCGCTGCTTTTTTCATTACATCCGTTTTCCCGACCGCGAAACGATGCATCGCATCGTCGATGTCCATTTTCCCGACTTGAAACACGAACTCCTAGGTGAGGCGCTAACGATCTTTTTTGAAATCAGGCAGGTTCCCGGATTGAAGAAAAAACCGTCGACTTCGGAGCTGCTCGACTGGATCAAGCTCTTGCTCGTCGAGGACATTTCCCCCGAGGTGCTGAGGACGCGCGACCCGGCAAAGCTGATCCCGCCGCTGCACGGCGCCTTGCTGAAGAATGAGGAGGACGTGCATCTGTTCGAGCGCCTGGCGTTTTTGCACCGACGCGAGCGCGCCGGCTCCTAGCCGTGTTCTTTTCCTTCTTTGTCGAACTGCGCGAGGCCAAAGTCCCGGTCTCGCTGCGCGAATATCTGACTTTGACGGAGGCGATGCAAAAACGCGTGGCGGCGTTCGACATCGAGGATTTTTACTACTTGGCCCGCGCGGCGCTGGTCAAAGACGAGCGCTATCTCGACCGGTTCGACCGAGTCTTCGGGCACTGCTTCAAAGGGATCGAGACCCTGCCCGATCCGCAGACCGGGATCCCGGATTCCTGGCTGCGCAAGATTGCGGAACGGTTTCTGACCGACGAGGAGAAAAAGCTGATCGAAGCGCTCGGCGGTTGGGAAAAGCTGATGGAGACCCTGCGCCAGCGCCTCGCCGAGCAGCGCGCGCGGCATCAGGGCGGGAGCAAATGGATCGGCACCGCCGGCACCTCGCCCTTTGGTGCGCACGGCTACAATCCCGAAGGCGTGCGGATCGGCCAGCAGGATGGGCGCAACCGCAGCGCGGTGAAGGTCTGGGACCGCCGCGAATTTCGCAACCTCGACGATACCGTCGATCTCGGCACCCGCAACATCAAGCTGGCGTTGCGCCGCCTGCGGCAATTCGCGCGTGAGGGGACGGCCGAAGAGCTCGATCTCGACGGCACCGTACGCTCGACCGCGCACAATGCCGGCTGGCTCGATCTAAAGCTCGTGCCCGAGCGCCATAACACTGTGAAGCTGCTGCTGTTTCTCGATGTCGGCGGGTCGATGGAAGACCACGTCCGCATCTGCGAGGAGTTGTTCTCGGCCGCACGCTCGCAGTTCAAGCATCTGATCCACTTCTATTTTCACAACTGCATTTACGATTCGGTGTGGCGCGATTCACGGCGGCGCCACGTCGAGCAGATGCCGGTCTTGGAACTGCTTCGCACTTACGACAGGAACTACCGGATCGTCCTCGTCGGCGACGCCAGCATGAGCCCGTACGAGGTCGAAAAAGAGGGCGGCAGCGTCGAGCGTTGGAACGATGAGCCGGGCGAGGTGTGGCTGCGCCGCCTATTAGCGGCCTATCCGCGAGCGGTGTGGCTAAACCCGGTGCCGGAGAAATACTGGAGCGGCACCGCCAGCATCGGGATGATCCGCAACATCGTCGCAGACCGCATGTTCCCCGTGACCCTCGAAGGCATCGACCGTGCGATGCGCTGTCTGAGGCACCGCAGTCTTGCAACCCTCACGTAGCGCTGACATTCCGTTGACCTCGGCCACGATCGGCAAAGAGCGGTCGCGGCGATCCCGACGGACGGCAGCGAGCAGGCGCCAGGGCTCAGGCGGCCTTCGCCTTCTCCTCCTTGGGACGCACATAGGCGATCGCCGCGTGATCGGCGCAATAGGGCTTCCCCGGCAGCGGGTGTGCACCGCAGAAACGGAAGTTCTCGTCGGTCGGGTGGCCGTAGGGCCACAGACAGCTCGGTCCGCTGAACTCGAAGAAGTTGCGCTGCGGCGGGGCGACCGGTGTGCTGATGCGCGGCGCCAGCGCAATGCGGTGCAGCTTGCCGATGACGGCGTTCTTCGTGAGCCCCAACCGGCGGCCGATCTCGGCCGTCGGGAGCCCCTCCTCGAACAGCTGAGTCAATTGCTCGACGCGTTCCGGCGTCCAAGTGACGACGTCCATTGCTTCCCCCGTATTCTGTGGACCCCCCAGCCCACACCACAACATACGGTACCACTCTTGTGGCCCGATGCCAAGCGGTATCTACATCTAGCTACAACACATTCCCTCTCACGGATTGCGCCGGTAGCTCAGCACTTTCGAGAAATACGCGGGAAGCCGAATTTCCGGGATGAAGCCCGGACTCCACAACCGGTCGAGATCCTCTTCCAGGTAGCTTGCGTAATAGGGTTCGTGAAAGGCAACCGGGAAGTATTCGAGCATCGCATCGTAATCGGGCTCGTCGCCGGTCTGCAGCGAGTCGACGAAGACCAGCACGCCACCCGGCCTGAGCACGCGACGGATCTCGTCGACAACGGCCCGGCGCACCTCGGGCGGCAATTCGTGGAACAGATAGATGCAGGTGACGGCGTCGAATTGCTCATCGCCGAACGGCATCGCCTCCGCCATTCCCTCGACGAACCGAACGCGTGACCAGGGCTGCAGCTTCTGCCGAGCGACGGCGAGATAATACGGCGACAGATCGAGCCCGATAACTTCTAGGCGTGGGTGGTTCGCCTTGACCTCGCGCAGGAAGCACCCGGTGCCGCAGCCAACGTCGAGCAGCCGCCCCGCCCTGCGTCGGGTGAGAGCCGCTCGGAGCGGCACCAGCGCTTGGCGCCGCATGACGGCCGCGGCCCCGCCGAACAACACCTCGACCTGATGATCATAGCGTCGAGCCGACGGGCCGCTCAGATACCCGTCGCTCTGAAAATGGAAATTTTGCAGATAATAGGGCGGGTAGCCGCCGTCCGCGACCTCTGTCAGACGGCACGCCTCGGTCGTACTGTGCCGCCGCCGCTCGACGGCGCTCAGGTCAGCAAAGAAATCAGCGGCGCGACGCAGCGCCCCGAAGGGGTTGTCGGACCCGTCCGGAGGGGGCAGGTAGTAGCCGGCCTCGACATTTCGCCAGTCCTGCTCGATCAATCCCCAGAGGTCACGGAGAATGCGCCGCGTGTCTGGCATCGCCCGTCCGCGCATCGGCTTCGGCAATGGAACCGGACGGGTGACGCGCGACGCCAAGAGCTTCTGGCCGAAAAACCAGGATACGCGCGCGGCTTGCGCAGCGTTAAAGGTGAGCCTGTCCAAAGCAGAGCGCATCGCGACAGCACTTACAGCACGAGCGGAGGTTTGCAAGGGTCCAGCGAGTGATCTTGCCGCGTCCTGGCCCGCCGCCTATGATCTGGCTCAAACGGAGCGGTGATCCACCGAGATGGCGCTGAGTGAACTTCCCCTGGCGATACCTGTGCAGCGCTGGTTGGAGCTCGCGAACCCGCTCGTGATCTGAGAGCGCCGTCGCTCGCGATCGAGATCCGCGATGTCGGACGACAATTACCTGCGCGGGCCGTCGGTTCGGGGTGTCCCCGAAGGGGACAACCGCGAGCGCATGATCTGCGCCGAATGCGGATACATCCTCTACGACAACCCGAAAATCGTCGTGGGCTCGGTGGCTCGATGGGGGGAAAGGCTTCTTTTGTGCCGGCGATCGATCAACCCGCGTTACGGCTATTGGACTTTGCCTGCGGGTTACCTCGAGCTCAATGAGTCGGCGAGCGCGGGTGCGGAGCGGGAGGCCTGGGAGGAGGCTCGGGCTCGTATAGAGATCGAAGGATTGTTGGCGATATACGACATTCCGCGCATCAGCCAAGTACAGCTCATCTATCGCGCGCGCCTGCTGGAAGAGACGATTGCGCCGGGACCTGAAAGCCTCGAGGTGCGGCTTTTCGATTGGGCAGAAATCCCTTGGACGGAACTCGCCTTCCCCTCGATTGGCTGGGCGCTCCAGCACGATCGCGAAGCGCGCGCGACGCGCGACTACACCGCCCGCGTCAACCCGCCCGGCTCTTGACGGCGCTACGTTCCACGAAATCCTAAAAGCCCAGCGGTTCGGGAGCTATTCATTTACGCCCCATCGCGACCGTCTCTTGGCACTCGGTCTACGACAACGCGAGCTGTGCGAAGTCGCCAGCGGCAGCTGACGCGGAGCATGATGGCGTACGACCCGGAAGCGTCGGTGGTGCCCAGGGGCGGAATTGAACCACCGACACACGGATTTTCAGTCCGTTGCTCTACCAACTGAGCTACCTGGGCGCTCCGCGACCGGCGCTTATAGGGGAGGTTCAGGGCGCTGTCCAGCCGAGCGTTACCTCCCTAGCCTCTCGACCATGCCTGACGGAAGCAGGCTGCCCGCTACTCGCTTGTTAGCGTGCCGTGCAGCACTACTCCAAGCCTCGAATGAATTTTGCTTGACTATGTTCATGGTTCGTTCTATAAGAACTTAATAAATTAACACTCAAACCTACCCGGTCAGTGCTTCGCAGCGCACTCACGGTCAGATTATGCGCTGCCTTTGTGGGCCGCGCGGGAAGGATTAGTCCCTGATGGAAGGATTATTGGAGGAGCATAGCATGGTATTCGCTGGCAGCACGCCTGCAGAAGTTCGAGATGGGGCCCAGCCCGGGCCGACCGCGGTTGACGAATTTCCACTTGTGATCAAGATCTTACTGGAAGAGCACCGGCCGTCAAGAATGCCGTTCTTCCAGAACCTGGCGGGCCTGCCATATGCTGTCGCAAGCGATCCATCGTTGCTTGGGCAAATTCATCTGCATTACCAATCGGCCATGCACGCCACCCGCGCAGCAGTCTATTATCTACCCCATCTCGACAGTCCGTCACTGCGCAAGCGAAAGCTGCAGATATTACTTGATGATGATGGTTTGCCGGGAGGCGATACTCACCATTATCAGCTGACCCGAGCGTTCCGCAACATCGGCGCCAAATCCTTGCTCGGAGATGAGGAATTTGGTGATCCGGCAAACTTGAGTAACTATATCGGCGCCGAGACGCTGTGTTTTGTGCGCCTCGCTCGAAAACTTTACGCCCGGTCGCTCGGTCCTTGGTGTGCGGTCGAGATAATGTCAGTCGATTGGATGCAAGCTCTCGCGGATGCGCTTTCGGTTCACTTCCCGCAATTCAGCGAAGAGCCGTACTTTGAAGAGTGTTTCTCACAGCAGGTGGAAGAGCGACACGCGGCCGAATCGCTTGCCGTCACGCAGATGGTGCTTAGAGCACGACCCGCCCTCCTGTCCGAAACGTTACGCGACGCCAGAACGATAGCCGAGGCGCTCGACGGTGTGTGGACGCATTTGGACCGGATAGTGCGAAACGCCCGGCGGCTTGCGCGGGCCCCCGGTAGCGTCCGATGAGCTCATCCGGACGCTAGCGCCCTGTCGAGGCGCCACTTTTCCTCCGAGCGGCGGGGTTTCTCCGAACCTGAGCGGTCGATACGGAAGCGCCGCCGCGGTCGCTACACGATTAGGCGTCGCGGCGCGTGGGCGGTCCGTTCCCTCGACCCGGTAGTCTCCTGAGAAGTTCCGACATGCGAACGCCGCCGCAGCGGGCTCCGGCCTGACTGCGCCGCCGCTGATCATTTGGCAACGGCAACGCCTATCAAGCAGGGCTGAGGTATGTACATCACGCCGATAGCTCCGGCGGCCGCATTGGCCGCCAGTTGGCTGACCATGTTTCTGGTCGGGACCGAACTGTTTGTTTTGTCTCCGCTACTGCCGATGCTCGCCGCCGACTACGGGGTTTCCCCGATCCTCGCGGGATGGTGCGTAACAGCCTTTTCCTTAACCTATATGGCGGCTGCCCCGCTGCTTGGTTATCTCGCGGATCGGGTAGGACGACGTCGGGTGCTAATCTGTTCGTTGTTCGTGTTTGGGGCGGCGAACCTGCTGACCGCTACGGCTCCGAACCTCCTGTGGCTGATTGGCGCGAGGACCTTTGCGGGCCTTGCTGCTGCGGGCGTATCACCCTCCATCTACGCGCTCGTGGCCGCGGCCGCCCCACCCGATCGCCGGGCCGGTTGGCTCGCTTTCTCGGTCTCAGGGCTCCTGGTATCACTGCCGCTCGGTGCCGCGGTCGGCGCAGCGGTCGGTGCAGCCCTTGGCTGGGCTTGGGTATTCGTTGCTCTCGCCGTTGTAAGTCTGATCTTCGCACAGCTTAACCGTCGAATCTGGCCATGTGAACCCCGGCTAGGAGATGTACCCAGGGCCTCCTCTAATCTCCTCCCTCGCGCCGTCTTGCTGCGACGTCTGATGCCCACCGTCATGTGGAGCACGAGCTTGTACGGCGTTTATACTTATCTAGGAGCCGGCCTCACCTCGGTCGCCTTTTTACCTGGACAAGTCGCCCGAGCAATTCTGTGCTATGGGTGTGGAGCAATAGTCGGAGCGTTGATCGGCGGGCGTTTGGCCGATCGGGTCGGAACAAAATTCATGGCTGGGGCAAGCTGTGCGGGGCTTTGTGGCGGCCTCCTTCTGCTTAGGCTTGCACTCAGTTGCGGCGCTTTCATCGACTTGGCACTGGGCCTGAGTTCAGCGGTGGCGCAACTATTTTTCCCGGCCCAGCAGGCGGGGCTCGCTCGGGATTTTCCGCAGCGATCCGGTACGGCGCTCGCCTGGAACAACAGTGCGCTATTCTTAGGCATCGCGCTCGGATCGCTGATCGGCGGCAGAGCCGTAGCTATGGGCGGCTTTGATGCAACATTGGCAATTTCCGCCGTCATCGCCCTCGGCGGTTGCATAATAAATGGGATCGTTGTGCCCCTCGCCGGCGAACCGGGGCTGCAGCAGCGAAGCGTTAGCCTCTCCTCACGCTCACCAAGCGCGCGTTAATCCCTAGAACGGACGCGTTTATGACGCGTCTCTGACGGTATTTTGACGAGCAGATGGTTAAGATTATTTCTCGTGCGCCTGCTGGAGCTATGGGAGGGGTGAAGCAGCCTCTGACAAAGACAGAGCGGCCGTCTGGCCCGCTTTCCCTTTCGAAGGGCGCAAATGCGTCGAGGACTGCAGAGCGTGCCACGCCTTGAATCGAGGAGGGATCAGCTACGCTCGACGCTGCGACAGCGGTGCCGTCCGCATCTTGGACCTCATAGGCAAAGGCGTGGTAGCGGGTGATGATCGGGCAAGCGGCGCGCCGGGTGACTGACTGGTTCACGGTAAGGAGCGCCAACCAATCCGTGTTCCCGCGCGGTATCCGCATCGGTCTGACCGGGCGATTGTTCTTGCTCGTTATCTTGGCTGTTGTTCCGGCGCTGGTGATCCAAGCCTGGAACGAATACGACCAGCGGATGGCCCGTGAAGGCGAGATCCGCCAGCACGTGGTGGAAATTACCAAACAGTTCGGCGGGGAGATCGGCGTATTGCGCGAGGGCGCACGGCAATTGCTGCTTGCACTCGCTCAATTGGACCCGGTCAAATCCCTGCAGCCCGGTGCGTGTAACGAGCTATTTTCAAAATTAAAATCACGATATGCGAATTATAGTTTTCTTGGTGCAGCTGATATGACTGGCCGAGTCTTCTGCGTCAGCGGGCCGACGTCATTTTCTTGGGTGACCGATCAGCCATTCTTTACGCGGGCTCTGGCTCAGCCTGAGCTTGCGGTGGGGAATTATTGGATCGATCCGATCAGCAACCAGCGGACGATACATTTTGCGGAGCGGTTCGAAGATGGCAACGGCCACATTGCCGGTGTCGTGTTCGCCGGGCTCGATCTGGCTTGGCTGTCCGATCATCTTAAGGAGCGCGGACTGTCGCCAACAGCCTCTATCCTGATTGCCGATCGCGAGGGCAATATCATTGCCCGGTTGCCTCGTCCGGAACTCCTCGTCGGGAAGAACATGAGAACGTCCCATGAAATGATCATGGACGGTGACGAAGCGGGGTGGGAGGAAGCAGTTGGCGTCGACGGTACCACGCGAATATTCGGTTATGTGCCGGCTACTCTCCCTCCAAAGGATTTTTTTCTTAGTGCGGGTCAATCGAAAGCGGAGGCATTCGCGGAGATAGACAGCGCTACCCAACGCGGCGTCGGCCTCATTCTCATGGGGTTTTTGGCAGCGATTTACGCGGCTTGGGCTTGTGGCCGGAAATTCATCCGCCGTCCGATCGAGGGTCTTCTGAAGGTCACGGCCGAATGGCGAAAAGGCAATTACGAAGCTCGCGCCCGCCTCGAAGATCGTGCCTCGGAAATTGGCCGCCTTGGAGCGGCGTTCGATGATATGGCCGACGCTCTGGCCGCCCGCCACGCCGCTCAGAACCGGGCAGAGGAGGAATTACGCCACCTGAATGCGACGCTCGAAGCGCGGATCCAGCAGCGAACCATTGAGTTGGAGCGGGCTGTCGAGGCCAAGTCTCAGTTCTTGGCTAACATGAGCCATGAAATCCGCACGCCCTTGAACGGTGTCCTCGGCATGCTGGAGCTCGTCCGTCAAACCGAGTCGGGGGCGGCTCAGCAGCGCTTCGTCGAAACCGCGCGACGCTCGGCTGACACACTCCTCGGCGTTATCAATGGGGTTCTCGACGTCTCGAAGATCGAAGCCGGAAGGGTCGAGCTCGAGCACAGTGCATTCGACTTACGGACTCTCGTCGAAGAAGTGACAGAATCTTTCAGCAATTTGGCTTGTGGCAAGGGTCTGGAACTAGACTGTTTCGTCCCGGCGGATTTGCCGACAGCCGTCGTCGGCGATTCCGGACGCCTGCGCCAGATCCTGACGAACCTGATCGGTAATGCGATCAAATTCACCGAACGCGGGGAGGTGGGCATTCGCGTTCAGATGGTGGAGCAATTTAAGGCGTCGGCAATGATCTCCTTTGAGGTCAGCGACACGGGGATCGGCATCCCTGCTGAGAAACGAGACCATATTTTCGAAGCCTTTGCCCAGGCCGACAGCTCAACGACAAGACGGTACGGCGGCACCGGTCTCGGTCTTACGATTGCCAAACATTTTTGCGAGATGATGGGGGGCACAATCCACGTCGTGAGCGAGCCGGGTGTCGGATCGTGCTTCCGCGTTACCGCACGATTTGGATTGCAGAGCGCGGCGGCGGTGAGTGAAAGGGTAGTCCCGGCCGGTGATGCCATGCCGGTTCTGGTAGTTACCGGTAACGCGCTCAGTCGTGAGATCCTGACCGATCAATTATCGGCACGATCCGTCCACGCCGACCACGCGCAAACTGGTTCGGACGCACTTGCGGCTTGGCGCGAGGCGATCGCCCGCGGGGGCCCGTATGGGCGTGTAATCATCGACAATTTGCTGCCCGACATGAGCGGGATCGAGCTGGCGCGTACTATCAAGTCCTCCTCCCCACAAGGCGATTTTCGGCTCATCCTGTTGACCCCCTTTGGGCAAAAAATCAGCGAGTTGGCGGATAGTCGGTTTTGCTGGCTGACGAAGCCCATCCGGCAATCCGCCCTGTGGGATTGTCTTGCCTCCGGCGCCGCAGATGTCGCCACTGAGACGGCAAGCGCCGACGAAGCGGCGATCCCGCGAAGCTTAGGCGCCACAGGAATACGAGTGCTGCTAGTCGAGGATAGTCCCATAAATCTTGAGGTCTGCGTCTTCAGACTCGAGAGCCTGGGATGCGTAGTCGAAACCGCGACGAATGGTTGGCATGCTCTCGAGCGTCACGCCGACAGCGAGTTCGGGGTGATTTTTATGGATTGCCAGATGCCCGAGATGGATGGGTATGAGGCAACCGCCGAAATACGCCGACGCGAATCCCAATCGCATCGCCACACTCCGATAATCGCACTGACCGGAAACGTGATCGAAGGCGCCCGCGAGCGCTGCTTGGCTGCGGGAATGGACGACTACTTGGCAAAGCCTTTCACTCTTGATCAGATGAAGGCCATCTTGACCGCGTGGTCTCGTCCACCGGCGCTCCGGGCCACGCGTGACCATATGGCGCTGGTGCCGGCTTCGCTGTCCCCCGAACCCGTCGACTATAAGGTGCTCGACTCGCTCCGGCAGCTGCAGAAAGAGCAGCGGTCTGACATCGTGCAGCAGGTAATCAATTTATTTTTCAAAGGTGCAACAAGTCTTCTCAAAGACCTGGAACGAGGTGCCACAAACCGCGACGCCTCGCTGCTTCACCGGACCAGCCACGCGCTGAGGTCGGTCAGTGCCAACGTCGGGGCGATCGCACTGTCATCGCGCTGCAAAGAGCTCGAAGCGATGACACAGTCCGGTATCGTGTCGGATGCGGCGCCGATGGTCAGGGCGATCCTCGAAGACTACCGGAGGGCGGAAATTCTTCTATCTGATCGCTTGCAAAAAGTGGCCTGACTATCGTCCCGCCGGAAAGACTCATGGAGCCAATGGCGACCGCTTCGGCCTCGGGCCGGATCACGGCCCGGCCGGAGCAAGCAATTTCCGGATCCGCGCCGCCGATCCGTAGGCCGATCGTTCGGAGAGCGGCTTATTCCTCGCTTACCGCATCTCCTGAGGCAGAGGCAGCCATCATTGCTTCGGCGACGAGCCCAGCATTGGCGCGAATTGCATGCTCGACCGCCTCGCTAACCTCCCCGTGATCTTTGAGAAAGGCTTTGGCGTTTTCGCGACCCTGGCCGATTCGCTGGCCCTCATAGGAAAACCAGGAGCCAGACTTCTCGACCACCCCCGCCTGAACGCCGAGGTCGATCAGTTCGCCGCGTTTCGAGACGCCTTCGCCGTACATGATGTCAAAGTCGACAACTTTAAATGGTGGGGCCATCTTATTTTTTACAACCTTGACGCGAGTCTGATTGCCAATCACTTGGTCCCGATCCTTGATCGCGCCGATGCGCCGGATGTCAAGGCGAACTGACGCATAGAATTTCAGTGCGTTGCCACCGGTGGTGGTCTCGGGATTGCCAAACATTACCCCGATCTTGAGCCGAATCTGATTGATAAAGATCACCATCGCGCGAGAGCGCGAGATCGACCCTGTCAGCTTGCGCAGTGCTTGGCTCATCAGTCTGGCATGTAGGCCGACATGACTGTCGCCCATCTCGCCCTCGAGCTCGGCACGAGGAACGAGGGCAGCCACCGAATCGATTACCAGGACGTCTATCGCACCGGAGCGGACGAGCGTGTCGGTGATCTCAAGCGCCTGCTCGCCGGCATCAGGCTGAGATATCAGCAGATCGTCGACATTGACCCCGAGCTTGCGGGCGTAGCCCGGGTCGAGCGCATGCTCGGCGTCGATGAAGGCGCAGGTCCCACCGCCGCGCTGCGCCTCCGCAATCACGTGCAGCGCGAGGGTCGTCTTACCGGAGCTCTCCGGCCCGTAGATCTCGATGACACGGCCGCGCGGCAATCCGCCGATGCCGAGCGCGATGTCGAGGCCCAGCGAGCCGGTCGAAATCACTTCGATGTCCGCTGCAGTCTCGCGCGATCCGAGCTTCATGATCGAACCCTTGCCGAAAGCACGTTCGATTTGGCCCAGCGCTGCGTCCAAAGCTCGCTGTCTGTCCATTGCTTCCTTATCCAGTAGGCGCAACGCTGTTTGCATTATCCGCTTCCTTATTCCACACTCAGCAACGCCGTGCAACGCGGCCAGTGGAACATCGTACACGTTTTGTTCGAGAGATGCAATCGGAAGCGGGTTCGACCTCAGGTCGGTCCCTCGGGTCCCGTCGGTCGCCGTACGAATCAAGTCGGGCTCTCTGATCCTCTGACCGGGAAAGGACCAGGGTATCATCTCTAGATGAGCATCACCGCTGCGCCATCGGCACGACAATAATCAACTACTTGGTGTGCCCGGAGATGATCATCATCCCGAACTGCTGCCGATTACATCCTTTACCTTACTGGCAAGTTGCTTCAAGTTAAAGGGCTTGGCCAAGAAATCTATATTGCTGTCGCGATCCAGCCGCTTCCGAAACGCGTCCTCAGCATATCCCGATATAAAGATCACTTTCATATCAGATCGAATGCTGCGCACTTCACGGACGAGTGCAGGTCCGTCCAGTTGAGGCATCACGACATCGGTGATCAGCAGATCGATCCTTTCTGTCGCATTCCGGATCACCTTAAGTGCCGCTTCACCGCTCTCGGCCTCGATGACCTTGTAGCCTTTGTTTCGCAGAGCGCGAGCTCCGAATTTCCGGACAGGATCCTCATCTTCGACCAGGAGGATCGTGGCGGATCCGGTCAAATCCTTGCCTTCAGCGGGGTCGGTGATTTCAGTCCGAGCGGTCAGCGAACCATCCTCCGTTTGGTGGCGCGGCAGATAGATCTGGAATCGGGTTCCCGCACCGGGCTCGCTGTTGACGAAGATGAAGCCCCCGGTCTGCTTGACAATGCCGTAAACCGTGGACAAACCCAGTCCGGTCCCGGAACCAACCTCTTTAGTCGAAAAAAAAGGCTCAAAAATCCGCTCGAGATTGCCGTGAGGGATACCGACCCCCGTATCTGCCAACTCGATCAGCACGTATTCCCCAGCCGGCATCACCTCGTGGCCGCGGCGTTCTTCTCGTTCCCAGCAAATATTTGCGGTGCGGATCAGTAGCCGTCCGCCGCCGGGCATTGCGTCACGAGCATTGACAGCGAGATTGATGATGACCTGCTCGAGCTGGCCCTGATCGACTTTTGCCCGACCGAGGTCGCGCCTATGCACGACCTTGAGCTCGATGTTCTCTCCAATCAGCCGACGCAACAAGTGGGACAAATCGACCAGAACGTCGGTAATATTGAGAACACGCGGCTGCAACGTCTGCTGCCGAGAGAAGGCCAATAGCTGACGCACCAGATTAGCGGCTCGGTTGGCATTCTGTTGGATCTGCATGATGTCGGCAAACGACGGGTCACCGGGTTGAAAGCGCAGCAGCAAGAGGTCGCAGAAACCGATCATCGCCGTCAGCAAGTTATTGAAGTCGTGCGCGACTCCGCCGGCGAGCTGACCGACGGCCTGCATCTTCTGCGACTGGGCGAATTGGATTTCGAGGTTCTTCTGTTCAGTCACATCGATAAAATGGAGTGTGAACCCGCCGTCCGAGAGAGGGCCGAGCGCAGAAGAACCATTATCACCGTCGTCGATTCGACTGACGAACAGAACTATGGTTCTCTCGCGCGGTCGCGCTGTTCTGATCTCGATCGGTTCGCGTTCCGATTGCCCCCCCGCCGTCGTCGCGAGCTTAGCCGCCATGCCGCAGCGGTCTTCTTCGTTTACTAAGTCGATCAGCTTTCGTCCGATCAGATCCTTGGGCTCGATGGCGAACAACTCGCCGAGCGCGCGGTTCGCCTCCTCGAAGCGACCAGAGCGGTCGAGCAGCGCGCTGCCGACCGGCGCGTTGGCAAAGAAGCGCTGAAAACGGCGTGCCAATCTGAGCGCGGCCTTCCACTCGCGCTCGGGCGTCAGGTCGCAAACCACTGATCGCGTGCACAGTTCGGCGCCTGACCCGACAACGCTCTGCCCAATCCAAGCAGGGAGAACGCGGCCCTGTCGGGTTTTGAGCAATACTTCGCCACGATGCGTTCCGTTGCCTGGCTCGCCGAACGGGTCTGAGGAAGCCGTACCGGCAACCGGTACCGAGGACAGAAAATCGTGCAATCGCACCCCGCTCGCAAGAAGTTCCGAAGGAGTAACATCTAGCCACTGCGCCAAGGTTCGGTTGACGAAGCGGAAACGGCCGCTACTATCGGCTGAGTAAAATCCGATCGGTGCGTTATCAAAAAAGTCTACCAGCTTGTCGCGCTCGGCACGCAGAATCATCTCCGATTTATGATCAGCGGTGACGTCGCGAATATCCCAGAAGGTGTATCCTGCGCGCCCAGCGATTGGGTTTGCGGCTATGCGGAAGCGGCCAACGGCCCCGCTGCGTGGATCGGGCAGAGAAAGCGCCTGTGTCCCGCGAACCCCGGCCGAAGCCCGCCTCCTCAGCTGGCGGAACTTCATAAGCGCGTCTTCGTCCACGGCCACCGAGCTTTCGATGCGATCGAGGGGCGGTTCCTTCCCCGGAAACATGTGCTGGAAAGCGGGATTGGCATAAAGCACTTGTCCATCCGGAGCGGCTATCATCTGCGCGTCCGCGGCGGTATCCAGCGCGCGGCGCAGGACATCGAGGCAGTCCGCCATCGCGATCTGGCTCCCACGGCGGGCCAATGCAGCGAGGCTGCTGATGGTGGTGAGCCCAATGATCGTAATCGCGGTCGTTTGCACGATGGTAGTGGTGCTTGTCCAAGCCAAGTAAACAGCGCCTAAGCCGACGGCCACGGTGGCCGGTACATGAACCCCGCTCGCGAGCGACCGGATCCAGCTTAAGCGCCGACGGGCGGCACCCCAACCGCTCTTCAGGCCCATCCTTTCGGCATCGACCAGCATTTTGCCCGACCGGTTTGCCCACGACACTAGCTATTATATTCGGTAATGATTAATAAACTACGACCTTTAATCAAATATGCTTCATCCAATTTTCTATGATCGTTCCAGCTGGCCCGTCCTACAGATTAGGGAAAATATTGTACGGACGTCTTGATGTCAGTCGTCGCGGTGTGTCCGCTCCATGCGCTCGTGCCGCTCCTGTGCCTCTATGCTGAGGGTCGCGATCGGGCGGGCTTCAAGTCGGCGGATGCCGATGGGTTCATCCGTTTCCTCGCAATAACCGTAGGTACCATCGTCGATTCGATCGAGGGCCGCGTCGATCTTTGAGATCAGCTTGCGTCCACGCGCCCGGGTTCGCAGTTCGATTGCCCGCTCAGTCTCTAGCGAGGCCCGATCGGTGAGATCTGGTTTGAGCAGGCTCTCCTCTTTCAGATGCTGAAGCGTACCGGATGACTCAGCCAGCAACTCCGCACGCCAGTTTAACAGCTTTTGCCGAAAATATTCGACCTGCAGCGGGTTCATGAACTCTTCATCGTCGGATGGGTGATAGCCAGGCGGCAGTGACGGACGCATCGGTCTCCCCGAACCTCCGTGAACGAGGCGGCGCGGAGTATATGAATCGTGCCGCCTTGCCGCAAGCCGGAGAATCACAGCGACCTCTTTGATTCTGCTCGCGTTTCAGAGGTCACGGCGGAGGTGGGCCAGGTTGCTGCGGCGAAGGGGGCGAAGGAGCGAATACTACGTTCCGGTCGGTTACCTTACGAAGACGATGACGTGTCGGCAAAGAGCCGATGCCTATTCGGCCGGTTGATGACCCCGTGAACCTGCAGTGAGCACTACCTTCCTCAGTAGGGGTTCTTTAAGACCTTCGGGTTTACTCTGCGCGCATGGACAAGAACGCTACGCTGTATGATTGGGCTGAAGACGAGATCTTGTCGGGGATCAGCGGCACAGTCGTCGACCTGCCGCCGCCGGACACCAAACGCTGGGTGGCGCGGCGTAAGGCGGTGATCGTCGACGCCGTCCGTAGCGGCGCCATTAGTCTCGAGGAAGCCTGCCGTCGCTACGAATTGTCGGTCGAGGAGTTCGCCGCCTGGCAGCGCGCGATCGAGGCCCATGGCGTAGCGGGCCTGCGCGTAACCCGGCTGCAAATCTATCGTGATAACCCCCCGGTCCGTCCGGGGAAGGCACGTTACTGAGCGACGGCTGCCGACTCTGCTCGGCTCGGCGAGCGAAGCGGCCATCGCAGCTGAACGGAGCTTTCAGAAGTACCGACGAATAGCTCCGACAGCAACTGAGTATCGGAGGTGGAGCGCTCCGGATACCCAGTCGGACATCTGCGGAAGGCTAAGTGCCTCTCAGAGGAGAGTAACCCAGCAGAGGCGGCCAGTCCGCCATTCTGCGGCACATGCAGTTCAAATTGATCCTAACGACTGGCCCTGGCCAAATCAATTCGCCAGCTGAAATGACGAATTTCTGACTCGGGCTACGGCTCGAGCATCGATTCGCTTGCATGGTTAACGACTAGTCATTATGTATCAAATCATTCGGTTACGCGCCGGCGTTAACCAGGCTGCGATTGCGTCGCACTGGGGACGGAGCGGGTGCTTGTAACAGTCGACGGCCACGCCACAACTGTGCGATCGAGGCGAGGCCGACCGGTTGCAGCAACTGATACTTCCCCGATCGGGGAAGTCGATTGCCCTTCGATAGCGTGCCCCCTCTTAAAGTCAACGAATTCAATCGTCGGACCGTTGAAAGGGCAGTCGCGGAATTCGAACCAAGTCACCCATATCTCCTGTTCAGAAAGGACGAAATTGAGCGCATTCGCAATGCGTCCAAGAAAGATCGTAAGGTATGGGCGCGCTTGCATGCCGCGCTGCATGAAACAAAACCTGTCTCGATTAAGAGGGGGACAACACGGGAGAAAATAAAGCGACGGGCTCGCCGGCTTATCAATACTTCCTTCTTGGCGATGATGAACGACAGCCACGAATCATCCAAAGCGCTCGAAGTAACACGAAATCTCTTACAGGATTTTATCTCGGCTCCTAGCTGGAGATATCGGCCTATCATCAGGTCATTTCTTGATTGCGCAGAAATCGCAGTTGCCGTCGCGCTTGCTTATGACTGGTTATACGACAAATTGTCGCCAGTTGAACGGCTAGAAATTGAGCAGTCATTACTCAGGCATGTGCTCGAACCAGGATTGATCGCATGTGAAGATCGAACATCGCAATGGCCGAGACGGCGCGATAACTGCGCACTGGTGTCGAATTCGGGAATCGTACTTGCATCCCTTGCGATGCTTGAACGGTGCCCGTCTCTCTCGACACGACTCGTCGAACGCTGTGTGGCGTCGTCCCTGAACGTATTTGAGGCCTTGGCGCCGGACGGCGCCTGGCCGGAGGGGCTCAGCTATTGGTCGCTGGCTATGCGCTATGCAGGCCTGATGGTCGCTGCGCTTGAGAGCACGCTGCGCGACAGCTTTGGCCTGGCGGATCAGCCGGGCTTCGCGCAGACCGGCGATTTCGCGCTGCATGCGGTCGGGCCTTTTGGTGCCGCTTTTAATTTTGGCGACTCCGAGCGCCGCTTCGATCTCTCGCCGCTGGCCTGGCTCGCCCACCGCTTTCAGCGACCCGTCGACGGCTGGCTCGCGCGCAAGTATGACGGGTGGTTCCTGCCATTGATGACGCTGTGGCCGATGCAACCGAGGGCCGGACCGAGCACGCTCAACCTTTCTACAGGCAGAGTATTCAGGGGCAGTCAGCTTGCTTGCTTGCGAAATACATGGGCATCCGACCGTAAGGCGCGACCGGTCTATTTGGCCATCAAAGGAGGAAATGATTCCGGCGTCGAACCGGCGTCATCGGTCCGTCCCCAAGATGTGATGCTGCATGCTCAAGCTGATGCGGGGAGTTTCATTATCGATGGGGCGAGACGACGGTGGGTAATCGACCTCGGTTCGGATGATTACGACTTACCCGGTTATTTCGACCATGGCGCCGACAGCCAATCGGGACCGCGATGGCGGTATTATCGAATGCACGCGGCGGGCCATAACACCCTCGTCATCGACGGCTGCAACCAAGTTCCGAATGCCCGCACAACCATTCTTGGCAGCTGCGTCGAAGGGAACCGCAAATGGGTGGTGTTTGACCTCTCGCGAGCCTACGGCAAGCCGGCCGGTTCGATCCGTCGCGGCGCTGCGCTGATCGGACGGCGGGTTCTCGTCCAGGACGAAATCGACCCGGAAATTTCCGGCAACATCGTATGGGCGGCTCATACCAGCGCAACTCCCGATTTGATCGCCGGCTCAGTCGCCCGCTTCCGGCTCGGCGATGACCGGTTCGTCGCGCGCATTCTTGAACCCAGCACAGCTCGCTTCGAGCTGGCTCTTCCTCCGGCGCCGTCTTCGTTTCGAATAGCCGACGCCCGACGCCTGCACGGGCGTCCTCTCTCCGGTGACGGTCTGGTGTCTGAGCTGCCGCGCCGCGATGATGATGAGGACGGAGGCCGTGCTGCGGGTGCCCTGATCAGGCGGCTCGAAATCTCATGGCCGAAGGGCGCGCGGCGGCTGAGCGTGTTGCTGCTGCCCGATTGCAATGATGACGACCAGACTTTGCCGATAACACCGCTTACCTATTGGCTTGCCCATCATCCCTTTCGGCCCGCCGACCATCCCCCACCCTTTTACCGCATCGCGGGCCTCCCTGCCCCCGAGCGGAGCTCTGCAAGTCGAACGGCCGGGGCCGAAAGTATGAGTTTCTCGGGCGACACCCACGAATGAGGATCGATCATGCCTGAAATCTCTAGCAAGCGTCTGCCGCGAGACGACGGGTTTGCAGACCCCCGTCGCCGGGTGCTGTTGCTGACCCTGACGATGGCGTCATCTCTCGGCATGGTGGCTTCGACGATCTACGTGCCGTCGATGCCGGCGATCGCCAGCGCGTTAGAGACCTCGATTGCCCGGGTGCAGTTTACGTTTGTGGGCTACCTCTTGGCTTTTGCGCTGAGCATGCTCGTGTTGGGACCGCTGTCAGATCGATACGGGCGCCGGCAAACGATTATAGGGGGCCTCGTGTTGAGCGCGCTCGGTAGCCTCGCCTGTGCGCTGAGCCCGACGATCGAGTTTCTGATCGCGGCCAGAGTGGTGCAAGGAGTTGGAGCGTGCGCTGGACTCGTCGTCGGCCGCGCGATCACGCGCGAGTTGTGGGCACCGGAAGCAGCTGCTCAGGTCATCGCCGGGCGCGCCATCGCCGCCACGCTCATGCAGGCGTTCGCGCCGGTGCTTGGCGGATTTCTGCAGGGGTGGTTCGGCTGGCGGGCCAATTTCGTTGTCATTGCCCTGCTGGCCTGCACGGCAACGGCGCTGGTGATCCGATATGTGCCGGGGGACCAACCGGCAAACCGTCCGCCGTTTCGCGTCGGCGCAATCTTCGCAGGCTACCGGAGCTTGATTGGCACACGGCGTTTCCTGTCATACGCGTTTACCGCGGCTGGTTCCCACGCCGGCTTTCACATCTTTGCCGCGGGCGCTCCGGCAGTATTGATCGTCAGCTTCGGCGTTCGCCCCGAAGATTACGGCTTTTACGCTTCGCTGCCGCCGATGGGGTTTCTTGTTGGCAGCTTTTTGTCGAACCGGCTAACGCGACGGCTCGGCGTTGATGGCCTGATCGCGATCGGCAGTCTCGTCTTGATCCCGGCCGGCTCGACGATGGTCACGCTGGCATTGCTTGGTGTGACGAGCCCCTACGCGATAATCGCGCCGATGATCCTGATTTGCTGCGGCAGCGGGCTGATCACGCCCAACGCGACGGCCGGCAGTCTCGGGGCCAACGCCGGCATTATCGGCACCGCGGCAGGTCTGGGAAGTTTCATGCAAATGACCGGGGCTGCGGGAGCGACCGCAGCACTTTCACTCGGACCGAGTGGCAGCCCGTTCGTGCTCGCCAGCGTGATCGCTCTTGCCGGGCTATTTACCGTCGCAGCCTTTGGCTCGATGATGCAGTACGAGGCGCGCGCCGGGCACGGTGTAGCGCGAGCATGACGGGTTCGGGAGAAACATTGCGGGCTCCGAGGGGCTGGAACCCGCAACGCGCGATCACGGCGTATTTTCCTGCAATGGCCGATCTCTGCCGGGCGGTGCAGCCGGAGCTTCGAGCGATCCAAACATCGCTCGACCGTGACGAGGCTCGCGGCCTTGACACCTCATGCATGCGCCAAGCGATGAGGGAGCTTCGCTGGCGACTGGAATATACTGCCGACGCGGCGGGTGTTCGGGCGAACTTGGACAGGATCCATACTCTGGCTGCGCTGCCGAGGCCGCTGAGCGCAGGCCCGGACGAGGACGGCAGTTACGGCGCCGGCACCGAAGTCTGGTTTCTGAAACTCGATGCGTCGGTCGACCATTTCCTCGCGGCTGATTTCGTCGGCACACCGCCACGCTTTCTCGATCGCATCAACGACCCCGATCGGCTCGAACGTTACCTTGAAGGCCTCCTCGTCTCTCGCTTGGCAGAGGAGGGCATCGACCATCGTAAAGAGCTCAATTTCGCCACCGCCAATCTCGTTCGACTGATTTTGTGGCGTCGGCCGAAAAATTATCGCTGGGATCCGCGGCTCGAAGCGGTCATCCGCCGCTTTGTCGCTAATTGGCAGGACCCGGCTACCGGCTTCTTCGGCGCCGCCTATGAAGTCGCCGGACAGCGTTTCCGAACGACCGACCTCAGCCTCACCTTTCACATGGCTCGCTATCTCGAAGGTCGGATCGGATATTGGCCGAAACTGGTCGACACCCTCTTCGAGATCCGCGACGACCGCTATCCCAATGGCTGGCTCGATGACGAGGGCATGACGAGCCACAATAACTACGACGTCGCGACGTTGCTTAAGCTCGGTTGGCCCGAAATGCGGGAAGACCAACGCACGCGCGCCAGTGCCGAGCTCGACCGCCTCGTCGAATGGTGTCTCGCGACTGCGATCGCCGCGAATGGGTCGGTCATGGCACGGGCGAAGAGTGAATCATTGGCCGAGGGCTATTACTTCACGATCGCCTTTCTTGAAACGGTCGGCTATTTCAACCCGACAAAGCGCTTTTGGACCGATCGCGCGTTTGCGGAAGCTCCCGCATTGCGCGAGCAGCTCGCGCGCCATGTCTCGCGGCTGCATCAGGGTGATCCAATGGCTCGAATGGCGCTCGACCGCCTGTCGCGGCACTGAGCAGCTACCGGTCGGCAGCGGCGAGCGCCTCGTCGAGATCGCGGATCAGGTCGGCGGCGGATTCGAGGCCGATCGACAGGCGGATCACGTCGGGGCCGGCGCCGGCGGCCTCGCGCTGCTCGTCGCTGAGCTGGCGGTGGGTCGTCGAGGCCGGGTGCAGGATCAGGCTGCGGGTGTCGCCGATATTGGCGAGATGCGAGAACAGCCGCACATTCTCGACCAGCCTGATCCCGGCCTCGTAGCCGCCCTTGACGCCGA
>Ga0209217_1000029_pt1 | contig 29384 bp, 17 predicted proteins | sample JacPinW_OM3H0_M2_FD_187957 | JGI IMG/M metagenome (GOLD analysis project Ga0209217, IMG submission 187957) | Forest soil microbial communities from Algoma, Ontario, Canada - Jack Pine, Ontario site 1_JW_OM3H0_M2 (SPAdes) (version 2) | ecosystem: Environmental > Terrestrial > Soil > Boreal...
AATCTACCTTTGGCTTCTAATCTTACACCAGCCATACTTTTATGTTTTAAATGAAGGAGAACATAGTTTAACAGATTACTATTTAAATTGGATTTATCTCCCTTATACTTATTATCTTCATTAGATTCACTTACCTCTAATTTTTTATTAAAATTAGAGGTAATAAAAAGACCAGTCAATAAGTCATTTATACTATCTCTCTTTAGATTAATAGCTAAAGAATTAGTCGTTAAATTTTTAACTCTATTAACTCATAAATTTTTAATATTGATATGAGCAAATCGTTCCTTTAATATATTAACTTTTGGTAATTTAACCATATATAAAAAAGATCTTAAAACTCTTAATAATCTATTATTTCGATTTCTTAACTTTAAGGTTATAGCTTGTGTGAAAATATCGCTATTTAAATATACAGCTTTTAAATTAACTATATTAAACTCCACTTCCTTATTATAAATTCTACTAATTAAAGGACTTAGTCGTGAAAGAAAAAGATCTTCAAATTTATATTTATTTAAATTTAACAATAGCTTATAGTAGGCGATAATAGTTATTTCTTTTTCTAAAAGGGTCTTACTAATAAATTTTCTATAAATATTCTCATATTCTTTAAAAGAGAGAGGGTCGCTTTCACAAGAGGACATTATAGCTAATATTTTTTTCAGGCTTTCTTCTAAAGTTTCAACCTCAAGTAATTTTTCTTCTTTAAATTTTAGTTTATTGATTGCTTCTAAATTTTTCTTCTCCGATTTTATTTCCTCAGTAATATATTTTTTAATCCTTTCCAATAGGCCTAAAAAAGAAAAAGCATCTTCCTTTTTAATTAAGTTTAATCTTTCTTTTAAAGATAATAGTGAAGTAAAATCTTTATAATTTTCCTTTGAAGCTATAGCATAATAAGGGAAAAGCATCGCTTCTATTCTTTTTAATCTATGGATTAATATTCTTCTTTCTTCATTGTATATATATAAAGTTATAATAATCTTGTTATTAGTATGCTTTAATTCGGCCTTACTAATAAAGATCTTATTTACTGCTAATCTTCTAAATCTAGTAAGAATTCGTTTACTAGATAAAAGATTATTACTAAAGTAAATATTAAAATAACTTTTTATTAATCTAGTTAGATTCTTTTGTGCTATACTTATGTTTTTAAGGGTCATATTATTATAGACATATATGCTATTATTCCATTCCTGATTGGCGGGTGGAAAATATCTCAGAGGACCTAAAGTATTTTTTACTTTTTTTAAGGGTATGATTTTATTATTATCATTTAACTTTTTACTGAAAATAAATGGTTTATTGGGCTTTACAATATTATTATTCATTAGTATATTTTATATATGTTATATTTCAATACCTTAAGGGATATTGCTTATTGTCTCAAACAGTTCTATTCTTCTTAAGAGGAATAAGATACTTGAGTAGCTCTAAGATAATTTATTCCCTATTAAGGTAATATTTTAGAGCTATATTTTTATAATATTAACTAAATATAGATAAAAAGTTGGGCATTGTTAGAAGGATTATTATTAGCACTATTCACCTTCTAGTCGTTGAACGATTTTGCTTTTTTTATTAAAAATAAACTAAGTTATTGTTTTATGCAAAAAATGTAAAATAGTATTATTTAATACTTTAATGCTAAAACAAATTTCGCTTCAAGTACACATAGCTGCTATAGTATGTCATTCTTGAAATTAACCCAATAAATAACCAATGAATCAATCTTTATCTTAAAATAATAAGGTAAATAGATAAAACATTGGAGGACTAACATCCCTAGCGTAGCTTTTTCAAAAATCCAAGACCTTTCCTTTCTGCATCTTGTGATCATATGCCCCGCTTACGCGACTGATAGATGTGTAAATCAAACAGTAAAGCAAGATTAAGCCATTAAACTTGACAAGTAATTAACATAATTATCTTACTAATTAAATAAGTTATAAATAACTTATAACTTATATCAATATTTATATTTTATAAAAAAGTAATTAAGATAAATAAAAACATAAAGAGAAGATATCTTAATAATGTTTTAGCTACATCTATTCCCCATATAGTTAAAATCTTACTTGGAATAAAAATATTATTTCTAACTTAATAGATATATAGCTGAATAAGTTATAGCTTAAGCTATAACTTATGACAAACTAAATTTTTAATTCTACAAAACTTTGTAGAATTACTTATCGCTTTAGTAAAAACTCACGACAAGTTTACAAAATTAACTTTGGATACACCCAGGTACTTTTTATGGGATCTGTGCCCCGCATAAACTGCCTCCTAGTCATTGTTCCCATTAATGGGTTATTCTTTATATAAAAAAGTATAAAAAAGCACAATTATGCCAATATGAAAAACAAAATAAAGGTGTTTCAATTGCATCAATTATAAACCAATTACCTTATACGCTAATATTTGTTTTATCATATCCAATAACTAGCAACAGTAAAGCTGCATAGGGTCTTCTCGTCTAACTAGAGGTAAACTGTATCTGCACAGTTATTCCAATTTCACTGAGCCAATCATTGAGACAGCTGTTGTATCGTTAAATCATTCATGCAAGACCGCATTTAACGGCCAGGGTATTCCGCTACCTTAGGACCCTTATAGGTAAGGCCGCCATTGATCGGGGTTTCCTTCAAAACCAAGCTTATTTTAGTCAACTTAGTAAATTCGTTAACCAGCCGACATCGGGCAGAAATCACACTCAATACTTTGATTTATTATCTTATTGCAGAGTGCTTTGTTTTAATTAAACAGTCGTACAACACTATTCCATGCTTCCTATTCTTTACCTGATATTAATCAGGAGGAATGGCTCTCCTTATTCCGAAGTTACGGTAGCTAGTTTGCCGAGTTCCTTAATGATTGTTCACTCAAACGCCTTCGTATTCTCTACTTGCTTACTTGATAGGTAGTTTCTAGGTACGGTTTTCATGTCACCTCTTAACATTGCTCATCTATTTAGTATATTGCAATGAAAAGAAATTTGTTACTGTTTTTCCTGAACCTTTATTACTTTTATAGTAAAGGTTGTTACTTTGTAGACAAGATTTTTCTCATCGTTTAGTCCCTTAGGTTTATAAACTTAGAGGCCGTTACTTTAATAAAACCATAAGCTTTAGGCGAGGGGATATTTTAACCAATTAGACTTCGGGAGATTGCGTCCCGAAGTTTTCTTTACTAAGCTAAAGAAAATTAGCAAATTTTCTTGAAATAAAATCCCCTTTTTCGTTACTCATGTCAGCATTATCACTTGGGTTATTTAATCATCTTTCTATTTAAGAAAGATTCTAAGATTTACCCAACGTTCCACTACCCCACCTTTTATAATAATTATTTTATGAAGATTATTCATAATATGTTATTATTAATAAATATGGACAAGGTTTCGGTATATTGTTTAGATCCGTTGAATTTTCGGTGCCATTATCAAGGTAAATAAATAAACATTATTTACTAAACTAGTGCTCTGTTACGAGGTCTTCAAAAAATGGCCGCTTCTAAGCCTATTTCCTAGTCGTATAAAATATAAACTTCCTTATTTTCACTTAACAATAATTTTGGAACCTTAACTCTTGTTCTGGGCTGTTTCCCTTTAGACATACAACCTTAGCGTACTATGTCCGATGATTTAAGATTCATCATTGCCCTTCCGAGTGCGAATACTCACCGATAAAATCTTCACGATCCCCCGATATATGCAAAAAGTTTATCTAGTACTATAAATATAGAGATAGATAAGTAAAAATTGCCTGAGATCACAGTTCTGTACCTGCAAGGATGTAACTTAAATTACCTACTTATATAGGTTTCGCAGAAAACCAGCTATCCTAGTCAGTATTGTCTTTCACTAACTTACCACAGTTCATCGGATATCTTTACAACGATAAGCCGTCCGGGCCTTTATAGCCCTGACTGTGGTAAGATCACTAGGCTTCGGGTCTAATTTTAGATACTAATTCATTATTTCATAATTGGTTTATCTAGGCAAATGTATAACATTTGCTCGCATCTAATATTAACTCGCTGACCCATTATGCAAAAGGTACGCTCTTACTGTTTATTTAAACTTTGCTTGAGCTGCTTATAAAACTACTAATTAAAACCTACCTTCACAGTACTATACGCTGTCGCTTATATATTATATTTAGCCTTAGAGGAAGGTTCCCCTATTAATATATATATCTTAAAATAAGAGATATATATATCTTTGTTCAAACAAACTTATAAATCGTTTTACTTATCTCTATGTATTATAAATTACTTATATCTATAAGACATATTAGGCTGTTCTACTTTTACTCACATTATTTATAGAATCTCGTTTGATTTATTTTCCTGAAGCTACTAAGATATTTCAATTCGCTTCGTCTATTATTGAATTTCTCTGAGAGTGCATGTGTTATCCCTTCCATTTACAAACACAACTTAATCTATATTCTCTTTAATATATAGCAAGGTATCCCTAATAGTTTCTTTATATACTTGCTTATACTACAAAAATGTAGTATAATAACATTATTTCTATATCAATCACATTACTAATAAATATTAGTATTAGATATTTATTAATTTGTTTTTGGGTTATTATAATTCTCTGATTACTCAGATTCGAACTGAGAAGGTCCTCTACCCAAAAAAGGTGTCTAACCATTAGACTTTAACCAGTTATAAAATAAATACATTTAGTAATTAATAATTATCATTATAAGAATAATTTATAAAATTAGCATCTGGTTTCACATGAAAATAAAGCTTATTTTTTATATAACTTATCTAATTTAAGATAGTCATTTATAGTAGTTTATGGGATATTAAATATAGCAACTTATTATTATTCTAATTTTAAAAGAGGTTAAATATCTCTAATTGAGTACTAAACATAGTAATATTATTAATATTACTATGTTTAAATAGTACAGAGAATATAGGATTCGAACCCATGATGAAGTTATCCATAACTAGTTTCAAGCTAGTCACCATAAACCACTCGGTCAATTCTCTTAAACGTATACAACTTATACTATGATTCTTTCAAGACTTGAACTTGAACAACATCCTTATCAAAAACGCACTCTACCTATTAAGTTAAAGAACCTATAAGACAAGAGTACTCAGACTTGAACTGAGAATATGAAGTTTGAAGCTTCCTATTTTACCAATTAAACTATACTCTTTCTTAACGATACTATATACAAGTATAAGGGTATCTCCCATAATCTTTTATAATACTTATTATAAAAAATATTTATATTTTAAGAAGATATCGGAAAAGAGATGAATCGAACATCCAAATGTTAATACATAATATTTAGCAAATATCTCGCTTTACCAATAGCAACTTTTCCTGTAATAAGTATCTAGCTATAAGGTTAATCCTCGGGTCAAGCCGGCCTCGATCCGACATCTACTTTCGTGACAAGAAAGTTCTTTACCTATTAAGTTACTAACCCTCTTTTTTTCTATATAAGAGAATGCCTTAAATTCTTTTGTTGTAATTACATTTTATTACAGTCAGTTGGACTTGAATCAACAAAATTCGCTTGGAAGAGAACTTATATGTATAATTATAATAATATTTTTGATGGAGACATCAGGAATCGAACCTGGAATAATGACTTGCAAAGTCACAGTTTTACCTAATTAAACTATACCCCCCCCCCTTTTTTTTTGTTTTATTATAAAAAGTAGTTATTTTTAATAACAGTAATCTAGCACATTTATTTTATAGTTACAGTCAGTTAGGTTCGAATCTAAGTTATTGACCATATAATACGAGTAATTAGACTTTTTTAGACTCACTTAGAAGTACAGCCCAATTAAGTTATCACTGCTATAACTAAATTATTAACATATAACTACTCTTTATTAAAAAGATCTTTTTTTATAAGACCTAAGGGATTCGAACCCTTATAATGATGATTAAAAGTCACATACTTTACCTATTAAGCAAAAGTCTCTTTATAAATACTACTTGTCTATTTAGTTTAAAATTTATAAAGATAATTAATAAAAGATATTAAGAACCCCAGTAATAAATAGAAATAAAAAGAAATAGTCAAACCACATCTACAAAATGTCAATATAATATACCTGATTCTAAACCTAAATGGTGATTTTCTGTTGAATGATAAGCAAGTACTCTTCATAGACCAACTGCTAAGAAGGCAGTACCTATCATTACATGTAATCCATGAAAGCCAGTACCAAAGTAAAAACATGAACCAAAAGCTCCATCAGTTATAGTAAAAGAAGAAACTGTATATTCTATAACTTGAAAAGCAGTAAAGATTATAGCTAATATAACTGTGGCAATTAAACCATATAAAGCTCCTTTTCTATTTCCTTGTATTAATGAATGATGGGCATATGTAACTGTAACACCACTTGACAATAATATAACTGTATTAAGTAAAGGTAGTTCAAAGGGATTAATTGCTTCTATACCCATAGGTGGTCATTGAGCTCCTAACTCAACAGTTGGCGATAAAGCACTATGAAAAAATGCTCAGAATATGGCTAAGAAGAATAGAGCTTCTGATACTATAAATAAGGCGACACCCATGTTTAATCCTTTTTGCACGGCTAGGGTGTGATTACCTAGATATGTAGCTTCGCTTATAACATCTCTAAATCAAAAAGACATTGAAGAAATAACCAATATAAAAGCCAAGGTTAAAAAATACTCTGCATGATTAAAGCCATGCATTGATAGTACACCGCTAGTAGTTAAAGTTAATAAAGAGATACAAGTGTATATAGGTCAAGGTGAAGGAGATACTAAGTGAAATGGATGAGCTTGAAACATACTTCTAGTAAAATTTGTCATTTTATTTATTTATATTTTTATATTAATTATAAGATCTTATAATTATATCTAACTATTTAGATAATAGTTATAAAGTAAACCAAAAATCTCATTCATACCTAAAGGTATATAATTATCTAAATTCTTTTATTGTAATTATATTTTACTACAGTCAGTCGGACTTGAACCGACAAAATTCGCTTGGAAGGCGATGAGTTTGCCATTAACCTATGACTGCTTTTTATTAAAATACTTTTACTTAAAAGACCTAAGTAAGGAATAGATGAGTCGAACACCTAACATACCGTGTGTAAAACGGTCACTCTACCAATTGAGCTAATTCCTCTAAATATACAATATATTACATCTTTCTTATATATTTTTCTGCTTTATTGTTATTACAATGGCTCCCACCATCGCTAATAATAGTATAATGCTTGTCATTATAAGTCATATACTATAGGTACTATACATTACATTACCTATAGTAGTAATATGGCTAGTTTCTGCTAAGTTAGCATCCCATGCCTTACTTGTTACAAATAATATTTCATCATTATCCACTCTATTACTGCTTAAACCCAAACCTCTATTAAATAAATACTCATTATTATAAATCAGTTTATTTAAACTATTACTTAAGCTAAAAATATAATTGTTAAAAAATGCAATACTATAAGGTAATACCTCATATATAGGATAATTAAATGCAATAGCAGTTATTACTGCTAAAGGAATACTATTACTAGCATCACTAACCAATTCACTTATTCTAACATTTATTAACATTAATATAAATAAAAATAGAATAGAGACAGCTCCAACATAAACGAGTAAATAGGACAAACCTATAAAGTTTATACCTAATATTATTAGATAGCTACTTATACTTAAAAATAAGCCAATTAAAAATAAAACAGATATTATAGGATTCTTACTAATAATAACAAATATCCCAGATACTATAGCAATAATGGCTATAATATCTAGTATTTCAATTCTATAGCCATTAGTAAAAGTTTCAGAGGTTATATAAATAGTGTTCATAAGTTATAATAAAATTATGTTTTTATCTCCTTGATTTTTTCAGTCTGAAAAAAAAGCATTAATAATTATTTAATTACTTAAGAAAAATTAAAAAAATCATTTAAATAACTTTCTTAAAATCTTTCTTATATATTGAGAAAAATGATAATTAAATATAAGGTACTGCATAAGCGTGTATAAGACTCGAACCTATAATATTTGTGTCCGTAGCACAATACTTTACCAATTAAGTTAACACGCCTACCGTTAAATTTAAATAAAAGATTAAATCCCAAGAGCCCTTAAGATGAATCGAACATCTATAAAAATATTAACAGTATTTCGCTCTACCGTTGAGCTATAAAGGCTTTAAGCTATAGATATGGTTTAGTATGTTATAAAAAGTAGAATAAGTGAGTTCTATACACTAAGTTAAATCTTATAGCTTATAAGCTAATGTTTTATAAATCATTTATTCTATGTATGTATATATACACATTAAGAGCATAAAAAGAGGCTCTTTCTTTAAGATAAAGAAAATTTATATAATAGTATATTATATAAAATAACATAAGCATTGTATAGGAAACAAGAGATTCGAACTCTTAAAAGTATTATACTATTGAGTTTACAGCTCAACCCATCTTACCAATAACGGGAGTTTCCTTTAGCTATATAGTATTATATGTAAGAAAAATATTTTTTTTACTTCGTATGATAAAACCCCTATAATCACTTATCTGTAATTGTTATAAGACTTACGTTTAGAGCAAAAGCTGCTCTAATGACACTAGGGTATGTAGTTATATCAATAATAATATCTATAAATAGAGTAGTTTGCTTTGTCTTAATACTTATCAATATTTTCGTACGGCTAGCAAAACCTTATTCATTTTTGCATTATTAATTATATCAAACAGAATATAAACTTTATAATAAAAACTTTAAGTAATAAGCTACCTATTCAGTAATTTATTTACGAAAGTTTTTATTATAAGTTCTATTAATGAAATTTTACCAGTCTTATCACTCTTGCCCTTATTCTCTTTAAAGGTTTTACTGTCTTTCAAGGGTAAATTCTCGTAAATAAATAAAAAGATTACTTTTATTTATTTCTTGTCTTTCTTCTTTTTCATATCATTAGTTTTTGTAGTTTTTATAAGTCTATATTCGGATTCGAACCGAAGCTATTTATCATATATTATAATATGTATAATATGAATAAATATGCTCCATTATAGACTATGTGTGTGTTTTCACACACAGCTTATGGTTAATATTAATTAATCCCGAGCAAGTTCCCCTACCCGAACCGTATTTCGACTTAACACCAATTAAAGTCACGCATACGAAGACTTACCCCTTTAGTATCTAAACCTTATTAATTAGAATTAAAAAAAAAGGGCTCATCAAACTTATTGCACATACTTCTTTCGGCGCCTGACGAGTGGTTAGTACCCATCTGAGATTAAATTCACCGTGACATGGTGATTCACGATTACTAGTAATTCCTTATTCATGTAGTCGAGTTTCAGACTACAATTCATATTATATCCTATTTTTATAGATTAGCTTATATTCGCATTTTTGCATCTACTTGTGTAGGAATATGTGGCACGTCTATAGCCCACAATATTTAGGCCATGATGACTTGTCTTGGTCCCTGTTATCATATCCAATCTAGTGGTGAACTGCCCTATAATACTATATATAAATAGGGCAAGGGTTTTCGTTAATTTTATGGAACTAACCAAAATCTCACGACATTAACTGAAGACAGCCGTGCAACACTTGTAATACCTTATTAAGGTAATATTCAAATTGTGGTAAGGTTTTTCGAGGATCATCGAATTAAATAACATACTTCACTACTGGTTTCAGAAACGGTCTAATGATTTCAGTTCCTGCGTTGCCGCATTACTCTTAAGGTGAAATGCTTACACTTTCATTTATAGACAAAGCTATACCTTGCATATGGCATTCATAATTTTCTGCTTGGACTACTAGGGTATCTAATCCTGTTTGCTACCCAAGCCTTCGTCCCTCAACGTCAGTTATTAGATAGAAGGTTGCTTTCGCCATTATCAGTCGTCATGGTATCAAAAAATTTCATCTCTACTCCATAAATACTCCCCTTCTCTTATAAAACTCTAGCAATATCGTACCCTGGTTTGGGCTAATAATGCCGTCTAGGTACCCTTTAAACCTAATAAAGATGAATAACACTAGTCTTTTACGTATTACCGCGACTGCTGGCACGTAATTTGGTCAAGACACATAGAAAGAAAATTGTCATAATCAATTTTTTACTAGAATTTTATTCGACATAGTCGATATCATACCTGATCTTGTCAGATACTGATTAGCAAAAGCTATACATTCTTTCAAGTTACTGGTTCAGCCGTTAGGCTATTGACCAATATTCCTCACTGCTGTACTATACGTATTGGGGTTTTTTCAGACCCAATGTGATCGATCGACCTCTCAGCCCCGATTACGGAATTTTTAGCTAATTAAGACATTACCTTAACTACTACTTATCCGAGATATTTATTGTCATCTAAAAGCGGAAGATTTGTTTGTTTATCCTCCTTTTGATATAAAGAATTTTTTTCTTTACTTTAAGGCAGCCAAAATATCCTATACTCACCTGTACACCACTTCTAATAAAAGTTATAATTTATACAAATTGAATTAGACGTACGATTAGCATGTGTCAAGCACTTGAATAGCGTTCATTCAGAGCCATCATCAAACTCAAGAAAAAGACTTTTATTTTATTCTTTCTTAAAATAGTGATAAATAAGAACTTAATAAACTATACTATCTTTTTAATAAAAAGATAAATTCAATAATTAGAAAATTTTTAATCACCACTACTATTAAATTTTAATATTAATCACATTAATATACTTTAATATATAATATATATATAATTATATACATAGGTAAGCTATTACTATTTATCTTACACTTAATTAATAGATTGGCTATAATTAAGCTGGTTCCTGTTAAAGTTATTAGTCTAAATTAAGGTTTAACATAGGCTTGTGTGTTCGTTATTATATCCTACTATATAACTAATATATAATTATATATCTTTGAGCATAAAATAACTATTTATGCTCAAACCTATACATAAAATATTTTCTCTAAAATACCAAAGCTTTAGCTATAACACTTATAATTATAAGTCTATATGTTTAATAAACTTCTGACTTTCCTATCCTATATACGTTCTATAGCGCACATACTCTTAATAGCACAATCCTTTCTTCTTTCAAAAACACATATGTAATAGCAATTAACTATTTTTTTTTATTTACCTTACAAGTATTTTTATAATAAAGATAAACTTATTTAATACTTGTTAGTTGCCTATGATTATACAAGGTATTAGAAATATAAACTTCTACATAAATATAAAAAAGGATTCAGGCCCTTATTACTTTATCTACAAAACTTGAGCTTTTATTATCAGATCTTATATAATTTTAGATACAACTTTAATTATATTAAGTGTATTTTAATGCAAGGGTTTATGTAAAATGTATAAAAACCCTTTGGCTAAAATAAGTCTGATCTTATGTATGTCTTGAAATACTAATGTAAATCTAAGCCATCTTTTATATAAGAACTAGTTAAAACTACAAATACTTGAGCCTGTATAAAAGCAATACCCAACTCCAATCCGCTAAAAGCTATAATAAAAGCTAAAGGTATTAAGCCTAAGAAGAAGAAAAAAAATCCAGAAGTCATAATGTTATATGTAAACCCTGCTAATATATTTAATAACATATGTCCTGATAATATATTAGCGGCTAATCTTAGCCCTAGTGAAATATTTCTAGCTAAGTATGAAATAAATTCTATTAGGACTAGTAAAGGTAATAGCCCTAATGGACAACCGGCTGGCACTAATAAAGAAAAAAATTTTAATCCGTGTTTTTGAAAGCCTAAAATAGTTGCTCCCAACACCACAGTAAAACTAAGAGCAAAAGTTAAAATAAAATGGCTAGTAGATGCAAAACTATAAGGAACCATACCTATTAAGTTATTAATCAGGATAAAAACAAATAAAGTATAAATAAAAGGGAAATATATTTGTCCACTTCTCGCATTTATCTGGTTGACTACTATACTATGTATAGTAGCATATATGGACTCTTGACTTATTGATCATTTGTCACTTACTATCTTGTTATAATTCGTAGCCAATACATTTAAAGATAAGATTAAAAAGGTTCCAATTGTAAGATATAAACCAATGTTTGTTAGAGATATATGCATATTAGCTAAAACTGGTGCATCTATACTTAATAAGTTTCTTATCTCAAATTGATCTAAAGGACTAGAAATTTCTGTAAACAAGTGTTTATGCATTTCTTCAGCGACTTATTATTTTTATTTAAATATCTACTACATATTAATAACTAGTATAATAGATAAACTACACACTAGTAAAGGCAAATAAATAAATTATAATTTACTTATGAAAACACGACTTAAAAATAAACGGACAAATCTTGGTAAAATATATTTTGAAAAAATGTATATCATAGCTATAAGGAAGATGAAAGTAAATAATACTTCATTTATAAAATAGAATGGTACTAATTGTGGCATAATTTTTCTTAAAACTTTTTATTTTTCTACATCCTTGTTGTAATTATCTAATGATAAAGAGTTTATAGGATGATACTTAAGAATTTTAAGAAAAAAATCTTTTTTTTTCTTAACCTGCTTAAATAACTAGGATAAAAATAATATATAAACTAATAATTTTATTTATTATAAATTATACTACTATATATTATAACCACTATATATCAAAGAAGAAGTTGAGTAATGTAAACCATCCAATATTGGACTAGGATATACACCCAATATTACAGTAAATAAAACCAAAGTAAGCAAGATATAAAACTCTCGTTTATTAATGTCTGCTATGTTTTTTCTAAAATCCTTGGAAAAGGATCCCCCAAAGGCTATTCTATTAAACATATAAATAGTATAGGCGGCTGAGAATACTATAGAAGAACTCGCCAGTACACCTAATAAAGGGATTCTTTCAAATACGCCATATAAAGACATAAATTCTCCTACAAAATTCAAAGTAAGAGGCACCCCACAATTACCTAAAGATAAGATTAAAAATAATATGGAGAATAAAGGCATTAATTGAGCAATACCTCTATAATATGTAATTAATCTGGTAGCAGATCTATCATACAATATACCTCCTGCGCATATAAATAAACCGCTTGAAACAAAACCATGAGCTAAGCCTAAAACTATTCCACCTTCTATACCCTGTATTGTATTACTAAATACTCCAATTAAATATACAGCAGCATGAGATACAGAACTATAAGCAATTAGTTCTTTAACATCTATAGTTCTTAAGGTACTAAAGCTGGCATATACTATGGTAATTACACCTATCAGATACACTATATAAGTATAATCTAAAGAAGCTTTTGGTAACATCGGTAATATTAATCTAAATATTCCATATAGACTTAACTTTAAAACTATGGCAGCTAGTATAATACTACCCCCTAAAGGCGATTCTACATGAGCTTTTAATAATCAAGTGTTTAAAAAAATAGTGGGTGTTTTTACTGCGAAGGCTATAAATATTCCATAAAATAAAAATAATTGTGTACTATAATTAAAATTGGTTTTATATAAAGCATCAAAATCTGTAGTTCCCATTATAGAAGACATAGTAAGAATAGATAATAATAAAAATAAAGATCCTAATAATGTATATAAAAATAGATAAAAGCTAGCCCTTACTCTATTACTAGATCCAAATATTCCTATTAATAAAAACAAAGGAGGTAATATACTTTCGAAAAATATATAGAATAATAATATATCCAATACTAAAAACACCGCTAATAAGAGAGTTTCTAATAATAACATTATTATTAAGAAAGATCTAATATTATCTCTTATTGATGTTCAGTTTGACAATAAAGCTATAGGCATAATAATAGTTGTTAACATTACAAAGTAAATGGATAAACCATCTAAACCTAAGTAAAAATCGTAATAATTTATATTATGATACTCCTGTACAAATTGAAATTGATTTGTGCTAAAGTCAAATAATGTAAAAATTATTAAGGAAATAAAGAGATTTAATACAGTGGTAGTTAAAGCGGTTGCTTTTATTCGTTTAACATTTAATGGTGTTAACTCATAAGACATAGTTGTAGATATAATGAATATACCTAATAAAGGTATAATTAGTAAAAGTGAAAGTAAGATTTTATAAATAAGATTTTTACTAGACCAACTGCCCTCAGGACTATATCATCAAAATATAATCTTTACTAAGACCGCATAAAACTATGCAGTAAAATTTAATTAATAATTAAAGCAACTATTTATCCTCCTATATCGATTTACTATAATAAAATGTTATAATAAATTGATATTACTAGGTATTATTTCAAAACTATACTGTACACATGGAACTAATACAATAAACGAAATTACTATAGGTAATAATATCGTTCAGCAAAAGGACATTAATTGATCAAAACGTATTCGAGGGAAAGAAGCTCTAACCCATATAAAGACGAAAATCATAATAGATGATTTTAAACCTAAGCTTATACCATACAGTAATCCCTCTATCAAAGGGTTTGAAAACAAAATTTCTTTATTAACTATATACTCTAGATAATAGTTGAAATTAATATATTGAACTACATTAAATATAATAAAGCCTAGATCATAGTATAGATAACCACCTAAAAATAAAATAGTTGTTAATATACAAATTAACACTATACTTGCGTATTCCGCCAAAAAGAAAAAAACGAATATAACTGCGGCATGTTCTGTCATAAACCCACTAACAAGTTCTGATTCCACTATTTATAAAAATATAGATATCTATATAGAACTATATTTTTCTTGTATTTACATACAAGGTTGGACTATATTATATTAAATAAGTTTCCTATTTAATAATCGCGTGTAGTCTCTGAGGATCCTACTAAGATACTAAAAATATCCTTTGGTTTCCTGCTAATAGCCCTACTATTTAATAAGAGGGATTCCTAGCACTTAGCGATCTTTTACGAGGCCAAATTACATATTGTTGCTTAATAGCCTCGGCCAAATCAAAAGGAGCTCTATTGGTTTCCGCAACAGATCCTATGAAAAATATAATAAAAATAGGAAACAAGGGAATAATAAATCAAATTGCCCTTTGACTCTCTATGTTTACAGTAAGATTCAAACTACCTGTTAGCATTATTACCAATAATATCGCAGAACTTAATATTAATTCGTAGCTAATTAACTGGGCTGTACTTCTAAGTGAGCCTAAAAAAGCATATTTACTATTAGCACTTCAACCAGCTAATAATATACCATATGTAGATAAAGAAGAAACTGCTAACATATACAATATACCTAAGTTATAATCACTTATTGCTAAACCTGGACCAAAAGGTATAACAGCATAGCCCAATAAAGAAAAAACTAAAGTTATTATTGGGCCAAGAAAGAATAATATAAGGTTAGCTTGACTGGGTGACACATATTCTTTTAATAAGAGTTTTAAGGCGTCAGCAAATGCTTGTAATAAACCATAGTATCCTACTATGTTAGGTCCTAATCTTCTTTGCATACTTGCCATAGTCTTTCTCTCAGCTACTGTAACATAAGCCACTGTTAATAACACAGGGATGGTAACCAATAAAACTTCTACTATCGAAATTATAGAGGGCAAATATAACATATTTTTATAATAAAAATTATAATTCTGTTAATATTTTAACACAGTAGATTCTATCATATATTGTATTAACAAATAATTAGGTTAATAATAATAACTATATATCTTATTAAGAGATAATTATTATTTAGTATTAGTGGTTTGCTAAAGTTTATAGCTAAACTATTATTTAATTAATTAATTCTTATCTTAGACTCGAGCTAAGGTTTAATATCAGAAATATGTTGCTTCCATTGGAATAATAAGAAGGGTGAAAAGAAAAATGTAACTTTTATATATTAAATCTTTTTTTTTTACTTTTTTGTAAAGATAATGGTGATTAATCTAGTTAGTATTAATAACACTAAGCCACATATAATAGAAGGAATGCCATCATAAGAGCAAATAAACCAGTAGCTTCAGCAAATGCAAATCCTAAAATAGCGTATGAAAATAGTTGACCTCTAAGTGAAGGATTTCTAGCTACACCTAAAATTAATGCCCCAAAAACTACACCAATACCTACTCCTGCTCCTATTAAACCAGTAGTGGCTATACCTGTTCCTATTATTTTAGCAGCTTGTAGCATGTTTTTGATATTATTGAAAAAAAAGGAAACCTTCTTTGATTTTAAAGTATAAGCTTAATAACTAAGCTGGTATACTAATTTGTATTACTTATCTTAGAGTTTTTCTCAACATGTTTATTATTTAAAAAGACTATTTAAGAATAATAGTTATATAACTAACTTTTTATATTTTTACTTATTTAATTGTAAAGATAGAGTTATGGAGGAATCGAACCTCTAATTTATGATCTGCAATCAAAATGCAAACCTCTTGCTACATAACCCTTAGCTATATATAATATATAGACCTAAGTACAAGGTATAGATAATATTAGTAAATTAGCCTAATAGACTATTTTACATAACAATCACGACATACTACGACATAACATAGAAAACATACGTATGTAATAAGATTAACAGGGGTAATAGCTATATGAGGAGACAAGCTAAAGTCATAAGTGATTCCTACCATACTTAGATATATAAATTCAATTCATGAATTTATATATAGCGCAGATAAGCCAACTACCCTATGAGTACAAATACTAATTAAGTATCTAGTTAGAAAATACCGTACTTTATTAATAAATAATAATCTTATATAACTCATAATATATGCTATAACGAGAGAACTACACTTAATTACTTAAAAAAAAAGAGCTTTGTATAGGTAAACTTACAAAGGCATGAGGTTTAGGTGGGCTAGTTAATGCTCATTCTAAAGAACCGTAACTTCTATTTAACAATGTCTGTAAACTATCACTATAAAATTCGGGACTTAATCATGGATATCTACTTGTAGGACGAGCCTCTACTAACTGTACATATACAATGTATAAAAATAATCAAGTAGCAACAACACTAACTATACTTCCAAAACTACTAACAAGATTTCAACCTGCAAAGGCATCAGGATAATCGCTAATTCTACGAGGCATTCCCTGTAAACCTAAAAAGTGTTGAGGGAAAAAAGTGGCATTAACTCCTATGAACAAGATTCAAAAATGTACTTTACCTAAAGTAATATTATATTCTAACCCTAATATCTTAGGTATTCAAAAATATCAAGCACTAAATAAAGCGAATACAGCACCCATACTTAAAACATAATGAAAATGAGCAACTACATAATAAGTATCATGAAATGCAATATCAAGGGAAGCATTAGCTAGAACAACTCCACTTAATCCTCCAATTGTAAACATGAAAACAAAACCTAAGGCAAATAACATTGAAGGTGTTAATTGTAAAGACCCTCCATAACATGTTGCTAATCAACTGAAGATTTTAATACCGGTTGGAACTGCTATAATTAATGTAGCAGCTGTAAAATAAGCTCTTGTATCCACATCTAATCCTACTGTATACATGTGGTGACTTCAAACAACAAATCCTAAAACTCCAATGGACATCATGGCATATACCATACCTAAATAACCAAAAACACTCTTATTAGAACTAGCGGATATTGTGGTACTGATTATACCAAAACCTGGTATAATCAGGATATATACTTCAGGATGACCAAAAAATCAGAAAAGATGTTGATAAAGTATAGGGTCACCACCTCCTGCGGCCTCAAAAAATGAGGTATTGAAATTTCTATCAGTTAAAACCATAGTAATTGCACCGGCTAGAACAGGTAATGATAATAACAATAATACGGCTGTAACTACTATAGCTCAACCAAATAAAGCTAATTTATGTAATCTTATACCTGGACTTCTCATATTAAGTATTGTTGTTATAAAGTTTATAGCTCCTAATAAACTACTTATACCTGATAAGTGTAAGGCAAAAATAGCTAAATCTACACTAGGTCCACTATGCGCTTGTATTCCACTTAAAGGTGGGTATAGTGTTCAACCTGTACCAGCTCCATTTTCTATACCACTAGCAAACAAGAATAATATTAAGCTAGGAGGTAATAGTCAGAAACTTATGTTATTTAATCTGGGGAATGCCATGTCTGGACCTCCTACTAATAATGGCAGTAAAAAGTTACCAAACCCTCCTATCATAGCAGGCATAACCATAAAAAATATCATTACTATAGCATGAGCAGTAATAATACTGTTATATAATTGGTTATCTGCTATATACTGAACTCCAGGCCCACTCAATTCTAATCTTATTAGTACTGAAAAAGCTGTACCTAGTAATCCAGAAAAGAGTGCAAATATTAAATATAGTGTACCTATATCTTTGGCATTCGAAGATAAAAATCATCTTTCTGTTCACAGCGAAATACTTGATTTTAAAGTAGGTAATTTACTTAAATTATCTTCTCCTAGATAAGAGAGATGGCTTTCTTCTCTTATATTACTATTATAAGCATTAGAAGAAAGATGCTGAGGATAATTTAACATAAATTACATAAAGAACTCTATGCTTTCTATATAAAGAAGACAGCAAAATTTACTGTCAGCACTAGGTAGAAGTATTATTTAAAAACGCCTTATTTTTTATTATTATTAATAATAATAATAATAAAAAATAAGATTTTAATAGATTAACTATTAAAGGTTAGCATTTATTAATAAATGCGTTAATATTTTATTATATATTGCCTTATTTCTATCTAAGACTCAAACTTAGATATTTGGATATGAGTACAAATAGTATCCTGCTTTACCATTAAGCTAATAGAAATTTAAATATTTTATAAAATATTTAGTAAGTAAATATTTTATGCCTTATTTATTATTACCATCAATAGGTTTACTTCCTAGTTCTATTAAACTGTTTTCAACTAAGCTAATTATGGGTACTATTATTAAGTAATGTGCGAAATATATAACTGTGCAAACTTGTCCGAATTCTATAAAAGGTGACTCCACATGTTTAGCTCCCAATACCATTAAAATTAAAAAGTTAGCTAAAAAAATAAAGAAAGCTATTTTACTAAAAGGTCTAAATTGTATACCTCTACTTCTACTTAAGTCGGTAAAAGGCATAACTAATAAAATTAAAATAGCGCTAAACATGGCAATAACCCCTAACAATTTGTTAGGAATAGATCTCAATATAGCATAGAAAGGTAAAAGATATCACTCAGGAACTATAGCAGGAGGAGTTTGCATAGGATTAGCCATTACATAATTCTCACTGTCTCCTAAAAAATTAGGCATGAAGAATACAAATATACTTAATACTATAAAAAAGATAAATATAGTTATTAAATCTTTGAAAAGAAAGTAAGGGGCAAAAGGTAATCTATCATAATTACCTGAAACACCTAAGGGATTACCCGAACCTGCGCTGTCGTGAAGTGCAATTAAATGCATTAGAGCTAATGCAGCTAATACAAAAGGTAAGACGTAATGTAAAGAGAAGAATCTATTTAATGTAGCATTATTAACACTAAAACCACCTCAAATAAATTCAACTATATCTTGCCCAACTCAAGGTATAGCACTCATTAAGTTAGTAATAACTGTTGCTCCTCATAAAGACATTTGACCATAAGGTAAAACATAACCCAAGAAACCTGTAGCTATCATTAATAAGAATATTACAGTACCAATAGTTCAAACCAACGTTCTAGGAGCTCTATAAGATCCATAGTATAAGCCTCTTCCTATATGTAAATACACTATAAAGAAGAATGCTGAAGCAGTATTACTATGTAGGTAACGTATTAATCAACCATTATTTACATCACGCATTATATGCTCTACCGAATTAAATGCTTCTAGTACACTAGGATTATAATGCATTGCTAAAGTTATACCGGTTATAATCTGTATAACTAAGCAAACAGCTAATAAAGATCCAAAATTTCATAAATAACTTAAGTTACTTGGCTGTGGTGAGTCAATTATGTAAGAGTTAACTAGTCTTAAAAGGGGGTGACTTTTTAAAATTCTCATATTTTTATATTAATTTTTTTTAAGTTTAAAATAAAATTTTTTATTTTATTTCTAAATAAGATGTCTATAGGCAGATGTGAAAAATAACTAACTTATAAATCTCTTATATATATGATATATATCATATCCTTTATATCCTATACAGGTTAAAAAGTAAACTTTCTTAATGTTCAATTAGAACAAAATTTTTTTAAGGACTTCAAGAAAATGGGGATGGTATAATTTAAGAGAGAAGAACAATATTGTATATCATTACTATTATATAATAATATTAAAAATAATATTGTAAGGCCATAGCTTGTTACAATATAACGCCTTTATTTATTAATTATTTTTCTTATACGGTCTGTAAATGTATTATCACTTATTATTATAAGTGATATAAAAACCAGTAATAGTAAACCATAATCGAATAAATAAAGAATAGGGATTAATATATAAAAAATAAGACCCACTAGGATATATAAGGCATAACTAGTAATAACACCCGTGTCTAAAGTAGATATACTTCTACTCAATAATAAGAGTCCTTTTTCTAAGCCATAAGGCCCTAATAATTCCACACTTCCTTTGTCTAAAACTTTAGTAGTTTGACCTCCTAATTCTAAAACTAGACCAGTAATGTATCTATTATATAATAATTCGATAAAAAAACGTTGATTGAAAAAACTAAATATATTATAACCCATTTTATTTAATTTAAAATTAATAAGAACTTTCGGCATAAATTCGGATAAGATTATAGCTATGGCACTAAGTGAAAGAGTAAAGAATAAAGGTAACAATTTAAATAGAGTAGGCACAGCAAATTCTGTATTTAACAGAATCTCCCTTAATGGGTGTATAAAAATACTGTTATCTGCAAAAAACCCTGAACCTAAGCCAATAAATATATCTTTACTTAGATACCCAAAGAATATAGAAAATATAGCTAGGATAATTAAGGGGAAGCTCATGAAAATATCACCTTCGTGAGCGGGATCTTTAGTAAGAGAGTCTCTGTAATTACTTATAGGCCCGTTAGGATTAGTTAAGAAAGTTAAATATAAAACTTTAACTGAATACAAAGTAGTGAACATAGCACCAATAGTAGCTATGAAATAAACCACCGTACCAGAAAAATAGAACTGACCAAAGGCAGATTCTAAGATAAAATCTTTACTATAAAATCCAGTCATAAATGGGAAAGCCACTAAACTAAGACTTGCTATCAACATAACAGAATAAGTTAAAGGTAAAAATGCTCTTAATCCCCCATATTTTCTAAAATCTTGATTATCAGATACAGCATGTATTACAGCACCCGCACCCAGAAATAATAATCCCTTATAAAAAGCATGATTTACTAAGTGAAATAAAGCAACATTATAAGATGATAGACCTACAGCTATAACCATCATACCCAATTGGCTCATTGTACTATAGGCTATAACTTTTTTAATATCTTGTTGAAATAAACCAATAAGACTACTAAATACGGTAGTTATAGCTCCTAGTCATAAACATACAATTAATACAGTTGAACTATACTCTATTAAAGGGCTGGCTCGCATTAATAAATATACACCTGCGGTAACCATGGTAGCTGCATGTATTAATGCACTAACTGGTGTAGGACCTTCCATAGCCATGGGTAATCAAACGTGTAATCCCACTTGAGAACTTTTAGCCATAGCTCCAATTACAAGACATATACCTATAATAGTAATAATGTTTTCATTAATAAATGGAGCTAATGAAAATACAGTACTATAATCAACATTACCAAAAGATCATAAGAGAGCAAACATACCTATAGTTAGAAAACAATCACCCACTCTGTTTGTTAAAAAGGCAGAAATAGAACTTTGATTTGCAGCTATTCTAGTAAATCAGAAACTCACTAAAAGATATGAACAAATACCTACTCCTTCTCAACCTACAAACATCAATAAAAAATTATTAGCTGTAACTAGTATTATCATCATAAATGTAAATAAACTAAGATAACTAAAAAATCTTTGATTGTGAGGATCATGACTCATATAACCTATAGAATATATATGTACTAAAGAGGAAACTATTAAAACAGGTATCAACATACTTACTGTTAAACTATCGAAGTGAAAACCCCATAATACATCAAGCGATTCGCTATCTATTCACTTGAAAAGGTTTATTGATACTGGTATGTTGTTTAAGCCTACTTCAAAAAAAGCAAGGGTTGACAATAAGGTCGTTATTGTTATAGATAAGGATGTAATTAATTGTGCTCCGTTAACTCCAACTTTTCTTCCAAAAAACCCGGATACTATTGCTCCTAATAAAGGTAAAGTTATTATGGCTAAATACATTATTTATATTCTATAGCTATACTTCCTCTTAATCTATAAAAAGCAACTAGAATACCCAAACCTATTGCGGATTCTGCACCAGCAATTGCTATAATATATATAGCATATGTTTGGCCTAATATATCATCAAAGCTAAGTGAACTTATCAAGATTAGAAATGTAATAGCTAAGAGCATTATTTCTATTGAAATAAGCATTAATATTATATTTTTTCTATTTAGGACGAATCCTAAAATTCCAATTAAAAAAAGTATTAAGGACAGATTCATTATATATAAAAAAAAATAAAATTATTGTTTTAATTAATAACTATTAAAATAATAGTTATTAATTATAATTACTAAAATATAACCTTATTAATAAGATAATAAGAAAATTATAGGAAACCCTGAATTGTTAATAATTAAACTCTAAGTATATAAAAGAAAATCATTAATGAAACTCTCATTTATTTATCTTAAAATATTAGATAAATATAATTTTAAACAATACTATATCTAGTAATAAAGACTTTATTAATTATTCTCCTTAGTTTACGATTACAAGATTTATTATAAAAACATAGGGATTGCTAACTTTTACTTTTAAATTATAAAGATAATTATTATAATAGATTTCGTCTTATAATAATTCTTATCTCAGATTCGAACTAAGATCCAGATATTAGAAGTATCTTGCTCTACCATTGAGCTAATAAGAATATTGCTTACTTAACTATAAAAAGAAAGATTCTTTCTATAGTTAATACAGATTATTGTTCGTACAATCATAGTAAAAATTTCTCAATATTTACTGAATCAATAACTATAGGCATAGAGCTATGTAAAATACCGCATATTTCTGAACATTGTCCATAGAAGGTTCCTGTTCTATTGATTAAAACGGATGCCTGATTTAATCTCCCGGGATATGCATCTACTTTAATACCTAAAGCTGGACAGGCAAAACTATGTATTACATCTGCTGCCGTAACTATAAATCTCACATGTGTTAATTCAGGTATTATAACTCTATTATCTACTTCTAACATCCTTAGTGCTCCATCTTCTAAGTCAGATTCTGGAACTATATATGAGTCAAATTCTATGAAATCATTATCTGAAGTTAAAAAATCGGGATATTGATAACTTCAATATCATTGATGTCCTTCAGCTAAAACAGACATAGCGGGATCACTAACTTCATCCATTAAATATAATAGCTTAAAAGATGGAAATGCTATGAGTATTAGTATTAAAGCAGGAGTAATAGTTCATATTAATTCTATCAAGGTTCCATGATTTAAATATTTATGTGAGATAGGTGATTTTTTACTAACATAGTTTCTAATTATTGAAAGCATTATTCATCCAACTGCGAATAATATAATAACTAGATAGAACATTATGTTATCATGTAATTCTACTAGACCCTCCATTTGTGGTGTTGCACTATCCTGAAAGTACAAACCTCAGGGTGTTGCAGTATCACAATTACTGTATGTATTTTTTATTATATTAATAAACATTTTTTCTAAGAAAAATTCTTCTAGCCTTTTGTTACCTCTTTGAGCTTTTTATAAAGTCTCAACTATGACAAATGACTTTGTAAAAATATAGAATTTTTGCCTAAAATACGGAGATCTTAGGTAAACCCCTAAAAACATGAATATAAATGCCTCATAGGTTTATCCATACGTCATATTATATAATTTTGCAACACATATATTTCTATATATAAAGCTAGAAACCTAGGGACAGCTTGGTCTTAAATACATTTTTAAGACGAAAAACAAATTTTACTAAAAAAAAATAAGATTTATCTATTATTTTTTAATTATATTTGCTAGATTGCTTATACTTAGATAAGTAGTAATGTTAGAATTTTTACTTCTCAAAATAAACATTTGTTTACTATCTATTTTTAATGCATTTTTACCTAATTCAAAGGCAAAGCCTAGAGTTAATGCGAGAAAGAACACAAGCATTAACATTAAGCCATATACACCATTACTATAAGAACTTACCACATAAGGAAAAACCAATAGAATTTCCAAATCAAATAGTAGGAAAAGAAGTGCAAAGATAAAAAAAGATATGCTAAATTGTGTTCTATTTTGACCAAGAAATGAATGGAAACCACACTCAAATGCACTATCTTTTTCCTGATAAGAGTTATGGGGTGCAAATATTAAATTTACTGCTAATAAAATAAGAGCTAGTAAGGGTATAAAGAAGAAGAAAAATGTTATGCTTGTCATTTAAGGATTAAATAATATAAGTGCTAATATATTAGCCATACTTAATCATTCTTGAGGCATAAGGATAAATAGCAAGATAATCAACGTCATCACACTAATGGATATAGTTAGATGACTTGATAAAACTATACTATTATAAGTAAATCTTAATTTTTCTAGTAGGGCGTCTTTTCTAGTGATACTGCCGTGTATATCTACATTAACCAATTCAGGATTTACTTTATATTCAGATTCATCAAAAAAAATCTGTTTTACTATATTTAAATAGTAAACAGCACTTATAACACTAGTTAATATGGCAATTAAAGAAAGAAATACATATCCACTATCTAAGGCAGCACTTAAAACCATCTGTTTAGCAAAAAATCCTATAAGTGGTGGTATACCTACAAAAGAAAATATAGTTATTGCAAAACTAAGTGATAAAATAGGGTTAATATAGAAAAATCCTTTTATTTGACTAATTAATTGTATAGGTGAGTTATTTTTATCTCTTAATTCTTCATATTCCTTATTCTCATTTATATAATAATATAAGGAATACCCTATGCTTAAGAGCAGTATGAAAGCATTTAAATTACTTAAAGAATATTGCATTAAATAAAATATAAATGCTTGAATTGATTCTATACTATTAATAGTTAGAGCTAGAAGTATAAAACCTAAATGACTAATAGTACTATAAGCAAATAATCTTTTTATTCTAAATTGTGTTAGACCCACGATTGTACCTATAAGAAGTGAAAGTAAGGAACTAACTAATAAACCCGAAGTTCAAGTAAATTCTGAAGTAAATAGGGAATTACTAGTATAGTGCACTAACTCTAATAGGAAAACTAAGATAGATATTTTAGCTACTATGGCGACAAATGTCGTTACTACTGTGGGTATAGCATCATATACATCCGGAGATCAGAAATGAAAAGGGGCGGCACTTACTTTAAATAGAAATCCTACACTTAAAATCAATAAAGACATGTTTATATAATGATGTCTGTATCAATATAATATACCATCACTGCTTGTAATATCACTTAAACTAGTTATAACATATAAGCCATCTAAATTAGTAAGACCTGAATTTGAATATAATAAGCTAGTACCTAAAAGTATAAAACAAGAACTTAAACCACCTAATAGGAAGTAAGTAAGCCCACCCGAAGTAGCCAATTCTGAATTTCTATATAACGTGCTTAATAAATATAGACCATAGCTTTGTAATTCTATACTTAAGAATATTGAAACTAAATCACTTGTACTTATTAAAAATACTGATCCTGTAATTATGAATAACATAATTAAAGGATATTCTATTATTTTAAATTGTTCTCCCTTTTTATTTATTATCTTGCTTTTATAGTATATAAAATTATATAATATCATTTTATTAAGTGAAGAATATTTTGCCGATCATACTCTTCTAGGGTAAAATGCAGTTAATTGTAGTATAACTGCACTCACTAAAAAAATAAATATATGAAATACTTGCGTTATACTCGTCATGTGAAACAAACCACTATATAAACCTATACCTCCATCTATAGAAGGCATATATAAGCTGTTTTTAGCAAGCAAAGCAGAATATAGTAATATAATTATGGAGACTCTGCTAAAAAGTATTGATTTATCTCGTCTTAGTGTGACGGCGTTGGACAATAATAAGAATAAGATGGAAAAAATTAACATTGTTACTAAGGATTCGAACCTTTAATATACATATTTTCTAACGCATAAAGCTATGCACTATTTTAAATAGTGAAATAAAGATATTTCATAATATACATATCCTATTAATTGGCTTTATAAAAATTACTATAAGATCTTGTAGCAATTTTTTTTAAGCCAGAGGAGAAATTCGAATTCTCATTATTAATGCATGAAATTAATGTTCTAACCGTTAAACTACTCGGGCAAAATTAACTTAAAAATTTTTTTACCTCTAATTAATAAGACAGTTGCCTAATTGTTCTTAAATAGGTACTTTTTAATGGGAGGATACCCTGACTTGAACAGGGAACATATTGTGCCACATACAATTGTTCTACCTATTGAACTATATCCACCTAAAATACTTATGCTGAAGTGATTCGAACACTTAATAATAAATACCAAAAATTTATGACTTACCCATTAGTCTACAACATATCTTTATATAAGGTAAATCCGGCTTGAACGGATAAGGTTTAAAACCAAATAGTCCTAAGCTATTCATGTCTACCAATTCCATCACTACCTTTTGTTAAAAAAAATACAAGTTTTCTTGTCACTTAATTATTTTGATTTGTAGAAGTATAAATATATAAAGATATATTAGACAACCTGCTCAAGGTAAGATTTGAACTTACAGCCTAAACATCTTCAGAGTTCCGCTCGACCAATTGAGCTTCTCGAGCTATTTATATAAAACTAAGTAACTATATAATATACATTATATAAACTTATGTGATTTATATACTTATAAAAAGTAGTTCATTTAGCGAAATATCTATAAAAGTAATATACAAGATTACTGTTTTACTAAATTGATACTCTTTCTCCTTCTCCCATTATAACTTATATCCATTATAAGTATTTTACTATTTACTTTTTCTAGTTATTAAATAAATACCTTTTAACCTATTATTAGTATTAATACACTTTAATACTGTCACATGGCTGGTACCTATATCTCTTGTCGCGGCACGCACAGAAGCGTATATTTTAATCAAATTATTTTCTTTATTTACTACCGTTGTAATATCACCAGTTACCCATAATTAATTATTTTTTTTCAACTTGCGATATTTAGATTTTTCTAAATTTTCTGTCGAGTATTTAACACCAAGACGTAAACTTACTCTTTTTAAGATGTTATATTCAGGATCTAGTGTATCAATATAATATTGTTCTCTATGCACTAAAAGCTTTGGTTCACAATATTCCAGAATATCTAGACTAAAATTAGAGTAACTATATTTTATTAATGAGCTATTAATTAGACTTCTATTTTTCACAATCTCTTTTTTTAGAAATTTAGGTGAAAAATACTCGCCTAATCTTTTCCTTAAGTCAATAGTACTTCCTACATAAGACTCCCTAGTTACTAAGTTATTTCGACGATAAATACCACTTTTATTTTCCAGGTATATAAGGTTTTATACACATCTTATTAGAATAAGATACAATAGGTATAAAAAAGATATTATTATAATTATTATTATTATTATTATTATTATTATTTTTTTATAACTCATTTTTTATATTATTATATATTTATAAAAAGGGGCAAATTCCCCTAAGATTGACTAAGCTAGGCTTGAATCTAAAAAGTAAGATTAAACTATGTCTCTTATTCTTTTATAAGAGTAAGTATAGTGCACTATCCGAGAAACGACTTGAACGTTCACGACATGACGTCAGCAAAGCTTAAATTTGCGCTGTCTACCATTTCCAGCACTCGGATTTTTATAAAGAATTTTTATAAAATAAGGCAAGAGTGATTCGAACACTCATCTTAACCGTCATGAGCAGTTTGCTTTACCAATTAAGCTATAACCCTTATATTTTACATCCCTTATATTATTAAAAATAATTATGGTGTACGGACAAAGGATTTGCACCTTTATTTACTGGGCATGAGCCAATTATGTTACTATTACATCAATCCGCATAACTATATATAGCCCCAAAGGGGTTCGAACCCTTGAATATAATGATGAAAACATTATGTCTTAGACCGCTTGACTATAAGGCCTAGTAACTCAGATAAAGCCCAGTGCAAGTATTGCACTTGCTTCAACTGGTTACAAAACAGCTACATTACTTTTATGCTAACCAGGCTAACCGAATTAGTGGAAAAGTAATAACTAACAATTATTAAATAATACTTTTTTTGTATTGTAAGATATAGATAAAAATAGTAAACTAATAATTAGTACTTTATATCTAAAGACATTTAAATCCTTTCAACTAAAGCCTATTAATTAAGCATAGAAAATGCCTAAAATCGTGGTATTATACCACGTATATTTAAGAATATCTTAAAGTAAGCTTCGTGGCTAGATGCATTCAACACTTATCTTTAACTAACATAGCGTTCCTGCCGTGCCTATGCTATAAATTTACCAAAGTAAAGATAACATCCCTGTATAATATTACTTATACTTATATTAATATTGGGCACATAAACAACAGGTAAACCAGAGGTTAATATACCCAGCTCCTTTCGTACGAGGGGGCCATCTTTATTTTATTCTAATTTCCTCTAGAAGATAGAAACCATACTGTCTTACGACGTATTTAACCCAGCTCGTGTAACTTTTTAATCGACGAACAGTCGAACCCTTCATGACTTCTGCATTCATGTGGATAAGTTAAGCCGACATCGAGGTGCCAAACTGCGCACTCAATTTGTACTCTCTGGCGCAATTAGCCTGTTCAATATTTGTTAACATAAGGTTGTTTTACCCTTATTTCCATTTTTCACAAAATGGTTCAGACTATTTCTTCATTTTTACTTTATATATTTAGTTAATCCAACGCGAGATTTATGAATATATAGTTATACATAATAATGCCTATGCATTAATCCTATTATCAAAATAAAAAGCAGTTTACTTACCACTTATTCAGCCCTTCAGACCAAAAGCTCCATTACGAGTTTTTGAATTAACTATTGAATATTGTACATTTGATCTAGTATGCCCCCTTAGTATAACTGAAGATAAACCTCTGTAAGAAGAATCTATATTTTTTAAACTACCTTTTCATTTTATTTTAAAAACTGATCTCGAAGCTGTA
>Ga0209217_1000030_pt1 | contig 28517 bp, 27 predicted proteins | sample JacPinW_OM3H0_M2_FD_187957 | JGI IMG/M metagenome (GOLD analysis project Ga0209217, IMG submission 187957) | Forest soil microbial communities from Algoma, Ontario, Canada - Jack Pine, Ontario site 1_JW_OM3H0_M2 (SPAdes) (version 2) | ecosystem: Environmental > Terrestrial > Soil > Boreal...
CCAGATCTTTGATCGCGGCGACTTTGTTTCGCGAGAGACCCGCGCCGCGCAACTTTTCGTCAGGAGTTTCCAGAACTCGTTCCGGATCGAGATACTTGCTTCGCGGATAGAGAGCGCGGACGCGTTTCCAAATAGTTGCGGCAGCTTTTCCGCTTAACTGTTGGTAAGCGATGGACTCGGCCAACGCGTCGAATGGTCGAACCAATCCGCCCGGCTTCACGTTGTAGCGAAGCGAACGCTTGATCAGCGCAGCCATCCGCGGATCAGTCGCCGCCAAATGTTTTTCAGGCGTAGCCATGAGCCAACTTCTTTTCGCCCAGGAAAATGTTTTGCTCAACCGCGTGTTTTCGTTTCCGTGAAACCATGTCGCAAACGCAACTCACCTGGTATGGGCAATCGGGTTTCAAAATCGTCACGTCGGGAGGAAAAACGCTCTTGGTCGACCCGTGGCTGACCAATCCGGTTTTCAAAAAGGGCAAAGATGAACTGGTTGCTCTGAAAAATGTCGATCTCATTTTGCTTTCGCACGGACATTCCGATCACGTCGGGAACACGGTTGAGATCGGGAAAAAAACTGGAGCAAAGTTGGTCGCGAACTTCGATTTGTCGGCAGCGGTAGTGAAGGTCCTCGGTTATCCGAGGAAACAAGCGGAGAGCGACACTACCGGACACATCGGCGGACAGCTGACATTATTGAATGGCGAGGTGACGGTTTGCTTTGTTCCGGCCTGGCACGGGTCGACTGTGCAGAAAGATGAAACTTCGCCCGCGGTCCCCGCGGGCATGCCGACCGGGCTTATCATTTGCATTCGCAACGGACCGACAATTTATCACACCGGCGACACCGGATTTTTTTCCGACATCGCGCGCGTTTCCGATTACAACAAGATCGACATCATGCTGGTTTGCATCGGCGATCATTTCACCATGGGCCCGGTCCGTGCGGCGGACGCGGTGAAGCTTGTCAGCCCTGGAATGGTGTTCCGATGCATTATGGCACGTTTCCGGTGCTGACCGGGACGCCGGAAGCATTTAGGCAAGAATTAAAAAAGCGCGGGACAAAAGCAAAGCTACGAGTAATGAACGTCGGAGAGACGATTATAGTTTAAGCTTTCGACGAAGAAGATTTGAAGTTATCGAGATCAAAGCCGTCGAAAAGAAGAGACAAAATGGGTATTTTGGGAGATGGGGCTGCATTGGTTGAGAATCTCGTTCCGGCCGGTCTGATCACGGCGGCGAGTAAACTGGCGGAAGCGCCGCTCGGCCTGGCTGACGTGGCAACAAGACTTGTCGAAGCGCTCGCGATTAATTCGATCATAGAGAAAACGCGGCGCGGGCGACGCGTTATCATCAAGCGCCGCAATCTTCACAGCGAACAGCTGGCCGAGCTCACCAATCTCTATTTTCGCATGGCCGACATTCCGATTCGGTTCTGGAGCAAGGTGGAAGATTGGCAGCGTTGGGAAGTTGGCTGCTTTGGGATGCTCAATGGCGATCGTTTTCGCGCCTATGCTTCCGGCACAAGATGTGTCATTGCTGAGAAGCTTCCGGGCGAAAGTTTATGGGAGCATTTGAACCGCGGCACGCTCACGCGGCGAATGTTGGTGGCCGCGGCGACTGAATTTCGCTGCGCCCATCAATTTTGGAGCGACCATTTTCGCGGCCGTTGGTCCCACGGCGACGGCACAAGCCAGAACGTAATTTACGATCCGAGCAGTAACCGCGCACGACTGATTGACTTTGAAATTGTCCATGAAAAATCGCTCGCGACCGCTGCTCGGCAGGCGGACGATTTGCTCGTCTTCCTGCTCGACATGGTGGGAATCGTGCCGAGCCGACAATGGTTGCCGTTTTCGATGACCTTCCTGGAAGCGTACGGCGATGGAGAAGTTATCGTTCAGCTCAGAAAACAACTCGATTTGCCTGGCGGACTGGCATGGATCTGGTGGGGCGTGCGCACCAATTTCACAGATTCGGCGAAAGTGAAGGGACGACTGGCAAACCTGAGCCGGGAGATCGGCAAATTAAAATGCTACGAAGAGGCAGGCTCAGTCCGCGCCCGCAACAAACGCCGGCCTTCAATAACCTGCCAAACAATCAGGCCCGGAATACCGAGGCCTAGTTCCCGCAATCGCGTAATCAAAGAAAGAGCAAAAGCAGATTCCCCGGGAATACCGAGCAGACTGCCAACGAGAACGTAGCCGCCTTCCTGAACGCCAATGCCACCGGGGACGGCAAAGGCGGCTGAGCGGATCGTGAAAGCCATGCTCTGCAGAATGAGCGCATTGATGAAGGATGCTGGAAGATCCATGCCATACAACGCGATCCAGGTTTCGCCAGAAGCGAGAACGAGCGAAGCAATTGTCCAGGCGCAGCATCCGAGAAGGCTGCGGCGATGGCCATAGAGTGACCGGACAGTGCGATCCAAAGTATCGCCGCGTTGCACCAGCGATTGCCAATCGGAGGAACTGGTTAGACGCGAAATCAGACGCCCGACAAATCCGAACATCCCCCGTCGCTGGGCGAAATAGAACCCGCCAAAAGCAAGAAGAGCAATGACCATTCCGAACAGCGTCGGACGAACAAAACTTGTTTGTCCCGTCGCCTGAACAAGAAGCACCAAGCCCAGCAGGGTAAATCCGGCCTGGACAAATACACCTAACGTCAGATCGACAATCACCGTCCCCGCCGCGACTGGAAGCGACACACCGTGCAGGGCGGCGAGTCGCGCGCGAATGATATCTCCGCCGACCGCGGCCGACGGCACGAGCGTGCTGATCGATTCGCCAATCCAACGCATCCATACCAGTTGGCGCAACGAAGGACGTTCCGGTGCTGGAAAGAGCACCCACCAGGCAGCGGCATCGAGAAATATTGGAATGGAGTGATATGCCACGATGCCCGCGATGACCCATTCCGGCGTGACAAACGCGTCGAGGACCTTGGCAGCTCCCTCTCGAATTAGTAGTGCGGTAAAAAGAACTGCCCCTCCGAAGCCGAGCAAATAAAATGTAAGTTGAACCTTACTCGGGGCTTTCATGTTCCAAAAGACTTCAGCTCAGACCGAGCCGAAGCCGATCATGATGCTACTACGAAACGCGGCCGAAGGCGTCGCCGGATGGACGAGACTGCGTTAAATCAGTGACTCTGAAGCTGGCACCGCTGCCGCTTCAGCTTGCACCGGAACCGGGACCAACGTCGCGGTTGTATCCGGCAAGACATCGGCAATAACCGGTGGCAGAACCGCTCGCCGCAACGGACGCGATACCAACAGACAAAGCGTCAGCCAGCTCGTGCCGAGAAACATTCCGCCGAGCACGTCGGTTAAGTAATGTGCGCCGAGCGCGATCCGACTGAACCCAACAAGAACGATGACGAAAGTCGCCGCCGAAAAGACCAACACGCGACCGCGGCGATTTTTGATCATCGGGATAATGAACAGAGCAATTTGTCCGTAAAGCAGCGTGGCGCCGATGGTGTGGCCGCTGGCAAAGCTGTAACCCGACCAATCGACAAACCAGCCGTCGACAAATGGACGATGTCGATGCACCACAATTTTGATCCACTCGTTCAAGAGCATCCCGCCCGGGACGGCTACAACCATCATCAGGAGCGACGGCCACCAGCGTTTGAAAACGAAAAACAGGACTGCGACCGAAAGGACGATGGCAATCCACTCGCTCGAGCCGAATTCAGTAATTCCTCGGAGTACGCTCACGAATGTGGGCGTCAGGTGCGCGTGAAACCAAAGGGCCACGCCATGGTCGATTCCGGCAAACGGATTTGCTATCGCAAGAGGGGGATTTGTCACAGAAAAGCCGTGCACGGTAATGCCAATTTGAAGCGAGTCAAATGCCAAAAATCCCCAGATGCTCCAATCTTTTCATTCGCCCCTTGCTGAGAAAGCTAGAATGGGATAGACGGAGATTGGCCAGGCCAAACGAATACAAGATCGGCAACTACTGTTAGCGCCAAAAGTTATGAATAGCCTCCGTCTCGCCTTAACCGTCGGTTTTCTCAGCCTCATTTCACCGGTCCTTGCCGGAACCGGGCCGGAACTGCAGCCCGGGCCATCGCCCAGCGACGAGAATAAAAACTCGACCGAGCTTTTTGGTTACGAGACGGTTTACACCGGTAAGAGCGATTTTTACGACGATAACAACAAGCTTGGTCACGGCGACTCGCTCTATAATGATTTCAGCTACGCCCATCGGTTTCACGTTACCGGAAACTGGTATTTCCAGGCGGGCGTTGAATATGAGCGGTTTGATTTCGGCGGGACGGATAATGGATTACCCGATCACCTGCAAACGATTCACGCGTTATTGGCCTATGAATACATCTTCCACGATCACGCAGGGGCTGGTATCGAGATCGATCCCGGACCGTATTTCCAAAATCACGTGACCGGCGATTCGATCGACGTCCCCTGGAAAGTGTGGGTCACATTTCCGCTCAAGAAAGACAAAATCTTCGCGGTCATTGGCGCCGGCGGTTCAATTTATTCCAATCCAATCGTCGCGCCGGGCGGCGGTTTGATCTGGCTGTTCACCGATCATTTGCGGCTGGAAGGCGTCTTTCCAAAGCCGGCGCTGGTTTACAATCCGAATGACGACTGGGAATTTCGTGTCGCTGCTAATCTCTTTTTCGAAAGTTACCGCACCGACGACGTGATCACGCCGCAGGCGAAGCTCCAAGTCCACAATGCGATCGTTCAATACAGTGAGGAACGCGTCGGAGTCCAAGCCACTTATTCTCACTTCAAGCCGTTCGACATCACGCTCGACGTCGGCTGCACGATCAAACGCCGCTTCGATTTCTTCCGTGCCGAAGCGAGTGCGAAGACGGATCCGGCGCCCTACGTCCGGTTAGCGGCCGAAGCGAAGTTCTAAGGGAAAATTTCGTCGAGCTTTCGCGCGATCGATTGACTGCCGCGCACTTTCAAGCGCCCAGTCATGAATGCCCATGTGCCTTTTAATTTGCCGTTCGACATCGCGACCCAATCATTGTCGCTCGTAATAAATGTCACGCTTGGATTGTCGATCTTGCCGCGCCCCATCTTGAACGTCCCGTCGTTTACGTCGATCCACCATTCGCCGCCATTCGGTCCGCTCAATTCCCACTGATATCGAGCGTGGACACCTTTGGCTTTGTCGGCTTGGAAACTTTGACGCATTCCATCGAAGACTTGCTGCGGTGTGGAATTATCCGCGGCCCGAAGCGCGCTCGAACCAAGCATCGCCAGGATGATCGTGACCGTCAGACCAGGCCAAACGCGTTGCGTTTTCATCATTATTTAAATCGCTTCCGCCAACGTCGTCGGTTGTTCTAACTGATCTTGTACAACTCAGCCCGGCGATGAGCGAAGATCGTAACTCGGTTGCGCACGTCCGCGATCACTTGTTCTGAGATTTCCGCCTCAATCAATTCCTCACGATCAATCGGCGCGGCCGCCAGAATCGCGCCGGAAGGATCGACAATCAGCGATGAACCGCAGAACGTCACGCCGTCGTCCGTGCCGACGCGATTGGCGATAATGAAATAGCTTTGGTTTTCAACCGCGCGCGCCAGCGCTAGAATTCGGAGATGCTCCGCGCGCACGAGCGGCCACGCGGAAGAATTCACAATCACATTTGCTCGGCGCTCGACGACAAGGGTACGCGCCATTTCCGGAAAACGCAGATCGTAACAAATGCTCAGCCCAACTGTAAATTTGCCGACCTTGCAGCTAACAAATTCGTTGCCAGGCGAAAGACAAACGCGCTCATCCAGCGGCGCAGCCGTCACGAGATGAGTCTTGCGATACCTCGCGATGACCTCGCCCTGCGCGTTTACCAAAACTTGTGAATTGAAGATGGACTCTCCGTCGCGGTCTGAAATCCCCGCGACGATGGCGATTGAAATTTCTTTTGCGATTTTTTGCAGCTCAGGAACCGCGCCATCGCTCCATTTTTTCGCGTGCTTCTGAATCACCGGCATCGAATAGCCGGTATCGACCATTTCTGGAAACACGATCAGTTGCGCGCCTGACTTTTTCGCGAGGACAGCGAAGTCGCGAATCTTGCGCACGTTCGCGTTGAAATCGCCGACCAGGCACGAAATCTGGGCAGCCGCGACTTTCATCAGATTAGTTGTAGGGCGTTTCTGTGAAACGCCAACCAAGAAAGCCGATAACGATCCCCTCACCTTCATCCTCTCCCCTTTCAAAGGGGAGAGGGCAGGATAAGGAGTTGCTCATCGTAAATTTCTGTCGAGCGCGCCGATCTTGCGAATTTCCGGCCAGCGCCACGCCGACGCGGCGACGACCAGAATGGTGCCAATTCCGCCGGCGACGACAGAAATGACCGGACCAAAAAGCGCTGCGGTCAATCCGGACTCTAGCGCGCCGAATTCGTTCGATGTCCCGATGAAAATATTGTTCACGGCGGAAACGCGCCCGCGCATTTCATCCGGTGTAACAAGTTGAACGATCGAACCGCGGATGATCACGCTCACGCTATCGAGCGCGCCGGCCACGAACAACATCGACAACGATAGCCAGAGCGCTTTCGATAAACCAAAGATGACGGTGGCGATTCCAAAACCGGTCACGCACCAAAGAAGTGTTTTCCCGGCTTCGCGCATCGGCGGCAGATAAGCAACGATCAGCGCCATCGCGAAAGCGCCGATTGCCGGCGAAGCGCGCATCCAACCGAGTCCGACCGGACCGCAGTGCAGAATTTGATCGGCAAAAACTGGAAGCAACGCGGTCGCGCCGCCCAACAGAACCGCGAAAAGATCGAGCGTGATCGTTGCCAGAATCACTTTCTTGCTGAAAACAAATTTCGCGCCCGCCGCGAGGCTCCGCCACGTGCTTTGCTCCACTCGTTTCAATGCCTGTTTTGCGCGCGGGATTGGCAACGCGAGCAAGAAAAACGCAAACGCTGTGATCGCGTCGATGATGTAAACAATTGGGAAACCGCGATGCGCCACGACGAACCCGCTAATCGACGGGCCGACCACAGAACCAATTTGAAAGATGCTGTTATTCCAGGTTACTGCATTCGAAAACGCGTCGCGCGGCACTAGCGTTGGAAAAAAAGAACTGCGCGCCGCCCATGAAAACGTCCTCGCAATCGCACCGAGAAAAAGCAGGAGATAGATGAGCGGAATTGAAGCGTCGTCGAAATGAAAATCGCGCTGGTGCTGCTCAAACACCCCCGCGAGGGCCGCCAAGCTGTTGTTGCACGCCCGCAACATCGGCATCTGCGGGATGGCGAGGTGTTGCCAGGATACAAGAGCCAGCAGCGCCGATGTAATCGAACTGAAAATTTGTGCGACCAGAATGATGTGTTTGCGGCTGATCCGATCGGCCAGATGTCCGGCCGGCAACGACAACCCAACGATTGGAATTGCGAAGACGAGCCCAACCAGGCCGAGCGCCGTCGCGGAATGGGTCCGTCGGTAAATCTCCCATTCGACCGCGACCGCGAGCATTTGCCGGCCGAGGATCGACAATAAATTGCCGGTCGTAAAAAACCGAAACCCGCGCGAACGAAACGCAGCGTACGGATCATGTCGCTGAGGCGGAGGAACAATGGCGCCTGTAATTTCCGGCCGCTGGCCGATCGGCGATTCGTATTCGTTAGCCATTTGGAAGCGCGGCCATTCACATTCGTCGCGCCGGCGAGATTCTAAAGTGACCGCTGTTCGCCGCAACCAAATCGCACGGTCATCCTGAACGGAGTGAAGGATCTCTCACAAGCTGATTGGTCACGTTAATTAAATTGCGTAATCCGCGCTTCGATTGTGAGATCCTCGCCCCGCTCGGGATGACAGACTACAGCGTGGGATCGCGCGGGAATTTTGCGTATGGCAAACGCGTCCCGCGGAAAAAGAATTGATCGGAGCGAATCGCGTTGGGTGGAAGAAAATCGTGCGTGCCCGAAGCGCCAACGATCTCGATCTCGCCTGGTCGCGCGATTCCGCCGAAAAATCGTACGTCCAACACAAAATGTTGGAAAGCGCGGATGAAATTTGGAAATGGATGGACGGTGAAGGCGCGCACTTCTTTGTTTGTGGCGACGCGCGTCGCATGGCGAAAGACGTCGACGCCGCGCTCCGCAAAATCATTCAGGACAAAGGCGGCAAAAGCGAAGGGCAGACAAACGAGCACGCCGAAAAACTAAAAGCGGACAAACGTTACAAGCGCGACGTTTACTGAAATTTGCGACGAGCGCAGATCGCCGCTAGAAGATCGACATGCCGAAAGTCATTGCTCCACCGAAACCAGCCGCCTCTACTTCGCAATGGACTCGCCAAAATCCGTTTCCGGCAAAGCTTGTCGTCAATCGCCGGTTGAGCAGTGACGACTCTGCAAAAGATACGCGACATTTTGAGATCGATCTCACCGGCTGGGGATTAAATTTTGAACCGGGCGACTCGGTTGCGGTTTATCCGACAAATGATCCGAATTTGGTGAATGAAATCCTTCGTGCGCTCGCGGCGAAAGGTGACGAACCAGTGCCGGCAGCGAAAATGACGAAGCCGTTTCGCGAAGCGTTGTTGCGCGATTACTCCATCACTCAGCCGACGCCGAAATTCCTTAAAGCGATTGCCCAACGCGCGTCCGCCGCGCCGATGCTGACGGAATTGCTGCACCCGGATCGCAAACACGATCTCGAAAATTATCTTTGGGGCGCCGAAGTGATCGATTTCTTGCTCGAGCATCCCTCGGTAAAATTTAGGCCGGAGGAATTCGTCGGACTGCTCACCAAATTGCAGCCTCGCCTCTATTCGGTCGCATCGAGCTTGCGCGTTTTTCCGGACCAAGTGCACCTGATTGTCGATGTTGTGCAGTACGAAACTCGCGGGCGCGTTCGAAAAGGCGTCGCGTCGACGTTTCTGGCCGAGCGCGCGAACAAAGTTCCGGTGCCGGTTTACCCAAGCTCAGCGAAACATTTTCACATGCCGGAAGATCAGAGCTTGCCGCTGATCATGATTGGACCCGGTACCGGGGTCGCGCCGTTTCGCGCGTTTTTGCAGGAGCGACAAGCTATCGACGCAAAAGGAAAAAACTGGCTGTTCTATGGGGCGCAACGTGAGAAATGCGATTATGCCTACAGCGAAGATTGGGAACGTTTCACTCGCGGCGGTCTTTTGACGCGACTCGATTGCGCGTGGTCGCGCGATCAAGCGCATAAAGTTTACGTCCAGCACAAGATGCTGGAAAACGCGGCCGAAATCTGGAAATGGATCGACGGCGAAGGCGCCCAGTTTTTTGTTTGCGGTGACGCGCGACGAATGGCGAAAGATGTCGATGCCGCTCTGCGCAAGATCATCCAGGAACAAGGCGGCAAGTCCGTGGACGAAGCGAACGCTTACGTGGAGAAGCTTAAGAACGACAAACGCTACAAGCGCGACGTCTATTAGATCGACATCTGCTAGCGATTGAGTTGAATCGCTAACGCATGATCAAGCTAAGTCTTTGCGCGCTGATTTTTTCCGCGCAGATCGCCCACGCCGGGCTCGAAAAATATTCGGCGCTGGTTGTTGCAGATAAATATCCACTTACTGAGCCCGAGCCGAACGCGATCCGCGTTACTTATCTTGGCGTTAATGGCTTTCAATTCGAAACAAATGGTCACGCGCTATTGGTCGATCCCTATTTCACGCGCATCGGACTTTTGTCGGCGGCGCTGAACCAACCGATTCAATCCGATCCCAATCGCGTTGCCGAAGGTTGGAAACATGTTCGCCCTCGCGCGGATGCCATTCTCGTAACGCACGCGCACTTTGATCATTTGCTGGACGCCCCGGAAATCTTGCGGCGCACGCACGCTCGACTCCTGTCCGGACCAACGGCAGTTCAACTGGTCGAGTCGTTCAGAATTTCGCCTAACGAATGTGGAATCGTGAAACCTGGAAACGTGCGCCGAATTGGGCCATGGACAATTCGTGTTTTTGCGGCACAACACGATCGCTTGTTCGGCAAAGTTCCGTTTGATACGTGCAGAATTGATCGACCCTCACCTCAATCCTCTCCCTCGCGAGGGAGAGGAAGTCGCGAAGCGGCAGGTGAGGGTGAATTACACAAGCGCCTGGTCAGAGCGTCTGATTGGTGCGTCGGCGAACCGCTCGCGTTTGTGATCGAAGCCGCCGGCCGACGAATTTACATCGATTCGGGAGGTGTTCCCGGCTCACCGCCGGATTCGCGAATACGAAATGTCGATCTTGCAATTCTCGGAGTCGCGCTCCCGGATAGCCGCGAGCGATTCGTGGAAGCAGTCAGGCAATTGCGTCCGCGTTATATTCTGCCAGGTCATCAGGATGACATGTTCGCGCCGGTCGATCGCGGATTCGTTTTTGGAAAAATGACAGACTTTCCGGCACTCGTGCGCGAACAGGGAAGAGAGAAGTTGCCCGGGCGTTTGATTCTTCTCGATTATTTTCGGCCATGGACGCTGCGCTAAAGCAACGCAAGACCGAGCCGTTGAAACGGCACGCGTTGCTGATCGTGGCCTTCGCGCCGCTGCTTCCACAAATCGTCGGGAGTATCTTCAACACCTGGTACAACATGGTCATCATCGACCCGCTCTTGCGCGCGACGGGACTGGTGGAGCGTTTTGCTCAAACCGCCATCTTGTGGAATGCGGTCGCTTATCCAAGCGCGCTCGCTGCCTGGCTGTGGCTGATTCTTTCGCTGCGGTCGGCAATGAAAGCTCTCCTTCGCGGCGAAACGATCCCAGCCGAGCGGCTGGACGCAGTGCGGCGACGGTTGGTGCACTTGCCCTGGTTCGGGGCTGCCATCTCCGGGGTTGCCTGGATGCTATGCATTCCAGTTTTTTTGATTTCGTTGTCGCTGACCGGTCGCGCCCTCAGCCCGCAATTATTCTGGCATCTGCCAATTTCCTTTGCCGTCTCCGGATTCATCGCCATTACGCAAAGCTTTTTCCTGATCGAGTTGGCCAGTCAGCGGGGACTGTATCGGATATTTTTTCGAGATGTTCGGCCCGATCGATTGAAAGGGATTCATCCCATTTCTCTGCGCACGCGCGGCCTGATGTGGGCCATCTCGATTGGCGTCTGTCCCATTGGCTCGCTTTTGCTTCTGTTCTTCGCGCCAATCTCCCCGGGAACCAATCCGCAATGGCTCGGACTTTTCGTCGGCACGATCGGCATGGCTTTCGGCCTTTTGTCCGCCATTCTGATCGGCCGCTCCGTTACCGAACCGGTTGATCAACTCCGCGCCGCCGCCGAAGCAGTGACTGAAGGCCGTCTCGATGTGCACGTCCCTTTGCGACGGGCCGACGAGTTTGGAGCGCTCATCGGTGAATTCAATCGCATGGTCAACGGCTTACGCGAAAAGGAACAATTGCGGCAAACGTTTGGCGCTCACGTCGGCCGCAAAGCGGCGGAGGAAATATTGACTCGCGATCCGGGACTTGGCGGGACCGAACAGGATATCACCGTGATGTTTGTCGACATTCGCTCGTTTACGGCACGTTCCGCCCATTTATCGCCGACCAAAGCCGTCGGCTTATTGAATGAATTTCTGCGCGCAATGGTGGAAGCAGTCGAGGGCGAGCATGGCGGCATGATCAACAAATTCCTGGGTGACGGGTTCATGGCGCTTTTCGGTATTGGCAGTGACAGCCGCAATCACGCCGATAAAGCATTGGCGGCAGCGCGCTCAATTCGGCGCACGATGGAGCGGTTGAATGCGGAACGCGCCGCGCGCGGCGAGGATTCGATTCAGATCGGCATTGGCATCAATACCGGCCCCGCCATCGTCGGCAGCATTGGCTCGCCGGAACGAATGGAGTTTACGGTAATCGGCAACACCGTAAACGTGGCATCGCGCGTCGAAGCGCTGAATAAGACGCTTGGAACATCGCTGCTTCTGAGCAAAGACACTCACGACGCATTGCACCGCGCGGCCGATTTGCGCGAATTGCCGCCACAGCCGGTCAAGGGAGTCGACGGACTAGTTCAAGTGTTCACCCTCGTAAGCTGATGACGTTCCGAGCAGGCCCGAAATAATCCACTGGCAAAAACGAGGCCGCTTGCGGTCGCAATTCCGCCGCCGAAAATCAGCCACCACGGCCGATAAATGAGGGTTAGCGTGCCGTGCGAACCGCTTGGCACTTCAACAATTGGAAATAATCCGCGATAAGAATCGACGCGAAGTTTATGCTGACCCAATCGGGCTTCGTACCCGCGAAAGTAGGGCCGCGAAAAAGTCAGAAGTGCCGGTGAGCCGCCGCTTGTTACATCGACATCTACCGTCACATGATTTCGCGAATCATCGATTTGGGAAATTGTCGCCGCGGCAAATTGCTCGCTCGGTTTGGAGTCGATCGACGTAACTGAATTAACACGCGCTAAAGGCGGCCCGATTCGATGATAAAGGCCGCCTTCTTCCGTTGAAGTAATGAATTCCCAATCCGGACCCAGCGCCGGATCGATTCCAGAATCCCAGGCAACAACGAGTCCATCGACGCCCAGTTGCGCGAGTAATTTGTTCGAATCCGACTGACTCCAGACCAGATATTCGGCCTCGTGCAGATTGATCTCGCCATGAACGCGGAAGTCGAATTCGCGCGCGATGCCGGCGGGCAGAATCGGACTGTAGCCGTTGATAAAACGGAGGCCGGCCCACATTGACGTGCTGCCGGGCCTAACGAGTTGCCCGACGGGCGCGGATTTTATCTCGATCCGATAATTTGATTCGGCCTCCGGATAGACACTGAGATACAATCGGTGTGGATCGAGCGGCGCGGAATTGAGCAGTTCCTGACTGAGATTGTATTTCGGCACACCGCAATTCGGCGGAATACAAAAATAAGTGGCGAGCAGGATTGCAAATGTGGCGACTGGTGGAGCCCAATCGCGAAACTGCATGCCCGGTAAGAACAATTCGCAAAGCGCCCAGATGACAGCCACCTGAAAGTAGACCCAGGTGACCGACGGTCCGTAGTTACCTGCGATACCGAAGATCGACATCGGAATTGTCACCACGATCAGTGCCAGGACTGTTGTCGACCCAGTGGGCGAGTTTGGCCGTAGATTCAGCACTTCCGCGGCGCAAAGTGCGAGTACGAGGTGGAAGAGCGGCAGCCATCGAAAGCTCCATCTAAAAACGCCCGCGGTTGGAATCATTGCGAGCAAGAGCACGACCAAAAGTAAAACGAGCTCCCATTTCATTCGGCTGATCAGCATGCGCGGTCGCCAGATGAATCCCGCGATCAGCGCCGCCGGCGCGGCCACTCCACACGCCAACTCGGTCGCCGTGTGCGGAAAATAACGCGTGGAAAAGTCGGCCCAGTTGACTGTCCAACATGGGAGAATGAATCCGGGCAAAGCGCGCCACGGCACAATCCATTGCCAATGCGCGGAACTCGTCTGCAGTTCGCGGGCGGAGCCGTGGACGTAATCCAAAATTGCCAGCCAGGCGGGCGACGACATTCCAAATCCGAGCGTGGCGCCGATCATCATCGGCAAGACGCGCACCCAACTTTTCGTCTCAGCCAATGACTTGATCGACAACCACGCGATCAAGAGCACGAGCATCAAAACGGTGTAAGGAAATCCCCCGGTGACGACTAAATAGACAAACGGCGCGGGCCACAAAAATCGCCAGCGAGTCCGTTGTCGATCAAGCGCGCGCTCCAAACCCCACCAAGCCGATGGCAACCACGCGAATGCGCCGAGCGCGCCGAACCAATCGCTCGCGCCCCAGCAAATGATCCAGCCGTTCAACGCCGCGATCAGCGCGACGAAGATCGACAACTGAAAAGAAAGCTTGCGATCGCGCGCGAGCAAAAAGGCGCCGGCGGCGAGAACGAAGAGATGTGTGATCGAAAGTGCGGCGGCCTGTTGTGAAAACGTGAGCGGAAATTTCCAAATCAGAACGACGGCTGCATTTATGAAAACTGAAAACGTTCCGTATTGAAATTCGCCCACGAGATTGCTGCAGACCCACGAGTACGGGCTCAGCAACGGCAGATGACCTTCGCTCCAGCTCCGAGCGACGTCCGCGAACACTGGCAAGATCGACAATTGAAAGTCGTCGTTCCAAAAAACGAGCGGATCGTGCCAAAGCAAGATGAGGCAGAAGCCGACGACAATTAATCCGGCGATGATTGCGCCGGAAAAATTTGGCCACTGATTAACACGGATTTTCACAGATGCAGAAAAAGACAAAACCCCTCACCTTCATCCTCTCCCCTTGCGAAGGGGAGAGGGCAGGGGTGAGGAGTCGTTTCTGCGGATCTGTGTTTCATCTGTGTGCATCTGTGGCGAGGAAAATTATTTTCTTACAAGACGACCGGTTTGCCCTCGGTCATGACCAGGACCTTGTCTTCAATCCCGTGAACGCGGGCGGACTCGCGCAAACGCTCGAGCGGTTCTTCGAGCGGTTCGTAGCCCAAACGAAAACTACCGTAATGCATTGGGACGAGCGTCTTCGCTTTGAGTTCATTGAATGCGCGCACCGCTTCCTCCGGATTCATGTGCACTTCGCGCGCGAGCGGCGGATCATAGGCGCCGATCGGCAAGAGTGCGATCTCGATGTTGTGGCGCTCACCGATTTCGTTGAATCCCTCGAAATAAGCAGTGTCGCCGCAGTGGAAAACGGATCGACCATCGGCTCCGATAACAAAACCGCCGAAACCGCGATGTGTATCAGCAAGGAAGCGCGCACCCCAATGGTGAGCGGGGGTCAGTGAAATTCTAAGCGGACCGAGCTCAATGGTCTGCCATTCATCGAGCTCGTGCACGATGTTGAACCCGAGCCGGTGCACCAAACGTCCAACACCAACCGGAACGACAATCGGTTGATCGGCCGCCACCAGCCGCAACGTGCGACGATCGAGATGATCGAAATGCGCGTGGGTCACGAGCACGAAGTCGATTGACGGCAGATGATGAATGTGAAAGCCGGGCTCTTTTAGTCGCTTGATTACCTTCAGCCACATCGACCAGATCGGATCGATCAGCACATTGACCTCGTGCGTTTGAACTAAAAACGAGGCGTGCCCTATCCAGGTGATGCCGATTTGGCCAGGCTGCACTTTGGGAAACAACGGACGCGCCCGCGCGCCGGAGCGTTTCGTGAAGAGCGTCGGGATCCAGACGCTCGTGATGAAATTGCGTTTGGTCCAATCGGTGCCGGGACGCAGTTTCACTCGCGTCGATTTTTTCGCGCCACCCGAAGAAGTTTGGCGAACTATCTTGCGCTTTCTCGAAAAAGGATTCGGCACAGTCGAGGAACGATATAAGCGTCCCGAATTGAATCAAACATTCACGGATTGCCGCGAAGCATTAGTCGAAGTCGCAAAAGAAAATACGGCGCTGGCAACGGTGGCGGAAGACAGACAAAAATTCCGTAACGCCGCTGCGGATTTGGGCGGGGATCGCGCTCGTTATCCAAGCTTTGGAAGCGCTGAAAGAGTGGATCGTCGCCGAAGAATGCGTTCGGCCAGTTGCGCTCGACAAATTTTCGCTGCGGTGAGTGTGGCGGAAAATCGTGAACGAAGACGGCGCATGGTTTTCCGGTACGCAGGAGATCGAGCGCGAGCTTAAGCGCGCGGAAGTCTTTTGGCCCGTCGATCAGGACAGCGTCGCCGGTTTGTAATCGTTGCGGCAAAATTTCGCGCGAATCGCCGTAGAGAAGTTCAACGTTTGAGTACGCGGTTAATTTTGCTTCGGCCGCGGCCGCGTTCTCTGATTGTCGATCGTACTCGACGCTGACGATGCGCGCATCGGAAAAACAGCCCGCCAGAATCAGCGTGCTTTTCCCGCGCGCGCGGCCGGATTCGAGAATTTGTGTCGGCGCAAGAGGTCTCACCGCCGCGTAAAACAAAAACATTTCGCTCTCCCAAATTCCGCCGAAGCCGGCTTCGGGCGGAATGTTTCCTATTATTTCTCGATATTCCGCCAGCAAGGCATCGGCGCGTTCGGAAACGGCGGTCTTGCTCAGCGCGATGGGACTGGTTTGACTCATCAGTGTGCAAAGTCGCTCTGAATTTAAAAATGAAAACAACGCCAACGCGATCTTAACCCTCACCCTACCCTCTCCCTTTAAAAGGGAGAGGGAATCAATCGAGGTGAAATTCGATTTGGAGGTCCAAGTTTGTGTGGTTAGGCCACCAGATTTAGGTTGATCTCGATGGAAAATTTGCCGTTCGACGAACGCGCTTGCTTCATCGCGGGCGCGGCCAAGTCTGGTACGACATTGCTGGTTTCGCTGCTCGATAGTCATCCCGAGCTGCTCGTGATGCCGCAGGACACGGCCTATTTCCCGACGGTGCTGACGAAATACGGAACGCGCGGACGCCGGGAACAGTTCGATTATTTGACCAAGGAATCGTGGACAAACGTGCTCTTCGGATTTCAAGTGATGCGGGGCCGGCAGGATTACGCTGAGTTTCCAAAACAAAAATTTCTAGAAACGTTCGAGCGCGTGGCTTTCGATCCGGCGAACGCAAACAGAGATTTGCTCGTGCTGATGATGGAGTCGTACGCGGAGGTCGTTGGCGTTCCGCTCGATCGAGTGAAACGCTGGGTGGAAAAAACTCCGGCCAATCGCAATTACGTTCCGGAGATTTTCAATCGCTTCCCAAAGGCAAAACTGTTGCTAACGATGCGCGATCCGCGTGCACTGCTCGCAGCACAGATTGCGCTCGAGAATACGAGAAAGACGAGACGGTTCTCAGTTTACTACGTCGTGGCGCATTGGCGGACGGCGGCCAAGCTGGCGAAAAAAATTCGCGCCCGCGAAATTCCCGGTCTCGTCGTCGGTTACGAAGACCTCGCGCTCGATCCCAAGATGTCGATGCAAAAAGTTTGCGATTACCTCGAGATCGATTTCGACCCCGAAATTGTTCTCAATCCGACCAAGGTTGGCCGTTCGTGGGCGGGCAACTCCGCAGCCGGTGTTCGCTTTGCCGAAATCAGCACCACTCCGGTCACGCGCTGGAAAAACGAATTGCACGAAGACGAAGTCGGCTGGGTGGAATGGCATTGCCGGGATTTGATGCCGGAATTTGGTTACGAGCCGCGTCTGAACCGGCGTTCGCTGCGTTATTTCATGAAACCGATCCGCGGTGAGCGGCCGAAAGAGTTTCTGAAATCGCGCGCGTACTCGTTGCGCGATCGGCTGAAGCATTGACCCTCACCTCACTCCTCTCCCTGGCAGGGAGAGGAAGACGCGAAGCGCCAGGTGAGGGTTGATTCGGTGGCAATTTCGGATTCAGTCATGGCTCTCATGCGCAGCTGGAAACTTATTGTTCCGTTAATTTTGATTTGCTCGACGGCTATCGCCGTTGAGACGCGGCTGCCGTTCAAAACGGTTTTCAAAGGACAGGACCAATTCAATCGATTGGTTTCGCTGGCCAAGAGCAACGATTGGAAATCGCTGTCGATCGGCGAGCGGACGGCGGTGGTCGGGCAGGCGCTCACCGGCACGCGTTACAAATCGTACACCCTCGAGATCGACAATCGAATCGAGTCGCCGTCGGTGAATTTCAACGGAGTTGATTGCTGGACGTTTTTCGAAACGTCGCTCGCGTTCGCGCGAATGTTGAACGAGCCGGAAGAAAATTGGACGCCGGAAAACTTTTTGCATTACATCGAAGTCGATCGGTATCGGGGCGGCGTTTGCACGGGAGAATATCTTTCGCGTCTGCATTATTTGGAGGACTGGCTCTACGACAACGATAAGCGCGGACTGGTGGAAGACCTGACGGCCAAACTTGGCGGCAAGAGCGTGCCGCACGCGGCGCATGAAATGACGGTTGCGTGGCGGCATTATCGTTATCTGGCTTCCAACAAATCGCTGCTCGGCCCTCTCGCGCGAATGGAAGCGGACGTTTCAAGGCGACCGCTCTACCAAATTCCAAAAAATCGGGTCGCGAAAATCGAATCGAAACTGCAAAGCGGCGACATTATCGGAATCGTTTCACACGATGGACGATTGTACTCGACATCGCATGTCGGACTCGCGCTGCGTCCCCCCGACGGCGTTTTGCATTTCTTGCACGCTTCGGCTCCGCACAATTACGGCAAGGTGGTCGTCGATTCGCGGCTTTCAGATTACCTGAAGAAGTACCGAGCCGATTCAGGAATCATGGTCGCGCGACCGTTGCGATAGATTATCGAGCTTTCGGCGATTATTGTTGCGCCGATCCCCTGCCAAGATCGACATTCGCAAATGAAGAGATCAATCTTGTCATTGTCGATGTTGCTGGCGGTTGTCACCGCGGGTCCAGTTTACAGCGAAACCAAGATTCGCGTCGGTCATTTTCCAAACATCACGCATGCGCAAGGCGTGATCGCACACGCGCTTTCGCGGCAAGGCAAGGGTTGGTTTGAACAGCGGCTGGGCGATGGAACGAAAATCGAATGGTTCGTTTACAACGCCGGGCCGAGCGCGATGGAGGCGATTTTCGCGAATTCGATCGATTTGACTTACGTCGGCCCCGGGCCGGCGCTGAACGCTTACACAAAATCCAATGGTGAAGAGATCCGTCTGATCGCCGGCGCGGCCAACGGTGGAGCGGGCCTTGTTGTTCAGGCCGACCAGAACTTGAACGCACCCGCGGATTTCCGCGGCAAAAAAATTGCAACGCCGCAGCTAGGCAATACACAGGACATTTCGTGCCGCGCATGGTTAACGGAGGGGGGACTGAAAATCACCCAACTCGGCGGCGACGCGCAGGTGATCCCGACACAGAATCCTGACCAACTGGGACTGTTTCGAGGAAAGAAAATCGACGCCGTCTGGACGGTAGAACCGTGGTTGTCGCGCTTAGAGCAGGAAGCCTCCGGCAAAGTGATTGTCGAAGAAAAAGATGCTGCGACTACGGTGTTGGTTTCGAGCGTTAAGTTCCTGAATGAGAAACGCGAGCTGGCAAAGAAATTTGCCCAAGCGCATGCCGAACTCACCGATTGGATCATCAAAAATCCGGACGAGGCGCAACGGTCAATCAGAGCGGAGCTACTCGAGGAGACGAAAAGCGACATGACACCGCAAGTAATCGCGGCGGCGTGGAAGCGGATCGTTTTTACATCGGAAACACCGAGCGCGGCCGTTGAGAAGTTCATGCAGAATTCGGTGCGCGTGGGTTTCATCAAGACTGCGCCCGATCTTTCGAAACTTCTCGAAAAGCTCTAATGTCGCTGCAAGAAGAGTTGCAGGGTCCGCCCCCCGCGAAACTCGTGGTCGATCACGTCTCGAAATGGTTTCGCCAAGAGCGACAGACGGTACATGCACTCGACGATGTCTCGATGGAAGTGGCTGAAGGCGAGTTTATCGTCATCGTTGGGCCGAGCGGCTGCGGGAAATCAACGTTGCTCGACATCATCGCCGGCTTGGAAAAACCGGACAAAGGTCAGGTCATGGCGGACAATCAACCGGTGCTCAATCCAGGGCGGCACCGCTTGGTGATGTTCCAGGAATCAGCGCTCTTCCCATGGTTGAACACTTTCGGGAACGTGATGTTCGGCTTGAGACTAAAGCCCGGCCTGCGCAACTCCGAGCGGCGCGAAGTGGCAAAATTCTTTCTTCATCTTGTTGGTCTGGAAAAATTCATGGAAGCAAACGTGCATGAGCTTTCCGGCGGGATGAAACAGCGCGTGGCGCTCGCGCGTGCGCTGGCACCGAATCCACGGGTGTTATTGATGGACGAACCTTTCGCCGCGCTTGATGCCATGACGCGCGAGCAGCTTTACGGCGATATCCAGCGGATCTGGCAAAAGCGCCGCAAAACAATCATTTTCGTCACCCACAACGTGCGCGAAGCCGCCTGTCTGGCCGATCGGGTCATGGTCATGTCGCCGACGCCGGGACGCATCCGTGAGGTTTTTGAAGTGGATCTGCCGCGACCACGCGATTTTAACAGCATCGAAATCGCGCAACGCGCAGCGAAACTTACGACCGTCTTGAAAGGATTCGCCGAACAAGAGGTTGCGGCCCTCTCGTGAGACGCACCTTGCTGGCGCTTTTATTTTTTGTCGGGTTGGTCGCGATTTGGACGGCAATGGTGCGGGCGAAGATTTGGTCGCCCGTGTTGCTTCCATCTCCGCATAACGTCCTGGATTATCTCGTCGGTGCCGCGCGCGATGGCAGTTTGGTCAGCGCAACAGCGGTGACGTTACGCCGGCTCTTCATCGGGTACTTCATCGGGCTTGCCATCGGTTTGCCACTGGGACTTTTGACTGCGTCGCTCACATTTGTGGAGGACACGATCGGCGTACTCGCGCTCGGTTTGCAAACTTTACCGAGTGTCTGCTGGGTACCGCTGGCGCTGCTCTGGTTCGGTCAAACCGAAGGCGCGATGTTGTTCGTCGTAATCATGGGAACGGTCTGGTCGGTCGTTATCGCAACCGATACCGGCGTGCGGACGATTCCGCCGATCTACGCGCGAGCAGCACGCACAATGGGTTCACGCCCGTTTCATCGATGGGTGCACGTGATTCTGCCGGCATCGCTGCCCTATTTGATAAGCGGAATGAAACAGGGCTGGGCGTTTGCGTGGCGTTCATTGATGGCCGCGGAAATCTATGTGACGATTCTGACCGGATTCGGTCTGGGCCATCTGCTTCATTATGGTCGCGAATTAAACGCGATGGACCAGGTCATCGGGATCATGCTCGTGATCGTCGTCATCGGTTTGTTGGCGGACAAGATTTTGTTCTCCCCCTGGGAACGTTTCCTCCACCGGCGCTGGGGCACAGGAAGAGCGTAGGAGCTAAATGTTGGCCTGCCTTCGCTGAGCTAAGGCGCGACAGGCAAAGTAATCGCGAAGGTCGCGCCTTTGCCTCGGCCTTCGCTCTGCGCTCGAACGCTTCCGCCGTGCATTTCGACGATCGCCTTACTGATGGCGAGACCGAGCCCGAGACCTTCACGTCGCATTTCGAGCTGCTCGAAAGCATCGAAAATCTTCTCGAGAAACACCGGTTCGATCCCAATCCCGGTGTCGGTGATTTCGACGGTAATCGAATTTGGTGAGCTGTTATGAGAGCGGACCGAAATGGTTCCAGTGTCAGCAGTGAATTTGCAAGCGTTGCGCAAAATGTTCCAAAACACCTGCTGCACCCGCGGTGGATCGACATTGACCTGATGAGACGCCGCCTCCAGCGCAACCGACAGTTGAATATGGCGGCAATCGACATCAGCGCGCACAATTTCAATGGCGTGCTGAATCAAATCGTGCGCATCGGTCGGTTGAAGCCGCAACTGTAATTTGCCGCGCGCAATGCGGGTCAGATCGAGTAAATCTTCAATTAATCTCGCTTCGAGTTCGACGTTGCGACAAACCATGCGCAACCCCTGCTCGATGTCGGGATCAAGGCCGGGCTGACTTAATATTCCATCTGCCCAAAGCAAAATCGGATTGAGCGGCGTGCGCAATTCATGACTGAGCGTAGCGAGAAAACGATCTTTGGCGGCGCTGGCCGCTTCGGCATTTTCTTTGGCCCGTTCCAGTTCCTGCTCGACACGTCGACGCTCAATAAAAAGCCCGATCTGACTGCCAAGCGCGGTGACCAGTTGGAGCAAGTCGGGATCAGGCTCGACAACTTGATGGCTAAACATCTCGATGACACCATTGACGGCGCGCCCGGCGAAGAGAGGAAAAGCAAACCCACCGCGCAGTTGCGCTTCCGCGGCAGCCGGAGCGCGAGGAAAATTCAGGTCGACAGTCACGTCGTAGATCCAGGCGGGCTTTTCCGATTGCCAGACCCGACCAGGCAGTCCCTCGCCTTTTTTGAATTGAGTGGTGCGAGAAAACCCGGCGAAGTTTTCCAATTGTGCGGAGGGCACATGCCAGACGGTTCGACATCGCAATTCGTCCACCGTTTCATCGTAAAGCCATATCGCACTCAAAACCCAATCACCGATTGATGTGATCGTTTCCAAAATTGGCGCGCTCGCCTCGGCTAATGTCCAGGAGCCGGCGAGCAAACTTGCGATCGTGTATTGGGCAAGCCGCCGACGATCGGCACGAATGCGCTCGGTGATATCGCGCAAATAAGCTGTAAAAATCGGAGAGCTGTCGATCTTGAGCGCGGCAATGGCCAGTTCGACCAAAATCTCCGAACCGTCCTTGCGCACTCCGGCAATCTCGATCCGCTTTCCAATTACCGGCCCCTCGCCTGTTTTTAGATAATGCGCCAGGCCGCGGCGATGCTGCTCCCGCATGCGTGGCGGAATGATCAGCTCGGCGAGTTCTTTGCCAACGGCCTCGGACCGACTAAAGCCGAAAACGCGCTCGGCAGCAGGATTAAATTCGAGGACGCGGCCATCTCCGCCCATGGTAATGATGCAATCGAGCGCGGTATCGAGAATACCGCGATACAGCATTTCGAGCTTATCGCTGGAGACAGTTTTGCTGTTTTGGGCCCTTGGTTTGGATTTCATCCGGAGCGCGCCTGAAGCGACGCCCTTTGGCGCGAGACTAACAAGTTTGACGCCGAGCGTGCAATAGCGCTTCGCGGGAAGCGGGCGATCTTAACCGCTGGAATGGCAGGCGAGGAAGTTGTAGGAACAGAGATTCGTCGCGGCCAATCGAATGAAAATACTTTGTGTAGTTGAACATGGTAACGCTCCGAGCACGCGGCTACGTCTGCGGGATTGTCTGGATTACTATTCCGCTCTCGGCGTGGAAGCGACGGTCGTTCCGACCCGGCGTTCCAGCGTGAGCGAGCGGCTGCGCGTTCTCAAAGAAGCGCGTCGGCACGATGTGGTCGTTCTTTTCAAGACAATCGGCTTCAACGAAGTCGAGCTTGGGCTGTTGCAGCGCGCCAATCGCCGCATCGTTTTTGATTTCGACGACGCGGTAATGTTTCGCGACCAAAAGCATCGCCGGCCGTTGCGCGGAAAAGATTTCAAGAAATTCCTGCGGACAGTCAGACACTGCGCTGCGGTCGTCGCGGGCAATGATTTTCTCGCGTGTTTCGCGGAAGCGTCCGGTCGGCGGGCGATCATTCTCCCAACATCGATCGACCTTCGGCGATATCATTTGAAACAAAAGTTCGATGGACCCGGATTAACGATCGGCTGGGTTGGATTGAGCGACGGGCTGCCTTATCTCCGGTATATCCAGCCTGCGTTGCAGCGACTGAGCGAAATGTTTCCCGGCCTAAAACTGAAAGTGGTCTCGGATAAACCGCTCCAACTCGACGGCGTGCACGTCGAGAACGATCCATGGCGATTGGAAACGGAGCAGACCAATCTCGCCAGCTTCGACATTGGAATCATGCCGCTCTGGGACTCGGTTTGGACGCGGGGCAAATGCGGTTACAAGATTTTGCAATACATGGGAGTCGGCACGGCCGTGGTCGCGTCCGATGTCGGCGTCAACAACGAGATCATTTCCCACGGTGAAAATGGTTTTCTCGCGCGAACGCAGGACGACTGGGTCGAAGCACTCAGCAGTTTGATCCGCAACGCGGAGCAACGGAGAATGTTCGGGCTGCGCGGGCGAGAACTGATCGAGAAACGCTATTCGTTGGAAAACTTCGCCCAGGGTTACGTGAAGCTGTTGCGTGAGATCGCGCGTATTCCGGGAGAATCTGCGGACTCCAGAGGGCGCCGCAGTTTTGGACGCTGGAACTTTAGCAGTCGCGCGCGCGAGCTTTCCGGCGGCGATGCCGTTGTCATCTCAGTGCCGAAAAGCGGACGCACCTGGGTGCGGACTTTTCTCTGCGCCTATTTTTGCAAACGAACGGGCAAACCGTTCACGCTCCGCCCCGATCGTTATCATGAGCCGGACATTCCGCGCATGATCTTTTCACATGATTTCGCCGAACAGCGAATGAAGGCGACGCTCTGGGAGCGGGTTCGCGGCAAATATCTGGTGCCGGCGCGGGAGCTGGCTCGGGCCCATGTCATTCTTTTGGTGCGCGATCCTCGGGACGCCTTTGTCTCGCTTTACATGCAGCTGGTCCATCGGACGCGCGAAACGCCCCAGGAATTGAAACAGAAAAGTATCGGCGATCTTCTCCACGACCGGCGTTACGGCATTATGTCGATCATTAAGACGATGAACAACTGGTTTGCTGAATTCGGACGCCGTAAGAATTTCACCTTGGTTCATTATGAATCATTGCGGGCTGCTCCGGAAAAAAACTTCCGCACGATTCTGTCGACGCTGGGCGAGACTTCGCCCGACCCGGAAGCATTCAAGCATGCGCTTGAGTTTTCCGACTTCGCGAACATGCAACGGCTCGAAGTGGCCGGTGTGTTTGATTCGAAAATCCTGCGCTCGCGCGATGTTCAAAATCCGGAATCGTTCAAGGTCCGCCGCGGCAAAGTGGGCGGCTATCGCGATTATCTTTCGCCGGAGGACCAGGCATTCGCCGCTGACGCGCTCAAACATTTAGACGCGCGCTTCGGTTACACGGCTTGATCGCGCGCGGATGAAAGATCGACAACGTCCGCCTGTGCTCATCATCGGGGCGCATCGTTCAGGCACGACCGCGACTGCTCGGGCGCTGGAACTGCTCGAATTACAAATCGGCGAGCATCTCGATAGTCATCGCGAGCCGCGTCCGTTGCAAAAATTACACGAGGACTATCTGCGACGACTCGGAGCGACCTGGAATAATCCGCAACCATTTCTGAAATGGATCGAGTCTGCGGAAGGAAAACAGGATTGCGTCTCCTACCTGCGGTCAAATATCCGCCGGGATTTCGCTCGGATCTTTGGCTATCGCTTCAATCCGAAAGGACTTTGGCTCCGAGCCCGGCTCAATTTTGGCGCGCCGTGGGGTTGGAAAGAACCGCGGACGACGTTATTCGCTCCCGCCTGGCTCGAAATTCTTCCGGGAGCGCGAATCGTGCACGTCATTCGCGACGCAGACGCGGCGGCATCGAGTATTCGGGAACGCGAATTGAAATTTCAAACCGCGGGTGATCCGCCCACGCCTAATCTCGCAGACCTCGATTACTGCAGACAACTTGTTCAAACCTATCTCACAGCCGGAGAGCGGCTCGCCAATTCCGCGAATTATCAGCGGGTCCAGTTTGAAGAACTCCAGGCAAATCCGCCCGCGATGCTCGAGCGATTGGCAAATTTCTGCGGCTTGCGCGTTACGACGCAAGAATTGGCCGGCGCCGCGGCCAGCATCCGACCGGCACGCGTTAGATCGATATCTTCCTAGATCGACGCGCCTTCGCGAAAACGCCAGTCCGGCTCGGACCTACGACGCGGCAGGCATCTCACTTCACGTGCATTGCGTCTTCCCAGCGAATGGCGGCCCGCAGCAACTCGGTCAGTGAAGTGACGCCGAACTTTTCCTTTGCTCGCGCGCAATAGGCTTGCACGGTTTTGAGACTGAGACGCAAATCTTCCGCGATCTGGGAGGGCGTTCGCCCCTGGCCAAGCAATCGGAAAATTTCCAACTCCCGATCGCTAAGCCGTTCCACCGGCGTGGCTGCGGCCGTTTTACGCGAACGCATGCGCCGCGCCATTGAATTGACGATCCGGTCGCTGACATAAATATCGCCTTGGACGACTCGCCGAATTGCGGTGAGAACATTTTTCGTAGTCTCGCGTTTCATTACGTATCCGCGGGCACCGGCATGTAATGCTCGCTCGGCGTAGAGCTCTTCGTCGTGCATGGAGAGCACGATCAGAGCGACCTGCGGAAATTGTGCTTGCAAGGTCTTGACCAACTCGAGACCCGATTCGTTTTTGAGCGAGATGTCGATCAAAGCGACATCGGGGTGGCATGATTCGATTCCGGCGATCGCCCCGGCCGAATCCTCCGACTCACCGCAAACGACCAGATCGGCCTGTTGATTAATGAAGTTGGCAAGTCCGTCGCGGACGAGAGGATGATCGTCAACGATGAACACTTTGCGTTTGCGCGCCACTCCGTTGGATGATTTTTGATTCATAAGGTTCGGGTTTCAATCTGCGGATTGCAGGCTGTTTAACTTGCATGTCACTAGCGTCCCGCCGTCTCGGTTGCGCGTGATGGCAAGTTTGCCTCCAATCAAGGAGGCGCCGTGCGCCATCAAACGCAGGCCAAGGCCAGGCGGCTCAGGAAGTTTTTCCGGGAATCCGCTGCCGTCGTCTGACACAGCGAGTGTCAGTCTCTGGCCGTTTCGCGCAAGCTCGATGTCGATCTTACTCGCGCCAGCATGCTTGACTGCGTTCATCACCGCTTCCTGGGCAATGTGATAAAGTTGGGTGGCCGTTGTTGCGTCACCGACGTGGACAGCGTCATCGCCATTGAACGTGCACGGAACTCTAAATCGTTCGCTGATGTTTGCGGCCAGGCCATTCAGCGCGACGTCCAATCCATCAGCTTCAAGTTCCGGTGAAAAGAAACCGCGCGCGAGGTTCCGAGTAAGATCAATTCCCTCCTCGATGTAATGCACAACCTTGTCGGCCTCTGCGACCTCGGTCGCCGCGCGATCAGCGAGTTTTTCGCGAAGGACCTGCGCAGCAAGCGCTGTCCCGGTCAAATGCTGGCCGATACTGTCGTGCAAATTTTGGCCGAGCCGCCGACGCTCGCGGTCAGCCACTTCAGCGATTTCCTGATCGAGGCGTTCTCGCTGTGCCATTTCGCGTTTCAACGCAGCCGTGCGATCGCGGACACGCTGATCGAGTTCGTTCAAGAGGGTACGCAGCTTTGAAAGCAGACTGGTAAAGACAGCGTACGACCCAAGCGCCATGCCGATATTCCACATCCCCACAGTGGGCACGCCCGCCGCAACATCCGAAGCCACCCATGCGAGGATGCTTAACACGGAAAAAGTGAAGCCTAACCAAAAACTTCCGAACCATGTCCCAAGCCCAATCGGAACGAGATAAAACAGCAAAAATGTTTGTTCGTAGCCCGTGAGATAATCGACGTATCCAAGGCCAGCGGTGATGAGGAGACAAACTGCTACGAGCGCAGACCGTAATGTCGCGGGGCGGTTTCGCCAGAGCAATTCAGCCATGTTCGAGGACGATGCAAGCAAAGCGTTTGGTGCAACATACGCCAGGGTTCGCATTACTCCATTGAACTCGATCTGGCGAAAACGTTCACATATTTTCGTGTCGGACTTTGTATGACAAGCGATAGGGGCCGCAGTCTCTCGCCATTAGGGTTACCTTGCCGACCAAGCGCGGGCGACGTATGTTAGGCGCACGGGGGCGCACTGGTTTCGACTCATTGTTGGAAGCACAGGCGGCATGTCGAGGATGGTTCGTTGGCCTCGTTAAAAACCGAGCCAAAACAAATAAACGCAGATCACCAAGATCTCGCTCTCGCGGCTTAATTGACCGTGACGTTTGGAGCTGGACGCCTGCTACGGCGCCAAACGTGGACAGCAGGCTAATCGGACGGCGGAGCGACCGCGCCGGACGGTGAAGGAAATTCGTGGACGCTCGGGAGTCGGCAGTGTGCCGGTGCAACGTCGGCTTCTCAAAAATCTCACCGGATAAACATGTAGATGTTTGCGCGGATAGCGACGAGGACAGGGGTTCGAATCCCCTCGCCTCCACATTATTGATTTTGAGGGCTTTACGTGTAAGAAATGCAATTTCTGGCAACGAGAGTGGCAACATGGTTGCCGAAGTCGCGTTTTTAGAAGCGGCTTTTGCCCCGCGCCCCAGAAACTTCGAGCGCCCGAAGCTCTTCCTTTTGCGCAGAAACACAAAAGCGAGGCGAAAATCGAGAATCACGGATTTATGAGAGGCTCGGATCGCGGGGTAAGAGTGTCACAAAATTTTCTGAGATAGTGTCGCAAACGCATGCGGGGTGAGACAGATTGAGGGAGCACAGTAGAAAGACGCGCCGGCAGATTAATTAGCGCACGGTCTTAACAAATTCCGCAGGAGCATCACGAACAAGCGCGTCGCGCCGTGCCGCTCGAAATAGCATCCGCACGAACTCTACTTCGTGGTTCACAGTGCGCAGTGCGAAGTGTTTGGCCTCTTCATTGCGAAAACGGGTAACGTGGTCTCGTGTAATTTCGGTCAAGTCGCAATTGGCGGCTTCGCCGAGAAAGGCGAGAAACTTGTCGGCCGATTTGCGCTAAAAGCTAAATGCGGTTGATGCGATTTCTTGCATTCGATCCATGAATCAACAAACGCGTGGACCGAAATATGCGAGACTTCGTCTCCGGTGATCTCGCGGTTCAATTGGGTAAGAACACGCCTCGCTTGAAGCGCAGTGCGTTTTTTTAGAGCCGCCTCCTCAAACTCATTGGCGGGGAACGTCAGCGGTCGTCCAAACGCTATTTCCCAAACACTTTCTTCACGTCGCCCAGTTTGTTTTGCACCTTGCCAGCGACTTTCTCGGCCGTACCTCGGTCCCGTAGATCGGGATTGCCAATCGCTTTCCCTGCCTCCTCTTTGACTTTTCCTTTAACTTCGTGGATCCGGCCTTTGATTTTATCCTTTGTACTCGAGTTCATACATTTAATTCGGGCCTCTCACCGAGTTCGAGCGGGTCTCTCGGTAAATATGTAATAATGACCAGTATCTTTCTCCGCCCCGAGCGGTTGCTAAGAGAAATCGCAGAGCATTAAATTC
>Ga0209217_1000031_pt1 | contig 28343 bp, 34 predicted proteins | sample JacPinW_OM3H0_M2_FD_187957 | JGI IMG/M metagenome (GOLD analysis project Ga0209217, IMG submission 187957) | Forest soil microbial communities from Algoma, Ontario, Canada - Jack Pine, Ontario site 1_JW_OM3H0_M2 (SPAdes) (version 2) | ecosystem: Environmental > Terrestrial > Soil > Boreal...
TTGCTTCGCTTTATTGTTCGCTAGTTTCTGGCTTTCGTAATGATTTCCATAATGCTCATATCTGCGTCGCAGCGTCAATAACAATCTCTATGCCACCTATTAAGCTCCCGCTACCGGGCGTCCTTTTACCTGAAGCCCGCCCTCTAGCGCAAGCAAAAAAACCGCTTTGATTTGCTTTTTTTGCTTCGCCAGTCCAGTGCCCGGCACCACGAAAGCCCAACCTCCGGTGACCGCGATCTTTCCTCGGACGCTGAGCACGTTTTTGTTCGACCCTAATTGCGTTTAGAATGAGCGCGTGACGCCTATCTGGAGCCGCGCCAATCCACAGTTGCGTAATCTCGCCGTTTACGAACCTGGCAAGCCGATCGAAGAAACGGCCCGCGAGCTCGGAGTGAATCCGGGCGACATCATCAAGCTCGCTTCCAACGAGAACGCTCTTGGCCCGTCCCCAAAAGCCGTGACGGCGATGCGCGCTGCAGTTGAGTCGGCACAGCTCTATCCTGACGGCAGCGGCGTCTATTTGCGTGAGGCCATCGCGGAGCGATTGGGATTAGGCCGCGAAAATATTATTCTCGGAAACGGCTCCAACGAGGTCATCGAATTCATTGGTCGCGCGTTTTTGAATCGCGGCGACGATGTCATCACTTCCGATTACGCGTTTATCGCCTACAAACTTATCGCGCAGCTCTTCGATGCGCAAACGACTGAGACGTCAGCGATTAATTTTCAGCCCGATTTGGAGTCGATGTTAAACGCAATTACGCCCAAAACGAAAATCATCTTTATCGCCAATCCAAACAATCCAACCGGCACGCTCATTGCCCAGGAAAAGATCGCGGACTTCATTGTCCGTGTGCCGGAAGAGGTTATCACTGTTTTGGATGAAGCCTACTTTGAATTTCTAGACGACCCACCCGATACACTTCGACACGTTCGCGACGGTCGAAATGTTGTCGTTTTGCGCACGTTTTCGAAAATTCATGGCTTGGCCAGTCTGCGCGTGGGCTATGGAATCGCGCGACCAGAACTGATCGAGGTTCTTCAGAAAACCAGACAACCTTTCAACGTTAATGGCATCGCTCAAGTCGGCGCGCTGGCCGCTCTCACCGACGACGAACATTTGCGTAAAACCAAGCGCGTGGTCGATAGCGGTCGCCCTTATTTGGAAAACGAATTTCGCGCGATGAAATTGAAATTTAATCCAAGCGCGGGCAATTTTGTTTTCGTCAATGTGGGCGACGGTCCGGCGGTTTTCAAAAAACTGCTGGCCATGAAAATCATCGTTCGCCCATTGAAGGGCTATAACTTGTCGGAATGGTTGCGCATCACCGTGGGAACAATGGAGCAAAACAAAAAATGCATCACAGCGTTGAAGAACGTGCTCTCGTAAGGTCGACATCCGGTGTAAAGCGGGATTCGGAACTGATTCCCGGCGACACCATCGCCGCGATCTCGACGCCCGCTGGCGAAGGCGCCATCGCGCTGGTCCGAATCTCCGGTCCGGATGCAATCCGAATCGCGGATCAAATTTTTCGCGGCAAGGAATCCCCCTCGCGCTTTGTTTCCCACGTTCAGCATCTCGGTGAGATCATCACTAAATCAGGCGGCTTGATCGACGAAGTGATGATTTCGGTCCATCGCGCGCCTGCTAGTTACACGGGCGAGGACATTGTCGAGGTTAGCTGCCACGGTGGGACGCTGGTGACGGCGAAAGTTCTCGAAGCTTGCTTGCGCGCGGGCGCGCGTGGTGCGCGCCCCGGAGAATTTACCGAGCGCGCTTTTCTGAACGGCAAAATGGATCTGACCCAAGCCGAAGCCGTGATCGACTTGATTCGGGCCCGCACGGATCTCGCGTTGCGCTCGGCCACCGAGCAGTTGGAAGGCAAGCTGGGTGAAAAAATTCAAAGCATTCGCAGCGCTCTTGTCGATCTTCTCGCCCACATCGAAGCCTCAATCGACTTTTCAGAGGAAGGAATCGCGCCGGACGAAGGTGACACGTTGCTCGCGCGCCTCGAGTCACTTCGCGAACAAATTGCCGCGCTTCTTGCTAGCGCGGATCAGGGTCGCATTTTGCGGGAAGGCGTTCGGGTGGTGATCTATGGCGCGACGAACGCCGGCAAATCGAGTTTGCTCAATCGTCTTCTGGGTTACGAACGCGTGATTGTGAGCGAGGCACACGGCACAACGCGGGATACAATTGAAGAAACCGTCAATCTGCGCGGAGTTCCGGTTCGTTTGCTCGATACCGCCGGCCTCCGAACATCGACATCCGAAATTGAACGCGAAGGGATCGCGCGCACCGAACGTTCACTGCAAAAGGCTGATCTGCGCCTGCACATTGTCGATCGAAATGCGTCGGCGCCGGGGCATTTCGATCAGAGCATGAAGAATGGGAACGAAATTTTGGTCCTGAATAAGAGCGATCTACCGGAGCATGGCGACTGGAAAAATTGCAACGCACTTCGGATCTCGTGCGCAACCGGCGACGGTCTGAATGCCCTCGAAAGCGAAATTCTTTTTCGCATCGGCAATCGAAATTTGCGGCCCGAGAATACCCTGGCGATCAACCTCCGCCATCGCGATTGTCTGCGGCGCGCCCTGGAAGCCTGCGATCGCGCGCGCAAGACGATGCAGGACACAAAATCCCCTGAATATATCGCCTTGGACCTCAATGACGCTCTCCGGGCGGTGGGCGAAGTCATCGGCACGGTCGGCGTCGAACAAATTCTGGATTCCGTCTTCGGCCAATTCTGCATCGGCAAATGAACAACGCCTACGAGCGATTCGTTAGGCCGCTTCTCTTTTCAATTGATGCCGAAACCGCCCATCGGCTCACAATCGGAAGTTTGCACGCAGCCTCACATGTCGATCCTGCCCTGCGCGCCCTGAACTTTTTTCAGCCGCCGGCCACCCCGAAAAAACTTTTCGGTCTGAATTTTCGAAACCCAATTGGCCTTGCCGCCGGTCTCGATAAAAACGGCGTCGCGTTGCCGGCATGGGCGGCACTCGGATTTGGTTTCATTGAGATCGGCACGGTCACGGCAAAAGCGCAGCCTGGTAATCCAAAGCCGCGAATTTTTCGCTTCCCCGAACAAAACGCGTTGATCAACCGTCTCGGGTTCAACAACGACGGCGCCGACGCGATTGCGCTGCGACTGAGCAAATTGCAGCGAACTGGTCGTTGGCCGGAAGTGCCGGTCGGAATCAATATTGGAAAATCGATGAGCACGCCGCTCAGCGACGCAATTGCAGATTACCTCTATTCGTTTCGGCTCGTGCGCGAATTCGCCGATTACATCGTGCTCAATGTCAGTTCGCCAAATACACCGGGATTGCGCGAACTGCAGGGGCCGGATGCTCTTTCGGAATTGCTCTCGGCCATCGCCGCAAAAAACCTCATCACCCGCAAGCCGATCATGGTGAAAATTGCGCCGGATTTGGCACCCGCCGAACTCGACCAAATCGTTTCAATATGCGAAGCGAACAAGATCGCCGGGATTATCGCTACCAATACAACAATCGATCATTCGTCGATTCCGGCTGGGCAAGACGAGCAGGGCGGGTTGAGCGGCGCACCGTTGCGCGAGAAATCAACGGCGCTGATTCGACAGATCGTTGCAAGATCGACAATCCCTGTCACCGCCTCCGGCGGAATTATGGACGCCGACTCCGCGCGCGAAAAAATCGGAGCCGGTGCGCAACTTCTCCAAATTTACACCGGCCTGATTTATCGCGGACCCGGGCTGCTGTGTGAGATCGCAGGGGCGCTGACATGAAGCTGCGCCGGAAACTCGCGAAACTCGTGCGTCGGGAAACCTACCGCCGCGGCTGGCGCAGGGCGCAGCGTTCGCTTTTTCGCCTTCCGCTTGGGCCCGTTCTCGCTGGCGTCGATCAAAACCAGATCGCCGAAATCCAAAAACGTTACCCTGGCGAGAAATATGCCGATGTCGAACAATGGTTGCGAGTCAATCGCGAGCGAGTCCAGGATTTGAAACTTCATCGTTCTCCGCCCCAGCGCGTGCTCGATCTCGGCTGCGGGGGCGGTTTTTTTTTATTTATTCTGAAACGGTTCGGTCATTCGGTTCTTGGGCTCGACGTCGACGAATCGCCACTTTTCAAGGAATTGCTCGAAGTTTTTGATGTGCCGCGTTCGGTTTTCAGGATCCAACCGTTCGAAACGCTCCCAAATCTTCACCAGCAATTCGAATGGATCACCGCGTTTTCGATCGGTTTTGATCGCTATCGGGCGACGAACTCGCGGTGGGGACCAGGCGAATGGGATTTCCTGCTGCGTGATCTGCAGTTACGGCTCGCGCCCGGCGGGAAAATTTATCTAACGCTTAATCCACTCCCAAATGGCGATTACCTGACGTCGGAGCTGCGGGATTTCTTTTCCGGTCGGGGCGCCGACATCGAGCGCGAACGAATCTTCTTCCCTAACGGGGTGCACAAGTAATTCGCAAGATCGACATCTTGTGGCGCGCGATCGCCCCGGCTCCGACGAATTAGCCTTAGGAGGTAATCAAAATGTTAAAGTGGGCTGCTATTTTTCTCGTTATCGCGCTCGTGGCGGCGCTTTTCGGATTCACCGGAATCGCTTCGCCTGCGGCCGGCATCGCCAAATTTCTCTTCTTCCTGTTCCTCGTCGTATGCCTGATCTTCTTCATCATCGGCATATCAATCGGAAAGAAAGTGATGTAGCGGGGACCGAATCCAGAAACCGCGCTCTTCGGCAGCGCTGTTAAGCCGCGGGAGTTATTTCTTTTTCCAAGGCTTCCACGGCTGCAGAACATTTTTCTCGCGCAGCTTGCACTTGTCGCTCACCAACGTGAACTGCAGCGTGTCGTCCGTTCGATTAAATTTGTAAACGCCGGGACCGTTACAACCTTTCGGGTTCAGTCCGCCGGTGCGCTGAATCGTAATTTGATCGCCTTGCACGGTATAGGTGCCCCACGCGTCGCGTTTGCCATGATGCTTAAGATCGACCTCAAATGTGCCATCGGCCTTGATCGCCCAAACTGTGCCGAGCGAGTTGGTCCAAGTTCCGACCACTGCGGATTGTCCGGTCCGTTCGAACATGGCGCATCCCCCAAGGAGCGCGAGCGCAGTTCCAGCGAGAACAATTCGGAGAGAGATTTGTTTCTTCATGCCGCGATGTTGTCCACAATGCGTGACCTTTTCAAGCAAAGAAGAACGACTCGTCTTTACTGACCTTGGCCGCGGCTTAAGTTTCAGGGATGTCGATTTCAGAAGAGCAGGTTCGCGATGCGCTGCGCTCGGTCCGTTATCCTGGATTTAGTCGCGACATTGTGTCGTTCGGTCTCGTTAAAGGTGTCCAGATTGATCGCGGTGAAGTCAAAGTGCAGCTCGCCCTCGCCACCAATGATCCCAACATTCCCGCGACAATTAAAAACGATGCCGAAAGGATCCTGGGTGAGCTCAATGGTGTTCGCAGCGCAAAAGTGTTGATCGATATCCACGCGCCACCGGCCGGCGCGGGCGCGAGTGTCGGCGCCACCCAAATTCCGGGAATAAAGCATGTCATTGCAGTTGCGAGTGGCAAAGGTGGCGTTGGAAAATCTACCGTCGCGGCAAATCTCGCCGTCGCGCTTGAACAAACGAAGGCGCGCGTCGGTCTGTGCGACTGCGACATTTACGGTCCAAGCATTTCCTTGATGTTCGGCACGCGCGAACGACCAACCGCGACCGACGAAAACAAAATCGTCCCGATCGAACAGTACAATCTCAAGTTGATGTCGATGGGCTTTTTGCTCGACGACGCGTCGCCGGCCATTTTGCGTGGGCCGATGGTGACGCGTTACACTCAACAATTTTTACGTCAGGTCGATTGGGGCGAGCTCGATTTTCTAGTTCTCGATCTGCCGCCGGGCACCGGCGACATTCAACTCACGATCGTGCAAACAGTCGCACTTTCCGGCGCCATCATCGTCACCACGCCACAGGAAGTGGCGCTGATCGATGCGCGCAAGGCCGCGACGATGTTTGAGAAGGTCAATGTGCCCGTGCTCGGGCTGGTTGAAAACATGAGCTATTTCGTTTCGCCTTCAGATAACAAGCGATACGACATTTTCGGCAGCGGCGGCGGCGAACGCGAAGCGAAGCGCCTCCGGGTTCCGCTGCTTGGCCAGATCCCGATCGACATCGCAACTCGTGAAGCGGGCGACCGTGGACAGCCAATTGTTGCGCAAGATCGACAATCACCAGCGGCGGTGGAGTTTACGAACGTCGCGCGCCGCATTCGCGAGGCGTTGACCTAATGCATTAGGTCGCTGAGATTAAATAGGTATGGCTGATGCTACGTCATACCTTGCCAACGAGTTATTCACTTTGTATTGACTGATTCTCGTTTTTATGGAAAAAGCTGTCGACATGCCGGTTGCGGAGGCAGAGAACGACAAATCGCAGTTCGTTAAGAACTCTGTGCTCTACAAGGAGTTCCTGGCCGAGCGCGAAGAGATTTTAAAGCATAAGTGGATCGAGAGCGAAAAAGCCGGCGAAGACATCGGCTTTGAAAAAGCGCTTCTCGATTGGATCGTGAAACATCGCTCCCATTGGCGGGAGCGGCGAATGAAGGAGGCTCGCACGGAAAAGGCAGCCTCCTGACTTATTTTCGGCTCCTTTAAAGCGATCCTGCGAGGTCGCCAAGGATGCAGATGGACAACAAAAAACATAATTCGGGCGTCCCGATCATGGACGCGGGAGCGATCCGACGCGCGCTGCAGCGGATCGCCCACGAAATTATTGAGCAAAACGCCGATTTGAAATCGGTCGTGCTCGCCGGAATTCCATTGCGCGGCGTGGAGATAGCGCGCCGGCTGGCGGAATTCATCCGCGAAGTCGCCAAGATCGACGTCGAGACGGGCACGATCGACGTGGCGATGCATCGCGACGACGTCGGCACGCGCGCGGAGTTGCCGATGGTGCACGCGTCCAAACTGCCGTTGCCACTCGAGGATCGGACGGTCATCATTGTCGATGACGTTCTTTTCACGGGTCGCACCGCGCGCGCCGCGATGGACGCGATCAGCTCTTTTGGCCGGCCGGCGCGGATTCAACTCGCCGCGCTGGTTGACCGCGGCCATCGCGAGTTGCCAATTCGCGCCGATTACGTCGGCAAAAATTTGCCGACCGCGACGCGCGAACAAATCCAAGTCCGTCTCCAAAACGTCGACAAGGAACCAGACGCGGTCTGGTTGTTTAAAGAATGAGCCCAAATTGGAACCGCAAAGATTTGCTCGGGCTTCGCGAGCTTTCCGCGGACGAGATCAATTTCATTCTCGAAACCGCAGACGCCTTCAAACAAGTCGGCACTCGCGAGATCAAAAAAGTTCCGGCGCTCCGGGGCAAAACGCTGGTCAACTTCTTTGTCGAACCAAGCACGCGCACGCGCACCTCGTTCGAGCTGGCCGCGCACCGCTTGAGCGCCGACGTGATCAACATTTCCGCGACGACGTCCAGTCTGACCAAAGGCGAAACGCTCAAAGACACCGCTCGCAACCTCGAGGCGCTGCATGCCGACATTCTCGTCTTGCGCCACAGTTCCGCCGGCGCGCCGCAATTTCTGGCGGAGCGATTAAAATCGAGCGTGATCAACGCCGGTGACGGCGCGCACGAGCATCCCACTCAAGGGCTGCTCGATATCTACACGATCCGCGAGAAACGCGGTAAGATCGACAACCTCCATGTCGTCATTGTGGGAGACATTCTCTTCAGCCGTGTCGCGCGCTCGAACATTTTCGGCCTGACGAAGCTCGGCGCGCGAGTCACGCTCGTCGGACCGAGCACGCTCGTCCCGCGGGAGTTCGAAAAACTCGGTGTCACCGTTTCAAACCAGATCGACAAAGTGCTGCCAGATGCCGACGTGGTGAATCTGTTGCGGATCCAGCACGAGCGTCAGCGTAAGGAATATTTCCCGGGGATCGGCGAATACACAACGCTGTTCGGGTTAACAAAAGAGCGCGCGAAATCATTAAAGCCGGATTGCCTGGTGATGCATCCGGGCCCAATCAATCGCGGCGTCGAGATCGACAGCGAAGTCGCCGATGGTTTGCAGAGCGTGATTCTAGCTCAGGTCACCAACGGCCTCGCCGTCCGGATGGCTGTCCTTTATCTCTGCGGAGGAATCGCCACATGAGCGCGACCGTTATTCGCAATGGCCGCATCATCGATCCGGCGAACAAGCGCGACGAGATTTTCGATCTTGTCATTGTCGATGGAAAGATCGCGGACAAATCAGCGATCAAGAATCAAAAGGCGGAAACGATCGATGCAAAAGGATTGATCGTCGCGCCAGGCTTGATCGACATGCACGTCCATCTGCGCGAGCCAGGGTTCGGTCACAAGGAAACGATTGAATCGGGCGCGCGCGCCGCCGCGGCGGGTGGATTTACCACGATTGTTTGCATGCCGAACACTGCGCCCGCAGCGGATAATCCGGCGACGATCGCCTGGATCAAAGATCGCGCGAAGGAAACCGCGTGTGTGAATGTTCTACCGACCGGCGCGATCTCGAAGAACATCGCGGGCGAAGAGCTCGCTCCGATCGGTTCGTTAGGGCAGGCCGGCGTAGTCGCAATCACCGATGACGGTCATTGTGTGCAAAACCACGAATTGATGCGGCGCGCGGTCGAGTATGCGCGGATGGTCGGATTGCCGGTGCTCGATCATTGCCAGGATTACAATCTGGTCGGCAACGGCGTGGTCAACGAAGGCTACTGGAGCACGCTACTCGGTTTGCCCGGCTGGCCGGCTGCGGGCGAAGAAGCGATCGTGATGCGGAATATTTTACTGGCAGAGCTTTGCAATCATCATATCCACTGTCAGCACGTGAGTGCTGCCGGAAGTGTTCGTTTGATCCGCGAGGCCCGTGCGCGCGTTATCAAAATTAGCGGCGAAGTTTGTCCGCACCACATCGCGCTAACCGACGAAGCGATTCAAAATTTCGACACGAATTACAAAATGAACCCGCCATTGCGGTCAAAGGCCGATGTCGATGCAATCTTGGAAGGAATTGCCGACGGCACGCTGTCGATTCTGTGTTCGGATCACGCCCCGCATGCCGGGTTCGAAAAAGAAGTCGAGTTCGATCAGGCGCCCTTTGGGATTGTTGGGCTGGAAACCGAGCTCGGAATTTTCATCGATCAGCTCGTGCACAAGCACCACAAGATCGACATCATGCGCTTGATCGAGCTATACACGGTCGAGCCGGCGAAACTTCTTAAACTCGAGGCCGGCACATTGTCAGTTGGCGCGCCGGCCGACGTGACCTTGATCGATCCAGACTTGGAATGGACGGTCAGGACCGATCAGTTCCAATCGCTATCGCGCAACTCCCCGTTCGACGGCTGGAAATTAAAAGGCCGCGCCGTGCGAACGATTGTCGGCGGGAAAACCGTCTGGAAACTGTAGCGACGGTCTATGACCGTCGGACGAATCATGCGACGCTCAGAGCGCCGATACAACAGTCAACCGCTGTATCCGCCGCTGATGTAACTCTCCAAATGCGCGATGGTTGCGCTTTGGCAAGAGATCACGTGTTTGACGAGATCGCCGATAGAAATAATCCCGATCACTTTACCGCCCTCGACTACGGGGAGGTGACGAATGTGCTTCTCGGTCATTAAGCGCAGACATTCATCAACGCTTTCTCCCGGCTTCGTTGTCGAAACGTTCGACGACATGATTTCATCAACCCGGGTCTCCTTGGAAGATTTGCCGCGGATAAAAACTTTTCGTGTGTAATCGCGCTCGGAGATAATTCCGACCAGGTTTTCGCCTTTCATCACGAGCAGCGCACCGACGTTCTTGTCCGCCATCATTTCGATCGCCTTGAACACCGTCGCGTCCGGCGCGATCGAGAAAACGTCGCCGCTCTTCTGGTTCAAGATTGCACCGATATGTCCGCTTACATCCATGACAGTTGAAAAGGGGAACCAAAATACAACACCCCCAACCGGCGATGCAAAAGAATTCTCTGAACAGCGGAGCCGCCAGTTACCGCGCAAATTTTCGATCAATCAAACTTCGCAAATGCTCGGCTATGGCCGGTTGATCCAGCCGTTGAATCACTTCGTTCAAGAACCCGGCGACGATGAGGCGTTGGGCGATTTTTGTCGGGATGCCACGCGAATGGAGATAAAACATCTCGTCTTCGTTGATCTGTCCGGAGGTGGCGCCGTGGGTACAACGGACGTTGTCGGCAAGAATTTCCAAACCGGGCATTGAGTTCGCCTCAGAGTCGTCGCTTAAAAGAAGGTTGCGAACTTTTTGATAGGCATCGGTGAAATGCGCGTGTGGTTCGACCCGGATCAATCCGCCGAACGTGCAACGGGCGCGATCGTCGAGCGCATTTTTGTAAAGCAGATCGCTGGCGGTATGCGGCGAGATGTGGTCTTGCAACGTCCGCGCGTCGAATTCCTGCTCGTTCGTCGCAACCGCGACGGCAAGCAGATCGCTGCGCGAACCTTCGCCGACGAGCCGGCTGAGACTTTCGAACCGCGAATACCTGGAACCGAGATTCAGATTCAAACTCATCGCCGACGCGTCGTGATCGACCGTGGTCGTGTTCATTTGCAGAGCGACGACGTTCTCTCCCCAGTTTTGCGCGCAAACGTAAGTGACTTTGGCCCCCGGGCCGGCGATCAAGTCGTTTACGCCGCAAGCGAAGCCGGTCGCGCGCACGTCGCAGGAGCTGAAATGTTCTACGACGGTAACCTTGGCCAATTCGTCAGTGATAAGCAACAGATGCGGAAAGACGGAGACACCTTCGCCGCGCAACCAGTGAAAGATCTCGATCGGCTGTTCGATCTCGACCCCGCGCGGAACGAACAGAAATGTTCCGTTCGAGACCAGTGCTTTGTGCAGCGCCGCGAACTTGGCCGAGCCCAAAACCGCCGGTTGCGACATGAAATATTTTTGGAAAAGATCGGCGTGCTCGACCATCGCGCGTTCGAGCGGCTGGAAAATCACACCGCGCTTCTTCAGGTCGTCGGAAACGACATTGCGTTCGATGAGCTGATCGCCGGCAAAAATCAGGCGCGCCGCGAATTCGTCAAGGCCGCGCGAATACTTCAAAACATTGGCGCGATCATCATCCGAAAGCGCGGGGCTAAACTTGAATGACGCGAGATCGAGCAGATCGACATTGGAAAAACGCCAGGGCTGATCTTTGCGGGTCGGCCGCGAGATCGATTCGAATTTTTCCCAGGCGGAGGCTTGTTGTTCCCGAAACCAATCGGGCAAATCGCGCGACTCAATCGGACCCGAAAGGATTCCTTTCGGGCTTACAGTTTCATCATGAGCGATTGAGGGCATTGTCGATCTCAGATGGAAACGGCGGTCCGCAGACCGCCGATGTCGATCTTGTTTACGGAAAAAAAATTATCCGACCGAGCCTTCCATCTCGAGCTCGATCAATCGTTTCAGTTCGACCGAGTATTCCATCGGAAACTGGCGGACGAGGTCGTTAACGAAGCCGTTTACGCTCAAGCTCATCGCCTGCGCCTCGCTCAAGCCGCGCTGTTGCATGTAGAAGATTTGTTCGGCGCTGACCTGACTGACGCTGGCTTCGTGCTGTACGGCGTTGCCCGTTCCGCGGACAGTAATCGCCGGATAGGTGTCGGTGCGGCTGGTCGAGTTGATCAAGAGTGCGTCGCACTCGGTGTTGTTCTTGCAATGCTTCAAGTGCTTGGGCACATGCACGAGGCCGCGATAAGTCGCGCGGCCTGTGCCGATCGAAATCGATTTCGAAATAATGTTCGAAGTCGTCTCATCAGCGGCGTGAATCATTTTCGCGCCGGTGTCCTGGTGCTGACCATTGTTAGCGAGCGCGATGGAGAGCACTTCGCCGCGAGCTTTGCGGCCTTTCAGCACGACACCGGGGTATTTCATCGTCAGCCGCGACCCAATGTTGCAGTCGATCCATTTGATCTCGGCGTCTTCGTGGGCGAGGCCACGTTTTGTGACCAAATTGAAAACGTTGGCCGACCAGTTTTGCACCGTGATGTATTGGATCTTGGCGCCTTTGAGCGCGACCAGCTCGACCACTGCGCTGTGCAGCGTCGTGGTCTCGAACTTCGGCGCGGTGCAGCCTTCCATGTAAGTGACTTCGCTTCCTTCGTCGGCGATGATGAGCGTGCGCTCGAATTGGCCGAAATTTTCCGCGTTGATCCGGAAGTAAGCTTGCAGTGGATGTTTCACCTTCACGCCAGGCGGGACGTAAATGAACGAACCGCCGCTGAACACCGCCGCGTTGAGCGCGCTGAATTTGTTGTCGGCAATCGGGATGACTTTGCCGAACCATTTCCGGAAAATGTCTGGATGATTCTTCAGGCCCTCGGTCGAGCCGACAAAAATGACGCCCTGCTCGCCGACCGCTTTCTTGATGTTTGAGTAAACCGCTTCGCTGTCGAACTGTGCTTCGACGCCAGCGAGAAATTTTCGTTCCTGCTCGGGAATGCCGAGTCGCTCGAACGTGCGCTTGATGTCCTCGGGCACTTCTTCCCAGGTCCGCTTGGCCGCGTCACCAGACGCAAGGTAATAACGGATTTTGTCGAAATCGATCGCCTCGAGGTCCTTGCTCGCCCAATGAGTCGGCAGCGGTTTCTCGAGAAATGTTTTCAATCCGCGGAGACGAAATTCGCGGATCCAATCTGGGTCTTCCTTCGCATCGGAGATGTAATGGATGGTCTTTTCGCTCAGGCCGCTGCCGGCGTCCTTAGCGTAATCAACTTTGTAGTGAAAATCGCCGATGTTCCGATTGATATCGACCGCTTTGTTTTCAGTTTTCATTGTCGATCCTATCTCGTCAGCACTGGTTCATCCGCTCCCGCGCGCGCCCAATCGTAACCTCGTTCCTCGAGCTCAAGCGCCAGATCCTTCCCGCCGCTGCGCACAATCCGGCCCTGCACCATCACGTGCACGTGGTCGGGAACGATGTAATTCAAGATACGCTGATAATGCGTAATTAAAAGTATGCCGATGTTGGAACCGCGCAATGAATTAACGCCGTGCGCGACCGTCTTGAGCGCGTCGATGTCCAGTCCGCTGTCGGTTTCATCCAAGACCGCGTACTTCGGCTCAAGCATTGCCAGTTGCAAAATCTCAGTCCGCTTTTTTTCGCCGCCGGAAAAGCCTTCATTGACCGCGCGCGATGTAAACGCACGATCCATTCCAAGAAGTTCCATTTTTTCGTAAAGCTTCGCGTAGTACTCAGTCGCTTCGAGCTCTTCGCCTTCTGGCAAACGCGCTGCCAACGCGGCGCGCAAGAAATTCGCAATCGTGACTCCGGGAACTTCGCTCGGATACTGGAACGCGAGGAAAAGTCCTTTCCGGGCGCGGTCATCCGGCTCGAGCGCGAGAAGATCTTCGCCGTCCATGGTGATTTTGCCTTTAGTCACCTGATAATCGGGATGGCCTGCCATCACCTTGGCGAGCGTGCTTTTGCCGGAACCATTCGGGCCCATGATGGCGTGCATCTCTCCACGAGGCACGGCGAGACTCAGGCCGCGGACGATCTGCTGATCGCCGATGGCGACATGGAGGTTTTCGACGCGAAGCTCGTTCATCATAAAGAGGGGTTAAAAAATATAAGGCGATTCGGGCCGATTGCGAACGCGATTTCATCTCTCATTAGCGTCAGGTCATGCGCGCCATGTTGGCACACCTTATTGTTATAATTTCTATAAAAAAGGCACCCCGATTGCTGGTAAAGGAAACGGTGAACTCTGAAGGCAAATCGCCGCGCATGCCGCGTAAGTCCGTTTCGAAAGAATCGGTCTCGAAAGCGACCAGTGAATTGAACAACCTGTTGCAGATCATTTCCGGCACGAGCGCGGAGATCGGCAATTTGTGGGAAGGCAGCGAAGGCTCGGAGCAATATCTTAATATGCTGCGCTCGAGCATTGATCGTGCGGAAGCGGTCGCCGCGCAATTGGCCGAGCAGGCTGGGGGCACTGATCAAAAAGTGCTCATGCATCCCGAACTCGCGTCGTTCGTGAAACCAAAGACGATCAGCGAAATACCCCGCGCCAAGCCGACCATCCTCGTTGTCGATGATGAACAAATGGCGCTGGTTTTGATCAAGCGACTGCTGAGCGAAGCAGGTTACCAAGTCGTGACCGCGCAATCGGGGTTTGAAGCGCTCGATCTATTCCGGCGACAGCCGCAGGCATTCCAATTGGTCCTGCTCGATCTGACGATGCCCTTCATGGACGGAGAAGAAACATTTCATCGTCTGCGCGAGATTCGAGGCGAAATACCGGTTGTTCTGTGCACCGGATTTATTCGGCAAGATCGACTCGACCGATTGATGAAGGCTGGAATCGCGGGATTTCTGCGCAAGCCGCTCGCGCCCGATGAGATTGTCGATCATATCCGGGGCGTTCTGGACAGTGTGAGGTACGCACGAATTGACGGCGCCCTGCCGGATGGCTCCTCGATCGCGAGCTGATTTTGAATTGAATGAGAGCGATTGGCCGGGCCCGAGCCATCGAGCGATTCTACGATAATCGCCTGTTTGAAGGTGTTGATGCCGAGGTCATCGAGCGCATCGCGCCGAAAATTGGCGTGCTGCGAAAGAAACCCGGTGAAATAATTTTTCGCGAAGGTGAACCAGGCGGTTCGCTTTATCTGGTCGGCCAGGGCTGCGTTAAAATTGCGAAGGCCGCAGACGGCATCGACCACGAAATCCTCGACTACGTTGACCAGGGAAATTTCTTCGGCGCAATTGCGCTGTTGGCGGGTGAGCCGCATTCGACCACTGCAACAGCGGTCGAGCCGGCATTAATCGGAGCGCTTACCGAAGACACTTTGCAAGAGATCCTCGAGCTTTCGCCGAGCCGCTTGCACATGAATTTTCTGCGCGCCATCACCGCGCGCGTCCGTAGCGCGAACACCCATTTCATGCGTGAAACCGTGCGTGCGGAACGACTCCGTGTCGCCGGTGCGCTCGCCAATGCGATGATCCATGATTTGAAAAACCCGGTTTGCATTGCGCGTTGCTGTTCCGACTTGATCGCGACCGAATCGGCCGATGGGCATCTGCGCGAGCTAAGCAAAATGCTCACTGACACGGTCAACGGCATCCTCGGGATGACCTTGGACCTGCTCGATTACACCCGTGGTTCGGTTTCCGTGAACAAGCGACCGGTATCAATCTGGCGCCTGCTCGACGAACTGAATCGCCAATCGCTGCATCTTCTTCCGAGCAAAAACATCGAGTTCGTCAAACACATCCGCTACCAGGGCAACATCGACATCGACCTTGGAAGATTTGCCCGCGCACTCGGCAACGTGATCGAGAATGCTATGCAGGCGATGCCGGGCGGCGGCTTTCTCACGGTTACAATCGATGCCGTGGAAGACCAGGTGGCACTGCGAATTTCCGATACCGGTACCGGAATTGCGCCCGGGCTGATGCCGACATTGTTCGAACCTTTCCAACGCCGCGACAATTCGCACGCAAGCGGCGTCGGCCTGGCCGTAGCCAGGGCGATTGTCGAAGCACACGGCGGCAAAATTTCAGTCCGCAGTGTTGCCGATAAAGGCACAACCGTCGACATTCGACTCGCAAAACCAGACGGCGAATAAATTGCGCGCGCAATCGAGCGCGCTACCGTTTGCAGCTAAACTCAGCGGTCGGAACCGCTCGCTGTTTCTTTGCCCTGTGGTGTAACGGTAACACAGCGCCCTTTGGAGGCGTTATTCTTGGTTCGAATCCAAGCGGGGCAGCATTACTGCTTTTTCTCGGGCTCGACTTTCGGAACTTTTTTCCAGTTCTCTAATTTTCCTTCGAACGCCTGGACAAAGGCATTCCTAAACGCATTGAAGACAGTGGCAATAATATCGGGCGTCGGATGCTCAAACGTCCCTGAAAATGGCACTTTGGTGCCAAAGCGGTCTTTCGGATAATTGCGAATACTTTGTGTGAGCGTTCCAAGGATCGCTTCCCAGACAAATGTCGCCGGGTTTTGCGCGCTCTGTTCGTTAACGATGACCATGTGATCAAAACCCGGCTCGACGTAACCCTGGTAGCCGCTGCTTTTCGCATTCGCCTCCATCGCCATTTTGAATATTCCCTCTTTGAACGTGAAACCCCCGTACGCTTTGGCGAAGTCGTTCGCGCGCACGCCGCAGACGTATTTACCTGCCCGGCGTCGGGCTTGAGATCGGAAACGCGAACGTCGCTGAAGGCGATGCCGGCGGAGAACCAGAAGGCGAAGGCGAGGATGTCGATGTTGGCGAGGGCGAAACCGTTGGAGTCGGCGTCGGCGGCGGCGTTGGCGGCGGTGGAATAACATTTTCCCAATGATGAAGCGGCACAGTCGCACCCCCGATTTCGTCGACCAATTTCTGACAGCGGTCTTGGAGTTTTTCCAAATCGGGCGGACCAAATTGCGGATCGGCTGTTCCCGGAAAAATCAGATACGTGACTTTGAGATCGCTCACCGGCCGATTATAAGGCGTTGTTTGCGGATTAATTTGTTTCCCGATGCGAAATGAGGCCTCGCCCACTTTGTCGTTAGGCCCGATGTCGCCCACGATCGCGGGATAAATTCCATCGCCGAAAATTACGAGCGCGTAGTCTCCCGTTTTGGCAGCATCACGTCCGCGCGTGAACGAGCCGGGAATCACGATGTAGGGATCGGTCGTGCCGATCAGAAAGCTGAATTTCTTGAGCGTGGCGACTTCCGCGCGCAATTGCGTGATCACGTTGCGCAGATCGCGTTTCCGGTCGGGCGGAGTGTTCCTGGCGGCGAATTCATCTTCCGCGCGTTTCAATCGCTCTTCCGTGCCGGCGAGATACGGATTCGGCGCCGGCGTTTTCTTTGCCCACTTAAAACTGGTGAACGGTTTGAAGTTGGTCGGCGCCCCCGTGCCAGTCGGCATCCGGTCGCCATCTGAACCGTCTGCATCGACATCCATGTCGGCTTGCAATAAGAGCGCTTTGCGATGGCTCTGCGGATGCTGCAATTGCAAGACAGTCTGGCAATCAAAAAAATTGTGACGCGAGAGAAGCAGATCGAGTCGGACAAGGTTTTCGCGCAACATTCTCAGTTTCGTATTGTAAAGCTCGGCAAAAAGTGGCGAGACCGACTCGGGACCAGCCATTGCGGTCAGACCCGGTAGTAACTCCGGCAATCGCGGCGTTATTTTTGCCAGTTCCTCTAGTGTTCGGTTCGGTGTCGGAACGCGCGCATTCAATTTCAAATCGAGGACATAACTTTCCGGATCGACGCGTTCGGTCGAAGCGTCCGCGCCGGGCGTCGTTTCGACGCTGGAATGAAGTGTGATGCCGTTAAACAAACGGCCGGTATCGAGTTTGCCGACGATTGGCGGCGGACGCGTCGGTGTCGGCTCCGGCGTCGGCGAAGTCGTCGGAGCTTCCCGGGGCGCGAAGTACTGTAATCGCTCCTGGGAAATCCATCGATACAGGATCACGGCGAATATCGCCGCCGCCAAAACGACGACCAGCCTTCGCAACGTGCCCAGACGAAGTTTTGCCACGCGATTACTTTTTCAACCACGCGACCACCGCGACAATGAGACCGATCACGCTCAAGATCGACATCAGGCCGGCGGGCATCACTTTACCGGTCCGGATAAATTTCGGAACGAATTGCGCCGCGAGTAAAAGAGAGACAACGAAAGCAGTAGCGAGGCCGATTAACCGGTGTGAAGACATCAGCGAGCCGGCGATGAGCAGCAACGCGCCCGTGATCGCGCCGGCGATGATCGATGGCAGACTGCCAGCTTTCACGTAACCGATAATCCCGCCGAGAATCGTCAGCGCACCAAAAATAAGGAAGTAAAGTTTTGTCGCGTCCATGTTCGTCTGGTAGCGCACTCGTAATCCAACCGCCCGAAACTGTCCAGCGGCGCGATCACTCCGTCCCGAGATCCTCAATTTTCATCACCGGATGAATTTCCCAATCGGGTTGCGCGCCACGGATGATGATAACCTTCTTTGCTGAACCAACCGATCGAAGAGCCCACATCGGTGTCGGGCTTATTGTGCTCATCGGGAAATGCAAAGTAAAAGAGAACGAAATATCCGATGCGTGGTCATCCTGAGCGGAGCGAAGGATCTCTCACAAGCGCGAGCGTCACACAATGTAATCAGCGTGATCTACGCTCCGAGTGTGAGATTCCTCGTTTCACTCGGAATGACAAGCAACAAAGATGTTTCATTCGGCGTTTGACGTAAACGTCGCTACATTTTGCGGGTGCATTCGTTTCGGTATCGCGACGGGAAACTTTACTGCGAGGATGTCGATCTTGCGCGGGCCGCGGAGCAATTCGGGACGCCGCTCTATATTTATAGCGCCAGCACGATTCTTGATCACTTCCGTCGCCTCGATGCCGCCCTCGCGCCGCTCGATCATCTCATTTGCTACGCGGTCAAAGCAAACTCGAACCGTGCGGTCTTGAAACTACTCGCCGAAGCGGGCGCCGGGTTTGATATTGTCTCGGGCGGCGAGCTTTTCCGCGCGCTCAAAGCCGGGGCCGATCCGAAAAAGTGCACCTTCGCGGGAGTCGGCAAAGCGCGCGACGAGATCGAGTATGCGATCGAGCAGGGCGTTTATAGCTTTAATGTCGAGAGCGAAGGGGAGCTCGAATACATCGACAAAATCGCTGGCGCGAAAAAGTCACGCGCGCCGATCGCGCTGCGCGTCAATCCCGACGTCGATCCGCACACGCATGAATACATCGCGACTGGATCGCACGAAAACAAATTCGGCATCGCGCTCGGTGAGGCGCCGGCGGTTTATGAGCGCGCCACAAAAATGCGCAACATCGACATCGTCGGCGTGCAGATGCACATCGGCTCGCAGATCACCGAGACGAAACCGTTCGTCGACGCGGTGAACAAGGTCGCGCCGCTCGTTCGCGATTTGAAATCGAAATACAAAATCAAATTCTTCAGCATCGGCGGCGGACTCGGCATCGTTTACGAATCGTCGTTCGAAAGCGGCGCGAAAGAATGGTGGAGCGATTCCGGATCGGCGAAACATCAGTTATCAATCAAAGAATACGTGGATTCGATTCTGTCAGCGCTCCGTGAATTGAACATCCGGATTCTGCTCGAACCGGGCAGGTTGCTCGTCGGTAACGCCGGTGTCCTGCTCACGCGCGTGCGCTACATCAAAAAATCAGGCCAGAAAACATTTGCGATCGTCGATGCCGGCATGAACGACTTGATTCGGCCGGCGCTTTATCACAGTTATCACGAGATCGTCCCGGTCGAAGAGAAGATTGAGAGTGAGAGGAAGAGGAAAATGGAGAAGATCGACATCGTGGGGCCGGTTTGTGAATCGGGAGATTTTTTTGCACTCGACCGCGAGATGCCCGAGGTGCGCGAAGGCGATCTGCTCGCGATCATGAGCGCGGGCGCCTACGGATTCGTGATGGCGTCGAACTACAATTCGCGCCCGCTGCCCGCGGAAGCGCTCGTCCGCGGCGATAAGGTCGCGTTGATCAGGAAGCGGCAGACTTGGGAAGACTTGGTCAGAGGCGAGTAGGGTGAGCGCGCCAGTTGCAGATTTTGGTTTCCTGCATAAATACTGCTTCCCCTCGAATTCGATGAAACGCCTCCTCCTCATTGCGTCGTTGTCGATCCTGGCGCTGGCAGCCAAAGCGGGCGACAACATCCCGAAGGGCGAATGGATCATTGTTGTCGGCGGGCCCTCATTGAAGGAATGGGAGCAATACAAGGCCCAGCCGCACGATCATTGGTGGGCGAATTTCGTCCGAGCTGCGCGTTTGCGGACAGAACAACTGCGTGATGGCTTGTCGCCGAACGCGCCCATTACCTGGCTCGTTTACAAGCAAGGTTATCTCGATCGCGCGCCGCAGGAACACCAGGACCTGATCGCCTTCATCGAATCCGTGCGCGACAAATTCAATCTCAATCTGGTTTGGTTCCGGAACGGCGACGACGTCATCAATTATTTGAACAAGGGACAGGATCGCAAACGCCAGAAAGTGGCGGGCTTTGAATATTTCGGCCACTCGAATCGGGCCTGCTTCATGTTCGATTACAGCAGCAACGTGGACAGCGCCTCAAAGTCGTTCCTGCACGAGTCACAGCTGCGCCAGATCAATGGCTCGATCTTCGCCCGCAACGCCTACATCCAAAGCTGGGGTTGCCATACCGGCGAGGAGATGAGCGAATGGTGGTACCGCGCGACCGGGACCAAGATGATCGGCGCCCTCGGTAAAACGCAGTTCATGATGGAGGAATTGCCGGTCCTCACTTCGCCCGGCGGCAAATGGGTAACAGCGCCGGAGAAATTCACGGCCAAGACAAATTAATTTTCGGATTTCCGCTGTTGTCATTCTGAGCGGAGTCGAGGAATCTCTCGCTGTTTCTGTGATTCAATGAAACTCGAACAACTGCGCGCGCTTTATCGGCAGCCGTTGTTCGATTTGATTTCACAAGGTCGCGAAATTCATCTCGAACATTGGCGCGGCGACGAAGTCCAGCGCTGCAGTTTACTCAGCATCAAAACCGGCGGTTGCAGCGAAGATTGCGCCTACTGTGCGCAAAGCGCGCACTATTCCACCGGTGTGGAACGCGAAGACTTGTTGTCGATCGAGCAGATTGTCGATGTGGCAACGCGCGCTCGCGCGCAAGGCGCGACTCGCTTTTGCATGGGCGCGGCCTGGCGGGGCGTGCGCGATGGCACCGAAAAATTCGAGCGCGTGCTCGAGATCGTGCGCGAAGTCGGCGCGCTCGGAATGGAACTTTGCGTCACGCTTGGCAAGATCGGACCGATCGAAGCGCGCAAACTGAAAGCAGCCGGCGTCACTGCTTACAATCACAACATCGACACTTCACCGGAATTTTATCCGGAAATCGTAAGCACGCATACTTTTCAAGACCGGCTCGACACCATCGCAGCTGTGCAAGCGAGCGGGATGTCGGTTTGCAGCGGCGGAATCGTTGGGATGGGCGAATCGGAAGATGACCGGTTGCGAATGATCGAAATTTTGAGCGAACTCAATCCGCAGCCGCAAAGTGTTCCAATCAATTGTTTGATGCCGCAGCACGGGACCCCGCTCGAAAATCAACCGCCGATCGATATTTTTGAGTTCGTTGGACTGATCGCAGTCGCGCGGATCGCCATGCCGAAAGCGCGAGTGCGGCTCGCGGCCGGACGCACCCGAATTTCACGCGAAGGCCAGGCGCTCTGCTTTTTTGCCGGCGCCAATTCCATTTTCTTCGGCGACAAACTTCTCACCGCGAAAAATCCGGAGGTTGATGTCGATCTTGCGTTGCTGCGCGAGCTCGGATTGAACATTGAATATAAAGATCGCGCGGCCAGTTTCGAACCAGTCAGGCAAATAACCGAGCTTGAATTTTGACGCGAAATCGCAGATGCAATTGCGAATAACTCATTGATGAAAGCCGACGACGAAAAGGGGATCAGCGTGATTTTGATTTATACGGCGCTCCTTTTCTTCCTGCTCGGCCTGGCCGCGCGAATGAAAATGAGCTTCCATCATCGGATGGAACTTTCGACCGCCGGATTCGTGGTGGCCGCAGTGCTGGCGTCGCTCGCAGTCGTGATCTTCCTCTTTTCCCTGCGGAAGCGTCGCGGCTAGCAACGTGACGTTGCAAAACGGCGGCGAACCGTTTCCAGCCGCCGCCGTTTTCTCCCTCTTATGACCCTGAGTTATTCGGCCATCGCGTTATGCAGTTCTTGCATCGCGTTACGCATTTCCTGCCGCGCTTTTTGCAGGTCGTCGAATTTCTTTTGCTGATCCGGCGTCAGGATCGGACGGATCTGAGACATGGTTTTGTCCGTGATCGCATGGGTCTTTTCCATTGCGTCCTTGTGAATGGCCACGATCTGCGGCCGGGCTTGATCGATCAGCGGTTGGACCTTCGACTGTTGCTCGGCGGTTAGGTTCAAGGCCTTGGTCAAATGTCCCATCGCCAATCCCTGACCGTGCCAGTCACCGTGGCCTCCGGCAAATCCGCCGTGGGGTTCGGCCAAAGCGTAGCCGGCAAGGGCGAGCGTACCGATAGCAGCGAGTGTAAGTAGGTTTCGTTTCATATTTGTTTTCAATTGAATGGTTCGGACTGTTTCATAGGACGTGACCGCGCGCCGGCCGCGTTGGTTACACTTAATTTTTATCCGCTTTCAGCCATGAAATTTGTAACCGCCACCCATCCACACCCGTCATTGTCAGTAGTGTGGATACGATCTCGACGACGACATGGATGATCTCGACCCTGCTGAGCTGGTTCAGGCTGCCCTGCGTCATGACGATGAAGCGGCTCGCGAATTGGTTCGCCGCCTTTATCCGCTTGTCGCGAAAATGGTCCGCTCACATCGACCGCGACGAACTAGTGAAGAGGATCTTTGCCAAATGATTTTCATCAAGGTTTTTCAAAAGCTTTCCCAATTTTCCGGCAAAGTGCCGATCGAGCACTGGGTCTCGCGCATTGCCGTGAATACCTGCCTGAGTCAGATCGAAGCCGAGAAAGTCCGTCCGGAGCTGCGTCAGGCCGATCTGAGCGAAGAGGAACAGGCAGTCGTGGAAAATCTCGCCACTTCCTCCGACGAACTGGCGCCGGACCGGCAATTGGCGTCACGCCAGCTCGTCGAACATTTGCTTCAACTACTCAAGCCGGTTGAACGCCTCGTCATCGATTTGCTTTACTTGCAGGGCCGTTCCGTCGAAGAAATTCACAGGATCACGGGCCTGGGCGCAGCCGCGATTAAAGCCCGCGCGTTTCGCGCCCGTCAGAAAATGAAAGCGCAGCTCACGAAAATGTCTGCGAAGAAAAATTTATGAAGGATATCGATCTTGATCGGTTATTGCGCGCTGCGTCGCAGGCGAAAGATGACTCGCCGGCCGAAATGCCGTTTGGTTTCGACACCCGTGTAATCGCGCTTTCGCGTCGAAATGGAAACGGTGCGGTGTTCGGTGCGCTTTTGCGCCGGGTCGCGCTTGCAGCGGCAGCCGTGATTGTCTTGGCGACCGCCGGCGCTTATTTCGAATTTAACAGGAATGGCGACGCAATTACGGTGTCCGGTAGCGAATTCGCCATCGCTGATTCAGCCATTCAGGATGAGGTTGCGCCATGAATAGCGCGCTAAAATGGAAATTGATCGCCGGTTTCGTGCTGGTATTTCTGGCCGGCGGCGCCGCCGGCGTATTCTTCAGCGCGGCGACAGCACATTACTTCTTCGGGGCACATCGTCACGGTTTTGCCGCTCAGGCGATGAAGAACCGTTTGCAATGGCAACTTCGGTTGACGGACGAACAGATGGGCAAAATCTCGCCGGTCATCGAAAAAACGGGAACGCAGCTCGAAGAAATTCGAGGCGACACCGGCCGCCGCGTCCGTGAAACCATTGCCGAAGCGCATCGCGAGATCGCGCCAATTCTCACGCCGGAGCAGCAGCAGCGTTTGAAACAGATGGAGGAGCGGCATCGACGTTGGTTCCAACATCACCGGTCTGAACGCTTTACTCCTGCGCCCGAAACGTCGCCGGAATAGCCGATAAAATTCGCCTACGCAATCAGTGGCGAGCGATGTGTCCGATGAACCAATCGCTTGCTAGCTTGGCGACCTTTTCGAGCGCGCCCGGTTCTTCGAACAAATGCGTCGCCCCCGGCACGATGTCGATCTTGCACTCGCATGTCATTTGCACGCGCGCCTGCTCGTTCAGTTCGATCACGACATGATCTTCGCCGCCAACGATCAGCAGCGTCGGCGCTTTCACTTTCGGCAAAGCATCTCCCGCCAAATCCGGTCGGCCGCCACGTGACACGACCGCGCCGACTTCTTCGGGCAATTCCGCCGCCGCGACCAGGGCCGCGCCGCCGCCGGTGCTCGAACCAAAATATCCAATGTGAACATCCTTCATTTGCTTTTGCTGCTTCGCCCATTTGGTCACGTAAACAAGTCTCTCCGCGAGCAAGCCAATATTGAAACGATGCTGGCGGGTATACAGATCGACCGATTCTTCTTCCGCCGTCAGCAAATCAAACAGCAAGGTCGCGAGTCCCGCGTCATTGAGCGTGCGTGCGACAAATTGATTCCGCGGACTGTGCCGACTGCTACCGCTGCCGTGCGCGAAGAGCACGAGTGCCTTAGTTTGCTCGAGAATTGTCAGATTCCCGTCAAGCGTCGTGCTTCCGGCAGGAATCCGCACCTCGTTCATCAACGCTCATCAACCTCTTTGCGCGGCGCGTGCGAGTAAATCGCGCACTTCGTCATCGCTCGTTTGCGAAAAATCTTCGTAGTACTGGCCGACCGCTTGGAAAAATTCTGGCGCGCTCGCGCAGATGACTTCGTCGGCTTCGTCCTCGAACTCGCGACACGTGTCCGGCGGCCCGACCGGGACCGCAACCACGATCTTGGCCGCTCCGCGTTGGCGCAACGCTTTCACCGCAGCGCGCATGGTCGCGCCTGTCGCCAATCCATCATCGATCAAAATAACAGTGCGTCCGCGAAGCTCAGGTGCCGGCCGTCCATCGCGGTAACTTTGCTCGCGGCGCTGCAACTCGGCCGTTTCCTTCGCGGTGACCGATTCAATGATTTCGTCCGCGTTCGGTAACGCGCGCGCGACGTCGTCATTCAAAACACGCACGCCGCCGGAAGCGATCGCGCCGACGGCGAGCTCTTCAAAACCTGGCACGCCAAGTTTGCGCACGATGAAAACATCAAGCGGAACGCGAAGCGCCTGCGCTACTTCGTAAGCGACCGGAACGCCCCCGCGCGGCAAGCCGAGCACAATCACATCGTCGCGCCCGGAATATTTGGACAACTTTACGGCAAGCAATCGTCCGGCTTCGGCGCGATTTGGGAAAGCTCCTTCCATGCAATTACTGTTTGCCCCGAATTAGTTCCGTCAGCGGAACAGCTTCGGCAATCTGCTCCGTCGCTTCGAGATAATCGCGAAAGCCAGAGGAAAACATTCCCCGGCGCAGAGACCACCACGTTTTTACACCCGGCCGATGGTAGTAGGCACGAATGTAAAGATCCCAACCTTGCCATTGTTCGCGATCAAGCGTCCCCTGGCGCTGCTGGAACCACGCATTCTCAAAAAGCTTAAATATCGCAAAGAGAACGGCGATAGCTCGCAAGCGATCTTCTTCAGTGGCGCCATGCCAATCTTCGACGGCTGCGGCAAATGAGCGCGTCAGGGCAGGATCGGACCCTTGCGGGCCAAGCAGCGCGATCAGCGAGCCGGTTAGTGAATCGACAACGACCGAACGTTGCGACTTCGTGTTCTGCCGGATCTGTGCCGCCAGATAAAACAGCGACGCGATCACACCGAGCGCAGCCACCAATTGTGCGATCGCGCTGACCGTTTCCAAATTCACGTCTGCCTTTTATCAGACGACGCCGAAAGTGACGATGTCGATCTTATCACTCGTCACTACCTGGGCAACGGCTGCTCTGAATTCGCCAACGCGTAGGCGGCGACCGCGACCACCGCGGAATTTTCTGCCAGCTCTTTCGGGACGATTTTGTCCAGCGTGTCGGCGGCCGTGTGATGATAATTAAAGTAGAACCGGCTGTCCTGAATCGGCGCGAACGCGGGCACTGCCGCGTCTTCCACCGGCTCGATGTCCGCGCCGCAATGCTCGACCATGGTGAGCATGCCCGCGCCTGACTCCTGTAGAATTGCGGCGATCGGCATGAGCATCGTTTTCACTTCACGCTTGCCCTTAATGTTAAGCCCGAGAGGATGACCTGCGCCGCCGTCCGTTTCCATGACCGCGAAATGGTTGCCAAAATCTTTCGCGTGATCTTTCGCGTAAGTTTTCGAGCCCATGAGGCCGTTTTCTTCATTCATCCACGCGATCACGCGGATCGTGCGCTTCGGTTTCAAATGCAGTTTCTGGATCAGATTTGCAGCTTCCATCGAGACGGCGACGCCGGCGCCGTCATCGATCGCGCCGGTTCCCAAATCCCACGAATCGAGATGGCCGGAAACAATCACGACTTGCTCGGGATGTTCGCTGCCTTTGATATCGCCGATCACATTTGCGCTTTCCACGTCCGGCAATGTTTGCGGCGTCAGAACGAGTTTCATTTTCACCGAACCTTGTCGCACAAGATCGACAATGACCTCCGCGTCCTCTGCTGTGACGGCACCTCCCGGAATCTTCGGCGCGTCATCGGCGTATTTCGTCTGGCCGGTGTGCGGAATTCGGTAATCCGCGCCGCCGACCGAGCGAATCAAGCATGCGCTCGCGCCGAGTCTTGCCGCTGCGACCGGACCTCCCCCGCGATAAAGGACGGCCTGTTCGTACGCTGCGCCGCCGCGACCTTCCGCCGCCATCTGTTTATCGAACGGATAATTGAAGAGCACGATCTTGCCCGCGACCTTTTCGCGCGGCAGCATCTTCAGCTCATCTAAAGTTTTCACGGCAACTACTTCGGCCGTGATTCCCTCCGCCGGCGTTGCAACGCTTCCGCCCAGCGCGCAGAGCACGATCTTCTGCGTCGTGTTCTCGGCCTGACCAGGCCATTGCACGAGCGCAGCAGTTTCTTCGCCCCGGACCCAGTGCGGCACCATCACTTTCTCCAACTGCACTTCGCAGCCGATCGCTTTCAATTCGCCCGCGACATACTCAACCGCTTTCGTGGCCTGCGCCGATCCGCTCAAGCGCGGCCCGATATTGTTCGCCAAGTGTGCAACCTGCCGATATGCGTAGTCGCTGCTCAACGCGGCTTCTTGCAGTCGCTTCAGATCAGCGAGTGTTTGCGATGAAAAGACAACCGGTGTCGCGGTCGGCGTTGGCGTGACTGTCGATCCTTCCACTGGACTTCCGCTCTGTGCATTCAACGAAACAGTCGAAACCAAAACGCCAAGCGAAACGAATGAGATCAGGGATTTCATTTTGAATCGGCGCCGTAAGAGAAATAGCGGTAAACGATTTTCTGTTGCGCGCCAGCCCCGGCGTGGCTCAGGAGGTCGAAAGCTTTTTTGTCCGCTTCGGCTTGCGATTTTGCGCGACCGACGCCGTGAAAGTCTCTGCCAGATTTATCCTGACTGCGGGCAACGGCAACAAAACCGGTTGAATCGGAAGATGAAAGAATGGGCGCCGTCGCGACGCTGGACTCGCTTCGCCTGCGCACATCGCGCAACGCGAACTCGCGTGCTTGGGCCGAAGTTCGGTAATCTTTCCCGCCTTTCGGCGTTGCTGATCGAAAATAGGTCACGTCCGTCCAAATTCCGTTTTCGTTATAGCCAACCGCGACCGCATCGCCGGCAATCAACCGCGACGCGATTAACAAGAGCCAGCAGACTAGAATAGCGATCAGGAAACGAGAATTCATCTGCGAGATCCGCGCAATCCGCGGTTAAGACTTCCGGCCTTCCTCGAAATCCATCAAATCGGGAACACACGCGATATCGTGGCGATCGGCCACGCCTTGGGCTTCCTTTAATTTTTGAAATCGCGGCGTCATAAAATCGCGCCAGCCCAGTTTCGAGGCAAACCCGTTCCAGACCACGATGTCGCCCTCGTTGAGCGCGCGCCCCTTTTCGCCGCACCATTCCAGAATTTCGTCCTCGCTCCCGCCTTGCAGGACCCGCTCGCGAAGATCGGCATAATTCACGCGCAAAAAATTACAGCACGCGCCGTCCGCGGTCATCGGCGCGCCGAGGTTTTTATGATACTCAGCCGCGAGCTCGCCCCTTGCGTGGAGTCGAATCTTGTCCAGCATCCGCGGGAAATAAACCATGCCGTTTCTCGTTTTCTCGTTTGGGCTCTTCGGATACTGCGTGCTCATTCGTTCAAGTAAACCTACCAGTTTGTCATGTCGAGCGGCAACGTGACGTTGCATCCATTTAACAGCGGCGCAGCCGCCACATTGAGCGCCTGCCCTGAGCGAGCGTAGCGAGTCGAACGGGAGACATCTCTAGATATTTCCGGAAATCTCATCGAACAGATCAAGCCAGCGAGGGTTGACTTGATCGATTAGCTCGACCTTCTTTTTGCGGGACCACCTCTTCAACTGCTTTTCGCGCGCAATGGCTTCCTCAACGTCAGAATAATGCTCCCAATACACGAGTTTGTGACATCGGTAATCTGCCGTGAACCCCGGAATCTCGCCCGACCGGTGCTCCCTTAGTCTTCGTGATAAGTCGTTCGTCATTCCGATGTAGAGGACCGAATCGGTCTGATTTGTGACAATGTACACCCAGAAATCGTAATCGCGTGACATCGACAGAAATAGTCAGAGATCCCTCGACTTGGCTCGGGATGACGCAGAAGAATATCGATTCGCGCAGAATGTGTTCAACACCGCGTTGGCGACATTTTTGTCATGTCGACCGAAGTGG
>Ga0209217_1000032_pt1 | contig 28207 bp, 26 predicted proteins | sample JacPinW_OM3H0_M2_FD_187957 | JGI IMG/M metagenome (GOLD analysis project Ga0209217, IMG submission 187957) | Forest soil microbial communities from Algoma, Ontario, Canada - Jack Pine, Ontario site 1_JW_OM3H0_M2 (SPAdes) (version 2) | ecosystem: Environmental > Terrestrial > Soil > Boreal...
GTTTGCTCTCGGCGCGCTCGTTGTGGCGGCCAACGGCTGGCCATCAGTTCGAACATTGCTTCTGGTGCTCGTGTGCATGGTCTGTGCCCGCACCGCCGCGATGCTTTTCAATCGCTTCGTCGATTGGTCGCTTGATCAACGGAACCCGCGCACAGCATCGCGGCATTTGCTCCTGCCGAAATCGGTTGTGCTCGTCGCCTTGATCGTCAGTTCGGCCGCTTTTCTCGCCGCTGCCAGTGCGATCAATCGGCTCACGTTTGTGCTCTCGCCGCTCGCGCTCGCGATCGTTTTCTTTTATTCGCTGACCAAACGTTTCACTGCTGCGACCCACTTTTTTCTTGGGTTGGCGCTCGCTATCTCTCCGATCGGCGCGTGGATCGCTCAACGAGGAGATGTCGATCTTGCGCCGTTTGTTTTGGCGATCGGAGTCATCTGCTGGGTCGCCGGCTTCGATCTGATTTATGCGACCCAGGATTTTGAATTCGACCGGCGCGAGGGAATTCGCTCGTTGGTCGTAACGATGGGAATCTCGCGCGGTCTTCGGCTCGCGCAGTTGCTCCACCTGTTGCTGTTGATTGCGTTCGTCGGGTTCGGCATTATCGCGAAACTCGGAGCAATTTATTTCTGCGCGATGCTGTTGATCGCAGGCGCGCTGATCTACGAACATCGCATGGCGCGATCACTTGACGTGAGCGGCATTAATCGCGCGTTTTTTCAGAGCAACGCCTTTGTCAGCGCCGTCTTTTTGATCGCCGTTTGCCTGGACCGGCTGGTCTAGGAAGTTACATCGCGTTCAACTGCGCGACGCGTTGCGCGTGGCGGCCACCTTCAAACGGCGTTTCCAGCCAAACCCGCACAATTTTCAATGCGAGATCCTCGGGAATCATGCGTTGGCCGATTGAAAGCACATTCGCGTCGTTATGCTGGCGTGAAAGACGCGCGGTCTCCTCGTTCCAGCAAAGCGCGCAACGCACGCCGCGCACTTTGTTCGCGGCCATCGCTTCACCGTTGCCGGATCCACCGAAGACGATGCCCCGCTCGCATTCACCGCGGGCAACCGCTTCCGCCGCCGGCCGAATGAAGAGGGGATAATCAACCGGGTCCTCATTAAAAGTACCGCAATCTTTCATTTCGTGACCGAGCGAAATGAGAAGTTCTTTAACTTTCTCCTTATAACGAAAACCGGCGTGATCACTCCCGAGTGAAATCTTCATTTCCAGTCTACTTTGCTACTGAAGGCTAACTATCGTTGTCGAGCACAACCGAATCTGTCATGTCGAGCGAAGTCGAGACATCTCTTACTGTTTCTGGGCTGATTGAAGTAAGTTGAGAGAAATATCCAGAGATTCCTCTGCTCCGGTCGGAATGACAAAAATGTTAGCCTCCGTGCAACTTCGCGAGCTGGCTCCAGATCTCGCGTTCACGCTCCGACAGTTTTTTTGGAATATTTATCTGCACGACGACGTAGAGATCGCCGCGTTTTCCGGAAATGCTCGGCAGGCCGTGTTCGCGCAATCGAAATCGCTGACCGCCCTGCGTCCCGGGCGGGATCTTCAAACGGGCGCTGCCTTCCAGCGTCGGCACTTTCAGTTCCGTACCGAGCGCAGCTTGCCATGGCGCGATCTTTACTTCGTGAATGAGATCGCTGCCTTCGACTGAGAAGTCGGGGTGTTTCGCCAGGCGCACCCGCAGAAAAAGGTCGCCACTTTTTCCGCCGCGGGCACCGGATTCGCCCTGACCGGCGAGGCGGATTCGCTGCCCTTCATGAACGCCGCGCGGAATTTTAACCTGATAATTTTCGACTTTGTTTGAGCCGGCGCGACGCAACGAAACCGTGCGTGTCGATCCGCGCAGCGCTTCTTCAAGCGTGACCAAAATGTCGGCTTCGACATCCGCTCCGCGCTCTGCGGTTGCTTCGCGTCCGCCGAATCCACCGAATGCCGAGCGGCCGCGGCCGCCGCCGAAAAAAGCTTCGAAAAAATCGCTGAACCCAGTCCCACCGAATTCAAATTGCACGCCGCCGCCACCGTCACCACCCCATTGATAAAATCCTCCACCGGGCTGACCGCCCCACTGCGGCGGCGGTTGGAATCCGCCCGGTTGGTTCCAGTCGGCGCCGAGTTGATCGTATTTCTTGCGCTTCTCCGGGTCGCTCAGGACTTCGTAGGCTTCATTGATCTGCTTAAATTTTTCTTCGGCGGCTTTTTTGTCCTTGGCGACGTCAGGATGATATTTCCGCGCCAATTTCCGAAACGCGCTTCGGATCTCATCGTCCGTCGCCGTTTTGGAAACGCCGAGTGTTTCGTAATAATCTCTGAACTGCACCGCCATCGAGCCTCAACCTTGTGCCGCCGATCAATTCGCGCAACCTTCTTGGTAATGCGCGAGCTCGGAAAATTCCTCGTCATGATCGGCGCGGTCGTCGTCATGCTCGGTGCGATCTTGTGGAGCGGGTTTGCTCCTCAATGGCTGGGGCACCTGCCGGGCGACATTCGGATTGAGCGCGAACACTCCGCGTTTTATTTCCCAATCGTCACCTGCATTATCATCAGCATCGTCCTGAGCTTGCTCTTTTCGATTTTTCGGCGCTGATGGTAGCGTCCGCGAAACAAGTCGTTCTAGATCGACATGTTGCCCGGCTGGTTCGATGCCGGCGTTGCCCGCGAATGAGATCGACGCCGGTGTCCGGTGGCGCGGTCGTCAGCGACGTGATGTTGATCGGACAAGCACCCGGTCCGCGCGAGCCCACTTTGAAACGCCCATTCGCCCACACGGCTGGGCAAACACTCTTTCGCTGGTTCGAGCAATTTTGCGGAATAGACGAAGCCGCCGTTAGATCGACAATTTATTTCGCGGCCGTTTGTCGCTGTTTTCCCGGCAAATCTCCCGGCGGGACCGATCGCGTGCCGGCGCCGGATGAGATTCGAAATTGCTCGTCCTGGATGAACGAGGAAATCAAAATCTTGAAGCCGCGTCTCATAATTCCGGCCGGCCGGTTGGCGATCGCGCAATTCATCGAGTGCACGAAATTGGAGCAGGTCATCGGCCGCAAATTTCGCGCGCGTCGCGCCGGACACATCTTCGATCTGATTCCGCTGCCGCATCCCTCCGGGGCTTCGCCGTGGCACAAAATTCCGCCGGGAAAACAGTTATTAGCGAAAGCGATGCGCCAAATCGCGCGTCATCCCGCGATTATCGATCTTCGCAAAGGCGGGCGCGATTGACCCCAATCGCTCGCTCGCCTTAGTACGAACGCAAGATGGAGACTCTAACCCGCGCTGAAATTCCCGAGTCCGATAAGTGGGACCTGGCGCAGCTCTTCGCTGATGTTGGCAAATGGCAGGAAGATTTTGCCTGGGTTCAAAACAGTTATCCGCGAATCAAGGAGTGGAAGGGGAAGGTCGGCCAGTCGGCCAAGAATCTCGCTGAGTGTTTGGAATTCGAGAAGGAACTCGATCTTAAACTGGAACGGCTTTATCACTTCGCTTCACTTCAGCTCGCGGAGGACAGCGCGAATACGAAGTACCTCGCGCGCGTCGGCCAGATTCAAAACTTGCTGACGAAGATCGGCGAGGCGTTCGCGTTCGTCGTTCCGGAAATTCAAGCGATCGACGACCAGACTCTTGCGAAGTTTATTGCTGATCCAGCGCTGGCCGATTGGCGGATCAAACTCCACAAAATTCGCCGACTGAAGCCACACGTGCTTTCCGAGCCGGAGGAACGCATTCTCGCCCTCGGCGCCGCCGCGCTCAGCGGTTACGACGACACATTTTCGCAACTGACAGACGTCGACATGAAGTTTGGTGTGCTTGTCGATGACACCGGCCGCGAAAAACCGCTTACTCAAAGTTCGTTCAGCTCTTTCTTGGTGAAACGCGATCCCGGACTCCGCAAACGCGCGTTTGAGCAGTTCTATGTCGAATTCCAGGACCACCAATACACGCTCGCCAGTTCGCTGGCGTATTCGGTGAAAGCGGATGTTTTTCGCGCGCGCGCGAGAAATTATTCATCTGCCCTCGACGCAGCGTTGTTCCCCGACGATGTGCCGGCTTCGGTTTATGAAGGTTTGATCAAACCGGTTCGCGCAAATTTGGCGCCGCTCTTTCGCTATTTCGATTTGCGGCGACGAGTGCTCGGTTTGAAGGAACTTCATCACTACGACACCTACGTCCCGATGGTGGCCGAGATTGAGACGCATATTTCGTTCGACGAAGCGGTCGAGCGTGTGGTCACAGCGTTACAGCCGCTCGGAAAGGAATATGTCGAGGTTTTGGAAAGCGGTTTGCGCGGCCGCTGGTGCGATCGTTATGAAACAAAAGGCAAACGCAGCGGCGCGTTCTCATCCGGAAGTTACGGCGCGCCGCCTTACATCTTGATGAATTACAAGGAAGATGTGTTCGCCGACGTTTACACGCTCGCGCACGAAGCCGGCCATTCCATGCACACCTGGTTCTCGCAAAAAGCGCAAAAGTATCAGGATTACGATTACCCGATTTTCCTCGCCGAAGTGGCATCGACCTTCAATGAAGAATTGCTCACGCATCATCTGCTCGAGCAAACGCACGATCCGAAAATGCGCGCTTACATCATTAATCGGCAGATCGACGACATTCGCGGCACGCTGTTCCGGCAAACGATGTTCGCCGAGTTCGAAAAGGTCATTCACGAAATTGAGGAATACGGCGACGCGCTGACCCTGGACACTTTCAAGTCTGAGTACCATAAATTGCTCACCGGTTATTTCGCGGAAAATTTCGTGCTCGATCCTCAGCTGGATTTGGAATGTCTGCGCATTCCGCATTTTTATGGGGCCTTTTACGTTTACAAATACGCCACCGGAATTTCCGCAGCGGTGGCGCTTTCGGAAAAGGTTTTGCGAGGCGAAGCGGGCGCGGTAGACGCGTATCTTGGTTTCTTGAAATCTGGCGGTTCAAAATTTCCGTTGGAAACGTTGAAAACAGCGGGCGTCGACATGACCACCTCCGCGCCGATTGAAAGCACGTTGCGACTGTTCGAAGGACGCCTGGGCGAACTGGAAGCTCTTCTTCTGTAACCGTTAACCGCCGCCCACCGGAGGCCCTACCGCCTTTGGCAAGCTCTTTGCTTAGAACCATGTGTGGACTTCGAATGGCGATTACGGGCCGCGGCCGGCTATGCCGAATTGGGCATGAACCGCGAGTCGATTGCCGAGTTAAATGCCATCGACACACCGTCGCAAATCCGCCCGGAGGTCCTGCAATTGCGTCTTCACCACCTGATGCGTGAGAAGAAATGGGCGCGCGCTTTGACAGTCAGCCGCAAACTTTGCCGGGTGGCGCCACACTGCAGCGCTGGGTATCTTCATGCTGGGTTCTGTTTGCATGAACTAGGGAAGACTCTCCAAGCTAAGAAGCTTCTCCTGAAAGGGCCGGTCGCACTCCTGCGAGAGCCAATTTATTACTACAACATGGGTTGCTACGATGCGCTTCTCGGCAATCCGAAGTCAGCCCAGGTCCATTTGCTCACCAGTTTCAAAATGGATCCGTCATTTCGCGAGATCGCGAAGAAGGATCCCGATCTGAAGGCGGTCCAGGAACTGATCTAATCCGAGAGACGCGCTCCGTCGCGCCCGAAGAAAATGTGGACGCCACAGAGGTCGTCCCTCCATGTTGCAGCAAGTGCAACTTAATGCGGACGAACTGCGCGCGCGCCTCGAACCGCTGTTTCAAGGGAACTTCGAGAAGTTCGGCGAGCTCGGCGCGGCGGTTTCCGTTTGGCAAAACGGAAAGGAGTTGCTCGAGCTTCACGGCGGATTTCGGGACGCCCGCCGCGAACGAGCTTGGACAGACGAAACGCTCGTTCTGATTTGGTCGGCAACGAAAGGGCTCGGCAGCGCTTGTCTGTTGCATGTCTTGCAGGAACACAAGATCGACATCGAGCGACGGGTAGGGGAATTCTGGCCGGAGTTCGCGCAAGCCGGGAAAGAAAAAATCACCCTCGCGCAATTGCTGTCGCATCAAGCGGGATTGGCCGCGTTCGATCGAAATGTGGACGTGCTCGATTACGCAACGGTTATTGATGCTCTCGAGAAACAAAAACCAAACTGGCCTCCAGGGACCGCGCACGGCTATCACGCACGGACGTTCGGGTTTCTCATCGACGAACTCGTCAGGCGAATCGCCGGAGTCACTTTGAGCGAATATTGGCGGAAAACCTTTGCCGAGCCGCTTGGTCTCGATCTTTGGATCGGTCTGCCAGAAAAGGAAAATGCACGTGTTGCGACGATGTATGCGGCCCGAGCGGGCAAACCGCCGGGGCTTAAAAAAGGCCTGTCCGGCTCGGACCAGTTTTATCGCGATCTGACCAAGCCGGGAACTCTTGCGCGCAAAGTTTTCAATTCACCGGCCGGACTTCACGCCATCAGCGCGATGAACAAACCCGAAATCCGAGCGGAGCCGATCGTTTCGTTCGGCGGAATCGGCAGTGGCAATTCGCTCGCGAAGTTTTACGCAATGCTGGCCAACACTGGGCGAATGGACGACCGACAATTTTTTTCGGAAAAGACGATAAACTGGATGACTACGACGCTGACGGACGGAGCTGACCGCGTTTTTCAAATTCCGACTGCCTTCTCGGCCGGCTTCATGAAGGATTCAGAGAAATCAGCGCGACGAATTTTTGGAAAATCGACCTCGTCATTCGGGCATCCCGGCGCCGGTGGCAGCCACGCTTTCGCGGATCCTGAAAACTGGATCAGCTTCGCCTACGTCATGAATCAGATGGAGCAATCGGTTTTGCCTAACGAAAAATCGTTGCGTCTGGTAGACGCGATTTACCGGAACAAGCCATAGTCGGCCACATCCGGCGCGAGTGCTTAACGCGCGCGCGTCCTGCTGGCTATTCCCCGATAATTGTGGCTGACACTTTCCGCCGATGAGTGTCGCGGCGATGCTCAAAGAGAAACAGGCCCTGCCACGTACCGAGCTCCATTTTGCCATCGACAATAGGCACGCTTTCGTTCGTGCGCGTCAGCACCATGCGAATATGCGAAGGCATATCGTCCGGGCCCTCATCATCGTGCTCGTAATCCGCGTCTTCCGGAACCAACTGTTCGAAAAACCGCTCGACATCGCGGCGCGCTGCCGGGGCCGCGTTTTCCATCATGGTCAGGCTGCAACTCGTGTGCTGAACGAAAATCGTCACGACACCATTTCGGACACCCGATTTGTCGATCTTGTCCTGCACCTGATCGGTGATTTCGTACGTGCCCTTGCCGTTTGTGCGGACCTCGAATTTTTCCTGCTGCACGCGCATCATAAAAAAAAATAGCATTTAGCCTGGAATAGTCGCGCGTTGATCTTTGCGCGAAGCGATGCCCTAATAAGTCTGGTGCAAGGCGATCTTGAGCGCGTTTTGTTTGACGAGCCCACCATTCATCGGCGGCTTGATGAAATCGCCGCGCAAATCTCGAACGATTATCGCGACCGCGAATTGACCGTGATCGCGGTCTTGAACGGAAGCCTCGTTTTTATGGCGGATTTGATGCGGAGAATTACGCTGCCCCTGAGATTGGATTGCTTGAGCGTGGCCAGTTATCACGGCAAAGCGCAAACGAGCGGCGAAGTGATCTTCAAACAGGTCGCGCCGCCGGATGTGAAAGATCGACATATTCTAATCCTCGATGACATTCTGGACAAAGGACACACGCTGGCCGCAATCCGTGAAAAATTAGAAACAGGTCAGCCGCGCAGCATTCGCGTTTGCGTTCTCTTAAGCAAAAAGAAGCAGCGCGCGCGGGAAGCCGATGCCGATTATCTCGGCTTTGAGATCGAGGACGAGTTCGTGGTCGGCTACGGACTCGATTACGACGAGCGGTATCGCAATTTGCCGTGCATCGGAGTTCTGCGGAAAGAACTGATTGCCGGGCCGAGATAGATGAAACTTCGGATCCAGTTTTATTCCCAGCTCCGTGATTTGGTCGGACGCTCAGGATTCGATGTCGATCTTGCCGAGGGAACCGTCGTCTCCGATTTGCTGGAGCAGATTTATGCGAAAGCTCCCGCCCTGCGCTCGTACGACAAAAGTATTTTGGTCGGCGCCGGCGTGGAGTTTGTCGATCGCAATTACAAACTGAAGTCGGGTGACGAGATCTCGATCATGCCGCCGGTGCAGGGCGGTTAGTCGCGAAAGTTTTTGAAATTCGTCGCGACGCCGAAATCGCGGCTCTTCACAAACTGAATGACGGTTTGCAGCTCGTCCTTCTTTTTTCCAGTGACGCGAACTTGTCGATCTTGTAACTGGCTTTGAACTTTAAAGTTCTGCGATTTGATCGCCTGAATGATTTCCTTGGCTTTGTCGCCTTCCAAACCTTGCTGAATTTTTAATTCCTGCCGGGCGTGACCAACTGAAGAAAGCGCCGGGTCATCCTGCTTCACGTTGCGCAGATCGACCCCGCGTTTTGAAAGTTTGCCAATCACAATTTCGCGGAGTGCCTTCAAATGTGCGGCATCGTCGGCCGTAAGCACGATCTTGTCCTTCTCCCGAACGATTTCTGTCTTCGCGTCTTTGAGATCGAAACGAGTGGTCAGCTCTTTCCGTGCCTGATTAAGCGCGTTGTCGATTTCCTGTCCGTCGACTTCAGAAACAATATCGAACGAAGGCATTGACGATCTGGTTATGGGTTGTGTTCGGTAATTTTGACGTTGCCATCTTGGGTCTCGAACTGAAAGAGCGTTTTACCGCCGCCGCCGACCAACATGTCGATCTTGTTAATTGGTTCGGCCCGTCGTTGCTCCTTCTCCGCGAAATCGTTGGCGATTTTACCAGTCGCTGTGTGTGCGATCAGATGAAATGCCGCGTCGGTTGGAATATAAGCGAGTGCGTTTCCGTTTTGAATGGTGGCGCGGATTGAGAACTCTAGGTCCTCCCACCATTCGTAGACGATCGCGAGATTGCCGGTTTTGAGATGGAGGTCGAGATTGCCGAAACAATTATGGGCGAACAACCGACCGTTGCCCAGTTGGGCGCGCACTTCTTCGCTCCGCATCCCTTCCACCAGCACTTCGCCATTGGTCAGCTCTAATTTCGAAATGCGGATTGTTTGTGGGACAACAATTACGTAATCGACTGTCCCGGACCGGTCGGAAAATCCTACATCTGAATCTGGCGGACAGATTGTTTCGATCGAGATCGAATTCGGTTGCGCTGACACTTGGACCGAAATCGCTTTTAGTCGGTCGGCGCTGTACGCTTTTTTGATCGCTTCCACGTGGACATCGCGCGTTTCGTCGCCGGCGGCGTAAACTCGAATCGAGCCATCGCGATTCGTCACGCTCAGAGTCGCGGTTGGCTCGACCGGATAAACGTGATCGATGATTTCCTCTAATGTTCGGTCGACAGCCGGGCGACAACTCAGGAGCAAACAGGAAGCGATCGACATCGACACGAAACGGATCGTTCTGCTGGTCAGCATGTTTTCCAGTCGGGTCAAACTCAAGCGACGGGGAGATGGAGGAAACGAATGATCACGCTCGCGCCGCTGATAAATGTCGCCGCGAGAATGGCGGCGATAGCGAGAAAAAGTGCGACTTCGGCGATAAAATTTCGGCGTGCTTCGTAGCGGAAGTATTCGCGACTGATGTTGAGGAACGACGGCTGCGAACTGCCGGTGGAACCGCCGTGATAGCGATCAAACGAGAAGGCTTGAAAATTGCAATCGGTAACAGGAAACCGGGATCCGGTTCGCCGTCGACAAAAATTCCTACCTCTCCGGCCGTCGTTTCCTTCGGAGCTTGGTTTCATCGTTTACTCACGTTCCTTTTATGAGATGCAGCCAGTCTCAAACCCGGATTCAACATTCCCACAAAATCCGCCGCCGCAAGGTCTCAACTCAGCTGACGTAGCGCTTAGATCCAGAGCGTGCGATCGAACGTGCGATATTGAATCGCTTCGCTGACGTGTTCCGGTCCGATCGCGATCTTGTCGTCCAAATCGGCGATTGTGCGCGAGACTTTCAGGATGCGATCGTAAGCGCGCGCACTCAGGTTCAACTCTGTCATCGCCACGCGAATCAGCTCCTGAGAATCAGCAGTCAATTTGCAGTGCGTTTTCAAATGCCGGGTGGTCATACGCGCGTTGCAATTTGTTTTCGCATCGCGGGCAAAACGTGCGTGCTGTTTTTGCCGGGCTTCAGCAATTCGCTCGCGAATAGCAGTGGAATTTTCTTCGGCGCGTTCGCTCGAAACATCGCGATATTCCACCGCCGGCACTTCAATGTGCAGATCGATCCGGTCGAGCAGCGGTCCGGATATTCGCTGCCGATAGCGCTGGACTTGAACCGGACTGCAGCGGCATTCGCGTTTTAGATCACCAAAATATCCGCACGGGCAGGGGTTCATCGCTGCCACGAGCATGAATTCGCTCGGGAAGGTGAGGCTACCGGCCGCGCGCGAGATTGTGACTTTTCCGTCTTCGAGCGGCTGACGCATCACTTCGAGCGCAGATCGTTTGAACTCCGGCAATTCGTCGAGAAAAAGAACGCCGTTGTGCGCCAGGCTGACTTCGCCCGGAGTCGGGAACGCGCCACCGCCGAGCAAACCGATGTCGCTGATCGTGTGATGTGGCGAGCGGAACGGCCGCGTGGCGACAAAAGATTTTTCGCCGTCTAGACAACCGGCAATGCTGTGGATCTTCGTCGTCTCGATCGCTTCATCGAGTGACATCGGGGGAATAATTGTCGGGATCCGTTTCGACAACATCGATTTTCCCGAGCCCGGCGGGCCAATCATGAGAATGTTGTGACCGCCGGCGACCGCCACTTCGATTGCGCGTTTGACATGGCGCTGTCCTTTTACATCCGCAAAATCGACATCGTAGCTTTGGTGCGTTGCAAAAAAACCGGTGAGATCGCCTCGCGTTGGCAACAACGGAAGTTCGCCGCGAAGGAATTGGAATGTCTCGCGCAAATTGTGCACGCCATAGATGTCGATCTTGTTCACCATTGCAGCCTCGAGCGCGTTCGCTTCCGGAACGAAGAGCGCCTGTTTGCCGCGGCGGCGCGCTTCCAACGCGACCGGCAGCACGCCTTTAACTGCGCGGACGCTCCCATCCAGCGCCAGTTCGCCGACAAAACTAAATTTCTCGAACGCCGAAGTATTCAGCTCTTCGGCGACGGCAATCATTCCGAGCGCGATGGGAAGATCGAAGCTCGGCCCTTCTTTTTTAATGTCGGCGGGCGCCAGGTTGATCGTGGTCCGTCTGCGCGACCATTTGTACGCGCTGTTGGCGATCGCTGTTCGGACGCGATCCTTGCTTTCCTTTACGGCGGCATCGGGCAAGCCGACAATGACCATCTTCGGGTCGCCCGCGCCGGCGTTGACTTCGATTTCCACTTCATAGGCGTCGACGCCATAGACGGCGGCGGAATAAATCTTTGCCAGCATGGGAGGGAACGATTGGGCATAGATTTGCAGAAAATGACAAAGGCGAAAAGGGCAAATACCCCGGCGTCAGGGGACCCTTCGCCCTGGCGAAACCACTCTGGCGAATGTTTTAAGAAAAATTGAACAAAGCCAATGAGAGGAATGTCAAAATTCGGAATATTTAACCTTGTTAAGTAGTTTCCCTGATGTTAAGAAATCCGTTTAAGGAGCCAGCCACGAACATAAAAGCCGGCAACCTGTCGGCCCTACCCCCAATTTTTCATGAAGAAAGGCTATATGGCCGCTGAAGATAGCGATACCGGAATAAAGATTTACCTGCGCGAGATCGGGCAAATCCCGCTTTTGACCCCGCAACAGGAGATTGAGCTCGCCGCCAAGATCAAAAAGGGCGATCGCGAGGCGCGCGCGCTCATGATCCGCTCCAATTTGCGCCTTGTCGTCAAGATTGCGCACGACTATGCGAATCTTGGACTGCCGCTGCTCGACCTGATTTCGGAGGGCAACATCGGTTTAATGAAAGCGGTCGAGCGTTTTGATCCGGCCAAGGGCGGCAAGCTCAGCACTTACGCCGCCTGGTGGATCAAACAATCGATCAAGCGCGCTCTCGCCAACCAATCGAAGACGATTCGTTTGCCGGTCCATCTGGTCGACAAGATTTCCAAGATGCGCCGCGTCTCGTTGCAGATGAGCGAGGAGCTGGGCCGCGAACCGACTGACGACGAACTCGGCGAAGAGATCGGAATTGCCGCCGGTAAAGTTTCGCAGCTCAAGACGGTTTCAATCCGTCCGGCTTCACTCGATGCGCCGATCAGCGATGACGATTCGACTGAATTCGGCGAAATCGTCGGTGACGAGGATGCACAGACGCCGTTCGAACTTTTGCGCGACAAAAATCTGCGCAACGAAGTCGGAGGTTTGCTCGACGTCCTCGACGATCGCGAAAAGAAGATCATCTTCCAGCGGTTCGGTCTCGATGGTGGAAAGCCAAAGACGCTCGAGGAAGTTGGCAAGAAATTTGGCGTCACCCGCGAGCGCATTCGTCAGTTGCAAAACATTGCGCTGTCGAAATTGCGTCGCGCATTGAGCAAAAAAGAAAAACCGATCGACGTCGAATTGCCGGTCGAAGCGTAACGCAAGATCGACATCATCATTTGAAAACGCGGTCGCTCCGGTGGCCGCGTTTTTATTTTGTCGTGCGCAATTGAACGCAATCGACTAATCCGTCCTGCGCGCGCACGTCGCTGATGACGACCAGATTGTCGCCGGCTGTAGTCAGCTTCTGATCCCGCAAATATTTCTGCGCGGTCTCAATTGTTACATTCGGATCGTCGCTAAATTCGATTTGTGCCGGGCAAACTCCCCAGCAGATCGACAACTGCCTCCTTACTTCTTTGCTCGGCGTAAATCCAAAAATGGTGGCGCGTTGCGGGCGCAAATTGGAAGTATTGCGCGCCATCCGGCCGTGTCTCGTGAAGACGATGATCTTAGATCGAGCTAGGGAATTGGCGAGGACGACCGCCGAAGCGACCGTTTTTTGCCGCGCGTCCTCTAGAATGGCTGATTCGGCATAACCGGCGCCACCGCTCCGCTCGATCCGCGCGGCCACGCGATTCAAGACCTCCACACACTCGACCGGATAATGGCCGATGCTGGTTTCGCCGCTCAACATGATCGCGTCCGCTTGTTCGAATACGGCGTTGGCCACATCTGTGATCTCGGCCCGTGTCGGAATCCGATTCGTGATCATCGATTCAAGCAGATGCGTTGCGACCACGACCGGTTTGCCCAGCCGAATGCAACTTTTGACGATTCGTCGCTGAATGATCGGCAATTCTTCCATCGGCACTTCGATGCCAAGATCGCCACGGGCGACCATGACAACGTCGGCGATCTTAATAATGTCGTCGATCGATTCGACCGCGGCCTGGTCCTCAATCTTGGCCAGCACCTGCGCTTTGCTTTTTTTGCGGGTGAGCAAATCGCGAAGCTCGGCCAGATCGCCTGGTTTTCGGACAAAACTGAGCGCAACGAAGTCGACGCCGAGCTCCGCTCCGAGTCCAACGTCAGCGATGTCTTTTTTTGTCAGCGGCGGAAGACTGACATGGACACCGGGCAAATTAATATGCCGCCGCGAGCCGAGTGCCGCCGGAGCGATGACTTTGCAAAAAACGCGATTCTTTTTCTTCTCGATTACCGTGAGCTTGATCAGGCCGTTGTCGACCAGAACCGTGTCGCCGACGCTGACATCATTCGCGAACTTGTCGTAATTTACTTCGACCGATTTTTTCTGCGTTTTTCTAGCGTGGCGAACGGTGAATTCGAGCACGTCCCCCTTCTTTAGTTCCAACGGTGTCTTCACCGGCCCGGTCCGGATTGCCGGTCCTTGCGTGTCGAGCAAAATCCCGATCGGACGGCCTGATTCGTCCGCGAGCTTGCGGATGCGCGGCACAATCTCCCGCACCCATTCCCGCGGTGCGTGACTCATGTTCAAGCGAAAGACGTCTGCTCCACGCGCGATCAGTTGGCGAATCGTTTCCGTTTTTTCCGTCGCCGGTCCAAGTGTGCAGATGATTTTTGTCTTCCGCATCGGTTAAAGCCTCAAGTTTGTCCGGGGGAAAGCAAAGCCCAAAAAAAAGCGGCACGCCGTCAAACGACGTGCCGCGTCAAAACGTAATTCTTACAGGTTTACTTCAGCTTGCCCTGCGTTTCCTGAGCGAGCTTGAGGTGATCACTGACCATTTTCGCGCCTTTGGCCGCGAACGCCTTTACGTCTGGATCAGTTCCGCTCTGTGCTTCTTTTTGGAACTCGGCGAGGTCCGCCTGATGGTCTTTCACCATCATGTCCATGTAATCCTTGTCCGATTTCCATTTGCCCGGCGATTTCGCGGCTGGAAGCGAGACCCCTTCCTCCTTCGCCAGCGCCATCAACTCGCTGTTCGCCTTAGAATGATCGGTCACCATCCGGTTGCCGAACTTTTTTACATCGGCGTTCTGACCGTTCTGCGCCGCCAACTTGCCCCATTCAACTTCCATCATGCCGCCCTTGGCCGCGTTCATTATGAAAGTCTTGTCCGCCGCGCTGAGCTTGCTGGCAGCTTTCGCCGCACCCTTTGCCGGCGACGGGCTCGCCTTTGGCGCGTCCGCGTTCGCCCCGGTTTTCAACGGTGGATATGCATTAAGCGCGCTACTTGTCGTAGCCAGGCAAAGCGCCCCGACGCCCAGCGTGACAATTGCGATTCGTGAGATCATAAGATTTTTTTTCATAAGTGTTTGCAGGTTGTGATGCCGCTCTTCGGCATCAGAGGTTCGCATCTTGGCACAGCTTTGGACGTGCGTGCAAGCAAGCTATTCGGGCGTCGCAAATCGACATCCACCAACTCAACTCCGGCCTTTGTCCTGTTGGTATGAGCTTTCTACGCGCTCGGCCACGTCTCTGTAACCATAGTCCGCTTCGTAGATTTGTTTGATGCAATTCAGCGACTTCTCGCGCTCGCCCATCTTCTCGTAAACGGTCCCGAGATTGTAGACGATTTCCTTTTTCATCGGATCCATCGTTAAAATCTCCTTTGCTGCGCCCTCGAATTGTTTCATCGCCAGATCGAGCATGCCGAGTTCGCGATAGCAAACGCCAAGCAGATTCATCGCTTTCAACCGCGCATTGGGATTTTGCCGCGCGCGTTGTAATTCCGGCACGGCTTCGCGAAATCGCTGGGCGTTAACGAAGTGCTCACCGAGTTCGAATCGGAGCTGGAGATCGGTCGGATTACACTCGAGCCGCTTCTTCGCTTCTTCGATCAACATTCCGGCGCGCTTTTTCTTTGCGGCTTGAAGTTCTTCGGTTTTCTTCGCGTGGACCGCATCTTTTTTCTGATGACCAGCCAGAAATTCCTCGTGCGCGGCGATGTCGCGCTCCGCCCCGCGCATTTTCAAATCGGAAACCCTTCGGGCCAGGCCGGCATCGCTGGCGCCGGTTAAGTCCACCGCTCGCTGATACCATTTGATCGCCGATTCGATGTCGTCCTTTTGTTCGCACAACGCACCGAGCCGCCGGGCAAGATCGACATTCTGCGGTTTGGCCTGCTGCTGCGCTTCTAATTCGGCGATGTGCTGGTCGAGCGCTTCACCCGTCAATTGCATCCGGCTTTGCTGCTCGAGCGAAATGGCGACATCCTTGTCTTTGATCAGTTCGCGATAGCTTTCCGCCTGGGTCCAGCCGCCCGTGCTCATCGATGCTCGCGCCGATGCGTCCTTCCCCAATCGCAGCGCCGCCGCGTCGAGTGGATCGATCTCCGTGATCCGATTGTAAATCTCGACCTCCTCCTCGTTCTGACCGGTCAGGTGATAAAGCTGTCCCAATTCGTGCAGCAGTTTTAAATCGCGCGGATTTTCCTCGAGCAACGTTCGCAGCGCGAAAACGCCGATCTCCGGCCAACCCGCCGCGACTGCCGCTTCTTTCAACGTCAGATTCGCCTGCCGATTGTACGGCTCGTCTTCCAAAACCTTTTCGATCATTTCCACCGCCCGCGGCGGAGTTTTTTTTATTTCGCGCTGCGCTTTCATCAGCGCGATCGGCGCGGTCGAAATGGTGAAGAAACGCTTTTTGCCGGCCTTTTGTTTTGCCACTTCGGCGCGGCGCAGCAATTGGCGTCCGGTCAAAAATTGCGGCTCTTGTTTCAGGATCCCTTGCAGAAGCGAAATCGCGTATCCGAAATTGCGCAGCTCGACCGCAGCCATCGCTTTCAACCAAAGGCTGCGCTGACTTTCGTTGAGCTCTTTTTCGGTTTTAACAGCCATCTTTGCCACCCCGAGCTTAGTCGAGGGATCTCTTATTATAACAAATCTAGCTGGGGCTTGTCCGCTTTCGCAGGCGGAGATGTCGATCTTTTCCTCCGCGTCTTGGGTTGTTCGGTTACGCCGTTTGGATTCTCCAGATGCGAAAGAATTTCCTTGGCCCGGTCCAGAATTTCTTTTGGCAAACCGGCCAGCCGCGCGACCTGGATCCCGTAACTTTTGTCCGCGCCACCGGGAACGATCTTGCGCAGAAAAATGATCTGCTCGTTCCATTCCCGCACCGCTACGTTGAAGTTGCAAACGCCTTTGCGCTCCTCGGCCAGCTTCGTCAGCTCGTGATAATGCGTCGCGAACAGCGTGCGCGCCTTGATCTTGTCATGCAGAAATTCTGCCACGCTCCAGGCGATCGACAACCCGTCGAATGTCGATGTTCCGCGGCCGATCTCATCCAGAATGACGAGGCTGCGCTCGCTCGCGTTGTTCACGATGTTCGACGTCTCGTTCATCTCCACCATGAACGTCGACTGGCCGCGCGCCAGATCGTCGTTCGCGCCCACGCGCGTGAAAATGCGATCGACCAGTCCGATCTCCGCGCTCACCGCTGGCACAAAGCTGCCAATCTGCGCCATTAACACAATCAACGCGACCTGCCGGATGTAAGTCGATTTGCCTGCCATGTTCGGCCCGGTCACGATCGCTAGTCGCATGTTTTCGCCATCCAACGTCGTGTCGTTAGGCACAAATTTCTCTTCAACCAGGTTCTGATCCAGCACCGGATGCCGACCATCTTTTATCACGAGCCGCAATGATTCATTCAATGTCGGCCGGCGATAATTGAAAAGTCGCGCCGTTTCCGCGAGCCCGCAGATAACATCGACAATTGCGATCGCTTCCGCGGTTCGTTGAATTGGCCCGAGTTCGCGTAACGTTTCCTCGCGAAGTTTTTGGAAGAGTTCGTACTCGAGATTCCGGGCGCGCTCGTCGGCGCCGAGAATTTTTCCTTCCATTTCCTTCAGTTCCGGCGTGGTGAAACGCTCACCGCCGACGGTCGTCTGTTTGCGCGTGTAATGCGCCGGTACGCTCGCCAGGTTCGATTTTGTTACTTCGATGAAATAACCGAACACGGAATTGTAACGGACCTTGAGCGACTTGATCCCGGTCGCGGCGATCTCGCGTTCTTGCAATTGGCTGATCCAGTTTTTGCCCTTGCGCGAACCGTTTCGCAGTCCGTCAAGATCGACATCGTAACCGTCGCGGAAAATTCCGCCTTCTTTCAACGCCAGCGGCGGATCATCCACCAGCGCCTTCGTTAATTTCTCGGCCAGCGCAGGCATCTCCTGAATTTCGTTTTGCAGCCGTTGCGCCAGTAATTCGACTTTGCCGTCTTCCTTTGCGCGGTTTGCGCCGAAGGCGAGGCGATCGAGCATTTTCTGCAGTTCCGCTTTGAGTTTTGGGATTTGCTGGAGCGACGCTTTCAGCGCAACCAAATCGCGCGCGTTGCCGGAGGCCTGGCTCAATCGCCCGACCGCGCGTTCGATATCGCGGATCGATTTCAATTCCGTTCGAATCGAGTCGAGCAACTCCGGCTCTTGCAACAAATCGGCAATCATTTGCTGCCGGCATCCGAGCTCGGTCAGATCGCGCAGCGGCTGCAAAATCCAGGAGCGCAATTTGCGCGCGCCCATCGGCGTGACGGTCCGATCGAGCACTGCGAGCAAGCTCGTGTCGCGCAAACTTCGCGATTCAACCAGCTCGAGGTTGGTTTGCGTGGCGGCATCGAGTAAAACGTAATCACTCGGCGCATCGCACCGTAGCGAACTAAGATGATCGATCTTGCGACGAAGCTGATGCTTCAGGTAATGCACAATCGCGCCCGCAGCCCCGACCGCCTGCGGCATGTGCCCGCAGCCGAAACCGTCGAGCGATTTGACCTGAAAATGTTCGCACAAAGTGAAGCTCGCGTGCTCCGGCAGGAACGCGTAGCTGTCGTACTCACTCGCGTGATCGATTTTGCCTAACGACTCTTTTTGCTCGGCGCTGACCAACAACTCTGACGGCGACACGCGCGCCAGCTCGTCCAGCAGTGCTTGTCGATCTTGCAATTGCGTAAGGTGAAACTCGCCGGTGGTCAGATCGGCGTAGGCAAAACCAAAGCCTTCGTTGTCGGCGTAAACCGCGCCGAGATAATTCGAGAGCTTGGTGTCGAGCAAATTCAATTCGCTCACCGTCCCGGCGCTGATGATTTGGGTGATGTCGCGCGAAACAATTTTGCCCGGCTGCGGTTCGCTCGTTTGATCACAAATCGCGACCCGCCGTCCGGCTTTGATCAACTTGGCGATGTAACCCGGCGCCGCGTGATAGGGGACGCCGCACATCGGCACTTCGTTGCGCTTGGTCAATGCGACGTTGAGCAACACCGACGCCTCCTTCGCATCCTCGAAAAACAGTTCGTAAAAATCGCCCAGTCGAAAAAGCAGAAGCGCGTCCGCCGGAATGCTTTTCCGCAGCCGCTGATACTGCTGCATCATCGGAGTGAGCGCGTCCTGCATCGCTTTAGAATGAAATCGACCGTCCGGAATTGCGAGTTTCGAATTCGTCAACCGCGCCGGTCCGAGTCGAGACACGCCAGCATTTTCTGGCCGAGGCTTTTGACGTCCGGCTCCCGCAAATGCTGGCCGTGATAGCCGGGCAGGTCGTGAATTTCGATTCCGCCGAAGGCCACCCCGTTCCATCCTAGAAACGGGTCTTGCTCAAATAGTTCGGCCGATGGCTGGTGCTCAACGCGAAACAGATCGATCCTGCCGGAAAATGGTTGCAACTGGTAACGACGTCGGGCCGCAAAGCAAACTTCCTGTAAATAAAGAAATCTTAGCCGATAAGGCAGCGGTCGGCGGCGAAAATGGAAGCGCAAATCAAGATGAATCAGCTGCCGCCGAAACCAATCTAAGACTCCTTTTCTAAGAGATCGAAAATTCACGTCGTCTCTTTGCGCAACCGGCAACAATCCCTGGACTGCGACTTTTAATTTCTGTCGTCTGGAAAGATCTTTTCTCATCCTCGGATATTCCCCGCCGTAAGTATCGAGGAGGCCAAGAAATTTGACTTCCTCTCCACCTTGGGACAGGAGCCGAGCCATTTCGAAGGCAACCACTCCACCAAGCGAGCTGCCGCAGAGAAAATATGGTCCGCGCGATTGGTGACGTCGCAACGAAGCGATGTAATGCGCCGCCATTTCTTCAATCGAGCTGAGGTAAGGTGCGGATCCGTCAAGACCTTGCGGTTGAAACGCGAAACACGGTTGGTCGTCGCCGAGATGAGCGGCGAATTCTCGAAAAGCGAGCGCTTCGGATCCGGCGCCTGGCACGCAATAAAGAGGAGGTTTCGTTCCGCGTAATTGCAAAGCGACCAGGCGCAGCTCGGCTTCGGACCAGCCGCCTTTTCGGATTAGCGCGCTTAATTTTTCGATCGTTGGCGCTTCGAGCAGAGCTGATACTGGCAGATGAATGCCGAAGAAACGCTCAACCGCGGCCAACATTGTCGCCGCGGCGAGGGAATCTCCACCGAGGCTAAAGAAATTCGCCCCGGTATCGATCTTGTCTGTCTCTAAGACTTTTTGCCAAATACGCACGAGTTGCAAAATGAGTGAGTCCCCGGGCGCGCGGGTTTGCCGCGTCTTTGTCCTTTGTCGTTGATCGGCTTCGCGGGAAAGAGCGATCCGATCGATTTTCCCGTTTGGCAAAAACGGTAATCGCGAAAGTCGAAAAATATCGTGGGGCAGGGAATAGAGGGGCAATCGCTCTTGCAGCGCTAACCGCAGTTCTTGCTCAGGCAGCTCTCCATTGCTCCACGAAATAAATGCGATGATTTTCTTATCAGCCGCACCGGTTGTGACCACCGCCGCTTCACGAACGTCCGGTATTTGCATGAGAGCGGCTTCGATTTCTGCCACGCTGATCCATTGCCCGCTCAACTTGAGCTGATCGTCCTTGCGGCCAAGGTGTTCGAAAATCCCGTTGGAATCACGGCGACCAAGATCTCCCGTTCGAAACCACCCGTCCCGATCTGGGCCGTCCGATTGAACATTGCGTCCCGTCCAGAACCCGGGGGCGACATATTTTCCGCGCAATGCGATTTCACCAGTCTCGCCGCAAGACGCTTCAGTGCCATTGGCGGCAAATATCGTCATCTCGATCCCTTCAAGTGGTTTTCCCACCGGGACTGTCGCGGTCCTGATCTGTGTGTCGGTTTTAACTTCAAAGTGACAGGCGTTGCCATTTGCTTCGGTCAGACCGAGGCCATTGATCAGGATGCAATCGCGCCCGAAGTGTCGACGAAACAGATCCACGTCCGAAGCAAACACCGGTTCGCCGCCGAGCTTGACCACGCGGACCGATGAGAGGGTCTCGCTTGCCGGCAAAGTCTCGGCGAAGCGGCGGAATAGACTCGGCACCGAATGATAGACGGTGATCTGCTGGTCGTTAATCCAGCTACGCATTTTATGCAGGCCTTCATGAAGCGGGTTGAACGAGCAAAGAGCGCAGCCGTTCAGAAGCGCTCCGAAAATCGACGAGACTGAGGCTGCGGCTGAGGCGGGCGAAAGTAGCGTTAAACGATCGGCCGCCGTGATTTGCAAAGATCGGCAATGGTTGCTGACGCTTTGCCTTGTTCCCCCGTGGGTGTAAACGAGCGGACGCGGTTTTTGCGACGAGCCCGAACTATAAAAAAGTGCGAACGGAGCGGCATCTTGAACCGGCTGCGCTGAAAATGAAGCTGGCTTGGCTGTGAGTTCTTCGAACAGAAACAGTTTGGCCGCAGACGCCGTAAGTTCCCGTCCTAACTCGGCGTGTTCAGCGTCAGCAATGAGTGCGCGTGGACAAACTTCTCTGACGATCTGGCGCAAGCGCGCGGATTGTAGCGCACGATTTAAGACGAAATAGAATCCGCCGCTTCGCAAAATCCCGACGATCGCGGCGATAAGTGGAACATCTTGCTTCATTATCAAGGCAATCGGGGCGAAACGATTTTCCAATTTGTTCTGAAGGACTCCGGCGCAGCGTGCCGATAGGTCTTCCAGCTCGCCGTAAGTCAACGTTCCGGATTTTCCCAGCACTGCATGACGCGATGAGCACGAACGCAGTGTCTTCTCCAGTTGTGAAACCAGCGTGGTTTCTTTTTCAGCGACCGGTGGCATTCACGAGAAGGTTTTCATCAGCACCATCCGCCGCAAACGCGAATCGGTTGGTTGCCGCGTGTAAACGCGAGCCTTGACCAGCATATCGCTGAAATCTGTGCGACAAGGCGAAACGAACGCATACATCATCTGGTAACGCGGAATCGCGCAGTCTCGGCTCCCGTAGTGGAAACATCGGCTCGAATCCAAAAAGAGAACATCGCCCTTCGCGCCCTTGAACGGAATTGTCTCCTTCTCGTCCACGACAGAGTACATTTGTTCGTCGGTGATCCGATAGGCCGCGCTTCGATTTCGGTAATTGAGCGCCTTGGCCGCGCGCTCCGAAACTGACGCCGGCAAAAATGTAAACGGCCCGCTTTCCATCGTCACATCGCGCAACAGCACAATCACGTAGACCAGCGGAGTATCGTGATGGTCTAAATGGTACAGTTGACTTTCGCGATATGGACCGCCGGCGCCCGGGTCGTACTTGCTGCTCGATTCAGTCAATCGCAATCCCGGCGGCATCGTTCTCGAAAGCATCGGAATAAAGCCGAGATACTTGGATACGATCGTCAAAACGGGCGCGGAAAGCGCGAAATCCAAGAACGATGGAAAGCGCTCCAGGTCCGCCGGCTTCGCAATGTCGATGATAAACGGTTTACCGGTCGGCGTTGGCGGGCCGCCGCCCCGTTCCGCGATCACCACTTCGGCTTCGGCGATCAATTCATCCAAATGTGGCCAGGAGTGCGACGTATCGAGCAGCCATCCGTCTTCCATCGTCCCAGCGACTTTCGGCACTGAGCCATTCGCGTGTTCGGCCAGCAATCGGTCGAATTCGTCTCGATAATACCGCTCGCGGCGACGCTGATATCGACCATAGCGAAGGCGATTCATTTTTTTTGCCAGCCGCATTGTCCGGTCGATCCCGAGCAGTTCCATGTCGTCTCGACTCAGCTGAGCCGCGATCTGTTTAAGCGGACTCCACATTTTCATGAGAAATAAATTGCCTGCATCCGGGTGAAGAACTCGCGGTTGGCCGGGCCGTGTTCAGGTGGTCCAATTCCGGACGCTTTCCACCCTCCAAATGGTAAGTCCACCGCGGCGTCGGCGGTTGAACTATTGATTTTTAAAATGCCGGCTTTGGCCCGACGCAGAAAATCTTCGATTAATGTTTCGGAGCCGGAGAAAAGTGCTGTCGCCAGTCCCTGCTCAACGCAATTGCAAAGTGAAATCGCGTCGTCCCAATCTCTCGCGCGTTGCACGACCAGGACCGGGCCGAATGTCTCTTCCTGCACCACTTCGTGGTTCGGGTCGTCGCAGCAAATAATTGCAGGTGACAGCCAGGCATCGCCCCTGGACGTTGGCGATTCTTGCAAAGGCCGGATCGCTCTCAGCGCTGACTTTTTCGCGCGCTCGATCACGCCTGCCACGCGATTGCACGATGCCGATGAAATCAACGGCCCAATTTGCGTTTCTTCGTTAGTGGGATCACCCCACGTAAGTCGGCCACACGCCGCCACCAGTTCGTCCAGAAAACGATCGTAAATGCCGGTCCCGACAATGGCTCGGCGATTTGCCGTGCAACGCTGTCCGGCAAAAGCAAAAGCGCCTTCGGCGATGCTCGCGGCTGCTCCGGATAGATCGGCGTCCGGCCACACAATACTTGCGTTGTTGCCGCCGAGTTCCGCTTGCAACGGAGTTTGACGAGCGCTGCAAATCTCTTGGGCGACGCGCCCGGTATTCAACGAACCCGAAAGCGTGACTGCATCGCAACTGCTCATCAGCTCGCACGCAGTTTGTTCTCCACCGCACAAGACTTGCAGAAGCTCGGGCCGGTCGGTTGCTGCTGCGAACAGCTCGGCCGTCCTGCGCGCGATTCGTGTTCCGGGAATCGCCGGTTTCCAAATAACAGCATTGCTGTAAAGCAACGCCGGAACGATTTTCCCGACTGGTATTGCCAGCGGATTGTTGAACGGCCCGATCAGCGCGATCACGCCAAGCGGTTCGCGACGATAACCGGTTTCCGTTGGAGAGCGATCTTGCCCCGTGTCGACCTGTTGGGCGGCTGCGTCGATTAGAGCCAGCGCGCGGGCCCACTCGCCGCGGGCATATCGAATCGGTTTGCCGATATCTCCAACCAAAAGATCGACAATCTCATCGCGGTGGTCTTTCAGTTGGCTTCCGAAAGCTTGCAGCGATTTCAGTCGCTGCTCGGCGCCAATTGCTCGCCATGGATCGAGAGCTTCTCTCGCCGCCGCGATCGCAGAGTCGATCATTGATTTGCTGGCGGTTGGCCATCGTTGGATCTGCCCAGAGCAAGGCGGCCGGTGAGTTACAATCTCCGATCCCACCGCCGGCAAAACACCGTTCTCGAGATCAACTGATAGAGGAACAGGCTTCATCCTGAATGGCCGCGTTACAAATTTCTCCGGCCACCAATTCTCCGAACTGGCGCGTGCCCGCAATCCTGCAACCTGGTTCGGCCAGGTCGGTTGTCCTCCAACCGGTGCGCCAAACCGCGCGCACTGAATCTTCGACCAACTGCGCTTCTGTTCGCAAATCAAACGTTTCTCTCAGCATCATTGCCATGGAAAAGATCTGTCCCGCCGGATTGGCCATGTCGCTTCCAGCAAGGTCGTAGGCGGCGCCGTGATTTGTCTGATAAATTGCGGCGCCTTCCGCGGAGTAGCTCGCTCCGAAGGTGAGGCCGCGGGACCCGGCCAGAATACCGCCGAGATCAGAGAGAATATCGCCAAAGCAATTTGGCGCGGCGATAACGTCAAACGATTCTGGTTCCTGCAAAAGCCTGTAAGCGGCGTAATCGACATCGAGCATGGAAAATTCCACGCCGGCTGCCTGACCTACTTCCATGGCGCACGCGCCCCAGAGAGCATGCACCGCAGGAGCGCCAGAGTTTTTCCCAATGACCGTGAGCATGTTTCGCCGCGACCGCGCTCTTGCCGCGGCTACTTCCAAAACCGCGCACACCTGTTTTTCGTTATGAACGAACGTGTGCGAAACCTCTCGGCCATCTTCCGAAGAATTCTCCACCGAATCGCCTTGATAAATCCCCTGCAGGTTCTCACGCACCACCAGGACATCGATCGGTTTTGCCGGAAGCTTCAGCCGGCAAACATCGCGCAGCTCCAGATACGAGCGCAGCGGGTTTAGCTTGTAGTAAAGATTGAATCGGCGGCGGATGTCGTAAACGAACCGGCCTCCGGCCGCTCCGGCGAAAACTGCGCCGCCCGCTCCAAAAATCTTTCGGCAAAATTCGACGACCTCGCCGGAAAGGTACTCGCCGGTGCGTCGAGCGGAGAGAGAGCCGATGTCTCCGCCCGTTTCGACCCGCAACTTCAGACCGCGATTTTCGCAGACGCCCTCCAGGACGCGCAAGGCGGCATCGATTAATTCCGGCCCGCTGCCTTCGCCCTGCAAAACTCCGACCGTAAGAGGTCGCGAAGCTGGTCTGGACTCGTTCGGGCGTCGATTCACGGGCGCCGAGATTACTGTAATCACTTATCCGATACAAGGCTTAGGCACCCGTGCCGAGCCCAGGACGTCGCAAGTCCTTCTTAATTAACAGCGTAGTCACTGCGGAGGACCAGCTTGCGGAGCCGGGAATCCTGCGCTCGGACGTGGTAACGGAGTGGTTTCATCATTAGCTCGCTCAAATCAGTGCGGCACACCGGCGAAAATCCGTACATCATTTGATAACGGGGAATGACGGCGTCCCGGCTGCCGTAATGAAAACAGCGTGACGGATCGATGAAAAGCACCGTGCCTTTAGGATAGGCCAGCTCATGTACGCTTTTTGGATCTACTACTGAGTAAACCGTGTCGTCTTGCAATCGATACGGCGTTCCCTTTTCCCAATACTTCAACTTCGAAACAGCGGCCTGCGATTCGACTGCCGGAACCCAGCGAAACGGTCCGCTCTTAGCGGTCACGTCCCGCAACAGGACGATGATATAGACCATTGGATCCGAATAATAATCGAGATGAAACAGCTGGCTGTCGCGGTAAGGCGCAGGCTTGGCATCGAACGACGCGCTCGATTCGGCCAGCCGAATTCCCGGCGGCAGCGTGCCGGACAATACCGGGATCGATTCCATGTACTTGCATACCGTGGTCAGCGCGCTCGATGACAATGCGAAATTCAGAATCGACCGATACTTTTCCGTGTCCTCTGGCTTCGCAATGTTCTGAAAAAATGCGCGATACGTGTCGGGTCTCTTTGTCGCTTTCAAGCCGCGCTCGGCAATGATTTGCTCCGATTCGGCGATCAGTTGATCGATTCCTGGCAAAGTACGCGAAGTATCGAGCGCCCATCCGTTCTCCATCAAACTAGGCTGGCCGACTGGCGCTCCGTTTTCCGCGATTAACTCGTCGAAATTCTCTCGATACAATTTCCGGCGTTGTTCGTCTCGCTTTTTGCATCGGAATTGATTGTAGAAAGCTGCTGCGCTCCTTGTCCGTCGGATGCCGAGCCGCCGCATGTTCGAAGCCATTAGCCACGACGCAATTCCTGACGATATCCGTGCCATTGGTTGTCGATCTAGAATTCTCCGATCGCCGCTCGATTGAAGTTAGTGTTCAAAGGCCGGCTCTCTCCTCTTATCTTGTACGTCAATCCACCGAGGCCGAACCAAATCGGCCTCGGTGGAGAAAGCCAAACGATACCTGGTGCTACCGTCTAGAATTTGTAGTTCAAACCGGCCCGAACGATGTGACCCTGATCGTGTGCCACGAACCGGAAATCACCAACCACTCTGGTGAAAATGTCGGCCGTGCCGCTGAAATTCTGATCGTCGAGTCTGTAATACAGATACTCGGCTTTGATCGACCAGTGACAGCCGATCATGCGCTCGATTCCGCCGCCGACCGTCCAGCCCCAATCCAATTCCTGTTTGTGGGCGTCGATCGTGAAAGAGCCGCAACCATTGGTGTTGCAGTCGTCCCGCACGCTCGTGTCCCAATTCACCCCAATGCCGCCCCCGGTTGCGTAAAACAACCACTGGTTCAGTGCCACGCCAACCCGTCCTCTAAATGTCGTATAGAAATCGCTATCGCTGTGCCCGCGAGTATCGAAGTTGCGGCGTTTGGTGTCCGGGTCGGCACCGCTACCCTCGATATTCATGTAGCCGCCATCCGCTTCGATACCCAGGACAACCCAGTTCCATTGGAAATTGTAACCGACCTGTCCGCCGGCGACTACGCCCGATTGGCTATAACCCCACTCCCGATTAAATGGATCGGGGCCTACGGCGTTGCCTTGGTACCGATCGACGTCCACGTCCTCAGTGTGACCAAACTGCCCACCGACGTTGAGACCAATGTAAAAACCGGTCCAGTTGCACTCCGGCAGCGGTGCCGGTGCAACTTGTTTCATTTCCTTACCACTCGGCAACGGTTCAGGCCCTGCCAGCGTGCTGAGCGGCAAGCCGGCGCATGCGCAAACAAGAATCGTTAGGCGCAATAGCTGTTTCATGACGGCTCTTTCCCAGAAAAGGCGGCGGTAGTCAAGCAGTTTGCTGGAATTCCTGGAAGTCGTCTCGAAATAGACCCCGCAGTGGATTAAAGTTTCCGCGCGTGAAACTGTTTAGCTCACTCCGGCCTCGTCCGCTCTTAGCGAAGATCGACAAGGAACGCCTGCGCGATATTCAAACGCGCCACGCTTCCTCCACTAGCCACTACGCGAAGTACGCCGACGCCGAGCGCTGGCTCAAACGAAACATCCCGCGCATCCGGCAATTGCATCTGGATCGGTCTGGTCCGAAGGAAGTTCTGGATCTCGGCTGCGGCGGCGGTTTCTTTTTGTTCATCGCCAAACAGCTCGGCCACTCCGGCATCGGCGTTGACGTGGGCCACCACGCGATTTGCAATGAGCTTCTCGATCTTTTCGGCGTCGAGCGAAAAGTCTGGCGCATCCGGGCGTTTGAGCCGCTGCCGGATTTTGGTCGGAAATTTGATTTAATCACGGCATTCTCGACGGCGTTCCATCGCAGTGCTGATAAATCGATCGCTTGGGCAGCTGAGGAATGGAATTTTTTCCTCGACGATTTATTCGAGCGACAGCTCAAACCGGGCGGCCAGATGTTCTTCGACATCAATTCTGGTAAGGACAAAAGATTGTTTCCGCCGGCGGTGCGCGAGTTATTTGCCCGCCGCGGCGCCAAGATCGACGGCGAGCTTGTTTGGTGGAAACCGAAGTCGAGCGCTTGAACGGTCAGGAATTGAACAAAAGCCGGCTACCTTTGATTTTCGCCCGTTTAGAAACAAAAAAGTTTCGTAGCTCGGGCGTATAAGAGTTGCCGTCATGCTCAAGATTCAATTCGAGCCAGATGCGGCCTTTGCGCGCGAGATGTTTGGCCAGATCGTCGAGGAAAAATTCCCATTCGGAGACTCCCCAAAGGTCATTGCGCTTGTGGTTGTTGAAACAAATCCGGTAGGCCGTGATCAGGTCGAACTTTTTTCCAAGCGGCGGAAGCGGAGCGAATGGTTGGATCGGCCAGATCACGCGCTGGATCTCAAGCAGTCGCGTGATGTCGCTAAACATTGGCTGCTCATCGGTGTCGAGGCCGACGCAGTCGTGGCCAAGCAGCTGAGCTATATAAATGAAGTAACCTGCACCGCAGCCGAGATCGAGAACGCGCTGCGGCGACTTCGCGTCGAGGCCGGTCCTTCGAATCTGCGTCAGGTTGATGTCGATCCAATGTTCGAGCTGCAAATACTTCGACCAGCGTTTAGCCGCCGGATCGGTTTTGTAGCGTTGCCGAATTCTCGCAAACTTATCGAGATCGATCGTCTGAATGATGCGATT
>Ga0209217_1000033_pt1 | contig 27753 bp, 27 predicted proteins | sample JacPinW_OM3H0_M2_FD_187957 | JGI IMG/M metagenome (GOLD analysis project Ga0209217, IMG submission 187957) | Forest soil microbial communities from Algoma, Ontario, Canada - Jack Pine, Ontario site 1_JW_OM3H0_M2 (SPAdes) (version 2) | ecosystem: Environmental > Terrestrial > Soil > Boreal...
CGTACGCGAGCCGGTCGTGTTTGAACGGAATGTCTTCGATCGGCACGGCCAGTTCCAGCGCGGGGATGCGGCGAAGCAGCGTGTGAAAGACGATCTGCAGCTCGGCGCGGGCCAGCTGTTGACCGACGCATTGATGCCTGCCGTAGCCGAACGCGACGTGCTGGCCTGCACCGGAGCGATGAAGGTACAGCAGCTCGGGTTCGGCGAATGTCTTGGCATCCCAGTTCGCCGGCGCCAGGTCGATGATGATCCCCTCGCCGGCGCGGATCACCTCGCCAGCGATCTCGATGTCCTCGGCGGCGACGCGGCGCTGCCCGTTTTGGATGATGGACAGATAGCGCAGCAGTTCCTCGACCGCGTTTGCGATGACTTTCGGGTCGTCGGTGGCACGCAGCACAGCCGCCTGATCGAGGTATTGCAGCAATGCCAGCACACCGAGGCCGATCATGTTGGCCGTGGTTTCGTGCCCGGCGATGAGCAGCCCGGTGGCCAGCTGCGCGGCCTCCTTGACGCTGAGCTCACCGGCTTTGACCCGCTCGGCCAGATCCGAAACCGCGTCTGCCGAATCTTCCAGTGGAGCCTCCATTTTCGACTCGACCAGCCGGGCCAGGTATTTGTGCAGGCTCATCGCACCTTTGACGGTGTCCTCACCGGTCGCGTAGCGCGCGAGCCCGATGTTGGCGTGATGCTGAAACATCTGGGCGTCCTCATACGGCACGCCCAGCAGCTGGCTGATGACCAGCGACGGCACCGGCAGCGCGAGCGCGGTGACGATGTCGCCCGGCCGCGGTCCGGCCAGCATTGCGTCGATGTGCTCGTCGGTGATCTGCTGGATCGCCGGCCGCAGGCCTTCGACCCGCTTGAAGGTGAAGGGCTTTGACAGCATTCGCCGAAACCGGGTGTGCTCCTCGGCGTCAGAGGTGAAGACCGACCTGGGGCGCTTGTGCACCGTCGACAACATGCCCTCGTTCCAATGCGGAAAGCCGGGCCGCCGGTCGTCAACACTGACGCGGGAATCGGAAAATAACGTCCGCACTTCGTCGTAACCGGTGATGAGCCAAGGTGTGCTGCCGTCCCAGATCCTGACCCTCGACAGCGGCCGCGCAGCCCCGAGCTCCATCACGTCCGGCGGCGGAGCGAACGGACAGCCGGCCGCCCGTCCCAACGGATATTCCGGTATGTCAGAGACCGCCTCGGTTGCGGTGAGGGTGTCGGACACTTCTCACTCCTCGATGTGGATGGCCAGTGCGGGGCAACCCGCGGCGGCCTTGCGGGCGTTGTCAGCCTGTTTGGCGGGTGGATCCTCATTCAGGAGAACGACGACTCCGTCATCGTCGCGCTGGTCGAAAATCTCCGGAGCGTGCATCACGCAGTTTCCCGACGAAGCGCATTTGTCTTGGTCCACAGTCACTTTCATAATTTTCTACAGCCAGCTTCTTCTAATCGTGCGGGGTGACCGGCGCCAGCCAGAGTCCCACGACCGCGTCGATCAGACCGGAACCGGCGGCCTGCCACGACGAACCCGGCACGGATGCGCCTGCGGCCATTGCCCGTTCACGCTCGGCACAGGTGTGCATCAGCAGGTTGCGGGCCATCAGGTTGCGTTCCACCCGAACGTCGATCGGCAACGCGGGCAGGCAGCGGTTGATCCCGTCGATCACCTGGACCAGCGATTCAGATGTCAGGGCATCCTTGACCACGATGTTGTAGTAGGCCGGATCGGTCATCACTTGCGCGGCGAAGCGCGCGTACCAGGTGGGGTTGCCGAGGGCTGCTAAGTGATCGGTCAGCGGGCGTACCAGACACGCCACCCAGCTCCGCATATCGTCGGCGGCCCCAGATTGCACGATCTCGGTCACCAAATTTTCCCGCAGGCGCTCGATGGGCACCCGATGCCTCTCCTCGATAGCCCGCACCAAATCGGTTTTGGTGCCGAAGTGGTAGCCGACCGCGGCATTGTTGCCCTGGCCGGCAGCCTCGCTGACCTGGCGGTTGGAGACCGCGAAGACCCCATGCTCAGCGAACAGCCGTTCGGCCGCGGTCAGGATCGCCTCCTGGGTCGTACTGGCCCGGGTGCGCGCGGCCTTCGCGGTGGTCACCCGGCCAGTCAACGCCCTGATCCCGATTAAGTCAAGCGATTGATTTAATCTTTCTTCTCGCTGCGACGACGGATCACCTTGCCGGCGACAGTGCCGCCGTCGACCGGCAAGACGGTGCCGGTCACGTACCGGGACCGGTCGCCGGCCAAGTACAGCGCGGCCTCCGCGATGTCCGCGGGTGTGCCCTCTCGTTTGAGCGGACGGTCGGATCGCATCTGCTCCCGGATCGCATGCTCGAAGCGCGCGAGCTCTGCTGGGTCCTTCTTCGGGACTAGTCCCTCTGTCGTCGTGGCCAGCAGCGGGGTCGGTATGTTGCCGGGCGCGATGGCGTTGACCCGAACCTCGTAATGTGCCAACTCGATTGCGGCGGACTTGGTGAACATGATGACCGCCGCCTTGGATGCCCGGTAAGTCATGACGCCGCCACCGGCCTGGATGCCGCCTATCGACGACATGTTGATGATCGACCCGCCGCCGCTGGTCGCCATCTGCCGGGCCGCATCCCGGGTCCCGGCCATCACGCCCAGCAGGTTGACCGACATCACGCGGTGGAAGTCGGCGAGATCGTCGTCCAGGAAGCTGCGATGCATCCTGCTGGAGACTCCGGCGTTGTTCACCATCACGTCTAGCCCACCGAACGTGTCGACCGCAGCTGCGACCAGCGCACCGACTTGGTCGGGATCGGAGACGTCGGTCAATCGGAATACCGCGTCGGCGCCCAGCGAGGCGGCGAAATCTTCACCGCGATCGCGCTCAATGTCGGCGATCACGACCTGAGCGTCCTCCGCCAAAAACTTCTCGACGACGCCAGCACCGATGCCCGATGCCCCGCCGGTGACGATCGCGACCTTGCCGGCCAGTTCGTTGACCATGTCGAAGAGTTAATCGGCGCAGCGTCGGTTAAGTCAAGCGATTGATTTAGGCAGGAGGGCGCAGGCCGCCCCATCCCGGTGCTACGTTCGGCTTAGTGATGCGATTTGTTTACTTCGAGTCCTCACGGCGTTGGCTCAGAGCGGCCACGCTTCGCCTATCCCGGCAGGATCGCGTCCGTGTTGACGTGGTGGCGCAGTGAAAGTAGTGAAAGTAGTCATCAACCCGACCGTTCAAAGGAACCGATTTGAAACTCAATCGATTTAGCGCTGCGCTGAGTGTGCTGACCACCGGTGCGCTAATGCTGTCCGCGTGTGGAAACAACAACAACACGACCAGTCAAGGCGGTACGACGTCTCAAGGCGGTACGACGTCTGGTTCGTCAGCGGCGCCGGTTAGTTGCGGCGGAAAGCAGACGCTGAAAGCCAGCGGGTCTACAGCCCAGGCGAATGCGATGGCCCGTTTCGTCAACGCGTTCGAACAGGCATGTTCCGGTCAAACCTTGAACTACACAGCCAATGGTTCGGGTGCCGGAATTAATGAGTTCGTAGGCAATCAAACTGATTTCGGTGGCTCGGATGTGCCGCTCAGCGCCGATGAACATGGCAAAGCGCAGCAGCGGTGTGGTTCGCCAGCGTGGGACCTGCCGGTGGTGTTCGGCCCGATCGCGGTGACCTACAACGTCACCGGCGTGACCTCGCTGAATCTGGACGGGCCGACCGCGGCGAAAATCTTCAACGGCACCATCAAGACCTGGAACGACCCGGCCATCACGGCGCTCAACGCCGGCACCGCGCTGCCGGCACTGCCCATACACGTCGTCTTCCGCAGTGACCAGTCGGGGACGAGCGACAACTTCCAGCAATACCTCGATGCCGCATCGAACGGAGTATGGGGCAAGGGCGCCGGAAAATCGTTCAATGGCGGTGTCGGTGAAGGTGCCAAGGGCAACGACGGCACCTCGGCGGCCATCAAGAACACCCCGGGATCAATCACCTACAACGAATGGTCGTTCGCGCAGGCGCAGAAGCTGAACGTGGCCAAGATCGTCACGTCGGCGGGTCCAGACCCGGTGTCGATCAGCGCCGACGCGGTCGGCAAGACCATCGCCGCGGCGAAGATAAAAGGACAGGGCAACGACCTGGTGCTCGACACGGTGTCGTTCTACAAGCCGACCCAGCCGGGCGCCTATCCGATCGTGCTGGCGACGTATGAGATCGTCTGCTCCAAGTATCCCGACAGCCAGGTCGGCACGGCCGTGAAGGCGTTCCTCCAGGCGACCATCGGTCCCGGCCAGAATGGCTTGGCGGACAACGGATATATCCCAATTCCCGACGCATTCAAGTCGAGGTTGTCAACCGCGGTCAATGCCATCGCGTGATGATCTAGAGCCATCTTGTCAACCGTGACAACGCTCGCGCTGAGAACCGGCGACGAAGCTAAGGCACGGCGAGGCGACCGACTGTTCAAGTCGGTCGCCGCCCTCGCCGGTTCCACGATCATGCTCGCGATCGGCCTGATCGCGATATTCCTGCTGATCCATGCCGTCCCGTCGCTGCGCGCCAACCACGCGAATTTCTTCACCAGCGCGCAATTCGATACCACCCACAGCAACGACCTGGCGTTTGGTATCCGTGACCTCTTCATGGTGACGGTGCTGAGCTCACTATGCGCTTTGGCCCTAGCGGTACCGGTTTCGATCGGGATCGCAGTGTTCCTCACGCAATATGCTCCGGCAAGGCTGTCACGTCCCTTCGGCGCGTTAGTCGATCTACTGGCCGCCGTGCCGTCGATCGTCTTCGGGCTGTGGGGAATTTTTGTGCTGGCACCGCAACTCGAGCCGCTCGAAGCATTGCTCAACCGCGACCTGGGATGGCTGTTTCTGTTCAACGCCGGCGACGTTTCCTTGGCCGGCGGCGGCAACATCTTCACCGCCGGCGTCGTGCTCGCCGTGATGGTCCTGCCCATCATCACCTCGGTGTCGCGAGAAACGTTCCGCCTGACCCCGACTACTCACATCGAAGCAGCACAAGCACTGGGCGCGACAAAGTGGGAGGTCGTACGGATGACCGTGCTGCCGTTCGGTCGTAGCGGTGCCGTCGCGGCGTCGATGCTGGGGCTGGGCCGCGCTCTGGGCGAAACCGTCGCGGTACTGATCGTCTTGCGCTCATCCGCTCATCCCGGGAATTGGTCGCTATTCGACGGTGGCTACACGTTCGCCTCCAAAATTGCGTCTGCGGCAAACGAATTCAGTGAACCGCTACCGACCGGAGCCTATATCTCGGCTGGATTTGTGCTGTTTGTCCTGACGTTCATCGTCAACGCCGTCGCCCGCGTGATCGTTGGCAGGGCGGTCAAGACATGAGCGCCCCCACCCTCGACCTGCCGATCAAAGCTGTGGCGGTTCGGCGTATCAGTGTCGGGCGGCGGATCAAAAACAACGTCGCGGCACTGCTTTTCGTCGCTTCGTTCGTCATCGCGTTGGTACCGCTGGTCTGGGTGCTGTGGGTCGTTGTCCAACGAGGCTGGTACGCCATCACGCAACCCGGATGGTGGAGTCACTCACTGCGCGGAGTGCTGCCGGAGCAGTTCTCCGGCGGGATTTATCACGCCCTCTACGGGACCCTCGCGCAGGCTGCCGTGGCGGCTATCCTGGCCGTACCACTGGGATTCATGTCCGCGGTGTACTTGGCGGAATACCGTTCCAGTCGGCTGGCGCGGATGACCAGCTTCATGGTCGACGTGCTGGCCGGGCTGCCCTCGATCGTGGCGGCGCTGTTCATCTTCAGCCTGTGGATCGCCACCCTGGGATTCCAGCAGAGCGCCTTCGCGGTGTCACTCGCGCTGGTCCTGCTGATGCTGCCGATCGTGGTGCGGGCGACTGAGGAGATGCTCAAGTTGGTGCCCGACGACCTGCGAGAAGCCAGCTACGCGTTGGGCATTCCGAAATGGAAAACCATCATGCGGATCGTCGTTCCAGTCGCGATGCCGGGCATCATATCCGGCGTCTTGCTGGCGATCGCGCGTGTTATGGGCGAAACCGCGCCGGTGCTGGTGCTGGTCGGATATAGCCGCGAGATCAACTTCGACATCTTCAACGGCAACATGGCATCGCTACCGCTGTTGATCTACACCGAACTCAACAATCCCGAACACGCTGGCTTCCTGCGGATTTGGGGCGCTGCACTGACATTGATCATCATGGTAGCGGTGGTTTACCTGGTGGCCGCCGCGGCCAACCGCGTAATCGCAATCCGCCGGCGCTGACCCGCTACCCGGGACATCCGGCGACGACGAACTTGATCGCTCTGTCGTTGCCGCGGTCGGCGACGTACACGTTCCCCGCGCTGTCCACCGCGAGCTGTAAGGGCGTGTTGAGTCCGGTAAGTGCCAGTGGCGTGGGAACATTCGAACCGGACGGCAACTTCATGACCTGGTTGTTGTCGTGTTCGCTGACGTAGACGTTGCCGGCACCGTCCACTGCTACACCCCACGGGACAGTCAAGCCGGTAAACGGCAGCACTGTCTGGTTGGACCCGGCCTCCAGCTTGACCACCCTGTTGTTGTCGGTGTCGGTGACATACACGTTGCCGGCCCCGTCCACCGCCACACCATCTGGGTTGTTCAGTCCGGTGAACGGCAAAACGGTCGGGGCGTTCGACCCGGCCGTCAACTTCACCACCCTGTTGTTGCCCCGGTCGGCGACGTATACGCTGCCGGCGCTATCCAGCGCGACGCCCTCTGGGTAATTGAGGCCGGTGAACGGCAGCAGAGTCTGGTTGTTCGAACCGGCCGGCAACATCACGACCCTGTTGTTGAAGTCGGTGACGTAGACAGCGCCCGCCGAGTCGACAGCCACCCCCTGGGGTTGGTACAGGCCGGTGAACGGCAGCACTGTCGGCGTGCTCAACCCGGGCGTCAACTTCACCACTCGGCCATACATACCTTGGTTGGTGACGTACACCGCGCCGGACGAATCCACTGCCACCCCTCCGGGGGACAGCCGGAAGTTCAGCCCGTTGAACGGCAGCTCGTTTTGTCCGCAGGCTTGTGTTGCCGGACCCGCGGAGTGCGGTCTTACCAGGTATCCGAAAACGGCGACGAGCAGGACCACCGCAACGCCCGCGAGGATCCACCACTTGCGTTTGCTGGGGCGCTCGGGCGCGCTGGGTGCGAAATCAGGATGCTGCGTGCGGGGTTGTGGGCGCAACGGCGGTGGGCCGACGGGCCCCGCGGCGGGCGGTCGCCAGTTCACGCCGCCGTTGCCGGCCGCCGCGGGACGCGCCATCGTCTCGGCGTCTTGGCCGTGCTGGAGAATGCTTTCGGCCTGGTGCTGCTCGGGTGCGGTCAGCGCATCCAGCGCGGCGTTGGCCAACTCACCGGCACTGCGGTAACGCTCGTCGGGGTTTTTGGCCATCCCTTTGGCGATCACCTCGTCCATGGCCGCCGGAATCCGTCCGGGTCGCAGCTGGCTAAGCCGCGGGGCAGGCTCCATCAGATGCGCGGCGACCAACCGTTCGATGCTGTCGGCCTGAAACGGGGGTGAGCCGGTCAAACACTCGCCCAACACACAGGCCAGCGCATAAATGTCGGAGCGATAGGTGACCTCATTACCGGTGAATCGCTCCGGCGCCATGTACTTGTAGGTTCCCATCGCCATCCCGGTCTGGGTCAACCCCTGGTCCGTGCCGGCACGGGCAATTCCGAAATCGACCAGATAAGCGAAGTCATCCCCGCTGATCAGGACGTTCTCCGGTTTCACATCGCGGTGCGTCACCCCGCTGGCATGCGCGGCGTCCAGCGCGCAGGCGACCTGACGCATAATGGCCACCGCCCGCGGCGGGCTCATCGGCCCGTTGCGTTTCAGCACGGTGGCCAAGTTGGCGCCTTCGATCAGGCGCATGTCCAGATACAGCTGGCCGTTGATCTCGCCATAGTCGTGAATCGGCACCACATGTGGCTCGGTCAACCGTCCTGCTGCGCCGGCCTCGCGTTGCATCCGGGCGCGAAACATCGGGTCGTCGGAAAATTGCGGCGAGATCAGCTTGAGCGCTACTGTCCGGCCCTTGCGAGTGTCCTCGGCCTCGTAGACCTCGCCCATCCCGCCGCGGCCCAGCAGCCGCATCAGCCGATAGGGCCCAAACCACGACCCCACCCGCGAACCCGGCTGGCTGTTGGTCACCCTCAATGCTCCTTCTCTCACGAGATATCGTTCACCGCCGCTGCGAGTTTCGATTGAAACGAGCTTGGCATCGGGAAGTATCGGTATTGGTCCAAGCCAGCTTGCCCATTACCAATTGTGGTCTGCATAAACGCTTTTACCGCCGCGCCGGTCGCGGAGTCCGGATACTTCGAGCAGACGATTTCATAGGTGGCCAGCACGATCGGGTAGGCACCGACCTGCGTTGGCTTGTAGAACGACGAGGTGTCGACCACCAGGTCATTGCCCTGCCCCGCGAATTTGGCCCCGGCGATCGTCTTGCCGACCGAGTCGGTAGTGATCGTCACCGGATCCGGTCCCGCCGACGTCACGATCTGGGCCATGGTCAACTGATGGCCCACCGCAAAAGACCACTCGCTGTACGTGATCGACCCGTCCGTTGCCCGCAGCGCCGCCGACGTGCCCTCGTTTCCGCTGGCGCCCTGCCCCACACCCCCGTCGAAGTTTTCGTCGGTGCCCTTGCCCCACGCGCCGTCGGATGCGGCATCGAGATACTTCTGGAAGTTATAGGTAGTACCGGATTTATCGCTGCGGAAGACGACGTTTATCGGGGTTGCGGGCAGGTTGACGTTTGCGTTGAGCGCTTTGATGGCCGGGTCGTTCCAGGTGGTGATGCTGCCATTGAAGATCTTGGCCGTCGTGGGACCGTCCAGGTTCAGCGAACTCACGCCGACGACGTTGTAGGTGACCGCTATCCGACCGAACACCGCAGGAAGATCCCACGCGGGCGAACCGCACCGCTCTTGCGCCCGGTCCGGCTCATTCTTCCCGGGATCCAACGGCTTGTCGGAGCCAGCCAGGTCGGTTTCGTTGTCCAGGAATCGCTCCACTCCGGCGCCGGAGCCGTCTGCGTTGTAGTCCAGCGTGGAGCCCGAGCACGCCCGTATATAGGCGTAAACAAACTGCTCGATCGCGTTCTCCTGCGCGGTCGAACCGCTTGCCAAGAGTTCCTTTTTGCATGCGCAGTTGACGGGTGCCGACGGAGGGGTGGAGCCAGACGATGCCGAAGAGCTGCCTTTGCTGCCGCATGCCGACAGCACCATCGTGCCGACGACCCGCAGGCTCAGCGCGGCGGCACATCGGTTGACCTTCACGACCCTCCTCTGATCCTTCCCTGACGTTGAGTTGCGGCTCGGCGACAGCACGATGAGCCTGCTGTTAACAGATAACCCTTTACAGATGAATAAATCTTTAACGACAGCTTTGTACTGGCTTTGTGTGTCCTGCGAGGAATCTGCCTGCTTAACGCGACCGCAGCTTGCCGCAATCATCATCGGCGCAGCTCAGGCCCCTTCGTTGAGACCTGCCAGGAATTCCAGCAGCAGCTCGTTGACGTTTGCCGGCTGCTCAATCTGTGGGCAGTGGCCGGCCGCCTCGACCACAGCCGACCGCCCCCGGGGAATCTGGTCGGCGATCTCCTTCGCCCAGCCCGGCGGGAGAAGCTTGTCGCAGCCGCCCTCGACCACCAGCGTCGGAACCGAGACACGCTGGTGGGCCCGTTTGCTCGATGGGGCCGGTGGCGGTGCAGCACCGGGTCGGCGAAAACGAGCCGCGGCGATCGCCTCCCACGCACCGGGTGCGGTGCTGGACTCGTAACGGCGCCGCACGTAGTCGTCGTCGGCCGGATAGGACGGATCGTGGAAGAGCGCCTCGACGATACGGCGCATGGCCGGCATGGTGGCGTCGTATTCATACAGCGCTTCCATGTGCTGGTTGCGTTGGATTTCGCCGCCGCCGCAAATGGTCACCAAGCTGCGCATAGGTAGCACCGGCGAATCCGACGTGGCGTCGGTGAGCAAGTTGATAGCGCCCATCGAATTGCCGACGAAATGTGCGGAGTCAATGCCGAGTTCGTCGCAGAATCGGGCGATGTGACGGATCCGCATGCCGCGCCCGTCGTTGAAATCGATGACCTTGGCCGACTGCCCGAAGCCCAGCATGTCAGGTGCCAGCACTCGATACCGTGCAGCGAGCGCGGGGATGGTGTGCTCCCAGCCGATTTCGGCGCTGGCGCCGAACTCCCCACCGTGCAACAGGATCACCTGGTCGCCGGTGCCGGCTTCAAGGTAGCTGGTAATCAGCCCGTCGACCACGACAGTTTTGCGCCGAAACTCCATGGCTGGTACCTCAGTTCGGGTCGAGCGGGCCGACGGGTTCGGTGGTCGTCGCATGGACCAGCAGTTCGGCTAGCTGCTGCGGCCGACTCAGGAACGGACAATGCGACGTGTCGATGGTCAACTGCTCAACGCCGAGTCGCTGGGCCACCACATCTGCCAGCCAACGGGGCATCGAGCGGTCCTGCAAGCAGCGGATGAAGCTGCGGGGCAGATCAGCCTGCCAGAACCGCGGGATAGACACCGGCGCCACCGTGGTTTCGCCGAAGCGCTCCGGGCCAAGTCGCTCGAACGCCCAGCGGGCGGTCGGCTCGTCGCAGTCATGCCAGAAGTACTCCCACGCGCCTTGGAGGTCGGCGAAGGTCATCGCGCCGTCCTCGCTGAAATTCAGATAGCCCAGCATCTTTCCGGCGTCGCCGTCGAACTGACCGTCCTCGGAGTTGCGCATCGTCATGGCCTCGGGGTAGCCGCGGCCTTCGCGCGGCAGGGCCGCGGCCATGTAGACAATGTGGCTGACTAGATCTGTCGCGGCGTCAGCCGCGAGCGTCGCATCGAACCCGCCGCCGGAATGCCCGACGAGCACGTCACCGGGCTGCAGTACCGACAAGATGGCCTCTCTGCGGTTGTCGAGGGTCGACTCCTCGTTCAACCGGTCGCCATGACCGGGAAGGTCGACCGCGACCGCTTTGTGGCCGAGCTGCTCGAGTTCGGAGATCGTGCGACTCCAGCACCATGCGGCGTGAAACCCCCCATGCACCAGTACAAATCGCATGGCTCGTCCGCTACCTGGTGACCTGGCCCGGGCCGGATCGCGCGAACGTCAACAACTGCGACGCCAATAGGTCCAGTTGATTGGTGACGGTCACGTCGACAAGTTCTCCTGCCTCGTCCCAGATTTGGTCTGCGGAGTTGATCGCGACGCCGAGCGGAGTGGGCCAGGCCCGCAGCGCATGACCGACGGCGCGGAGCTGGTCCAGCGTGCCGACCGCCGCCTGCCACCCGTAAGCACAGCTGATGCAGCCCCACGGTTTGTTGTCGAGGTAGACGCGGGAGTCGTCACGCATATCTTCGATGTAGTCGAGTGCGTTCTTCACCAATCCGGATATGCCGCCGTGGTATCCGGGCGATCCGACGATGACGGCGTCTGCCTCGCGCAGCGCCTCGATCAGCTGAATTGCCTCTGGCGTACGGGCCGGTTCGTGCGGGTTGTACATCGGTAACTCGATGTCCTGGCCGCAATAAAGTTTGGTGCGCCCGCCCTGGCGCTCAACGGCCGCCAGACAGTGGCGCAGAGCTCGTTCGGTCGACGAGTTCGCCCTCAGGGTGCCGCCGAGGCCGACCACCAGCGGCCCGTCGCAATCCGTCTCTTCCGTCAGCATCAACCGCGCCCCTCCTTACTTGATCGCAATGGGGTTCACTGGAGAGCCCACCGCACCAACGACTCTCAACGGTGGGGCGACGAGCTGAAACTCGTACACGCCATCGGCCGCACAGTCGGCCGCCAATGCGGTGAGATCCCAATACTCGCCGAGCATCAGCCCCATGTCCCGCAGGCAGAGCATGTGCATGGGCAAAAAAGTTCCCTGCACCCCGGACACCGGGTCTTCGACCATGAGATTGTCGGCAGCCACCGCCGCGATGTCGTGGTCATGCAGCCAAGATGCACACCGCCAGTCCAGGCCGGAGCCAGGCTCGCCCCCATTGCCGGTGTCCAGGAATCTTGCCCACCAGCCAGTTCGGATCAGTATGATGTCGCCGCGCCCGACTGTAACGCCCTGCGCTCGGGCAACGTCGTCGAGCTCGGCCGGGGTGATCGGATTGCCCAGCTCAAGAAAAATCTCAACACCGCGATGCCGAACGAGGTCCAGCAGCACGCCGCGCGACGTGATGCCCTTGGAGTCAACCTTGTCGATGCCGCAGTGAAATGCACCGAAGCTGGTTACCGAACTCGCCGGGAAGCCGTTGTAGAGCTGATCGTCGTAGTAGACGTGGGAGAGCGCATCCCACTGGGTCGCCGCCTGCAGCGGCATGATGATCATGTCATCGTTGAAGCGGAACGGATTGTCCTGGAAGTATTTACCGAGCTCCGCCGCAGCAGGATTTCGGGCCCACTCTGGCCCGTAGCGGGCCAACGTGTTCACATCACCGCCGTCGATCGTCATCACGTGCATCGGATTGTGCCGGAACTTGAATGCGCCCTGCGGGCCCGACGACCCGAAGTCCACGCCGAGCGGAAACACCTTGCCGTGCTTGACCAGACTGGCTGCTTGCGCAACCTTGTCCGCCGTGATGAAGTTGAGCGTGCCGAGCTCGTCGGCATCTCCCCACCGTCCCCAGTTGCAGACGTCGTGCGCGACCCGGCGAAAGTCGGTCATGCTGGCCACAGTGCTCGCCCTTCCTCGAGTTCGCGCGCGATTGCGGCACCAACATTGCCGCCGTCGACCCAAAGCACTTGACCCGAGATGTAACTGGCGGCTTGACTGTTCAAGAACACCAGGACTGCGGCCTGCTCACCAGGATCGGCGACCCGGCCTAATGGTTTGGGGATGTCGTCAAGGTACTGCTGGCCGTAGGAAGTTCGCAGCTGGTCAAGAATCGGAGTCTCGGTAACGCCCGGTCCGGTGCAGTTGATTCGAATACCCCGAGAACCGAGCGCGACGGTATTTCTCATGGTGTAAAGGATGATCGCTTCTTTGGACAACCGGTAGCCCCCGTCGGCCAGCGCGTCCGGATGGCGGTGACACCACTCGATCCCCTCGGCCATCGTGGAAGTGTTCAGCAGTCCGCCGACCACCTGCTGATGCTCCCGATACCCGGCCGCCGCGAGCGAGGACACACTCACGATGGACGAGCCGGCCGGCATGTTTTCCAGCACCGCCTCAGTGAAGTGCCGTAAGCCGAGGAAGTTGATCGTGAGGACCAGCAACGGATCGCCGATTCCCGAAGATACGCCGGCGATGTTGAACAGCGCATCGACTTGCCCACCAACCGAAGCCACGGCGCGGTCGATGGATGCCGGGTCGGTCAGGTCCAGGGCATGGAATTCCGCGATGTCGGCGCTCGGCGGATGCTTGTCCAACCCGACCACGTCCGCGCCGAGGTCGGTGAGCTGCTTGACGACATGAGCCCCGATCCCCGACGCGCACCCGGTCACCGCGGCACGGCGACCGTTGTAGCGCCACAGCTCGTCGATCTGTCCCAAGTTTCAGACAACTTCCTTTATCACGACTGCTTCTCTTCCTTCTCTTTCTGCTCTTTGGCGCGCTGGGCCGCCTGGACGCGACCCTCGTTGATTTCGGCCATGGCTTCCGGGATCTCGCTCGCGGTGAACTTCCCGCCGCGGCCGGTGGGCAGGCCGCCGAAGGCATAGCCCTCGTCAAACTTCGGCGCGGTCGACTCCGGCCGGCGCGCCTCGATCTTCTCGATGACCGGCTCCAGCCGCTTCTTCTTGTCGGCGACCGCCTTTGCGTCGCGGTCGATGAATTCCGGCAGCACCTCTTTACCCATCAGCTCAATGGATTCCATGGTGCCTTCGTGGCTGCGCGGGTTGAGCAGCAAGATGATCTCGTCAACACCGCTGTCCTCGTAACCGCGGAGGAACTCCCGGACGGTGGCCGGCGAGCCGATCGCGCCGCGACCGGGACCGTAGGCGAGCGTCGGGTCCTTCTCGCATTCTTCGAGATAGCGCTTCCACACCCCGGTCCGTCCAGGCGTGTGGATTCCGGTCATGTAGTAGTGCATGATCCCGAATGAGAAGAATCCGCCTCCCATCCCGAGGCGCTCGAGTGCCTGCTCGTCAGTCTTGGCCACCATCATCGACAGATCGCCACCGATGGCAAGGATGTTCGGATTGATCTGCGGCGTGATCGGCGCGCCGCTTTCCTCGAGCTCCTTGTAGTAGCCGTTCACCCGCTCGGTCAGCGGACCCGGGCCGGTGTAGGCGAAACTCAGTGCACCGATGCATTTCTGGGCGGCCATCTGCACCGAGGCCGGCCTGGTGCAGGCGACCCACACCGGCGGATGCGGCTTTTGCAACGGCTTGGGAATGACGTTGCGAGCCGGCATCTCGATGTGCTCGCCCTTGAACCCGGTGAAGGGTTCCTCGATCATGCAGCGGATCGCCACCTCCAGCGCCTCTTCCCACTGAGCACGCTTGTCGGCGGGGTCAATGTTGAAGCCGCCCAACTCGCCGATTGAGGAGGATTCCCCGGTGCCGAACTCGACCCGTCCATCAGAGATCAGGTCGAGGGTGGCGATGCGTTCGGCGACCCGGGCCGGATGGTTGACGGCCGGCGGGAGGTGCATGATGCCGAATCCCAGCCGAATGTTCTTGGTCCGCTGGCTGGCCGCGGCCAAAAACATCTCCGGTGCGGTGGAATGGCAGTACTCCTCCAGGAAGTGGTGCTCGGTCAGCCAGACCGTGGAGAACCCGGCCTTATCGGCGACCTCGACCTCGTCGAGACAGTCCTTGAGCAGGACGTGCTCGTCGTCCGGCTGCCAGGGGCGGGGTAGGGCGAATTCGTAGAACAATGAGATCTTCAACTGGTGCCTCCCGGAACAATTGAGTGAGTTGAGCTTTCGCTGACGAGATGCTTGGCCGCGACGTAGCCGAAGGTCATCGCCGGCCCGATGGTCGCACCAGCGCCGGCGTAGCTGCGTCCCATCACTGGTGCCGAGGTGTTACCCACGGCGTAGAGGCCGGCAACGACGGTGCCATCGGTGCGCAGCACCCGGGCATATTCATCCGTGCGCAGACCACCTGATGTGCCCAGGTCGCCGAGCACGACTTGAAAGGCATAGTAGGGCGGTTTGCCAAGTGGATGCAGATTGGGGTTCTTACACGTGGGGTCTCCGTAGTAATTGTCGTAAACGCTGTCACCTCTGTTGAAGTCGTCGTCGTGGCCACGGCGGGCCAGTTCGTTGAAACGCGCGGCGGTGTCGCGGAGTTGGCCGGCCGGCACCCCGATCTTGGTGGCGAGTTCATCCCAGCTCTTCGCCGCTTTGACCACGCCCGACTCCAGCCAGGCAGCCGGGACTTTTCGCCCGGTGGGCACCGGTGCACCCGGGATCTTTGGCAGCGGAAGATGTCCGGCGACGACATAGCGGTTGAAGGACCGATGATCGGTGATAAGCCAGCACGGAATATGGGTCACACCGGATTTCTGCCCCTCGATCATGGCGTGACCGAAATCCATGTACGGAGCCGCCTCGTTGATGAATCGCTTCCCTTCGCCGTTGACGATGAACTGCGACGGCATCATCCGCTCGTTGAGCATGAACTGCATTCGGCCGTCGGGCCATTGGATGGCCGGGAACCACCAAGCCTCGTCGAGCAGGTCGGTGGCCGCGCCGACCTGCTGGCCGGCCCGGATGCCGTCGCCGGTAGCCGCGGGGTTGCCGAAACTCCAATCCTGTTCCACAACCGGCTGGTGTTCTTTACGCCATGCCAGGTCGTGGTCGAATCCGCCGGTCGCCAGGATGACCCCGCGCCTGGCGCAGATCCGCAACGGTGTGCCGTCTTTCACCACGACCGCGCCGGTCACCGACCCGTCGTCGTCAGTGAGCAGTTCCGTCATCGGCGAGTCCAGCCACAGCGGGATACCGTGGTCTCTCATCGCCAGCCGTAGCCGCGCCGCCAGTGACTGGCCGATCGCTGCGATCCGGTCCCCGAAGACTCGCGCCCTGACCATCCGCCACACCAGCTTCACCAGGACCGCCTTGCCCGCCCATGACTGGCGAACTTGGTAGAACGACCGAAGCTCCTTGGGGCCCAGCCAGATTCCCCGAGGCGCCAACGCCAACGGCTGAAGCAGGTGTTGTTCTTCCTCGGCCAGCGTGCGCAAATCGATCGGGGGGACGTTGATCGTGCTGCCGAGCTCGGAACCGCCCGGCAATTCCGGGTAGTAGTCGGCGTAGCCGGGCTTCCACACGAACTCGAACCACGGGCTGAGTTGCTCGAGGAACTCCATCATCTCCGGCGCCGAGTCGACGTACTGCTTTATCCGCGCCTCGCTGACCAAGCTGTCGGTGACCCGCCGCAAGTAGTCGACAACGCCGTCCGGCGAAGGCGTGTAGCCTGCCCGGCGCTGCGCCGGCGCTCCGGGTACCCAGATGCCACCGCCCGACAATGCGGTGGAACCGCCGAACTGATTGGACTTCTCGACGACCAGCGTGTCCAGATCAGCAGCGTGGGCCGCCAGCGCCGCCGTCATGCCACCGCCGCCGGAACCGATCACCAACACGTCGACCTCACACGTCATCGGCGCCGCTCCTCTCCCCCGCAAGCGGGAGGTGCCCCCACATCGCTTTCTTGCTCTGCATCGTCGCCGGCGCAGTCATGCCGGCACCGCCGTTCTGACTGCGAAGCCGGCGATCAATTCGGCGGCCGGTTTGTAATAGCGCACACCGGTCTGGTACGGCCCGGCGGAAGCCAGCGCCGCGAAAGCCGCTACCCAGGTGCGAATTTCGTGCGCGGAGTTGCCGCCCTCTTGAGCGATGACCGAGTTTGACCACTTGTCCAGCTCGTCGAGGTGCCCGCTGTCGAGGATGTCGAGGAATCGTTGATCCCATGCCGGGTTGAGGGGTTGCAGTTCGCTTCCCCCGGCCGCGAAGCTCCTCGCTGCGTCGATTACCGCGGTCTGCCGCGCGAGCCGCTGTTCGGAGGTCATCGGCCGGCCGTGCACAATCCTTTCCACTACCTCCGGAGTCGCCGTTGCCAACGTCGGTACCGGCGGATCATGCGACAGCCCACCGGATCCCACCACCAGGACCCGCTTGCTAAGGGTGGCCAGGTAGCTGCCGATCGCGGTGCCGAGCGTCCGGCAACGATGCAGCGGCCCCAGCGGGGTGGCGACCGAGTTGATGAAGATCGGTATCACTGCGCGCGCCGTCGCGTCACCGAACAGTTTCTCCAGCGGTTGGACGGTGCCGTGATCGACATCCATGTTCGCCGAGATGGCAATGTCGACGCCGGCGGACAGGACCGCTTTGGCGCAGCCGACCGCGAGGGGCTCGGGAACGTTGAGCGGCCCGGCGTAGGTGCCGTAGTCGCCGACACCCTGCGCGCGTGTACCGATGCAGAACGGTGGCATCAGCTTGTAGAAGAAGCCGTTGTAGTGGTCGGGAGCGAAGATGACGATGAGCTCCGGGTCAAAGCTTTCGACGAATTTTCGTGCCTGCGCGAGTGCGGTGTCGATGTCATCAAGGAGGTCCTGCGACGGCCCTGGCAGATTCAGTAGCGGGCTGTGGGACATACAGCACAGGGCTAGCGGCACGGTTTCCTCCCGGTGTCAAGGTGAGGACGTCGACGAGCGAGGCACTCAGCTCCGGTGCGAGTTGAGCGATACAGGCGCCCGCGATGCAACGGTCGGGACGCAGAAACAGTACGGACTCTTGGTGGGTGTCGAACCAGGCTTTGAGATCGCCACAGCGATCGCCGACCACCAAGACGTCTGGATCGTCGTGTCCGGTCCAATGCAGCTGGCTCAGCGGCCGTGCCGCCACGAACTTCGCACCCAGCGCCTTCCAGTTCGCAAACGCTGTGGCGCATAAGATTTCGCGCGGATTGTTGTTCCAGCACATGACGGCGAACCAGTCGCCCAGGACGTCGTCGAGCAGGACGTTCTGGTGTTCGCGGGTGTCCACCCGGGGTTGCACGAACAGGGTGCCGACCGGTGAGTTGGGTCGGTGCGGCTCGGCGTGCACGACTGCCCCCTGCTCGTAGCGCGGCATCGGCTTGAACCGCATCTCCAGCACATACCGCTTGAGCGAGGGCATAATTGACGCGGATCGCACCATCACGTCACGAACCGCGGCAACTCGCCGGTTGGTCGGAGAGATGACGCGGCCCACCATCGTCGACAAGTCGATCATCGCCCGGGCATGCTTGCGGCGTTCCACGTCATAGGTGTCGAGCAACGCGTCATCGGCGTACCCGGTCACCACCGCGGCAAGCTTCCAACCCAGGTTCGCCGCGTCCCGGATACCGCTGTTGTAACCCTGGCCCTGCCACACCGGCATCAGGTGGGCGGCGTCACCCGCGAGCAGGAGTCGTCCTCGCCGAAACGCCCCGGCGATCCGCGAGTGATGGGTGTAGACCCGATGCCGGATCACCTCGACTCGGTCGGGGTGGGGGACCATCGACGACAGCATACGGGCGAGAAAGGCTGGGTCCTCGGCCTGCTCGTCCGTCTCATTGGCGTGAATCATGAACTCGAAGCGGCGAATTCCGTGTGCGATCGAGATCGAAGCGTAGGGGCGTAGCGGATCGGCGCCGACCTCGCTGTTGGGATGTCCGAGCGGATCGTTGGCGACGTCGACGACCAACCAGCGGGTCGGCGACGTGGTTCCATCGAAGGACACTCCCATCAGCCGCCGGGTGGTGCTCCGCCCGCCGTCACAGCCGACCACATAACGCGCCCGCAGGGTCTTTGGCCCACCCTCGCCGTCGAGTTCAACGGTTACCGCGTCGGCGGTTTCGTTGCATGACGTCATGGGATGCCCCCACCGCACCTTCACATGTTCGAATCTGTCTAAGCCGCTGAGTAATTCGGCATCGACCAGCGGCTGCACGAAACCGTTGCGCTTCGGCCAGCCGAAACGCGCATCGGGCGGAGCCATTTCGGCAAGCACACGGCGCTTGGCGTCGACGAATCGCAGTATCTGGTTGGGCACCGTGTGGGGCAGAACGCGATCGACCAGCCCGATCGCCTGGAAGGTGCGCAGCGACTCGTCGTCAAGCCCCACACCGCGGGGATAGTCGATCAGCGTCTCGCGTTCGTCGACCACCAGGGTGCGTACACCTTGCAGGCCAAGGATATTGGCCAGGGTCAAGCCGACCGGGCCGGCGCCGACCACCACAACATCGACATCTAGATCCTGGACCTCTTGGTTACGGGCCACAGTCAGCGCCCCAGCAAGAAATCGAGGTGCAGACGGTTGAAGGTCTTGGCGTCCTCGTACTGCGGCCAGTGACCACAACCGGGCATCAGCTCAAACCGCGCGCCGGGGATCATCGACGCGATCCGGCGGCCCTCAGCGACATCGGCGGTCGGGTCATCGCTGGTCCACAACACCAGGGTGGGCGCGCTGATCGACCCATACTCCTTCGGGCCCAAGAGGTTACGTGCCCGGATCTCTGGGTCCTGCAACGCCATGATGTCGCGCATCGCCGCGACGAAGCCCGGCTGGCGGTAGACCCGCTGCCGGCTCGCGACCAGATCGTCGTAGTCCTTGGACTTGTCGGCCATCAACCACTTGATCCGCGCTTGCACGGTTTCCCAGGTCGGATTCTCCGCGGCCGCCATGGACAGTGTGATGATCCGCTGCATCACCTCGGGATCGGCCTGCGAGCCGCCTGCGGTGTTGAGGACCAGCCGGTCGACCTTGTCGGGATGGTCGACGGCGGCGCGAGCCGCCACCCAGCCGCCCAGTGATTCACCGGACAGGCTGGCACGCTCGGCGCCGATGGCGTCTAACACCGCCATCAGGTGTTCGACGTAGTGGGCGATCTCCAGCGGATGACCGGGCTTGTCGGTGTAGCCGTGACCCAGCATGTCGATCGCCCAAGTCCAGAAATGCTCGGCGTGCGCCTCCAAGTTGCGGACATACGCCTCGGCATGACCACCCGACCCGTGTAACAGCACGAGCACCGGCTTGGCCGGATCGCCCGCCTGCAGGTAACGGGTTCGCACGCCGCCGGCGTCGAGGTAGCCCTGCGCGAACGGGACACCCTGCAGATCACTCCACACGCTCTCGTGCTCGGCCACCGGTTCCTCTCTCGCGCTGCTGGAGAAAACCTCGTTCTCGTCCATCGCCAACAGTGTGTGCTAAAATCGCACATTGATGTGCACTATGTATAGAGCATCACTCTCAGCCCGTTGTCTGTCAAGGGAGGCGCAGGTCGCCTCGGCCAGCCCCGTCCCGGTGCGCTGACATGCGAGAGACCCCGACCACCACCGCGCCCGGTTCGCAAACGCTGGCCCGAGGGCTCAATGCGCTGCAACTGGTGGCCGACGCCCCAACGGGGCTGACCGTGCAACAGGTCGCCGACGGCATCGGCGTGCATCGGACGATCGCCTATCGCCTGCTCGCCACGCTGGCTCAGTTCCGGTTAGTGGCCAAGGGTGAGGACGGGCGCTACCGGCCGGCCGCGGGCCTGGCGGTGCTCGGTGCGTCGTTCGACCGCAACGTGCGCCAGCTGAGCGTGCCGATCCTGCGCGCCCTGGCCGACGATCTCGGCACCACGGTGTCGTTGCTCGTCGCCGAGGGCGATCAGCAGGTGGCCATCGCGGTGATCGTCCCCACCCAAGTCGCCTACCAACTGGCTTTCCACGAGGGCAGCCGCTACCCGCTGGACCGGGGAGCCGCCGGCATCGCACTGTTGGCGAGCATGCCCGCACGCCCGGTAGAACGCGACCTCGTCGCCCGCGCCCGCGAGCAGGGCTGGGTGATCACCCACGGCGAAATCGAGCCGAACACTTATGGTCTGGCCGTCCCGGTGCACCGCCCACCGCCGTCGCCGCCGACGTGTATCAACCTGATTTCGCACCGGGAAGACGTGGTGATGCGGGGCAAGGACGCAGTCATCAAGGCAGCCAAGGAATTATCGGCAATGCTCAGCTGACCTGAGCTGGAAGGAAACGAGCTGATGCCGTCTTGGGACCACGAGGTCGACGTCGTCGTACTCGGCAGCGGCGGTGCCGCACTCACCGCCGCAGTGACCGCGGCCGCCAACGGCGCGTCGGTGGCGGTCTACGAGAAAGCCGCGACTGTCGGTGGTACCACGGCGGTTTCGGGCGGCGTGGTGTGGATCCCCGCCCATAATCGTTCGCCCGACGGGGAATTGACGGTGGATGACGCGCTGAAGTATCTCGACGCGCAGTCGTTCGGCACGATGGATGAGGCGCTGGTGGAGACGTTTGTGCGAACCGGACCGACGATGCTCGACTTCGTCGAAGCGCACAGCAGCTTGCATTTTGAAATCGCTCATGGTTTCCCGGATTACAAACCGGAGTTGCCGGGCGGCCGGCCGACCGGGGGGCGATCGCTGACCGCTGCCCCTTTCGATCTCGCTCGACTCGGCGACTGGCGGGATCGGATCACGTCCTTCCCGGCCGATTGGTCCAACGTCGGTTTCGACGCCGAGACCCGGGCGAGGCTGCACGCGGCGGTCGATGAGAGCACAACGGACCTGTGCGTGGCCGGCACCGCGCTGATTGCCGGGCTGCTCAAAGGTTTGCTGGACGCCGGCGTGACGCCGCAGACGGATGCCCGGGCCGAGGAGCTTTATGCCGAAGGCGGACAGATCGTCGGGGTCCGGGTCAGGTGCGCGGGCCAGCAACTGAACGTGCATGCCCGACTCGGCGTCATCCTGGGCACCGGCGGCTTCGAATGGGATTCTTCGTTGGTCAAGGCATTTCTGCGCGGACCGATGCACGGCGCCGTCTCGCCGCCCAACAACACCGGCGACGGATTGCGCATGGTGATGGCCCACGGCGCCGACCTGGCCAACATGGGCGAAGCGTGGTGGGTGCCGATCGTGCAGATTCCGGGCGACACGATCGACGGGAAACAACGCAGCCGCAGCGTGCGGCTGGAACGAACCCGCCCGCGCAGCGTCATCGTCAACCGGGCCGGCAAGCGATTCGTCAACGAGGCCTGCGATTACAACTCGATGGCCGGCGCCTTTCACTATTTGGACCCGCGCGACGGCTATGTCAACGACCCGGCCTGGATTGTGTTCGATTCGCTTCACCTCAAGCGTTACGGCTTTCTGGGCGTCGAGCCGGGAGATCCGATTCCGGACTGGTTCTGCGGGTCGGCCGATCTGGCCGAATTGGCCGCGAAAACCGGCATCGCAGCCGACGGACTCACCCGCACGATCGAAAACTGGAACCACCACGCCAGCGCCGGCTCGGATCCCGACTTCGGCCGTGGCTCAAGCGCATACGACGGCTATTGGGGCGACGAACGCGCGACGACGCTGGCCGGTAAGACACTCGGCCCCGTCGATACCGCACCGTACTACGCGGTTCCGGTCTCGGTGGGTGCGATGGGAACCAAGGGCGGGCCACGTACCGACCGCGACGGCCGGGTCTTGCACGTCAGTGGGGCGCCGATACCGGGTTTGTTCGCCGCCGGCAACGCGATGGGTGGCGTTACGGGGCGGGCCTATGGCGGTGCCGGCGGGACTATAGGCCCGGCAATGGTTTTCGGCTTCCGCGCTGGCTATGCCGCCGCGACCGGCAACCCGGTCGATTAGCTAGCTGAACGCCTTGGTGATGGTGGCCATGTCGAAGTAGTCCCGCCACGCCGCAATCTTGCCGTCGTGCACCTCGAACACCCCCATCACCGGCAGCGCTACTTCTCCGCCGTCCTTGCGATGCATCACGTCGGTGCGTTCGTTCATCACCACCGTGCCATCGCTGACCTGTCGGTGCACATTGAAGTCGATGCCATCGACCGCGGCGACGAATCCCGCGATGAATTGCTTGATAGCCTCGCGACCCTGCACAGGCTCCATGGGAATGTTGTGGTAGACGGCGTCTCCGGTGAAGTAGCCGGCTAGCTCGTCGGGGTTCGGGGATGACCACAGCTTGCAGAATTCGGTTACCAGCTCATCGGCGGAACGCGTCATGGGTTCATGGAACACGCTGAGAAGCAGCAAATCAAGCCCGTGCCATCAGCTAAAGGTGACGACGACCTTGTCGGCGGCACGCGACCGACTTCGACGACTTCGCCTGCGGGCTCATGGCCGAGCGGCATTTTTCCCTGTCACGGCGGCATGCCACCCAACGAGATGTACAACGCGTCCGATCCGCAGATACCGCAGGCCCGCATCTTCACCAGGACATCGCTGCGACCAGGCGTGGGTTTCGGTAGCTCGACGATCTGGGTCTGCCCCGGCGCCGTCACGATGGAGGCTCTCATCGGTCGGCGAGCGCCTTGGCGAGATCGATTGTGCCGGTTTGGATCGCGGCGATGACTCCGCCGTCGACCAGCAGGTCGGTGCCGGTGATGAACGCGGCCGACGGCCCAAGCAGAAACTCGGTGGCAGCGGCAATGTCTTCGGGTGTCCCAAGACGTCGAAGACCGGAGTTGTCGACCATGGCTTGCATGAGCGTGCCGGATTCACTGCTCAGCTCCAATCGGCCCATCGCCGTGGAGATGACACCCGGGCTGATGCAGTTGATTCGTGCACCGCGCTCGCCCCAGGATCCGGCCGCGGCGGCTACCCGGATTTGGTTGGCCCGCTTGGCGAATGGGTAGGCCATCCGACTGTCGGTGATTTTCGAGCACGCTTCGAGGCCGAGCAGCTCGTCGGTGGGAGCGGTCGCGAGCTGCCGCTCGACTGCCGGATCGAGCGCAGGCTGCAGGTGGCCGGCCATGCTGGCGATGACGACTGCGGCGCCGCCGGGCTCGATCACCGCGCCGAACTCGTCGATAGTCAGCGCGACCCCCAGCAAGTCGACCGCCAGCACCGCCTCAGCGGATGCCTGTTGCGGCGAAAGTCCCGCGGTATGAACAACAGCCGTGACACGCCCGGCCTCACCGGCCAACTTCGCGACGGCGGCCACCGAACTGCGGGAGGTGACGTCCACTTCTCGGGTCAGCACCCGGTGCCCGTCGCTGGTGAGTGCCTCTGCGGCGGTCTCGAGACCTGCGGCGCTGATGTCAGCCAGCACGATCGTCCGTCCCGCTCCGACGCGACGGGCGATCGACAGCCCCATCCCGCCGACGCCAATGATGACCAAAACCTCGTTAGTCGTGGATCGCGGTGTCATGCGTCTTCTCCTCTGCGGCGCAGTGCGGTTGGGGTGCGGGGGGCTAGCAGCTGTTCGGCGGCCGTGTAGGGATCGGCGCGGCCCTCGGCTACAGACTCCGCGAGCCGATCGAGTTCCGGGTGCGTCCGCAGCCGGGTTTGCGCGAGCGAAAGGATCTGGGCCCGCGCGCGAGCCAACCGACGAGCGGCGCTGTCGGTGCGGTGGTGAGCGTCGATCGCCTCCATCAGCTCCGGCAGGCCTTCACCTTTCGCGGCGATGAGGCTGACGATCGGTGACTTGGTTTCGGCCCGAAGGTCGCGGACGGTCTGCTCGGCCCCTTCTCGGTCCGCCTTGTTCACCGCCACGATGTCGGCGACCTCGAGTAGACCGGCCTTGGCGGCCTGCACCGCGTCGCCGGTGCCGGGATTGAGGATGACCACGGTCGGGTCGGCGACCGCGGCGATCTCGATCTCGGACTGCCCCACGCCGACCGTTTCCAGCAAGATCACGTCGTAGCCCAGCGCCCCGAGCAGCCGGATGGCCGCCGGAACGGCCGCGGCGAGCCCGCCCAGATGACCCCGGGTGGCCACCGAGCGGATCAGCACATCGGGATCGTTGATGTGCGCGGCCATCCGAATTCGGTCGCCGAGCAGCGCACCGCCGCTAAACGGCGACGACGGGTCGACGGCCAGCACCGCCACCCGTAACTCGCGCTGCCGATAAGCCCCCACCAACGCCGCGATCGTCGTCGATTTGCCTGCGCCCGGCGGTCCGGTGATCCCGACGACCAGAACCGACGACGGACCGAGGCTGGCCAGCACCTCGTCGCGGCGCTCACCTTCGACCAGGCTGAGCAGCCTGCCTGCGGCCCGGTGGGAACCGCTACGCGCGGCCGCGATCAGTTCAGCGATGGTCATCTCATGATCATGCAGCCGGAACCTCGATGACCGTGGCCGAACCCATTCCGCCGCCGGCACACATCGCCGCGACTCCGATACCACCACCGCACGGCTTCTCTCCAATTCGGCGAGCGGGGACGCGGGTCGCCCGCGGCGATACGAGAACATTATTCTCTCAGTTTGAGAGTAAGAGTTGCAAGAAGGGAAAGCCCGATACGAATCGGCGGTCGTCGTCGGCGACGCCGGCGGTCTGGGTGAGATCCGCGGAGTACGGCGCCTTCGTCCAGAGCATCGTCGAAAACGATTACCTCAACAGCGAAGTCATTCGGCTGGACGGCGCGCTGTCGCTTCCCGCCGAAGTAACGCAGCCCCCCGAACGTGAAGCTGGCTGCACACTCGCCAAGGCAACGTGCGGCTGGCTTCACGCTCGAGGGCTAGTTTTGCCGGCCGCGAGTTTGGTGACGATAGAGCGGAAGTCCTCGGTCTGGAAGGACTGGTTCTCGGCGCTCAACGCGAAGTCCAGCGTGGCCAGCACCGCGCGCTCGAGATGCATGTTGAGGACGCGTTTGGTGCTCTCGACCGCCTGCTGCGGCAGTGTCAAGATCTTCTCCGCGCAGGCCACCGCCTCGGCCACCGGATCGGCCGCAATGTGGTTGGCCAGTCCGAGTTCGACCGCCCGCTCGGCGGGGATCCGGGCGCCGGTCAGCGCATACTCCTTGGCCAACAGCAGGCTGATGTGCAGCGGCCAGGTCAGCGGTCCGCCGTCGGCGGCCACCAGGCCCACCTGCACGTGCGGGTCGGCCAGATAGGCGTCTTCGGCGATGTAGACGATGTCGCTCAGCGCGACGAGGCTGCAGCCCAGTCCGACGGCCGGGCCGTTGACCGCCGCCACCACCGGCACCCGGCAGCGGGCCATGCCCAGCACGATCTCGCGCCCGTCGGCGATTGTCTTAGCGCGCAGGTCGGCGTCGCCCGCCAACTCGGCCAGGTACGCGAAATCGCCGCCGGCTGAAAAGGCCCGTCCTGCACCGGTTATCACCGCGGCGCGGGCAGTGCGGTCATCGCTCATCCGTTGCCACAGCTTCGCCAGTCCGTGGTGCAGGTCGTCGTTGACCGAGTTGAGCGAATCGGGACGGTTCAGCGTGATGATCCGCAGCGGCCCGTCGGCCCGGACGTCGATTTCGGTCGGCATGTCGTACACGTCAGGCTCCCAATCCCAAGATTCGTGAGGCGATGATGTTCTTCTGGATCTGCGATGTTCCGCCCATCACGCTTTGGGCACGGCTGTACAGGTAGGCGGACAGCAGGCCGGCGTCGTCGATACCGACGACAGCCAGCGCGGCGTGGCCGACCGACTGCTCGACCCAAGTCATCAGCAACTTGTCCAGCGATCCGTCCGACGTGTGCGTCACACCGTCGAGCTGCTCGGACAACCGTCGCCGAACGTGATGGGTCAGCATCTCGGTCTGCACTGCGGCCCAAGCTAATTCGGGGGAGGCCGGACCGTCGGTGCGCGCCGCCAGCTCACGAACGAGCTTGCCGTAGCGGGCCGCGTAGCCCAGCGTGGAGGGTTCGCGTTCGTGGCCGACCACCGTCATGGCAAGTGCCCACCCCTCGCCAGGGGCACCCACCATGTGGTCAGCCGGGACCGTCGCACCGTCGAAGAACACCTGGCCGAATTCGGTGGTGACGCCGTTGATCATCCGCAGCGGACGCTGTTGCACGCCAGGCTGTTTCATCGAGATGATGAATGCCGAAATGCCCCGGTGGCGTTTGGCGTCCGGATCGGTACGGGCCAACAGCAGACACCAGTCGGCGACATCGGAGTAGCTGGTCCAAATCTTGTGGCCGCTCACGACGTAGTTGTCGCCCGCACGGGTGGCGGTGGTGGTCAGCGACGCGAGATCCGAGCCGGAGCCGGGCTCGCTGAAGCCCTGGCACCACCGCTCGGTGCCGTTGATCATGCCGGGCAAAAACCGACGGCACAGCTCCTTACTGCCGTGCCGGGTCAGCCCGGAGACCAGATAGCCGAGGCTGGGCCGAGGCGGAGCGCCGGCCCGCGCCAGCTCTTCGTCGAGAATGACGTCGTACACCGGCGGTAGTTCCTGCCCGCCGTACTCGCGCGGCCAGGACAACCCGAAAAAGCCGCCCTCATACAGTGCCCGATGCCATTCACCTTGCCGGGCCCAGTACTCGTCACCCGAGCTCGGAAACTCCTTGGCGTGCAGCGCAAGCCACGACCGTAGCCGGTCGCGAAAGGCGGCTTCGTCGGCCGAATCACGGAAGTCCAACGTCTATCTCCTCCAGCTTGACGGGCCACAGTTCGGTTGATGTCAGCGCACGCCGCAGATAGACGTGCGCCAGGCATTCCCAGGTATTGCCAATGCCGCCGTGCACCTGGATGGCGGTCTCGCACACGGTTCGCGCGGCGCGCGCGCAGTAGATCTTCGCGACCCGAGCGGCCCGAATCGCCTCGGCCGGCGCCAACTCGTCGACCGCCCAGGCGGCATGTCGCAGGACACTGACCGAACCCTCGATCAGAGCCAGGCTTTCGGCGAGTAGGTGTGCGATAGCTTGGTAGGAGCCGATCGAATTCCCGTATTGCTCGCGGATTTTCGCGTAGTCGCAAGCGAGGGTGTGGGCGCCCCGGGCCGTGCCGACCAGGTCGGCCGACGTGGTGGCCAGGGCCGGGGAGGCACCCGAGGTGGTCCTAGAAGCCACCTACGGGTGGTACTGGGCGGCCGACGTGCTGGCCGATATGGGCGCCAACGTGCATCTGGCCCACCC
>Ga0209217_1000034_pt1 | contig 27353 bp, 20 predicted proteins | sample JacPinW_OM3H0_M2_FD_187957 | JGI IMG/M metagenome (GOLD analysis project Ga0209217, IMG submission 187957) | Forest soil microbial communities from Algoma, Ontario, Canada - Jack Pine, Ontario site 1_JW_OM3H0_M2 (SPAdes) (version 2) | ecosystem: Environmental > Terrestrial > Soil > Boreal...
CCGGGCGACTTCGTATTCGTCCTTGTAGGCCATGAGCTTGAAGAGCGCCTGGGCAGCGGTTTGGGTGAGCTCGGTCCGGCCGGGTAGGCGCGCGGTCTCGACATCGCCTAAACGGCGGATCCAGCTGGCATAGCGCGCGGCATACGCGGCGTTTTGGTATTCCGTCAGGAACGAGATCCGGCGCTTGATAATCTGATCAAGCGTTTCGGAGAGCCGGTGGCTGTCCGGCACCGTAGCGGAAGCGGTAGCTCGGCCTTCGACGAGAGCAGGATCGACAGCCGCGCGCCGTCCCCAGCGGAACGCATCGAGGTTCAATTCCACTGCGACGCCATTCAAGGCGATCGCTTGCTCGATCGCGCCAGCCGAGACCGGCACTAATCCACGCTGATACGCATAACCCAACATGAAGAGATTGCTCGCGATCGAATCACCGAGAAGGCCGGTCGCGAGATGGGTCGCATCGAGGAATTCCGCGTTGTCTGGGCCAGTCGCTTCGGAGATGCTCCGCTGCATCTCTCGTGCTGGAAACTTAAGGTCGGGGTCGCGGGTAAACTCGCCGATGATCGCCTCGTGGCTATTAACGATTGCCCGGCTGTGACCGTACTGCAGCTTCGAGAGAGCATCGGCGCTCGCCGAAACAACGAGATCGCACCCCAAGAGCAAGCTTGCACCACCGGAGGCAATGCGCACCGCGTGGATCTCGTTGGGCTCCCGAGCGATGCGGACGTGGCTGTAGACCGCGCCGCCCTTTTGAGCGAGGCCCGTCATGTCGAGCACGGTGCAGCCCTTCTGTTCGAGGTGCGCTGCCATGCCAAGAAGGGCCCCAATGGTTACGACACCAGTCCCGCCGACGCCGGTGACAAGAATGCCGTAGGGCTGATCGAGAAGCGGCAGAATGGGCTCGGGCAGCGCCGGCAGTCCGTGCTCGCCATGATCACCGGTGTTTGGCTTCTTGAGCCGCCCGCCATGGACGGTGACAAAGCTCGGGCAAAAACCTTCGACGCAAGAGAAATCCTTGTTACAGCTCGACTGATCGATAGCCCGCTTGCGCCCAAACTCAGTCTCGATCGGTACCACCGAAAGGCAATTCGACGTTCGCGAGCAATCGCCGCAGCCTTCGCAGACGAGGTCGTTGATCACAACGCGTTTGGCGGGATCGGGAAACCGCCCGCGGCGCCGACGGCGGCGCTTCTCGGCGGCACAAGTTTGATCGTAGACGATTGCGGTAACCCCTGCGATTTCCCGTAGCTCGCGCTGGGCCGCGTCGAGGCCGTCGCGGTGGCGCACTGTCGTTTGAGGAGCAAAACCCGCGTCAACAGCATATTTATCGGGTTCGTCAGTCACCACAATTATGCGCCCGACCCCTTCCGCGGCGAGCTGCCGAGTAAGCGTCGGCACAGTCAATCCACCATCAATCGGTTGGCCGCCGGTCATCGCGACGGCATCGTTAAACAGCAGTTTATAGGTTATGTTGACCTTGGCGGCGACCGCCGCACGGACCGCCAACACGCCCGAATGGGTGTAGGTGCCGTCGCCAAGATTGGCGAAAACATGTGGGGTTTCGGTAAATGGCGCCTGACCGATCCATGGCGCGCCTTCGCCGCCCATCTGCGTGAAGGTCGCGGTTGACCGATCCATAAACTGGGCCAGGTAATGGCAGCCGATGCCGGCGAGCGCACGGCTGCCGTCCGGGACCTTTGTCGAGGTATTGTGCGGGCAGCCCGAGCAAAAATAGGGCGTCCGGGAGAATGGCACCACGTTGCTGCCGAGCTGACGTTCCTTGGCATCCAGGAAAGCGACGCGCTCGGCAATCTGGGGCGAGGTGTGAAAGCGGGCGATGCGGTCGGCAATAACCCGCGCTATCTGGGCTGGTGTTAGCTCGCCGTTCGACGGCAAAATCCAATTGCGATTCTCATCAAACTTGCCGACGACTCTAGGGCGCACGTCCTCGCGCCAATTGTAGAGTTGCTCTTTGAATTGGTTCTCGATGGTTGCGCGCTTTTCCTCCACGACGAGAATCTCTTCAAGTCCCTCGGCAAAGCGCCGGATCCCCTCGCGTTCGAGGGGCCAGGACATCGCGACTTTGTACACGCGTATACCGAGGTCCGCGGCATGCGCGTCGTCGATCCCGAGATCGTCGAGGGCTTGGCGCACGTCGAGATAGGATTTGCCGGTGGTCACAATGCCGAAACGCGGCCGCGGGCTGTCGATGACCATACGGTCGAGGCGGTTTGCGCGAGCAAAGGCGAGTGCCGCGTAGAGCTTGTATCGGTGCAGTCGATATTCCTGGTCGAGCGGTTGATCCGGCCAGCGTATATTCAGCCCCCCTGGCGGCATCTCAAAATCGTCGGGCTGTACGATCTCGAACCGCTCCGGGCCGACTTCGACCGAAGCGGAGCTGTCGACGGTCTCGGCAATGGTCTTGAAAGCTATCCAGCAACCCGAATAGCGCGACATCGCCCAGCCATAGAGTCCGAGATCGAGCAGCTCCTGTACTCCAGACGGGTTCAACACCGGGATGCAGGCATCCATGAAGGCATATTCGGACTGGTGCGGCAGGGTTGAGGATTTGCAGGTGTGATCATCACCCGCGAGCAGCAGTACTCCGCCATGCAGCGCCGATCCGGCGGCGTTGCCGTGCTTCAGTGCGTCGCCGCTGCGGTCGACCCCAGGTCCCTTGGCGTACCACAAGGCAAATACGCCGTCGTATTTGGAGCCAGGAAACAGATTGATCTGCTGGCTTCCCCAAATTGCCGTTGCTCCGAGTTCCTCGTTGATCGCCGGCTGAAAGTGGATGTGGCTCCGCTCGAGAAAGCGGCGGGCGCCCCACAGAGCCTGATCGAAGCCACCCAAGGGTGAGCCGCGGTAACCAGAAATGAAGCACCCCGTATTGAGCCCAGCAAGAACATCGCGCTGCCGCTGCATCATTGGCAAGCGCACTAATGCCTGAGTACCGGTTAAGTAAATCCGGCCCTTTTCAAGGCTGTACTTGTCGTCGAGCGTGACCGCTCTCAGAGCCATCGTCAATCTCCAACTGTGCCTGCAGCAAACGTAGTGGTTCTGCCGAGCTTGCTCAATGCTGAGCCTCAGCTGACCGAGAACCGCCAAGGCCGCGGCCGACGTTTTGGCCGTCTTGCTCGACGAGGAGCCTGCGATGCCCCTGCTTATCAGCCTGGCCGGGACTAATCCGATTGCCGCAGCTCCACGTCAGGAGTAATGCTTTAGATCCCATAAAGGCTTTGATCTCTTGGCCGCCGCTATGCCCGCACCTACGCTTCATCGTGAGCCTATCGACCAGTCTCTGCTGGCCTCGCTGCGCCGGCTGCTCGGCGATCGCCTCTCCACCTCAGCAGCGATCTGCGCACAGCACGGCAAGGATGAGTCCTATCATGCGCCGCATGCTCCGGACGCGGTCGCCTTTGCTCGCGATACCGAAGAGGTCTCGGCAATTGTCAGCCTCTGCGCGGAATATCGCACACCGGTCGTCGCCTTCGGTGCAGGGACCTCGCTGGAGGGGCACGTCGCCGCCCTTGCCGGCGGCATTTGTCTCGACTTGTCGCAGATGAAAAGAATCCTGCGGGTCAACGCCGAAGATCTCGATGCTACGGTCGAGGCCGGGGTTACCCGCAAGCAGCTCAATGAGCATTTGCGTGACACCGGCCTATTCTTCCCAATTGACCCTGGGGCTGACGCATCGCTCGGGGGCATGGCAGCGACACGTGCCTCGGGGACCAACGCGGTACGTTACGGCACGATGCGTGAAAACGTACTCTCGCTTACAGTTGTGCTCGCTGACGGCCGCGTAATCCGAACTGCGCGTCGCGCTCGCAAATCGGCCGCCGGTTACGACCTGACCCGCCTTTTCGTCGGTTCGGAAGGCACCCTGGGCATCATTACTGAACTGAGCGTCAGACTTTATGGAATCCCCGAAGCGATTTCAGCAGCAGTCTGCGGCTTCCCGACAATTGAGGATGCCGTAAATACAGTTATTTTAACGATTCAGAGCGGGGTACCGGTGGCCCGGATCGAACTGCTCGACGAAGCGCAGATCGCAGCGATTAACAAGTACTCGAAACTTGATTATAGAATTGCCCCCACTCTTTTTTTCGAGTTCCACGGGACGGCGGCTGGAGTGGCCGAGCAGGCCGAAGCCGTGGAGGCGATCGCCGACGAGCACGGCGGCGCTGATTTCCGGTGGGCGACGACACCCGAGGATCGTTCAAAGCTCTGGCAGGCGCGTCACGACGCCTATTATGCGGCGCTGGCGCTGCGACCTGGGTCGAAGGGCTGGGCGACGGACGTTTGCGTGCCGATTTCGCGTCTCGCCGAGTGCATTAGCGAAACGAAGCGGGATCTTGCTACTTCACTGCTTCCATCTGCGCTTGTCGGCCATGTTGGTGACGGCAACTTCCATCTAGTCTTTATGATCGACCCAAATCGCCCGGAAGAGATCGCCGAAGCGAGCCGTCTTAACGACAGGATGGTCGCCCGCGCGCTCGCCATGGAGGGGACGTGCACGGGTGAACACGGCGTCGGGTATGGGAAGATGGAGTTTTTAGTCAGCGAGCTTGGAGAAGGCGTCAGCGTCATGCGCGCGATCAAGCGGGCTCTTGATCCAGCCAACATCCTGAACCCCGGCAAAATCGTGCACATCTGATCAGCCTGCGCCGGTATCGCTGGCTAGTTGCGACTACTTAAGACGAATAAATCCCTTCACTGGTAACTCGTCGACCTGCTATTATCAACGCGAAGATCGGGCTCGGGTTGCGGTACTCTCGTTGGGCCTCGCCGAATCGCTTGGCCGAATCGTCGCTCTAGCCGTCAAGCTTTATCTCGTGTGTTTTGACGGGAGATCCTCTCGGCCTCGCGAAGATTCGCGAGACCGGGGGCGAAGACCGGCACACCAAGGTTGCAGCCGAAGGGCCGTGAAATGGAGCGTTCAAGTAAGAGGGGGAAAATACCCCAGCAGGACTGGCCATCGATTATGGCTCGGTATGAGGCCGGCGAGACGCTGGCAAACATTGCCCGGACATATGACTGTTCCCCTCCGGCGATTAGTTACATTGTTAGCCGCAGCCGCGCGCGAGGGGCGGCTGCGACCCCGAGCGCTCCGACGCCGCCAGAACCGCAATTGGTAAAGAGCCACACAACCGAACTCTTACCCCGTCAGCCGCAGCGGGAAGAGGCAATAACGAATGAGCCGCTGGCGAGCAATTCCGCGCCGGACCTGCCGCGGCTCGATACAGCAAGAGAGCCCCATCGGCTGGAAAGCGCGGGGCTGGACCCTTCAGTTCAGAATGACAAAGAAGAGAGAGCGAACGGCAACCTGTCACGCCCGCCTGACCCCGCTTTCGTATCGCCCAAAAATAGCGAGCCAGCGCGTACACTGCATCTGCCGCTGCCTCACCCTCATGACCCGGGATCCGAATCTGGGCCACAATCTCATGGGAGGAATGCAGCCGGCACCTCGGGCGAGCGCATTGCGCCGCCTCCCCTACCGGCTGTGCAGGGGTTTGGGCAGCCTGCTCGGCAGGGAGCAAACGGCCCACCTCTCCAGCCGATTTCCGAGCCGCGAATCTCCGGCGACAGCGGGACATTCATAGATAGAGCGCTGCGTGAGCGGGTAGAGGCTGATATCGGGGTGTTTCTTACTGCCTTCGATGCCGCTCTTGCCCAGGATACGCCCGAGAGCCGAGCCGGATTACGTGAGGCAACCGACCGCCTATTGCGGGCTGGCGCAAGGACGCGGATCGAGCTTGAGCGTCTAGAGGCCCGCGCGCCATTGCCGCCGCGCAACGGTGGCAAGCCGCACGAGCCAGCGCGGTGGCAGCGCTGAGCCATTCGGTTTGCGAGGGTCCACGGATACCCTGTAAGACGGCTCCCTGGCCTTTCAGGGCCAGGGAGCCGTTCTGCCTGCGAGCTACCCGCGATAGTCGCCGAGGCTCACGCCGACATATTGCGTAACGCCGTGACGGTTCAGTAGCAAGAGTGCGTTCTTCTTCGACGAAGCCGCAATCTCCTTCAGTTTCCCTGTCGCTTCCTCCGGTGTATTGACAGGGTGCTGGTTCACCGCGACCAAAACGTCACCACCGCTTAGCCCCGCATCATCGGCCGGGCTGCCGCTATCGACCCGCTCGACGACCACACCATGCACATCTTTGCCAAGTTGCAGGTTGCGCCGAAGCTCGCTCGTCAGCTGAGAGAAGTGCATGCCTAATGCCTCCGCCCGCGCCGGTTGCTCCTCCTCTGCGGCGGCGACCCGATCGTTATCCGCGAGCTCTCCAACGGTCGTCTGCAACTGGATCATCTGGCCGTTTCGCCATACGGTCATTGCCGCGTGGCTGTCAGGAGCGGCCGCTGCAACCAGTCGCGGCAGGTCGCGCAGGTGAGCGACGTTCTCCCCATTAAAGGACAAAATGACGTCGCCCTGCTTAAGGCCGGCTTTCGCGCCAGGGCTGTCCGGTGTAACGACGGCCACGAGAGCGCCCTGCTCGCTGTGCAAGCCGAGGCTCGCCGCGATCGGCGGTGTCACCTCTTGAATCTGTACTCCAAGCCAGCCGCGGCTGATCTTGCCGTGCTCCTTGAGTTGGATCGCGACTGCCTTCGTAACGTTGGACGGTACGGCAAAGCCAATGCCGACGCTTCCCCCGTTTGGGGAATAGATCGCAGTGTTGACGCCAATCACTTCGCCTTCGAGATTGAAGGTTGGCCCGCCGGAATTGCCGCGATTGATCGGCGCGTCGATCTGCAGAAAGTCGTCGAACGGACCCGAGTGGATATCGCGCCCACGGGCTGAAATAATCCCGGTGGTCACCGTCCCGCCAAGGCCGAACGGGTTTCCGACCGCCATTACCCAATCGCCGACTTGAGCCGCGCTGCTGTCGCCGAAGGTTACGTAGGGCAGCGGCTTGTCCGATGTGATCTTCAGAACTGCGATGTCAGTCTTAGGGTCCCGGCCGACGATCTTCGCCGTGTATTTGCTATTGTCCGGGAGAGTTACTTCCACTTTGCCGGCGTCACCGACTACGTGACTATTGGTCACCACGTAACCGGTCGGATCAATAATGAAGCCGGAACCGAGTGCAATACGCTGGGCGCGGCTTCCCGGAGCTTGTGGAAACATGTGCCGCTGGCCGCCCGGCCCTTGTTGCTCGAAAAAGCGGCGCAGAAACTGGTCAAACGGCGAGTTGGGAAATCCAGGGGCGGGGGCCAATTCCGGCTCTTCAGCTGCCGAGTCCGCATCGGCACTGCGCGACACCGATATATTTACAACCGCGGGCGAGACCTTCTTGACCAGTGGCGCAAGGCTCTGGTGCTGGATCAGTGCAATCGGCGACGTCATCGTCGGAGGCGTCGTTTGCGTTGCTTGCGGCGGGCTCCCCGCAGCGGGCGGGTCTTCGGCCCAGACGAAGGGCGATAGAGCAAGGGTGGCCCCAAGGCCGAAACCGATCGCCGCTAAGCGCTTTCGGTTCCGCCAGGGGGAGCTGGCGCGCTCACTCTCAAATTCTCTCATTTGTTTCTCCTCCAAGACGAAGCTTGTGCCGCCGAAGCGCTGCCGAGCTAAAGCGGATCGCGGTACAATTGATGCCACGAGCTAACAGACGGCTTTCACGCGGATTAATTCGGCGTAACTTTGGTGCGGCAAGCAGCCTTATCCGCCCGAGCGAAGCGATCACGCTCAACCCCTGCGTAACTGCATTCAGGCCGGTTTGCGGCCTTTACCGCTCTGTATCCCAAGGCTACGGCGGGGTTCGGCGTGCTAACGCCAGGCTGCGAGAGGTGGCCGCAAGTAAATGGTGACGCCCGCTGCTAGACGAGAGGCGCCTCTCACCTCCGGCGGGTCTACGGTTCTTGGCATCGGCGGGCAGATGGCATTGAAATCCGCGGCCGACGGTGCAATTGCCATCATCGCGCAGATCTTCAACCCACTAACTATTTCCGGAATAGCTGAGGCGCGTTGTTCGGTCCCCTCGGACTCATGCTGCTGCGGGCAAGCCCCGCTCTAGCAAGGTCGCAAGACGACGCGCGAAAGCCGGAGGGTCGGGCAGCTGCTCACCTTCTACGATCCGCGCTTGGTCGAGAAAAAGCCAAGCAAATTCAGAAAGCTGCTCCGAAGCACCGGCTTCGCCGACAATCGCGGCAAGCCGCTCGATGAGCCGATGACGCGGATTCAGCTCAAGGATCCGTTTGGACATGGTGTCAAGCTGGCGGTGCTGTTTCAACAGCCGCTCGAGATGCATATCCATGTCGCCTTCGTCTGCAACAAGGCAGACAGCGCTGTCGGTTAGACGATCGGAGCTGCGGACGTCCTTCACCGCGTCGCCCAGCGCGAGCTTGAAAATCGCAATCAAACTGGCGAGCTTGGCGGACGGCTCGGGCCTTTCGTCTTTGCTGTCATCCGGCGGTGTGATTCTATTGAGATCAGCTCCACCGCGCGTCGCCGATTTGAACGGTTTGTCTTTATAAGAGCCGATCGCCGGCACCCAGAACTCGTCGATCGGGTCCGTCATAAGCAACACCTCCACGCCACGCGCGCGAAAGCCTTCGAGCTGCGGGCTCCGCGTGGTCACGTCGAAATTGTCGCCCATGATCGTGTAGATCGCCTCTTGTCCCGGCCGCATTGTCGCGACGTAGTCGTCCAGCGAGACCAAACCGTCGCGTGCCGTCGAGCGGAAACGTACCAACCCCAGCAACTCGTCGCGGTGCTCGCGATCCTCGTAGAGACCCTCCTTCAAGACCGCTCCAAAGTTATCCCAGAATTTGGAATATTCTTCCGGCACCTCGGTCGCTTTCTTCCCTAGTTCCGTTAATACTCGCTTGGTCAGCTGCTGCCGGATGCGCGATGCCATCGGGTTCGATTGCAGCATCTCGCGGCTAATGTTGAGCGGGAGGTCCTCGCTGTCGACGACGCCTCGCAGGAAGCGTAAATATGGCGGCAGCAAATTGGTCCCTTCGTCAGTGATGAACACTCGCCGAACGTAAAGCTTCACCCGGCTTTTTCGCTCTGGATCAAACAAGTCGAACGGCTTCGCCGAGGGCACGAAGAGGAGGCTTGTGTATTCCAGCACCCCCTCCGCCTTGGCATGCAAGGTCAGCCACGGATCGTCGAAGCTGTGCCCTACGTGGTGATAGAACTCATTATACTGTTCTTGAGTAATATCCGATTTCTGGCGAGTCCATAGAGCCGAGGCGGAATTAATGGTCTCTTCCTTGCCCGCATCTCGGAGAGTAATCGGCAACCCGATGTGGTCCGAATAAGTGGTGACGATCCTGCGTAACCGTGCCGGATCGAGATATTCGTCCTCTCCTTCGCGCAAATGAACGACGATCGCCGTCCCCCGTGTTGCCTCGGGGCAAGGCTCGATCGCGAACTCGCCCTTGCCATCCGAGATCCAACGCCAGCCTTGGCTCTCGCCAGCCTTGCGACTCTTCACCTCCACCGTCTCGGCGACCATGAATGCCGAATAGAAGCCCACGCCGAATTGGCCGATCAGGCCCATATCTTTGCGGGCGTCGCCCGACAACTGATTGACGAAAGCGGCGGTCCCGGACCGAGCGATCGTACCCAGATTTTCAATGAGCTCCTCTCGATTCATGCCGATGCCGTTATCGATGACCGTCAAGGTCCGGGCAGACTTGTCGGGAACGAGGATCACCGAAAAATTGGATTCGCCCTCGGTTAGTTCCGGCTCGGTCAGCGCGGCGTAGCGCAGCCGGTCGCAAGCGTCCGAGGCATTCGAAATCAGTTCGCGGAGAAAGATCTCTTTTTCGCTGTAGAGCGAGTGCGCGACAATCTCAAGTAGGCGGCTGACTTCCGCCTGGAAGGCTCTGGTTTCCTGGGTCATGGTCTGCCGTCGCGGGTTGGCTGGAATGCGCCGAGGATATGTGACGGAAGCCTTGCGGGCGCAAGATGCATGTCGCCCGGTGCCCATCCAAGTTGCCGACCGTTCGCCCAGAGTCTGCGCGGAGACGGGCCCGGCCTTCTGCCGCGCTCCGTCGAATGAGACGCTACCCGGAAGCGGGCCGCATGCCCCGCTGCCAACGATCGACCGTCCGCTCTGTGTGCGTGCCGTCGCTGTCCGTCGACCATGCGGTGGTGAATGACGTCGTCGCGCTTGGCCGCCTAAATCCCGGCTCTTTTGTCGCGCGGCGCATAGCGGTGCGCTCTTTACAAACTATCGTAATCGGGATCGGGGTCTCGCTCCACAAGGCGAAATCGAAAGCGAGGCGACAAAGGACCGAGACCACGGCGTTAAGAACTTCCGAAAGGCTCCAGACACGTCGAATATGGTAATCGGGTCTTTCCGTCCCGGATCACAATCATTGCGTGTATAGCCTCATAACATGGTATATTTCCCCCAAAGGCGCGGAGAATCGGTTAAATGGGGGCTGGCGCAACCCGAGCTGCTTTTCGTCTCGACGATCGCTTCGCCAGTTTGCTCTTGCTCTCCTGCCGCTCCAGCCCGATACCTTGATGTCCATGGCTATGCTGAGCTCCGCTCCGCGACTCGTCGCGGTCCTCGGACCGACCAACACCGGCAAGACTCACCTCGCCATCGAACGCATGCTCGGCTACCGCAGCGGAGTTATCGGATTTCCCCTACGGCTGCTGGCGAGAGAGATTTATGACAGGATCGTCAAGCTAAGGGGGGCGCGGTCGGTCGCTCTGATCACCGGCGAGGAGAAGATTTCACCGCCCAGCGCGTCCTATTTCGTATGCACCGTTGAATCGATGCCGCTTGATAGGCCAGTCGACTTCCTGGCGGTCGATGAGATCCAGCTCTGTGCCGATCCTGAACGAGGCCACGTGTTCACCGCACGGCTTTTACACGCCCGCGGTCTCCAGGAGACAATGTTCCTAGGCGCAGATACGATAAAACCACTGATGAGGCGGCTCGTGCGCGAAGTCGAGCACGTGAGCCGGCCGCGTTTTTCGACGCTCTCCTACACTGGCTATAAGAAGGTGGCACGGCTGCCGCCGCGCAGCGCCGTCGTAGCATTCACCGTGGCTGATGTATTTTCCCTTGCTGAGGTCATCCGGCGCCAGCGCGGCGGCACCGCGGTTGTTCTCGGGGCGCTAAGCCCCCGCGCACGCAATGCGCAGGTCGGCATGTTTCAGGCCGGCGAGGTCGATTACCTTGTTGCGACGGACGCGATCGGCATGGGGCTCAACATGGATCTCGACCATGTCGCCTTTGCCAGAATCGACAAATTTGATGGCCGAGGCCCCCGCCGACTGAATGCCGCCGAGATCGCACAGATTGCCGGGCGCGCGGGTCGACACATGAGCAACGGAACCTTTGGCACCACCGCGGAGCAGAGTTCGCTTGATCCGCAAATCGTCGAGGCGGTCGAGTCCCACCGCTTTGATCCGCTGACGCGGCTGAATTGGCGCAACACGCGGCTCCGCTTCGAATCGGTTGCTGCATTGCTGAAGAGCCTCGACGAGAGGCCTCCCGTTTCCGGACTGGTTCGGGCGCGTGAGGCTGACGATCACCGCGCTTTGCAGGTACTCGCGCGCAAACCGGAAATTGCAGCGCTGGCCGTTCATCCCGGCGCGGTCCGCCTGCTGTGGGAAGTGTGTCAGATACCCGATTTCCGCAAGATTCTGAGCGACAGCCACACGCGTCTGCTCGGCCAATGCTTCATCCATCTCACCGGCCGCACCCAACAGCTCCCGTCGGCATGGATCGCTGGCCAAATGGCGAATCTCGATAGCGTCGGCGGCGATATCGACGCACTGATGGCGCGCATCGCGCACATCCGCACCTGGACATATATAACTCATCGGAGTGACTGGGTGGCGGATGCGGGCACGTGGCAGAATCGCGCTCGCGGGATTGAAGATAGGCTCTCGGATGCGCTGCACGATCGGATAACGCAGCGCTTTGTCGATCGGCGCTCAGCCTTCCTTGTGCGCCAGCTCGCGGGCGACGGTGAATTGCCATGCGAGGTCTCGGGAGCAGGCGAATTCCACGTGGCGGGGACCTATGTCGGCAGCCTTAACGGGTTGCGCTTTGTACCGGATGCACGCGACGGCGCTGAGGAGGGGATGCTGATCGCAGCGGCAGGGCGCGTATTGCGCCACGAAGTAGCTGCCCGCGCTCATCGCCTCCTAGCAGATCCCGACGACGCCTTTGCCATCGATTCGATCGGCAACTTGATGTGGGGCGGAGCTTCTATTGGTCGTCTCGCAGCCGGAGAGCGGACGCTCGCCCCGCGCGCAGCGCCGATCACCGTGGACTTTGTCGAGGGCGAGCTACGTGAAAGGATACGCCAGCGGCTGCAAGACTTTCTGCGCGCTGAGATCGAACGGCGGTTAGCGCCGCTGTTTGCGGTGCAAGGTTTGTCGCTTGGCAGTAGTGCGCGCGGGCTCGTCTTTCAGCTGGTCGGTGCGCTCGGTCTGTTGCCCACTGCCGAGGTCGGACCGCAGATCAAGGCGCTCGGTCCCCAGGATCGAAGTGCGCTGGGTCGGCAGGGCCTCCGCTTCGGCATTGAGAGCGTCTATTTCGAGCCGCTCCTTCGAGCCGATACCATGCGATTTCGTGCGTTGCTCTGGGCGGTGCGACACAATCGCCCGGTGCCACGGCTACCTGCAAGCCACCGCCTGGCCAAGGTGATAGAAATCGATCCAGCATTGCCTCCCTCGTTCTACGCCACTATCGGGATGCGCTTGTGTGGCAGCCTTGCGATGCGTCCAGATCGACTGGAGAAGCTCGCTGTTGCAGCGCGCCGCCTCGCCCGGCGAGGCCCCGTCGCGATAAGTGAGCTTGCGGCGATCTCTGGCATCAGCCGGCAAGAGTTGGGTCAGCTGCTGGTCGCGCTAGGGTATCGTGCAGTCGCTGAACTAGGCGGCGAGAGCTTTGTTGCTCGGCCTCGCAGCCGGCGAAAAGGCGGCAATGGCCGTCCGCGATTGCGGGTGGACGAAGGTCACCCGTTCGCCAAGCTACGAGAGCTGACTCTCGCTTGAGCGGCGTCCCCTCACCAAAGCCGTCGAGCCTGCGCCTGGACCAATGGCTTTGGTACGCGCGATTCGTCAAGAGCCGCTCGCGCGCCGCCCGCCTTTGCGCGGCTGGGGTGGTGACGGTCAATGGGCTAGCCGTCAAGAAGGCCCACTACGCAATTCGTGTTGGTGATATAGTTGTCGTGCCCCACGGCGTTCTGGCGCGGACGGTCGTGGTGAAGGCGCTTGGTGAGCGCCGCGGTCCCTCCTCTGAAGCGCAGTCGTTGTACGTTGACGCGGCCGCGCCGGTACGCGTATCGAAGCTCTCTCCGGCGTGGACGCCATTGCTCGCAGATCACCCCACGAAGGGGCCGACAATCCGGAATAGTCCATGAACTAAAGCGTTCTTAGCATAACCCTTGCGCCGTGGCACAACACCATTCCGCGGCCGGTCCCGAAACTGAAGGGAGCAGGGTGGGGTCAACGGTCAGGGACAGAAGCTGATGGCGGGACATCCCTCTGCAGTTTTTAGGCGCGAAAAATGCTGAAATCCTGTTCCGATCCTCGCCTTGAGGTCTTTTCTGGTGCGGGGGTGGTTATTACCGGTGGTATGGGTTTTATCGGTTCCGCGCTGGCACGCCGCCTCCTCGGGCTGGGCGCGAGGGTCCTTATAATCGACAGCATGATCCCCGAATATGGTGGCAATCCGGCGAATATTATCGATATCTGCGATCGGGTGGAGGTCAATATAGCCGATATCCGCGGTGGCTACATTATGGGGCACCTCCTCAAAGGTCGGGATTTCCTGTTCAACCTCGCAGCCCAGACTAGCCATTTGGACTCGATGTCGGCCCCTGCGGACGATCTTGCGATCAATTGCACAGCGCAACTCCAACTCTTGGAGGCGTGCCGCGCGGTCAATCCCGATATAGCTATCGTCCATGCCGGAACACGCCAGATCTACGGGCGACCGCACTATCTGCCGGTCGACGAGCGCCATCCCTTGAGGCCAGTGGATGTGAACGGGGTCAATAAAATGGCTGGTGAGGCCTATCATCTGCTGTTTCGGGACGTCTATGGGATCAAGACCCGCTCGCTGCGGTTGACTAACGTCTACGGACCGGGGATGCGCATCAAGGATGCCCGCCAGACTTTCCTCGGCATCTGGTTGCGCCGGGTGATCGAGGGCGAGCCGTTCGAGGTCTGGGGGGGCGAGCAGCGTCGGGACCTCCTCTATGTCGAAGACGCGGCTGAGGCCTTCCTCTTAGCTGCTGTCACAGAGGAGGTTGTGGGATTGGCCCTTAATGTGGGGGGAGACGAACCCTGTAGTTTGATGGACTTGGCCGAGGCCATCGTCGAAGCTAACGGCGGCGGCACGTACGAAATCCGCGCATTTCCGCCGGAACGCAAGAGAATTGATATCGGAGATTTTCTGACTGACGACCACCGCTTCCGAATGCTCTCAGGTTGGCATCCGCGCATTTCGCTTGCCGAAGGGCTACGAAGGTCTCTCGATTATTATCGCTGCCGTTTAACAAACTATTTATAGTGCTGCTTAAAACTTGGGTTCCTCCTTTCGCCACATTCCCCAAACCAATCCTCGCGCCGGTTATCTCGCGCAGCAGCCCGAGATAGACGCTGCGGTAAGCCGCGTCTTAGAGGGCGGCAGCTATATCCTCGGCCGAGAGGTCGAGATCTTTGAGGCAGCGTTTGCTGATTTCATCGGTGTCGCTCACGCCGTTGCCTGTGCGAGCGGGACGGATGCAATCGAGCTCGCGTTGCGCGCTTGCGGCATCGGCACTGGCGATCTCGTGTTTACTGTGTCACATACTGCAGTAGCCACCGTTGCGGCTATCGAACGCGCCGGTGCGATCGCAGTGTTCATCGATGTAGAGCCTGGGACATATACGATGGCTCCGTGTGAACTCTCGCGGGCCCTGCAGACGCCGCTTTCGGGGCGCCCGGCAGCGGTATTGCCCGTGCACCTCTATGGCCAGCCCGCTGAACTCTGCGCACTCGGTGACATCGCCCGTGCGCATGGCTTGCGTTTGATCGAGGATTGCGCGCAGAGCCATGGAGCGTCCTATCGCGGGCGAGCAACGGGCTCAGTCGGCGATGTTGGGTGTTTCAGCTTCTATCCGACCAAGAACCTCGGTGCAGCCGGCGATGGGGGCATGGCCATTACCAACGATGCCGCTATCGCCGCGGCCTTGCGCGAAATTCGCGAATATGGTTGGAAGGAACGCTTTGTCAGCACCCGCATCGGTATAAATTCGCGCCTCGATCCTCTCCAGGCCGCGATTCTCGATGTCAAACTCAGGAGGCTTGCGGGTGACAATGCGCGGCGGCAAGCCATTGCTTCACGTTATGATGCGGGACTGGCGGGATTGCCGTTAGTCGCTCCGGCGCGTCGTGCGGATGCGGTCCATGTCTTTCACCAATATGTGATCCGCCTTGCCGAGCGCGATGCGTTGCGGGAGCGGCTCCGGGCCGCCGGAATCGGAACTGGGGTCCACTACCCTGTTCCCGTCCATTTGCAACCCGCCTATCGCGACCGCTGCGCGGCCGGGCCATCAGACCTTGGCTTAACCGAGCGCGCCGCCCGACAGATCTTAAGCCTACCGATGTACCCCCACCTCTCCGACGCGGAGGTCGACCAAGTTATCAGCGAAATCAGGGAGTTTTTCGCCAATTAGACTGCGGAATACCCCTGCTCAATGCTGATGAATAAGCACCACCCCGCTGCCGATGCCAAGAAGGATCGCCGCTACGAGGCAAACGTAGGAGAGGCCACGCCGTTCACGCGCTCTGGCTTAGCCATGCTGGCGACGCTCTCTCCACCGCATTGCTCGGTTGCCTGCGGCGCACTTCTTTCACCACGGATTGTGGTTTCCGATTAACGGTCAGGTACAGTCGGCCCAGATACTCGCCGACGATTCCGAGGATCAAGAGCTGCACGCCGGAAAGCAGAAGAACCGCCGCCATTAGCGATGCCCAGCCCGGCGGTGGCGACCGAAACAGCGCCTCTCCGACCGCGATCGCCCCCCCAAGAGCCCCAAACGCGCTCAGAATAATACCGGTAAAGGTACTAATCCGCAGGGGCATGACGGAAAAATTGACGAACATGCTCATCCATAACCGTATAAGCCGACGCATTGTATAATTGCTTCTTCCCGAAGACCTCGGAAGATGGTTCACGAGAAGCCGATCTATATCTTGTGTTACCTGAAGAATCAATCCATCGATATACGGAAAGGGGCCCTCATAACGACTGATTTCTCGTACTACGAACGCGCTCATGCAGCGGAAGCTGGAAAGATACAGGCCGCTGGGCTTGTCGAGGACGAAATTCGCGACCCGGCTTGCAAAGTGGCTGGCGAAGTTGCGCCACATAGGATGTCGCTTGTGGTCGTAATAGGTATACACCACTTGCTTGCCACTCCGCTGGCTAAAAGCTAGAAGGCGCTGCACCTCCTCCGGAGGATTTTGCAAGTCGTCGTCCATCGTAATCACGTGAGCTCCGCCTGCGTGGCGCAGCCCCGCCATCACAGCGTTGTGCTCGCCGTAGTTGCGCGCGAGGTCGATAAGGGTCATTGGGACCCGCGCGTTGTCGAAAAGGGCGTCAAGAACTTGAAGGCTATTATCCACGCTGCCGTCATTGACAAGTATGATCTCGTGCCCGCCAGGGATCGGGAGGTTCTCAAGCGCGCCAATGAGTTCGGAGACACTTCGCGCGCCATTGAAGACCGGGATCACGATCGAGAGGGCAAGACGAGGTTCAGGCTCGCCGTTCGTTTGGTCGGTCTCAACCACCGGCGGCGTCTTCTTTGGCAGCGATTGCGAGAACCGAACCGCCGAACGGGAACCTCAACCCGGCTCGCAAGAGGATAGTTTCGAGGGCTGTCGCGACGCGCCCGACCGTGTCGACTGGCAGAGGGTGCAAGGTGACCCCGCTGGCTTTCCTCGTACCCCCGGGAGAAAAGAGCTTGCGCGAGAACACCATAAAAGGAAATAGCAGGGAGTTCCAGTAAGTCGAGTAGATAAGGCGAAACCCGGTCGCCTTCAACAAACGCGCCAGCCTCGCCGAAGTATAACGCCGGGTATTATGTACAGCGGCGTCATGTCCAGATAACATCCAACGATAGGCCGGCAGATTTAAAATGAGCCAACCGCTGTCGGCGAGGCAGCGGCGGAATTGCCTCAGGGCACCCTGTTCGTCAACGTTGCGATGGCACAAAACGTCAGCGCTGAAGATGACAGCAAAGACGCCGTCGGGAAAAGGAAGGGCATTCACCGATCCAGCACAAACTGGACGGGCGCTCTTGGCTGCTGCGCGTCTGCAAGCTTGCTGGTCAGCATCGAGCCCGAACAAAGGGCGATCGGGGTACCAGGCTGCTAGCCGGGCTAGAAATCCGCCGGTCCCGCAGCCAGCGTCCAGGATCGGCCGGTTCCCGGCTTCGAGCGCTACCCGATGCTGGGAAAGCATCAGCAAGTTCCGGTGAGTGGCGGCGAACCACCACATTTGATCCTCGACGCGGTCGAGCTTGTCATATTCAGAACGTTCCATGAGGGATGGACACTCTGTTCTCCCAAAGTTGCGAACGCAAAACGACTATTTAGTCGGCCCTATTCCGATGTGGAGTACATATGAAGAGCAAGGCTTAAGGGTTATGGGAGGTCTGGGCTTGGTGGAACTCTTGACAGCACGGCGGCCAGCGGCCGCCGTGCTGTCCGCTTCTCGGTGAGGCGGTCACGGCGGTCGAGCACAACCGACAGCAACGCGCCCATACGCTCGACTCGGAAGACTGGTTGGCCCGGCAGCGAACGGTCACAATTATCCTTGGTAAACGCGATAAAAAAATCTGCCCGAGAGAGCTGGCGCGTGAAGCGAAAGTTCGCCGGAAAGTAGTAATCAGCCGAGATCGGCGGGCCGCATACCGCCACAGTGAACTCGCGCTCCTCGAAATCCGGGCCGTAAGCCCCGCGCAGGTAGTCCTCAAGCCCTTGAACCGCCTCGGCGTAGGAATTAGCCCAATAGTCGAGCTTGAACTTCTGCTCCGCGCCGGCAACGCCGCCGACGAAGGAGTTATAGTAAACATATTGGTCCGGGTGCAGCATGGCCATGACCGAGATATGGGCGATGCTATACAAAGCAATGACGGCATAGATGGGTTTTCGGTATTGATAGCGCATTAGCCGCGTCAATCCCTGGCTGGCAACCAGCGCTGAGGCAACCGCGGCCAGCGGCAGTACGAAGATAAAATGTCGCATGCCGTCGAACAGCACAGCCTTGATTGCGATCGCGAATGCAACCGGGAAGACGATTCCAACACCAAGGATGAGGCACACGAGTACCTGTTTGCGGGAGATCCGAGTCTCGCCTCGCGCGAGAACAACCCCACCGAGGATTGGGCCTGTCAACAGGAGAGCGAGGATCAGCTCGGGCAACGCAAGGGCGATGTGGGTAGGGAGGTATGTCCACGGCAAATTGGAAGCGGGGACGAAACGTCCAGCAAATAGGGTGCTGAATGGAAAGTTTTGATGGGAAAAGAAGGCGAGCGCTCGCAGGGGGTTCTCAATCGGATCGGTCTGACCCCACGGCCAAAATACCAACATGACTGGATAGGCAAAGAGCAGGACCGGCAAAAGGACCCGCAAAAACGCTGTCCAAGCAACTTCGAGTAGTAAAACAGGCCGGCGAGCGACGATAGTCCGCCACCCTCCATCAACCGCAAGGAGCAGACCCAAATAGCACAAGAGCAGCAGACCTCCGATCCGCACACCCATTGTCATGCCTATTGCCACGCCGAGCTTCGCCAGTAGTCCAAGTGGCGGCCGAGGCAAAGCCGGCACCATCCGAACCATGTAGTAAGTTGCCCAGACCACGCCGACGGCGAAGGGAATGTCTTTTGGGTTGTTAAACATCTGCCCGTAATAGTTCGGCGTGAGAAGTAGAAAGAGGGTAGCGAAAAATCCGACTCTGGCGCCGCCCGTGGCATGACCGAGTTTATGGCAGCCCACCAATCCGAGGACCCCCACGAGGGCATTCAGAAGATGCCGCGTCTCGTAAATCCCCATAGGGGAGACCCGATTCAGCGCTGCGGCGGCAGTGTCAAAGATTGCCCCATAATTGTAGAGATCACGCCAATGAAGAGCATTCCGGTCCGTAAAAAACGATACGTAATAATCTAGTACGAAATTCCCGTACCAATTATGGGCATCTTCATCCCAAGTGACCCCGTAATCCCGGAACGTCAGCAGCGCCAGGACGGCGCCGAGCACGATGATCCCGAAGGACAGCCGGTCCCAAAATGTCTCTGCGTTTAATTCTTGGATGCGCGGCGTGGGAGAGGTTACGCCGGCTGTGAGAGGTTTGGCGGCAAGCGAGGTTGCGAAAGCGTCCATAGTGGATCCCGGAGGCTAGCAGCTCCCCTCTCGATCGCAGATCTGAACTCTATTGGCCATATCTGTCAAGCTGCACCTTCGTCGGCTTACAACCCGACAGAGGCGAATAAAGCGCCAAGAATGCGATCAGCAGCAAAATATTCGCGCGCGAGCTCGCGCGCCGCTCGACTGTGGGTAGGGTAGTCGGAAGTGATCGCATCAATGCCGGCGAGTGCCTCCTCGTAGGTAGAATATTCGAACAATCCGCGCCCGACCGGATAGAAGTTGCTAAACCCCGTTCGCATTGTTACGACCGGTCGACCGGCGGCAAGGTAGCAGGCGCTGCGATCACTAAACCAGCCGCTATTCGATCGGACGTAGATATCCTTCGCCACCGTGAACTCGCCGCGCGAGCCGGCGATGAACTCGGCGTAACGCGCCATATCGGCTGAGATCGGCCGGGGATCAACCAAGCTCCAACCGCGCGTTGTAATCTCCGAACGCACTTTGCCCGAGGGCGGCAGCATCGCCATGCGGAAGCCGATCTCTGGCCGCCGTTTGGGCAGATCGAGAAATTGCACGAAGGTCACATGCTTCGACCAGACATATGTCGAGCCTTCGAAATCGATGTTTTTTCCTTTATTCTCCCAGGTGGCGACGGTCGTGAAGCAAGGGGGCTCATCATCCGGTTCAGGCCAATGCGTGAGATCTATCGGCGGCCGGGTCGGACGCCAGGGAATGCCGCACACCGGCACTGGGCAATCGGCAGTGCCGAGGTTCTCGCCATAGGTAAAAAAGTGCGTATGAGCATGAAGATAGGCGCGGGCCGATTGATCGGCCTTCGCGTATTTGATCTGCTCATAGATAGGATCTGTGTCAATCATAATCCGGATTGGACAGCGCAGATGCTCTTCGCGCAGTTTTGTTGCACCGCAGAGGTTGATAATGCCGTCTGCCTCGGCGTAGAGCGCCTCCACGCGGTCGCGTGAAAGCCCGTAATAGGCGTCACGCGCCGCGTCCCAGTAGGCCCAGCGGTTCCCAAAACCGTAGCGGTCCATTATTCGTCGAAGAGAGGCCACATTGTAGTCGCATCCGGTCACCACACTGTTAGCCCAAGGATCATAAGGATTGGCTCCGCCATCTTCGACATACCAAGCTTCATAACCAAGCTGCTCTATACCTAAAAGATAGTGTATGGCTTGCCATGCGATGCCGGCGAGCGGCATCTGAGCGGCGAAATGGAGAACGACAATCTTACCGCGCTTCATCACGATCAGATCCATTGGTCGAAGGGGCGAGGTGACGGATAACGGCTGGGGAGGGCGGCTCATTTCCCTTAAGCGGAGATAACAAAAAGGGCTCGCATACGACAGCTTCCTCCCTGGCAAATGAACAGCTTTTCTTTGGAGAAATGGCTCTTGGGGGTTGCCCTGCGGTGATCTCGCATGCTAGGCAGGGAGCTAGATTGAACGTGCCCTCTGGTCGGATCGTCGGGCTGGACCGAACGGCTCGCAGCTGGGAGCCGCTCGCAGGACTTGGCGGCTGGGGTTCGGCTACTCGGGCTGCTAGCCCATTTGATCTCGCAGTCGAGTGTGGCTCGCTGACAGTAGAGGTTGGTCCGGCGAGATGACCCTGCCAAGAGGCAGGAAGCTCCCGAAGCTCAGGAGGACGATCCAACCATCATGACCTATGTTGTCACAGAAGCGTGCATCCGCTGCAAATATATGGATTGTGTGGAGGTCTGCCCCGTTGACTGTTTCTACGAGGGTGAGAACATGCTGGTTATTCACCCCGATGAGTGCATCGATTGCGGAGTATGTGAGCCGGAATGCCCCGTCGAGGCAATCATTCCAGATAGCGAACCGCTGGCTGAACGCTGGCTGGAACTTAACCGAAAATATGCCGTAGCCTGGCCCAATATTACGCGCAAGAAGGCCTATCCCGCTGACGCCGATGAATGGAAGGATGTGCCGGACAAATACGATAAGTTTTTCAGCGCTGATCCGGGTGGGACCTAAGTTCGGCCCGACGGCCCGCCCCGAAACGGCCCGACGTCTCTAATTACCTACTTTGCGGCGCCGGCGCCCTTGATCTGCTGGCTTTCGATCGGCCTTTCAGGGTATCCTGACGATCCCCCGCGGTCTTCGTCGAATCGTGGGCGGTTGTCGACCCGCGGTTCGGCGACCGGCTGAAGCGGATCGATCGCGAAAGATGGATATGACTTTGGAAAAGGCTCCTTTTACAACCGGTGACCTTGTCGTGTATCCGACCCATGGGGTCGGTAAGATCGTTGGGATCGAGACCCAGGAGATCGCCGGTCACACGCTCAACGTATTTGTGGTGCATTTTGACAAAGACCGGATGACCCTGCGGGTGCCGCTGGCCAAGGCGAAAGTGTCTGGCCTGCGTCGGCTCTCAAGTCACAAAGAAATGGATGCGGCGCTAGCAAAGTTGCGCGGGCGCTCGCGGGCGAAACGGACGATGTGGAGCCGGCGCGCCCAGGAATATCAGGCCAAGATCGCTTCCGGTGATCCGGCTTCGATCGCCGAAGTGGTGCGCGACCTCTATCGCAATGTAGGTCAGCCCGAGCAATCTTACAGCGAGCGCCAAATCTATCAGGCAGCACTCGACCGCCTTGTTCGGGAGTTTGCAGCGGTCGAGCGGATCGATGAGAGCACCGCGACCCAGCGGGTGGAACAATTACTTACTGCGTGAGTCTTGCGCGGATGGATTCCGCGTTTGAACGCGAAGCTAAAAGGCCGAAGCCCGCGAGCAAATTCGTCCAATTTCGGGGTGGTCTGAGGGTCTGGGCGATTTCCGCTGTACACGGTGCGGCGTCGCGTCTCGCCCGATTGCACGACGCGATTAGCGACAGCTTCCACGAGGGCGATCGGCTCGTTTATCTCGGTAATTATATCGGATACGGCAGCACGGTGCTTGAAACCGTCGACGAACTTCTAGATTTCCGTCGTCGAGTTCTTGGGCGCTGCTACGGCTGTGCGTGCGACGTCGCCTTCTTGCGGGGTGCGCAGGAAGAGATGTGGCAAAAGCTATTGCAGCTTCAATTCGCGCCCAATCCCGGCGAAGTGCTGGATTGGATGGTCAAGGCCGGCATGGAAGCGACGGTGCGCGCCTATGGCGGTGATCTGCGGCAGGGTTTCGCTGCCGCCCGTGACGGTCCCCGCTCGATCACGCGGTGGACCGGGTCTCTGCGGCGCGCCATGAACGCCGCACCGGGCCATACCGCGCTGTTCTCGGCACTGCGTCATGCCGCTTTCACTGCGGACCAGGGAATGCTCTTCGTCTCTGCTGCGATTGATCCATCCCGGCCGCTTGCTGCGCAGGGGGATGCGTTCTGGTGGGGCCATGACGACATTCTCGCTTTGAATACCTCGTTCGCGACGTTTCGGCGCGTGATCCGCGGGATCGACCGCGAGCAGCGAGGTTTTGCCGAACGGGCGTTCTCGGTATCTCTCGATGGGGGTAAGGGACACCCGGGTCGGCTGCTGGCTGCTTGCTTCAGCGCCGATGGTGAAGTGATCAAGTTGGTCGAAGCGTGATCGGCGTCTATATCGATTGCCGTAGTCTAAACCAAATGACAGCGCCCTCGCACCGAGCTAGCGGAGCGCCCAAAATCAAATGACCATCTGGGTACGCGGATCGATCAGGTGCATCTGGTTGAGGTCGGCGACGAGCCGCATCGACTCCCCGACACGGCCTGCGGCGGCGGGGTTGACCCGCCCGCAGACCTCCACCCCATCGACGATGAAATAGACCATCGTCTCCATGCCCATCGGTTCGACCACGTCGAGCGGCGCCTCGAAGGCCGCTGCCCCAGGCGGCACATCCCCGCGCCCTTCGATGATGTGCTCGGGACGCAACCCGAAGGTCAGCTCGCTGCCGACGCGTGCGCGGTACCGCGCCACCCGCGAAGGCGGCACCGGTAAGGAGAGCCAGTCCGAAAGCCGGATGGTCAGCCCGCTACCGTTCTCGACGAGGCGGCAAGGCAGCATGTTCATCGTCGGCGAGCCGATAAAACCGGCGACAAACTGGGTCTTCGGGGTGTGGTAGACTTCGTGAGGCGAGCCGATCTGGTCGATCCGCCCGGCATTCATGATGACCACCCGATCGGCGAGCGTCATCGCCTCGACCTGGTCGTGCGTAACGTAGACCGTCGTCGTCGTGACCTTCTGATGGATCTTCTTTATCTCGGTGCGCATCTGGACGCGCAATTTGGCGTCGAGGTTGGAGAGCGGCTCGTCGAAGAGAAATACCTTCGGGTTGCGAACGATCGCGCGGCCCATCGCAACGCGCTGGCGCTGCCCGCCCGAGAGCTGCTTCGGACGACGATCGAGAAGCTCGGTGATGTCGAGAATACGGGCGGCACCCTGGACGCGCTCCTTGATCTCCGCCTTCGGAAACTTCTTCAGCCGAAGGCCGAAGGACATGTTCTCGAAAACGGTCATGTGGGGGTAGAGGGCGTAGTTCTGGAACACCATCGCGATGTCCCGATCCTTGGGCGGCACGTCGTTGACCAGCTGGTCGCCGATATAGATCTCTCCCGAGGTGGCTTCCTCGAGCCCGGCGATCATGCGCAGGGTCGTGCTCTTGCCGCAGCCCGAGGGGCCGACCAGCACGATGAACTCGCGATCGGCGATGTCCAGATCGATACCCTGTACCGCAGGGGTCTTGTCGAAGGTCTTGACGATGTTGCGGAGCGCGACTTGCGCCATTTCCTACCCCTTCGTAGCGCCGGCGGTCAGGCCGGCGATGTAGTAGTCCATAAGGAACGCATAAATGATCAGCGGCGGGGCGGCACCGAGTAATGCGCCGGTCATGATCTGGCCCCAGGCATAGACGTCACCCCTGATCAGGGTGGTAACAATGCCGACCGGTAGCGTCAGCTGGTCGGCCGAGGTCGTGAACGCCAGCGGATAGAGGAAATTCGCCCATGACACCGTAAAGCAGAAGATCGTCGCGGCGATGATCCCCGGCAGCGCGACTGGAATGAAAATCTTTGTCAGCATCTGGATATAACCGGCGCCGTCGATCAGCGCTGCCTCGTCGAGTTCTTTAGGGATGCTGGCAAAGTATCCTATCATGATCCACGTGCAAAACGGGACCGTCAATGTCGGCAGCAGGATAATCAATACCCACCAGTGATTGATCAGCTCTATGCCCGTCTTGTCATGAATGAAGGCAAACGTCTTAAACAGCGGAATAAAAACTAGGGTGTCGGGTATCAGATATGCAAGGAACACACCCGTCGCCAAGGTTGCCGATCCCCAAAATTTCATCCGAGCAAGCGAAAACGCGGCGAGGACGCTGATCAACATTGTGATGGTAACGACACAAAGCGACACAACCACAGAATTCCGGAAGAAAATCAGATAAGTCTTTTGAGTTAATAAATCTGCGTAGTTTGATAGTGTCGGGTTGTATACCCACCATGGGTTGCTCGCAGCCGAGATCTCCGCGCTCGACTTGAGCGAGGTGATGAACATGTAGACCGGCGGCGTCAGAAAAAAGATTACGAACAGGATCAGGAAAAAATACGACCAATACAAGGTTCTACGGCGGCCGCGCGAAATACTGCCGTACCGGATACCCGTGGTATGGCCGGCAGGGGCGTCGGCGGTAGCCGTCGTCATGCCTCATTTCCTCGCTGGCGAACGTTGCGTAGGATCAGAACCGCCGCCAGCGCCAGGATCGGCGCCATGAAAAGCGAAACCGAGGCACCGAGTGGAATGTCGTTCCCTGAGATCGCCCAGTTGAATGCCCAAGTTGCGAACACATGGGTCTGATCGACTGGACCTCCGTTGGTTAGGATCTTGACGATATCAAAATTAGCAAAGGTAACGATCAATGAGAACAGCGCGGTGATCTGAATGATATTCCGCATCATCGGTAGGTTAATGTACCAGATTTTTTGCCACCAGTTAGCTCCATCGATCATCGCCGCTTCGTGCAATTGCTCGGGCACCGATTTGAGCGCCGCGAGATACATGATTAGGAAGAATGGTGAGCCGACCCAGACGTTGACGAGGATGACCGCAAAGCGCGCCCAATACGGGTTGCCGAGCCAGGCCACTTGCGGGATGCCGAGCTGGGCAAAAACCCAATTGAAGGCGCTGTAGGAGGGATCAAACAGCCAAAACCAGGCGAGCGTGCTCATCGCCGGAGGAATTACCCACGGGATCAGCAGCATCCCGCGCCACTTGCGCTGGCCCTTAGCCGGGAGGTTGTGGACAAAATGCGCCGCTATGAAACCGATCAGCGCCTTGAAGATGACCGCAGTGACCGCAAACAGCACCGTTTGCTCGACCACCATCCAAAATGTGTTGCGTTTGAATAAGAAGGTAAAGTTTCCGAAGCCGACGAAGTGCTGCATCGACTTGTTCATCATCGCCAGGCTGATCGAGTAAAACGCCGGATAGACGACGAGGCAGGCGACGACCAGGATTAGCGGCAGGCACATAAAGAACGCAATGGTCGACTTCCGCCGCACAAGCTTCCGCATGGTGAGGCGTGTGTGGGCCGCAGGAAGACGTAGGTCGCGGGCTACCACATCGGCCATCTAGCTGCTCCTTTTATCCGGCATCGCCGAAGGTCATCGCCGCCAATTCGCCCCGCCAAACACCATCGGACTCGGGTGTTCAGCATTCACAGGGTGCACAGGGCCCCACCATCGTGGCAGTTTTGCTGTTTTTCCAGCATTATTAGCATTGAGATCTCGTTCCCGGCGGAAATCCTGGAGCGGCGACCGTATGGCGTACGAAGAAAAAGTGAGACTCCCGCGCTTCTCGCCGAAGCAAGTTTCGCATGCAGGTGTAGTCCAACGCGCCGCGTAATGAGGAATGATAGTGCAATAATCACCTTTTATCAATTTGACAAATGATCGTTTGCCACAACACTCAATCGCCACCGGCGACGCCGGACCCTCAGTCGTTCGTTTGTATCACTACACTACCGTGCAATCAGACGTCTGCAAAGACTCTTGCCTCCCCGAGGCGGCTCCGTAAATCGCCAAGCCGGTCGGCGCTCCGAGGCCCGCTCATTTGTGGCGCAGCGACAAAGACGCCACGCAGTTATTTTGCCGCGGTGTCGGCCGGACCGGCATCTCCCCGGATCGGGCTGAAGATGCCGGCATCATCTTGTCGGGCGCCCCGATGGGACTCGAGCTCCTGGGCGTATCGGCGCAAGGCATAGGCTTCGCTCAAGTATCCAATGACTCGACGAGTCTCTGGATTGTCGATGACCGGGAGGGTGTCTTCTGCGGTCCGGCTGAAGCGGTCGAGCGCGATGCGCAGATCGTCTCCCGGGAGAAGAAATGGGGCGGGCGTCGCGACGAGATCCTGCACCGTCTTGTCGCCGTTGGCGTTAGCGGGCTCGCTGACCCTCGCGGGATCGATGAGGCCGCAAAGACGTCCATCGTCATCGACGACGAACACTTGCTTGATGCTGCCGGGCGGGAATCGTCGGCGCAGCTCGTCGAGCGATAAGCCTGCGGCGATTACCGCCGGATCACGGCGCATCATCGGGCCGACCCGCAGTTCGTTGATCCACCCCACATCTTCAGGGCTCCGGATCGATAGACCGCGCAAATGGAAGCGCCAGGTCGCAAAGGAATAGCCGAACCAATGCCGCACCACGATCGCGGCGGTGACGACCCCAACCATGACACCGATGGTCGCCGCGAAGTCGCCGGTCGTCTCGAGGACTATCATGATCATAGTCATCGGCGCCCCGACGATCGCCGCGGCAACGGCGCCCATGCCGACCAAAGTATAGATCAGGGGATCGATCCCGAGATCGGGAGCCAACCTCACCACCGCCGTGCCGGTCAAGCTGCCGAACAGACTGCCGAGGAAGAGGGAGGTACTGAATAACCCACCGCGAAACCCCGAACCTATGGAGACCGCCGAGGCGATGGTCTTTGCGACGATCAACGCGGCCAGGAAGGGCAGATCGAAGCCCGCTTGCAGCTCGCGAAGGATGCCGCCATGACCGCCGCCGAGAATCTAGG